>Ga0163155_10000810_pt1 | contig 38657 bp, 26 predicted proteins | sample OliLakLV19SP4G1_FD_148611 | JGI IMG/M metagenome (GOLD analysis project Ga0163155, IMG submission 148611) | Freshwater microbial mat bacterial communities from Lake Vanda, McMurdo Dry Valleys, Antarctica - Oligotrophic Lake LV.19.SP4.G1 | ecosystem: Environmental > Aquatic > Freshwater > Lake >... | reverse complement strand
CGATTGGGATGTGCAATTCATTGGCCGCACATGCAGTTTGCGACTATCCTTGCCGCTCCGGCAAACGCCGGTCCGAGTTTCTCCGGCATGTTGCTGGAGCGGAAGTTCGCACCCCTAGCCGCCCCTGCGGGGCATCCAGACGCACGATTCCCCGGCCAGGCCGCTCGTCATCCACGAGGCGGCCCGTTTCTTCGGGATGTATCGGCGCACCGGAGCCACCCCCAGGAGTTCTGTTTACACCGCGCCGGCGGCCGCGAGGTTTCATCGATCGGAAAGTACAAAGCACATGGTTGACGAGAATCTGATTGCATCCCTTGGAATCGCTGAAGACGAAGCGACCGCGCTGATCTCCATGGCCCTTGGCCAGACAGTCGCCGGCGGCGACATGGAATCTCTGCTGACCGGGCAGGTCCAGTCCTTTTCGCCCGGGCAGATCTACGAAGGTCGCGTAATCGGTTTTGCCGGGGATGACGTGGTCATCGAGGTCGCCGGGCTCAAGTCCGAAGGCCTGGTTCCGCGTGAAGAGTTCGATACTCCCGACGCCATCAAGGTCGGCGACAAGGTCAATGTCCTGCTCGAGAAGATCGACGGCGACGGCGGCCTGGTCGAACTGTCCAAGCGCAAAGCCGACCGCATGCTCAACTGGCAGCGGCTCATCGACACCACCCGCGAGGGCGATGTGGTCGAAGGCCGCGTGATGCGCAAGATCAAGGGCGGCCTGCTCGTCGATATCGGCGTGCCGGTCTTCCTCCCGGCATCGCAGGTCGATGTCCGTCGGCCCGGCGAGATCGGTGAGTACATCGGTCGCGACATCCGCGCCGCGGTGCTCAAGATCGACACCGAGCGCCGCAACATCGTCATCTCCCGTCGCAAGCTGATCGAAGAGGAGCGCGAATCTGCCAAGAAGCGGCTCATGGAGAACCTCAAGGAGGGCATGGTCGTCAACGGCACGGTCAAGAACATCGCCGACTTCGGCGCGTTCGTCGACCTCGGCGGAATCGACGGTCTGCTGCACATCACCGATATGTCCTGGGGCCGGGTGAACCACCCGTCAGATGTGCTCAAGATCGATCAGAAGGTCACGGTCAAGGTCCTCAACATCGACCGCGAGAAGGAGAAGATCGCGCTGGGCATGAAGCAGCTCGAAGTCTCGCCGTGGGAAGAGATCGAGAAGAAGTACCCCGTCGGCTCGCGCGTGCACGGCGAGGTCGTCAACATCATGTCGTACGGCGCGTTCGTCCGTCTCGAGCCCGGCATCGAAGGCCTGGTCCACATCTCCGAGATGTCCTGGACCCGTCGTGTCAACCATCCGTCTGAGCTGGTTCAGCCCGGCGCGAATGTTGACGTCGTCGTCCTGGAGATCAACAAGGACAAGCAGGAAATCAGCCTCGGCATGAAGCAGACCGAGGTCAACCCCTGGGAGCTGGTGGGCGAGAAGTATCCCCCCGGCACTGTCATCGAGGGCACTGTCCGCAACCTCGCCAACTACGGCGCGTTCGTCGAGATCGAGCCCGGCATCGACGGCCTCCTGCACGTCTCGGATATCTCCTGGACCAAGAAGGTCACCCACCCCAACGAGGTCTACAAGAAGGGCGATGCGGTCCGCTGCGTCGTTCTCGATGTCGACCGCGAGAAGCAGCGCGTCGCCTTGGGCGTCAAGCAGCTCCACGAGGATCCATGGCTGCACGCCATCCCCGACGCCTACAAGCCTGGCATGGTCGTCCGCGGAAAGGTCACCAAGATCACCAACTTCGGTGTGTTTGTGGAGCTTGAGAACGACCTCGAAGGCCTGCTGCACATCTCCGAGCTGGCGGATCACAAGGTCGAGAATCCGATGGATGTCGTCAAGCCCAACGACGAGGTGGATGTCAAAATCCTCCGCGTCGACATCGACGACCGCAAGATCGGCCTCTCGCTCAAGCGTGCTCAGTGGGGCGATACGTCCGGCACCGATGCCCCGGCCGCCGGAGCCGATGGCGCGACGGCCGCTCCACGCAAGGACGGCAAGAAGGCCCCCAAGCGCGGCGGCATGGACAACGACCACGGCGCCATGGGTACCGACAAGATCTCGCTCTAAATCTCTGATTCGTCCGTAAACAACGTCACGCCCGGCCTGGTTCACAGGCCGGGCGTTTTCGTTCTGTGGTGCGAGAAAGAAAGAGCGCGATGCGTGGCTCCGACATGTCCGTCGGGCCGTATAACCTGATCAGCACAGAGCGATGAAGCTCAGGATGGCCAGGAGAGCGATCTTCTTGCGGTTCTCGGTAAGCTGGGTGAGGGCTGCGATCATGTCTTATCTCCGGTTGTCTGATGGACTTAGTACAACACCCATGCCACACGGATCCGCCCGGTGCCAGTCCCTTGCCAAATGCTCCAGAAGCGAGCACCCGGTCCCGTAACGTAGCACCACCGGAGCAGGTGATGAGATTCCACAACTGGGTACGATGCCTTGCCGCAACGTGGTTCGTATTCGCCACGTGTGTCGTGGCCACATTTGGCCAGGCAGTGGCGTTACAACCGGCCATCTCGTCCGCCCAGAGTTCGCCCTTACCGGAAGCGGCGATGGTCGGTTATCGCACCGTCGACGGCTGGGTTCGGGCTTGGAGTCTGCCCGCTGCGCCTCCCGATGCTCCACAGCTTCGCGGAACTGGCGGTGCGCACGTCCAGTTGAGGCTCGACGGGGTGCTCGTGGGGCGGGGACAGGCACTGACCCGGCCTGGCGAGTCCGGTGGCGTTGCGGTTCTCGCGGCTGTGCGGGAGGCCATGCGTGCCGCCGAGTCACGGATGCAGCTTCCCAACGACGCGATGCGAGAAGCGGCGATCGCGGAGCAGGCGTCGCGGATCATGATCAGCGTCGATCTTGCGGGGCCGTTGATCCCCTTTGAGCCGGCTACCTGGCCCGAAGCCGAACTCACGCTCTCGCCCGGACTTGAAGGTGTCGCTGTGGCGATTCGTGCGCACGACGGCGGGATAAGTGAACTGGCTGCGGCATTCCCCTCTCTGCTCATCTCCAGCAACACACTGCCGCACAGAGCACTCGCGAGCCTCTGCGCGCAGGCGATGGGCGAAGGAGGGGCCGCCGCCGCGCTCGATCAACCTCAGCAGATCCGATCTCGTCATGGCGTGCGGATGTACCGCTTCCGCACGACCCACTTGGCGCAGTGTCAACCGCGTGCGGAGCCGGTGTTCCTCTATCGCGGCATACGGCTGATCGATCAGTCAGAGATCACGGCGGCTGAACTTCATCGCATGGCCGAGGCCATGGCCTCGCACCTCTCTGTCATTTTCGAAGCTGACGCCATATCCCATCCGCCCGAGTCTTCCGCTCTCGCGGCGATCGCGCTGCGACGATTTGCCGCATTCGTTCCCGGGGCCCGGCAGCCATCTAACATTCATGAAGTCGCTCGCAGACTCGTCGACACTTTGGGCAGCAGTGACGCGATCGACCGGATCTCCACCGCCGCGATCCTTTTGGCAGCTCAACATGTGGAGTTCAGCAAGCCTCCGGCTGAGATGTGCGGGAATCCGTGGTTCGACCTGTACTCGCGACTCGCGGCAAAGGTGACGGCGGGTCATGATGACTGCGCGGGGGTTCTTGCGGCCGCACCGGCGACAGCGAAGGGACCGGCGGCACTCGCCTTTGCTCTGTATCCCGACCTCGTGCGCGGCAGCGTGAACGAAGCGCGGGGGGATGAAGTTCTGAGCGTGGACAAGGCTTTGCGTCAACTGATGGCCGAGATCCCCGCGGGCCAGCTCGTATCGCACATGCCGTGGCTGGGATGGGCGGAGATCGTGCTGGCAGATCAGATGGCGGGGATGGGCGTGCAGCCTGCTGATATTCCCTCTGCGATTGCACTGCGTGAAATGCGCACAAAGGTGTGGGAGCATCAGATTGGCGCGATGGACCTCGACAAGGATTCTCTCGACCTTGCTGGCGGCATCGTGTTCACCAAAGCCACATCCCCCTTGCCTACGTGGCAGTGTGCTCGCCCACTGGCCTTCATCGCGTCGATGCTCAGGGATGATCGTTTGACCGAATCCCAGGAACGAGGAATGGAACTCGCCCGGCTCCTGCAGTCACTTCGGTTTGTCCGCCAGTTGCAGGCCGATGAGTCCGCCGGGTGGATGGCGTCAAACGTTCGCGAGGCGATTGGCGGGGTTCGCGCTGCGCCCTGGGATCATTCCATGCCCCCCGATGCAACAAGCATGTCACTCCTTTTCTTGATTGAGGCGATCAGGTCTCTCGACGCACTGAGTCATCCCGTACAAGCGCCTGTTCAGAATGGCCCGAACGCCCCGGCAACGCCCTTGAAAGGGCGTTGAATGATCGCCTTTGAGGCCGTCACTCAAGCGGGTGAAAGTCGCAATCAGAACCGCCTCTGACAGGGAAATCGAGAGCCATTTTGCCTAGAATGGCTGCTCGGTTTTCCCACGCTCTTTGCGAGGATTCCGCTGCGACTTTGGCCCTTGTTTTTCACTGATTTCCGGCATCGCCCGGGTTGCTGACTGAACCGAGGATACGGATGTCTGACACCCCATTGACCCCCTCCGCACCGATCGCTTCGTTCCGACCGCCCGCGGAGGTGATCGCCAACGGTTCGGCGTCCGCTGATTCCTCCAATGGTGCGGCTTCCGGGGGGGCGGCCTCCGGGGGAGCGATGCCTCCTGATGATGGCGGCTCTGGTGGTGTGAGCGGTGCAGGCGACCACAGCGGCGGGCACATCGTTGATCTGAGTCTCGAGCGCGAGCTGCAGGACTCGTACCTGACATACGCGATGAGCACGATCATGGACCGGGCGCTGCCCGATGTCCGCGACGGGCTCAAGCCCTCGCAGCGGCGCATCCTGGTGGCGATGAACGACCTCAAGCTGCTCCCCGGCCGCAAGCACCTGAAGTGCGCGAAGATCTGTGGCGACACCTCGGGTAACTACCACCCGCACGGCGAGTCGGTCATCTATCCCACCATGACCAACATGGGCCAGAACTGGCGCATGCGTTGCACACTGGTGGACCCGCAGGGTAACTTCGGCTCAATCGCTCCTGACCCACCGGCGGCAATGCGTTACACCGAAGCCCGCATGACGCAGGCCGCGGTAGATATGCTCGAGGATATTGATCTCGGCACCGTGGACATGCAGCCCAACTATGACGACCGGCTGCTTGAGCCGACCGTTTTGCCGGGCAAGTTCCCGAACCTGTTGGTCAACGGCGGCGTCGGGATTGCTGTCGGCATGGCGACGTCCCTGTCGCCAAACAACCCGGTCGAAGTTCTCGACTCGATCATCCGGGTCGTCGAAAACCCTGACCTCCCGCTGTCGGACATCATGCAGGATGTTCTTGATGCCGAGGGCAAGGTGCTCCGCCGCGGCATGAAGGGTCCGGACTTTCCAACGGGCGGGCTTGTGCTGGGGATTGGCGGCATCGTCGATGCCTATGCAACCGGGCGCGGCAAAGTCACGCTCCGCGGCCGGGTCCGCGTCGAGCCGCTCGAAGGCTCCAAGGACCGCCAGCAGATCGTAATCGAGAAGATCCCGTTCAATCTCGGGCTGACGACGCTGATCGAACGCATCAGCGATGCGATCGAAGCTGGGAAGATTACCGATATCTCGGATGCTCGCGACGAGAGCTCGGCCAAGAGCCCGGTGCGTGTGGTCATCGAACTCAAGCGTGGTGCCGATGCCGCTGTCGTAGAGAACCAGCTCTACGAGTTCACGCCTCTGCAGCAGACCTTCAGCATCTCCAACATCGCGCTGGTGAATCGCCAGCCGCGAACGCTGTCGCTCAAGGAACTGATCCGCTACTACATCGAGCACCGTGCAAATGTCATCCGTCGCCGCACGGCGCACCTTCTGGCCGAGGCCAAGAAGCGGGCCCATGTGCTGGAGGGCATGATCTTCGCCGTCTGCGATATCGATGAGGTCATCCGACTCATCCGCTCCAGTCAGACGCGAGCCCAAGCGCTCGAGAAGTTGATGGAGAAGCGATTCCGCATCTCGGCGTCGCACCCATTCGCGGCATCAATCCCCGCTCGGCTGATGGACCAGATCCGTCGATCTGAGAACCGCGAGGGCGGCCCGGGGGTGTCACTTTCCAGGGTGCAGGCCGAGACGATCTGCAATATGCGTCTGTCTCAGCTTGTCGGGCTGGAGATCGAGCGACTCGTTGACGACTACCGGCAGGTCGTCGCTCAGATCGCAGACTTTGAAGACATTCTTGCGACACCTTCCCGCGTCAACGCCATGATCGTCGCGGATTGCGAGCAGATGAAAGCCCGCTATGGCGGCAAGCTTGGCGATCGCCAGACCGAGATTCAGGAAGGCGGTGCGGGCGGAAGCATCAACCTCGAGCACTTGATCCAGGTCGAGGACATGGCTGTCACCATCTCCAACCAGGGCTATGCCAAGCGCGTGGTGCTTTCGACATATCGCCAGCAGGCCCGCGGCGGTAAGGGCATCATCGGCGGCGCAACCAAGGACGACGATTTCATCGAGCACATGTTCGTGGCGTCTACGCACGACGACCTGCTCTGCTTCACGAATACGGGACGCGTGTTCAAGATTCGAGTCTACGAACTGCCCGAACTCCCCCGCACGAGCAAAGGCCGGCCGATCGTCAACTTCATCGATCTCAAGGCTGGCGAGACGGTCCGCGCGTTCCTCCCGGTCCAGAACTTCGAAGCCGGCAGCACCTATCTCACATTTGTTTCGGCCCAGGGAATCGTCAAGCGCACGCCGCTGAAGGACTACCGCAACGTTCATAAGAGCGGCCTGATCGCCGTTGGGCTGAAGGACGATGACCGGCTGCTCGATGTGCTTGAAACTACCGGCAACGACGACATTCTTCTGGCCACAGCCGAGGGCATGTCCATCCGGTTCGATGAGCAGGATGTTCGCGTCATGGGCCGGCCCGCTGCCGGCGTGAAGGGCATCGAACTCGCCGACAATGATGAAATCATCGGTGCTGTGCTGGTTCCAATGCGGCGAGAAGGGGAGGAGACGGTCACGATCGATCCCACTTTCGCGCTGCTCACGATCTGTGAAAATGGATATGGCAAGAGAACGCTTGTGGATGAGTATCGCGTCGCGCCGGAGACCGGTCCGATGCGGTCGCAGTCGCGCGGCGGCAAGGGCCGAGTCGACATCAACACCTCCGAGCGCAACGGCCGAGCCGTCGCAGCTCTCGGCGTGTGGACAGCCGATGACGTCGTCGTCACCAGCCGTGGCGGGATGACCGTCCGTATGCCCGTCGGCGAGATTCGTGAAACTGGCCGCGGCACTCAGGGCGTTCGCATCGTCAAGCTCGACGAAGGCGACAAGGTTGTTGCGGCGGCGCGGGTTGCGAACGCGGAGTGATGAGTCTCCGGTTCACGTCTTTGGCGATCCCAATCCAGATCTGCCCGCGAGACCTCACCAGTCCAGCGGGCTCATCCATGCCTGCGCCAGCTTCTCGACAGGAATCGGGTCGAGTAAGCGCTCGCTCAGGTCAAGTTTGCCGGTGTCATCAAGCACCGCCACGACCGCTCGGGACAGTCCTGCCGCGGCCAGCGTTGCCTTCACGGCCTGCAGGTCCTCGTGCCGGACTTCCAGCAAGTACCGGGACGGCGATTCGCTGAAGGCTGCGACTGTGCGGCCCAGAAGCGCTTCGGCTTCGCCCGGAACAGCGGAGAGATCGACGGCCGCTCCGATCGGACGCTGGGCGGTAGAGCCGCCGATGAGCATCTCTGCGAGCGCGACAAGCATGCCGCCCTCCGAACAATCGTGAGCGGATCGAATGAGGCCCATCTCGTTGAGCCGGAAAATGACTCGTGCCGCGGTCGGGCCGAGTTTGAGATGAACCTTCGGCACATCGACAGATGGCGGCACGCCCCGGTTGGGCGCCTGTCCGTGGGCCGCGGCTTCTGCCTGCTTGCGATCGATCCCCACCACTCGCTGGAACAGCGAGCCGCCCATCGCTCCGCTGGTTGTTCCCACAAGCAGAATCGCATTGCCTGGCTTCTTTGCGTCGCTGGTCAGGCACTTGCGTACATCGGGAACGATACCGATCCCCGTGATGAGAAGAGTGGGGGGGATCTCGATGGTCTTCCCATCCCGCGTCGTGAACTGGTTGTTGAGGGAGTCTTTGCCGGACACGAAGGGTGTGCGGTATGCCACCGCGCCGTCGTAGCACCCCTCTGCAGCCCGCACGAGCGACCCCAGATTCTCGGGTTTGCCGCAGCTGGGCCAGCAGAAGTTATCGAGGATCGCGATCCGATCCGGGTCCGCGCCGATGCACACAAGGTTCCGGACGCACTCATCAATCGAGGCCAGCGCCATGAGGTACGGATCCCCTCCGACGGCGGGATCGCCTACGCCGGTCTGGAGGCCCTGTGAAACCGCCAGGCCTCGCAGGGATCCTTCGACGGGGAGCAAAACACTGCCGTCCCCAGGGCCGCGGCCCGCGGGACCCACGAGCGGTTTGATGGCAGTCGCGCCGCGGACTTCGTGGTCATATTGGCGAACGATCCAGTGCTTGCTTGCCACAGTCGGGTGGGAAAGCAGTGCAATCAGCGTGCTCTCAAGCGACGCCGCGGCGGCAGTGTTCGATGGCTTGAGCGCAGTTGCCTTCGGCGTGGTCCAGGTCGCTTCGCGGGTGGGCGTCGGGATTCCTGCGTGCAGAAGATGCATAGACAGGCGTCCGACTTCAGCCCCTTCGAACATCAGCCGCAGATCAGGAGTCTCGGCGGTCGACCCTTCCGGCGGTGCAAACTCTCCAAGCACCGCGAGTTCCACATTCTCCTCCCGGCAAATGCGCTGGAGAGCGTCGAGGTTCTCCGACGGCACCGCTAGGATCATGCGCTCCTGGGCCTCGCTGATCCAAATCTCAGTGAACGAAAGGCCGGCGTACTTGAGTGCAGCACGATCCAGATGCACCGTGGCGCCCGTGTCTTTCCCCAGTTCGCCAATCGCAGACGAGAACCCGCCGGCGCCGCAATCGGTCATCGCGGAGAATAGCGGCGCTTCGGCGCCGTACCCCTCGCCCGCCGCCCGCATGATGGCATCGAGCACCTGCTTCTCGGTGATGGCGTTGCCGATCTGCACCGCGTGGGAGAACTCATCGGCGGCGGAGTGTTCCAACTCTGCGGAAGAGAAAGTCGCTCCGTGAATACCATCGCGTCCCGTTCTGCCGCCAAGCGCAACAATCAGATCGCCCTCAGCGACCTTTCCGCGGATGCGGGATTGCGGCATGACCCCGATGCACCCGCAGTAGACCAGGGGGTTGCCGACGTACCTCTCATCGAAGTGCACTCCGCCAGACACCGTGGGGATCCCCATGCGGTTTCCGTAGTCACGCACCCCTGCCACCACTTGCGAGAGTATTCGTCGGGGCGGCAGACAGCCTTCCGGCACAGCCGTCATATCCGGAGGGGCGACACAGAACACGTCGGTATTGGCGATGGGACGTGCCCCCAGTCCGGTTCCGATGACATCGCGGATGCATCCGCCGACGCCCGTCGCCGCGCCGCCGTACGGCTCAATCGCTGAGGGGTGATTGTGCGTCTCAACCTTCACACACACCGCGGTGTGCTCGTCGAAGGCGATCACGCCGGAGTTGTCAACAAAGATGGACAGCGTCCAGTCGAGGCCGTCGGCAATGAGCCGATGCGTCGCGGCTGCAACCGTCGACTTGAGCAGGTTATGGATGCGGACCGAGCCGTCCGGCAGGGCCTCGTGTCCGGGGCGATTTGTCCAGTCGATCGGGTCGCTGGTTGAGTCTGATCGCAGATTGATTGTGCTCTTGAGCGTCTTGTGTACGCAGTGCTCAGACCATGTCTGCGCAAGCGTTTCAAGCTCAATCTCGCGCGGGTTTCGGCCGACCGAGCGGTAGTAGGATTGAATGGCTCGCATCTCATCCAGCGACAGGAAAAGATGCGCCTCACGCGACAGCTTCTGCAACTGTTCGTCAGTCAGCGACAGCACATCCGTATCTCGCACCACGTTGTCGTGACGGACGGAGCGTGGAAACTGTTTGGGGTGGTACGGTTCGCAGACCACCCGCTGAATGACCGGATTGGCGAGCATGCGTGCGGCCATTTCCGCCGCTTTGGCCGGTGCGAGTTCCGTTCCGGCCTTCGGGGTGAGGTCATACCGCCAGCCCGTCATCACCTCCGGTGAATCGGAAAGCTTCAGCAACTCGCGGATGGATTGTTGAACAGATTGTGCGACCGGGTCCATCACCCCCGGCAGGGGATGAACCTCAATGACCTGCGAACCCGATGCCACGGGCGCTGTTCCCAGGTACGATGTTTCGGTGACCGGGTCCGTCAGCAGACACTGCTGGACCGACGCAAGCTGCTCGCCGGTGAGCGTGGCCTCGATGAGGTAGACATGGGTGGCGCGGGCGCCAGCGAGTTCAACTCCGCTCGCCGCCGCATCGCGCCGAAGCGACTCCCCGATGGGATCAGAAACCCCCGCAGCCGGGGAAACCTCGATGCGGTGGACAGTCGTCGAAGTGGAAGAGGGGGGCATGCGCGATGGTACGCAGGAGCGGACGTACACTCGGCCGACATGACGACCGCCGCCCAGCCCAGTCCCACTCCCCACGTCCTCCTCTTTACCGACGGCGCCTGCTCGGGCAACCCTGGCCCCGGCGGTTGGGCGTTCGTTCTCAAGCACCCCGCGAGCGGTTCAGCCCGCGAGGATTCCGGAGGAGAAAAGGAAACCACCAACAATCGCATGGAACTCACCGCCGCGATCCGAGGCCTGCAAACCTTGACGCGGCGGTCACGCGTCGAACTGTGGTCCGACAGCGAATACGTTCTCAAGGGGCTTCGGGAGTGGTTGCCCGGCTGGAAGGCCCGGGGCTGGAAGACAGCCGCCAAGAAGCCGGTAAAGAACGTGGACCTCTGGGAAGAGCTCGATGATCTTGTGCAGGGACACGAGGTGAGCTTTCACTGGGTCCGCGGCCACGATGGCCATCCCGAGAATGAGCGGTGCGACGAGCTTGCAGTCGCGGCGATCAACCAGGTTCGGGCGGGACGGGCCTGATCAAGCCGACAGGCGAATCCGCGGTTGGGTGGGGTTGTGGGCCTTGGTCGGCGGGAAAGGTGAAGGCAAGCACCTGCAATGGCGCGCCGGGATGGCGCGGTGTGCCGACTTTGCGGTCTGTAACGCGCAGCGGTAAACCTTACCGCTCTTGCGCCATCCCCCCGTCAATGCGAGAGCCTCCCGGGCCGATCCCATGACGCCGAGCACCCGACCGCCGCTGCGTTGATGCGGCTCTGGGCTGGCGATGGAGCGACTGACCGATGAAGCTGCTCGATATACTCAAGACGGCGTACGAGTCGGACGCGTCCGATATCCACCTGGTCCAGGGCCACGTGCCGATGACGCGCGTGCATCAGGTGATGACCCCTCTCGATCTCCCTGTCATTACTCCGGAGATCGCAAGGTCCTTTGTCGAGCAGATGGCCAGCAAGGAAGCCATTGCCAAGTTCGAGCAGGTCAAGGACTCGGACTTTTCGTACGCAGCCCCCGGCATCGCCCGGTACCGTGTCAATGCCCATATGCAAAAGGGCGGTATCGCGATTGCGATGCGCGCCATCAAGACCAAGGTTCCGCCGCTATCGGCGCTGAATCTCCCGGAGGTCATCGCGCGCCTCACCTACCTGCCGCGAGGCCTGGTGCTCGTTACCGGCGATACCGGCTCGGGCAAATCGACAACGCTGGCGGCGATGATCCAGGCGATGAACGACCGCTACCGCAAGCACATCATCACGCTGGAAGATCCGACGGAGTATCTCTTCCAATCAAACCGCTGCCTGCTTGAGCAGCGCGAGCTGGGGCAGGACATGCCCAGCTTTGCCTCGGGTCTGAAGCATGCTCTGCGTCAGGACCCGGACATCATCCTCGTAGGCGAAATGCGCGACCTCGAAACGACGGCTCTGGCGATCTCCGCCGCCGAAACCGGTCACTTGGTGCTCTCAACGCTCCACACCGTCAACGCTTCACAGACGGTCGAACGAATCATTGATATGTACCCTGCGGCCCAGCAGAACCAAATCCGGTCGATGCTCGCCAACACGCTCCAGGCCGTCGTTTCTCAAACGCTCTTCAGCCGGATCGACAAGCCCGGGATGGTGCCGGCCGTCGAGGTGCTGCTCTGTACGCCCGCTGTCCGCAACCTCGTCCGCGAGAACCGCAGCTTCGAAATCCCCAACGTCATCGAGACCAACCGCGCCATGGGTATGGTGGGCCTCGATACCGCCATCGCCGAACTCTACTTCAACGGCATGATCAGCCGCGAAGATGCCATCGCTCAATCCGCCTTCCCCGACAAGCTCGAGCGTCAGCTCGCGGCTTGATTCGCAAACGCGTTCCGCAGCGTTCTCTGTGTTCCGAGTCCCTTCGTGAAGGTTGCCCGTACCCATGCCCAGCTACCGCTACCAGGTTCGTACGGCCGCAGGCGAGCTCCAGGTCGGCGTGCTGGCGTCGGATAACGTCGCAACCGCTGCCGCGGTTCTGCGGAACCAGGGGTTCCGCGTCGTCAGTGTGAGTCCGATTGCCGCGGCCGCGAACGCCGGCAGCCTTTGGGAGAAGTTCAGCGAACTGAACGCGGGCCGACCCAAGCAGCGGCATGTGCTCGACTTTACGACTCAGCTCGCCGTCATGGTTCGTGCCGGCATCAACCTTCGAGCTGCGCTCGACGGCATCGCCGACCAGACCGACCATCCGCGATTCAAGAAGATTATCCTCGGCGTGAAGACCGACGTTGAAGCGGGCAAGCAGTTCTCCGAGGCACTGGCCCGGCACCCCAAGCTCTTCGGGCCGCTCTACATCAACATGGTGCGCGCATCGGAAATGTCCGGCTCGTTCGCCAAAATGCTCGACCGAATCGCCGGCTACATCGGTCAGGAGATCGAGACCCGGAAGATGGTCGTGGGCGCGTCGATCTACCCCGGCGTAATCGGCACGATGGCCGTCGCGGTCACGATCTTCCTGCTCACGTTCGTCCTCCCCAAGTTCGCGATGGTGTTCAAGGGCAAAGAAGATGTCCTTCCCTGGGCCACCAAGTTCCTCATGTCCCTCTCGGACTTCATGGTCGCGAACTGGTACTTCGTGGTCGGAGGCCTTATCGCCATCGTGGGTGGGCTCTTCGCGCTGAACAAGACGGAGGTGGGTGGATTCTTCTTTGACCGCTTGCGGCTAGCCATCCCCGTGGTCAAGTCGATGTTCCGAGCCCTCTACATCAGCCGTTCGCTGCAGACGATGGGTCAGCTCATCAACGCGGGCGTTCCCATGCTCGACACCCTTGCTATTACCGGGGACATCTCAGGCAATCGGCTGTACAAGAGCATGTGGCGGTCGGTGTACACAAGCGTGAAGCAGGGCCGAAAGATCGCCGCGCCCATGTCCAAGACCAAGCTCCTGCCCCAGGCGGTCGTGCAGATGATCTCCGCGGGCGAAGAGTCCGGTAAGCTCGGCGAAGTGCTCGACGAGATCTCGTCGTACTACGCGAAGCTGTTGAAGGAACGCATCAAGGCGGTCACGTCGATGATCGAACCCATCATGATCATTCTTATGGGCTCGGTGGTTGGCTTTATCGCGATGGCGATCATCCTCCCCATCTTCAAGATGTCGGCAATCGTCAAGTAGCCCGATCCGGGTGCCGAAAGACCCAATGTGTCGGCGCCGACCGGAGGCGGACGTACGTTCGCGAGGATGTTCTATGGCCATCGGCCGAATGATCACTGCTCACCGTGTTTCCGGGTCGTGTCGCCGGACGCGACCGGCCTTCACCCTCATCGAAACCTCGTTGGCCTTGATCATTATCGCCGTCGGGGTGCTTGCGCTCATCGAGGCGCAGACCGCGTTCATCAAGTCCAACGACTGGTCCAGCCATTCAGCCACCGCGAACTATCTCGCAAACGAGATCCGCGAGCAGATGAGAAGGCTCCCGAAGCACGATCCGGTAACCGGGTTGTACTTTCAGGGAAACCCGGGGAGTGAAGTGCTCCGAGGCTGGGGGCCAGACGGCGGCGAAGTTGGCGTCGACGACTTTGACGACATCGATGATTTCGATGGCATGAGCTTCTCGTTCTCTGGTACAACTGGCGTCACCGATGGCGATCTGCCCGGTCCCATTGACGCGTTTGGCGCGGTCATTCCCGAGATCGGCGGCAACGGAGCCATCCTGCTCGATGGCGATGGCCAACCTGTTCCGCTTCGCGGCTGGACTCAAACCGTTCGCGTGACCAAGGTCGATCCATTCGACCCAAGCATCGAGTATCCAGTCGAACAGGTGCTCGGCACCCAGGCGAATGGCTTCTCGGGGCTGAATGTCGACGAGTTCCCGCTCAGGGTCAGTGTCGATGTCTTCTTCAGAGGGGTGTACGACACCGAGGATCGTCTGGTGACCACCGTCACGTGGATTGTTCCCTGACGCCGCAAGTTCCGCGGCCGGTTCTGCAGAGGGGCAAGGAAGGGCAGCATTCATGAGGGCTCAGCTACGAACAGTCAACCAGCGGACTCGTCACGCACCAGCAAAGTCTGGAGCCGTACGAGGCCGCCGCGGAATCGCTTCCGTGCTCGCGATGATGTTCCTCGTGATGTTCAGCTCACTGGCCGTGGCGATGGCCGTGGCCAGCCAGGGCAACCTCCGAACCGCCAACACGCACCTGCATGTCCTGCGCGCAATGGGCGCGGCCGAGACCGGGATGGCGATTGCCGAGCAACGTCTCGCGGATGCTGTCGCGAGGTTCGTGATCGAACGTGGCCGAGTGGATTCAGACCTGGGCCGTCGTCTGTGGAGCGGCAGCTACAGCTCGGGCGACGGCATCGTCAACGTCCGATCGAGTCTGGATGGTCGACCGGACGTCGCACAGACCATCGGAGTTGCCGATGCGCTGGTCAACTCTCACATGACGGATGCGAACCTGGTCGCGGTCACAGGCTTTCCCTTTCAGGCGGACATCTTTACACCATCGGGTGACATCGACCTTGACGAGCTCGGCGCCGACAACTGGGTACGAACCGGCCTGATCGGCATCGATGCGTCCGTCGAAACTGACGGCGCAAAGCCCGCGGCGTATCAGATCACCTACGCGCCCCTCGCCAACGGCACCGAAGTGCGAGTCATCGTCACCGGCTATTCCTCGATCGGAGTTTCCGGCTCGACCTACGCGTATCGCGCCACGACCGAGTCGCAACTGTCACGGCCGGTGACAAGAACAATCCAGCAGGATTACCGCATCGTCAAACGGCCCGCGCACGCCATGCTCAGCCCGAGCCGGATCATGATCGGCAAGAACGTCATGATCAACGGCAACCTGGGCGCGCGCTACGACGATGTTGATCAGAACAACGGTCACCCCATCACCATGAAGTCCGATTTTGTGGGACTCAATGCGGCACTCGATGCGCGCTTGAATCGTTTGTTTCAGGCGCTCGCCGCCGGAGATGTCGATGGCGATAACCGGCTTCGCGTCGGTCACGCCGCGGAAGGTGCTGCGATTCCCAGCGGCTCGGAAGACGTTGATGGCGATGGTCAACCCGACAACGCCTTCGACGACGTTACATCCGACGGCTTTGTGGACGAGTTCGATGTCTTCATCAAGTTCTACGATGCCAACGGTGACGGCAAAGTAACGCTGTCAGCGGCCTTGACCGCAGGCACGCCCGCCCAAGGTAGCGCGGCGGAGTTCACCGGCGACGATGACCTCGCGCTCCTCATGGACTCGGCATATCCCGACCGCAATCGCAACGGCATTTCAGGCTACATCGACAGCAACCGAAACGGGCGCTGGGACTCTGGCGAGACCATTCGAGACATTGATCCTCGCAATGGCAGCTTTTCCGACCGGGTTCTCGGGTGGCGCGACGGCGTGATCGACCGCAAGGATCAGTACGCCAAGCTTCGGGGCCGGCTTGTTTTCCGAACGACCGAATCTGCCTGGGCTTCTGCCAATGGCGGCGATTTCTCTGATCAACTCCGTGGCCCGATGCGCCCGATGAACCGTGGCGAGAGCGCAACGGAGTTTAACGCTGATGACGATGTACTGCCGGACCTCACCGCCGACTCATTCACGAACAGTGCAACCCCGCTGCGGGACGCCGCGGATGGTCAGCCGTTTGCGACCCAGGTCGCTGCTCACCTGAGCATCGGGCCTGGGCAGCTCGCGACCTACACCGAGGCCAACACCGACGATACCCAGCCCCGTTTCTGGAGAGCGGACCTGGACGATGCATACGTCTTCGCTCGCACGTCGCGGCACCTCTGGGAAAAGATGCCCTTCAACAGTCCTGCGTACGCCGATCATTACTATCGCCCGCGGTACGAGAACATGACGTTCCGGGATGTGCAGATTCCCACGGGTACCAATGCCCTGTTCATCAACTGCACTTTCGTCGGAGTGACGTACGTTCGGTCCTATACCGACAATGGCCACTCGAACTGGTCCAACTACGGCAAGCTCGCCTGGAGCGCATCTGACAACCGCCCCGTGCCTGTCGACGATCCGCTTGACCGGAGCGACTTCCTCCGTTACACCACCGGACTCATCACCGATGGGCCCGCAAACTATGAAGAGTTTCCTGATCCGCCGGTGATCAATGGTGCGACGGTCACTGGCGATGCCCGCAATACTAAGCGATACTCCAACAACATTCGCTTCCACAACTGCCTGTTCGTCGGATCGCTCATCAGCGATACCCCGCAGCAGTACACCCATGTCCGCAACAAGTTCCAGTTCACGGGCAGCACCAGATTCTCCAAGAGCCACCCGGATGAGCCTGATGATCCTCAACTCAACCCCGAGGCTGACGACCTCGAACAGATCGAAACCACCTCGCTGATGGCCCCCAACTACTCGGTGGACATTGGTTCGTTCAATAGTCCTACCGATACGTTCGAGGGTGGGCCCGCCGGCCAGAATGTCTCGCTCTCCGGCACGGTCGTCGCCGGCGTGCTTGATGCCCGCGGCAACACCACCATCGACGGAGCACTGCTCCTGACATTCGCGCCTGTTCTTGGCGAAGGACCACTGCAGTTCATGGGTCAGCCTGTCGGCAATCCCGCCGACTTCAACTCGACACTCGGATACTTCGGCCCCCAAGACGGCGATCAGGAGTCGATCGATCCCGAGTCCCTCCCCCTCGTGAACGGTGTGCGAATCGTTGGCTATGACACCGATGCCGACGGGATCGCGGATGTGCCCCACGATCAACCGCGACCTAATGGCGCGGTGGATGTGCCTTTCTACGGCTACGGGCGGATCTCCATCAACTGGAACCCCGACCTCCCGATGCCCGACGGCGTGCTCCTCCCGCTGAGTTTGATTCCGCTGAACATGACCTACAGGGAGGGCCGCCAATGACCCGTCTCCGCGACAGAAGCCAGCATGCCTTTACCATTGTCGAGATGCTCATCGCGCTCACGATCAGCGCGACCCTGCTGACCGCGACGCTCTCGGCCTTCGATGCATCCTGGCGTGCCTACAAGCACACAACCGAAGCGGCTTCCACGCACGTGGTGTCCCGCATCGTCACCCACCGCGTGCTGTCATTGATCCGAACCGGCACCGAGTTCGGCCCCTATCCTGAGGACGTTCTCGACGCCGCGCAGAACCCCCTGACCTCCACGTTCATGGAGTTTGTTTCGGAGGCTGATCGCACGGCAGGTCTGGATCGCATCACGCGTCTGGAGCGTCGCACGGTTGAAGGTACGGTGGATCAGTTCGAGCTCTGGTACGTGCTGCTTGATGGTTCCACCGAGCCTCCCACCGCGGTGGAGGAACGGCCACTACTCACCGGCGTGCGCGAAGTGATGTTCATTCTCGACTTCGACATCGGACCCCGCTTGCGGCGCGCCACGCTTGATCTCACCATCGTTCCCAATGACGTAGAGGACATCCGCACAGGCGCGGTCGGCGATGAGACACCCGCGATCCGGCTTGTCGCTTCCGCCGCCCCTCGCCAGCTTGAGTGATCAGTCGCTCGTCCGCAACTCCTGCAGCGCCGCCGGAATGAACTCTGTCAGTTCCGTCGCCAGCAGGCCCGCGTCGGCGTGGGATCGCTCCGCCCACATCTCCCCCGCACGAGCGTGTGCCTGCACGGCGATCCTTGCGGCATCGAACAAATCGAGCGGCCGCGAACGATCCGCGGACAGCTGTGGAAACCGGGCTCGCATCATCTGCTGCTCGGTGGGCATCATGTACTGAGCGATGACCGAAGCGACTACACCTGTAAGCACATCCCCCGTGCCCGCGGTAGCCAGGCACGGGTGACCCGAACCGCACGTCCAAGTTCGCAGGCCGTCGCTGACCACTGTCCCTGCGCCCTTGAGAACGACGACGCGGCCGATCCGCTGCGCGAGTTGCTCGCAGGCCCGCTCTCGCGAAGTTGCCATTCCAAGGTCCCCCTTCAGACCCAAGGACAAGACGAGTCGCTTGAACTCGCCCGGATGAGGCGTAAGCACCGCCGCGGCATGAAAATCCCGCATGAACTCAGGAATCAACGACAGCGCGTTGATCGCATCCGCGTCGAGCACAATTGGGCGATCCTCCTGTTGAATCGCCCGGAGTGTCAGCGCGGCCGATCCCGGGCTGGTGCCCAGTCCGGGACCGATCGCCACGCACGAGCTCGCAGAGAGAACACGATCTATCACTTCCGCGGCATCGTGCGGCTCAATTACTCCGTCATTCCCGCACGGTACTTCGAGACCGGTGGCGCCGGGACACTGCAGCAGACCATAATCCAGGATGGGCCGCGGCATCACGAGCCGCACCAGCCCCGCACCTGCTCGGAGCGCCGCAAGCCCGCTGAGCGCGGGCGCACCGATCATCCGCACTCCCCCGGCGCAAGTGCCGCCCACCACCGCCACGGTTCCGGTGGTTCCCTTGTGGGCGTCCTTCGCGCGGGGCGGTAGCAGAGGCAGCCCGTTGTCCATCGAGCCTCCAACTTGTTGATCTGATGAGCCGCTCACTCGATGGTGATCTCCAGTCGTCCGAGCAGCGGCGCCAGTGTAACGAGTCCATTGATGGAGTCGCCGTCCGCCAGGCTCGTCACGGCAATAGTGATGTGCGTCGCGTCGAAGCCACCGGGGCCGAAGCTGCGTCCAGAAGGCATGGTCGCGTCAAGATCCACCCAGCGCTTCTCGCCGTCCTTCCCGAGAAGAACCTGCGACCACATGTGATACCCGAATATGCCCTCGCGACCCGCAAACTCATCCACGAAGACAAGGCCGGTGGCCACGCGAGAGGCGTACCCCGCGTTCCTCAGCATGGCCGTGAGCAGGGCTGCATGCTCGGAGCAATCACCCGTGCACGTACGCGCGACCTCGGCTGCGGATGCGAACCCAACTCCGAAAGACTTGTTCTTGATGTGCTTGAAGACCATCTTGCGCATGGCTTCTGTTCGAGCTGCATGATTCTCGGGCTTGATGGTTCCCAGTGCCTCCTGTGTGAGCCGCGCCACCACGGCATCGTCCTTGTTGATCATCTGCGAGGCCTCAAGATACTCCGCTTTATCAGCATCACCATCTGGAGCCGCGGCAACACTGTCCAGGTCCACCACAACGCGGACCGAGAGATCATCGATTCGCGTGACTGTCTGTGGTCCCCCTGTTGGCAGGTCGGTCATGTTGCCACTTGGAACACGCAGGAGGTAGCTCGCCTTGCGTACGGTTCTTGGCTCATCGATCTTGCCCTTGGGCTCAATCAGTGTGGAGTTCATCAGTTCAGGCGCATCGCCCTCGAGCTGGGCAAGTTCCTTATCAGCAAGGATGACCACCATCTTGATGCCGCCCATATCCGTCTCTGTGCGGATGGGAACGCCGCGTTCATCAACAAACCCGACTGACTCCACTCCGGGCTGCATATCCGTCGTCGACGAGACTTTGATTGCCGGGACGACTTTTCCAAGAGCCTCGGCGGTAGTCTGCTCTAGCACTTTGTGTGTCGTGGTGATCGCCTGAAGCCCGAGGCTGATGTCAAGCGTGCGCACCACAATCTCCTGAGCCCCGGCCTCAAGCCGCTTGCTGAGGAACTCTGCCGCCGCGGCGGGAGTCAGCCAGACACCTTCCGGCAGCGGCTGAGTGACCCGCGTCTGCACCGCGCCGCTCCCGCTGATCACCTCGACCTCTCCCTCTTTGAAGATGTACTCTGTAACAGTCGGAGTCGATGCCATGGTCATCGAGGACTTCCCCGAGATCGGCTTGCCACCCTTTGATTCAACAAACTCAGACTTGATCGCGATGTCGACCTTCGCCGCGCCCCGTCGCATGGACATCCGCATTTCGGATGTCGTCGTTACTCGGTCGCCTTCTGCCGACTGTATTCCGCGCATCCATCCCGCGCGCTGCCCTTGCATTTCGAGGACATACCAGCGATCGTGATCGGCCGCGCACAGCGGTGCGGCGGCGACAAAAGCCAGCACGATGCTCAGCAGCCAAAGGGCTCCACCGCGAATGTTGTGCATCCGAATCTCCTTCCCGCTCCCCTGTCACATGGTACAGCCAACTTCCGCCGCGGCTCAGGAATCAGCTCTTCCGCCTTCCAGGCGTTCCTGTTACTGATTTCCTACGCTGTCGGCGTGATCGATACCCATTGCCACCTGACGTTCCCCGACTTTGCCGGCCGCATCGATGGCGTACTGAAAGATGCTGCTGCGGCGGAAGTCTCCGGCGCAATCACCATCTCGACAACGACGTATGACTGCCTGGATGCCCTTGCCATCGCCAGGTCGCACCCCCGCGTGTGGTGTTCCGCCGGGGTTCATCCGCTCTATGCCGCTCCCGATGACCCTCGAGCGACCGGCCGCAACGGTGGACAGACCGGGCACAACTGGGAGAATCTTCGGTGTGTCGCGACGGATCCCAAGTGCGTTGCGTGGGGCGAACTCGGCCTTGATAATCATTACCCGAACCCGCCCGCAAACACGCAGCGTGACGTGCTCGATGAACAGCTCGCGTTCATCGGGCGCTGCAACCACGATCGCGAGGGGGGCATCGGCAAGCTGCGCGGCCTGCCCATCATCCTGCATTGCCGCGAGGCGTTCGACGATCTGATCCCGGTGCTCAAATGCACCGGCATGGATCCATCAAGGTTCGTTTTCCACTGCTTCACGGGCGGAGCCGAGGAGGCCCGAAACGTACTCGACTTCGGGGCGTACATATCGTTCACCGGCGTCGTCACCTATCCCAACGCCCCCGAGGTCCGCGAGGCGGCGAAGCTCGTACCCTCTGATAGGATCATGGTGGAAACAGATGCGCCGTTTCTTCCCCCCGTTCCGCATCGTGGGAAGCGTCCCTGCCTGCCCGCGTGGACCGCAGACACCGCGAGGGCGCTCGCGGAGATGAGGGGCATCGGCTTCCAAGAGTTTCACGCGCAGCTCAATGACAACACGCGAAGGTTTTTCGGGATCGATGCGCTCTAGAGCGGTCAACCTCCCGGCGAACTTCACCCCTAGGCTCTAGTGCACATGCTCACACTCGCCTCATGGCTGCACACGCTCGATCCTGTACTCATTTCATTTACGGATGCGCTGGCGATACGTTGGTACGGTCTGGCATATCTCGCGGGCTTCGCCGCGGCGTTCTTCATGTTGCGTGCCATGGCCCGTCGGGGCCTCATCCAGATTCCTCCGCATCGCGTCGCCGATGCCCTGATGTGGTTCATCGGGATGACGCTCGTCGGTGGTCGGCTGGGGTACGTCATCTTCTACCAGCCATCGCTTTTCTGGACGTTCTTCGACACGTTTCCATGGTGGGGTGGCGTGGCGATCAACCATGGAGGCATGGCCTCCCACGGCGCAATGGCCGGGCTCATTTTCGCAGCCTGGAGAGTGTCGCGTGGTTGGCGCGATGAACATGGCGAGCTCGAGGGACGCACAACCACGCTGCACGTGATGGATGCCATTGCCCTGGCCTCCCCCTTGGGACTGTTCTTCGGACGCTGCGCCAACTTCATCAACGCCGAACTGCTGGGAAGAATCGTGACACCTCCGGGCACGGAGGGCCCGTGGTGGTCGGTGCAGTTTCCTCAAGAGGTGCTTTCCGGAAGACACGCGCCGGACCTGACAGAAGCGCAGTTCGCGCAGCTTCAGAGTCTCGCCGAAACCGCGGCTCCCGGTCTTCGGTTCAAGCCCCAACTCGAAGTGCTGGTGGCCAATGCCGCCGCTTTCGCCGATCAACTCAAGCCGTTGCTTTCCAGCAGACATCCCAGCCAGCTCTACCAGGCGGTTGCGGAGGGGTTGGTATTAGGCGTGATGGTCTGGCTGCTCTGGGCCAGGCCGCGGAAAGCGGGCTTTATCGTCGCGGCGTGGCTGATGATCTACGGCATACTTCGCATTCTCACCGAACTCGTGCGGCTGCCCGATGAGCAGTTCGCCGTGGGCCGGCCGCTGGGTCTCTCTCGCGGCCAATGGCTCAGTGTTGCGATGACACTGTGCGGGCTTGGGCTCATGGTCTGGAGAGGTCGAACGCCCGGACCACTTCTGGGAGGATGGGCGGCCCGCCCGCCTGCTGGCTCCTCACCTGTGAGTGATCGCTGAAAGCGCGAGCCTGTGGCCGTACACTCCGGCCCATGGACATTGTCTCAGCCCCCAGTTCGCGCCCGGATGAGCCGCCGCCGAAAGACTTGCCTCGATGGCATGTTCATCGACGGATGTACAACTGGGTCCTTTCGCTGGCCCATCACAAGCACGCGACGGGCGCGCTTTTTCTGCTGAGCTTTGCGGAGTCGAGCTTCTTCCCCATTCCTCCGGATGTCCTCCAGATCGCGCTGACCCTGGAGCGTCGTGACCGGGCCTGGTACTACGCGGCGGTCAGCACCGTCGCCTCGGTTCTCGGAGGAGTTTTCGGCTGGCTCATCGGTTATGCCCTCTGGGCCGTTGTCAGCGATTTTTTCTTTCGCTACGTCCCCGGCGTAACGCCACAGAACTTCCTGCTCGTCGAGCAGAGGTTTCAGGCCAATGCGTTCCTCACGATCTTTACCGCGGCGTTCACCCCGATCCCGTACAAGGTCTTCACGATCGCTTCAGGGGTGTTCCATATTTCGCTGTGGATGCTGATCATCGGCTCAGTCGTTGGACGGGGCGGTCGGTTCTTCCTCGTCGCCGCGTTGCTCTACATCTTTGGTCCGCCGATGAAGCGCTTCATCGAGAAGTACTTCAATCTGCTCACGTTGGCGTTCACTGCGCTGGTGGTAATCGGGGTCGTGGTTTGGAAGCTGCTTGCCTGAGCCTGCCATGTGGCCGGCTCTTTCCAGGAGTGCGCAGATGTCGATCATGGTCACCGGAGGCGCGGGATACATCGGTTCGCATGCGGTGCAGCGGTTGCTGAGGGATGGTCATCGTGTTCTCGCTGTCGACAATCTCTTTCGGGGTCACCATGAGGCGATCGACAATCTTTCTGCCGAGGCAAATGGAGGCCTGGCCTTTGAGTGCGCCGATGTGGGCGATCGTGATCTCATGCTCCGATTGATCGCCGACCACAAGGTTGACACGATCCTCAACTTTGCCGCCCTCGCGTACGTGGGGGAAAGTGTCACCGAGCCGCTCCGGTACTACCGCGCGAACACCGCCGCGGCCCTTGGCCTGATGGAAGCGGTCGACGAGTCGCACAAGCTCCTTCACGGCGGCGTCACGCGGTTCGTGTTCTCCAGCACGTGTGCAAGTTACGGAGAGCCCGCGCGGGAGAACATCCCCATCTGCGAGAGCTGCCCCCAGTCGCCAATCAATCCGTATGGCTGGTCGAAGCTGCACACTGAGCGGATGCTCAAGGACTATTGCGACACCTGCAAGCTCGTTGGCAAGCCCTTCTCAATCGCCTGCCTTCGCTACTTCAACGTCGCCGGGTCCGATCCTGCTGCGGTCATCGGTGAGCATCACGAGCCGGAGACGCACGTCATCCCCGTTGCGCTTCAGGCGGTGCTCGGTCTGCGCGAAGGCTTCACCGTCTTTGGTACCGACTACCCGACGCCAGACGGCACCTGCATCCGAGACTACGTTCACGTGGTCGATCTCATCGACGCCCACGTTGCCGTGATGAAGGCCCTGAAGCCCGGCGAGCAGCGGGTGTACAACCTCGGAATCGGCAACGGCTTCTCCGTAAGGCAGGTGCTCGACTCCGTGAGGCGCGTTACCGGCAAGGACTTCAGAATCAAAGAGGGGCCCAGACGCCCCGGTGATCCTCCCGAACTCTTTGCAGATCCGCGCAAGATCCGTGAAGAGATCGGCTGGACCGCCCGTTACACCGATCTCGATGCCATCGTTGCCACTGCATGGAAGTGGTTTAAGGCACATCCTCGCGGCTACTCCAGCTGAGACATGAAGCACCGCAGCGAGCCATCTCCCTTCGCAGCCGTCGCTCCAGACCTCACGGGGGGAGTGGGGGGGCTCAACCTCGCTCTGTCTCCGTATCACCTCACCACCCGCGAGCTGACCGCCGCCGTTGCACTGACCATCGCCGATCGCGCGGTCACACTCGTGCCTCAACCCCCAGATGGCCATTCACGCGAGATCATCCGCCAAGCCATCGATCGGGTACCGAGGTTGCTTCGCCTGCTCGAGGCCTGGCGGTGGTCCGGACCTCTCTGGCGCATGGGCCTTGTGGCGGGCGAGGCAAACGACGACAGGCCTTTTTCCTGCATGACCGACGTCGCGGCACAGATCTCGGCGGATCCCACGCTCGCCAGAATCGCTCCGACCAAGCCTCGGCCCGCAGACGAAGGTGATGAGGCTGATCGATGGCTTGACGCCTTCTGCTCCGATCTCCTCCGCGGCGGGCCCGACCCCGGGCTCAGCACCGTCACCATCGGGGCTCTGGATCGATTCGCAGCGAATCACGGCTTTGTTTCCGTGCGAGGCGCAACAGACAGTCTCGCCCAGCGTGCAGAGAAGCAGATCCTGCAACGCGTCGCCTCGATCGCCATTCCCGTGATGAGCCGAGCCGCCGGGGGCCGCATCCTCGAACTCCGTGCTTCGCTCCATCTTGAACTCGGTGCCCTTCGGGCGGCCATCAGTGATGTGTGGACTGAGGCCGCGTTGAATGGAGTTGCTCTTGATGCTTCGCCCGCAGCCGCTCGGCTCGCCGAAGCTGCGGCTGCCTACACAGAAACTTTCGAGACGTGGTTTTCTCGCGTCGCGCGGGACGATGAGAACGCCGAACGCACAATGCGAGCTTTCGTAAGTCTCACCGCCGCGGTACTTCCGACGGATTCCGCGCTCATCTGCGCCCGTGCGGCGATTCGGGGTGCCGCCCGCGCGGCGGGCAAAGCCCCAGCCCGGGCGAAGGAGAAGCCCAGAGCCTCTCACGGAACTGCAGGCTCCGGTGCCCTGACGCAGGCTCCCACACTGCGAGTGTTGATCATCCGGCCGATGAATGTCCGCCCCGTCTGACCGCGTAGCCTTGGGCATGGCCCCGCCCCCAATCGATCCCGACTCTCCGCGACGACAGAACCGTCTCGCTGGCTCCACCAGCCCCTACCTCCTGCAGCACCGATTCAACCCGGTGGATTGGTATCCCTGGGGGCCTGAAGCGTTCGACGATGCGCGAAGGCGTGATGTGCCGATTTTTCTCAGCATCGGGTACTCCACGTGCTATTGGTGCCATGTGATGGAACGGGAGTCATTTGAGAACGCATCGATCGCCGAACTGATGAACGAACTGTTCGTTTGCGTCAAGGTCGATCGCGAAGAGCGACCCGATGTCGATGACATCTACATGGCCGCGGTCCAGTCGTTCCGTGGGCAGGGCGGCTGGCCGATGAGCGTCTTTCTTGAGCCCCGATCGCTGAAGCCCTTCTGGGCGGGAACCTACTTCCCGGCCGAGCCCAGGTTCCAGGGAATGCCGACCTTTCCGCAGGTGCTGCAAGGAGTCTCCAACGCCTGGAGGGACCAGCGGGATGAAGTCTCGCAGCAGGCCGAGAAGCTGGCCGAGGCTGTTCACGAGCGTATCGCAGAGCAATCCGCGCCTGTGCGCCTCGGAGTTTCACAGGTCACACAGGCTGTGGCCACACTGCTCAAGATCCATGATCCACGTTTCGGCGGCTTCGGCGCAGCGCCGAAGTTCCCCCAGCCGGCGTATATCGAGTTTCTGCTCGATGTCCGGCGGAACGCGGCGGAGGACACGCGGGCAGCGATCGACGTCGCACTCCGCACAACCCTTGATCAGATGGCATTGGGCGGTCTCTTCGACCAGATCGGCGCCGGGTTCCACCGCTACAGCGTCGATGCCGAGTGGACTGTGCCGCACTTCGAGAAGATGCTGTATGACAACGCGCAGTTGACCGCAGTTTATGCGACGGCGTCCCAAGCTTTCGGCGAACCACTCTACCGCCGGGTTGCTCGTCGCACGATCGATTACGTATTGGCCGAGATGACACTCGCCGCTCAGGACCTCGGCGAATCAACCGTGGCGGCCGATCCGCAGGGCGGAGTCGAGACGCGGAAAGGAGGGGCATTCTTCTCTGCGCAGGATGCGGAAGTGAATCATCGCGAGGGACAGAACTACCTGTGGACGCCCGAACAGCTCCGCGAGCTGCTCTCCCCGGAGGATGCCGAGCTGGTGATGCAGGTCTATGGCGTTGGGGCCGGCACAAACTTCAGAGACCCACACCATCCAAACGATCCCCCTTCCAACGTCCTTCGTTGGGCGGACTCGCCTTCCAAGCTCGCCGCGGCGCTGCACATGACGGAGCGTGCGCTTCTCGCGAGGATCGAGAAGATCAATGAGCGGCTTTATTCCGCTCGCCAGGACCGCGACCAGCCCTTGACTGACGACAAGATCATCGCCTCCTGGAACGGGCTGATGATCGGCGCGATGGCGCGCGCCGGAGCGCTGCTCGATCGGCCCGATTACACCGCCGCGGCCGAGCGAGCTGCAACATTCGTCCTGGCGACCATGCGCGATGGAGACGGTTCGCTTCTTCGTTCCTTTCGTTTGCAGAGCCCCGGCGAAGTGAAACCTCCGAGCGCTGGCAGAGCATTTCTTGAGGACTATGCCTGCATGGCTCACGCCTGCATCGAGCTTCACCGTGTCGGCGGCGATTCCTCCGGGCGATGGCTTGATATCGCCCGCTCACTCGTCGCTCAGGCAGATCAGAAGTTCGGCGATGTGGATTCGGGCGCGTTCTTTGACACCCTCGCAGATCAATCGGACCTCTTTGTCCGTGCACGTTCGACCTATGACGGTGCCCTTCCCAGCGGCACATCAGTCATGATCAACGTGCTCGTCGATCTCTTTGAGATCACCGGCGATCGCGCACACTTCGATCGAGCGCTCCGCGCACTCCGATCCCTGAGCTCGTTTCTCGCAGAATCTCCACTCGGCGCGGCGGGTTCCACCCGTGCCCTGCTCCGGATGCTCGTGCTGGAACCGGCCGCGGTGCAGGCGGCTTTCGCCGCCGACCCGTTGCCTGGAGCCAAACTCTCCGACGAGTTCACCCCGGTGGAGGTCCTTGCCGCCGTCGAGCGAGTTGTCCTCGCCCACGACAACCCCGTTCCGGTCGTGCTCCGATTCCGCATCACTGAGGGATACCACATCAACGCCGCAGATGTCGGCGACGGTCCGGATGCGGCCGACCTGATTCCCCTCCGCGTCCATATCGTCAACGGCGCTGGAGTCGACGTGTTTGCGGACTATCCCCCGAGCACGCCATTCGGTCAGGACGGTCGCCTGCGCGTGCTGGCCGGGGAGTTCGAGTTGCCGATTGTGCTGGAGCGCAGGGGCGAATGGGCGGGCACGCCGCTCATCGCGGTGACCTATCAGGCCTGCACCGAAGATTCGTGTCTCGCTCCCCGGACCGTGGAGCTTGATCTCGCGATCGATCCGCGAGACTAGGCCGCTTGGGCGGGCGGAGTCTTCGCCCCGGCGGTTGCCGCGCCCCCTGCAGCGCTCGCAGCCGTCGCGGGATCGCGAACGGATTGGGCCGCTTGCTTCTCCGGAACGCGGATTGTCGCCCCGCACCCCTTGCATCGGACGTTCTTGCCGCGCGAGCTCGAGGGGACCGCCAGCACGCGGCGGCATGACAGACTCGGACACATAATTCGAATCTGTTCGGCGGCCATGGGTACAAGTCTCCTGTAACTCTCCGTTATCGACCGGGAAGCCAAGCCGCTTCACTCTGCACCGACTTGAAACTGACCCCAAAAACCGCCGACCGCGCGGCTGCTCGTCCGCTAACCTTCCGGACTCACCAGTTGCCCGATGGAGCGGGCCGCCAGCGATCCCGGGGAAGGGGCCCACCATGACCGCCGCAAACTCACAATCTGCTCACGCATGCACCGCCGTCGTCGGCCTTCAATGGGGTGATGAAGGCAAGGGCAAAATTGTCGATCTCCTTGCCCCCTCATACGACGCCATCGTGCGGTACAACGGAGGAGCAAACGCCGGTCACTCCGTCGTCGTCGGTGGGGAGCGATATGCCCTCCACCTCGTGCCCTCCGGCATTCTCTATCCCGGCAAGCAGTCGATCATCGGCAACGGTGTCGTTGTTGATCCCGAGGTCCTGATCCGCGAACTCGATGGGTTGGCGTCACGCGGGGTGGATGTCTCTGGGATGGTGATCTCCGACCGGGCGCATGTGGTCATGCCCTATCACAAGGCGGAGGATGAACTGCGCGAGAAGCTCCTCTCGCAGGCCGGCAACGTTTCGACAGCTGGTGAAGCTGGCGAGCCCGCGCAAGCCAGTCGCGCCATCGGCACCACCAAGCGAGGCATCGGTCCCTGCTATGCAGATAAGGCGCACCGCGCAACTGCTGTTCGCGTCGAGGATCTGCTCCGCCCTGATGTGCTCAAGCGTCGTCTCCGGCACATCTGTGCACTGAAGAACGCCTACCTCCAGGCGATGGGCGGCGAGAAGACCTATACGCCCGAGGAACTCATCGCGTGGGCCGAACCGATGGGCCGTCGGCTTGCCCCGAGCATCGGGGACACGACGTATCTGTTGCACGACATGCTCGGCGCGGGCAAACGCGTGCTCTTTGAGGGCGCGAACGCCGCGCTGCTTGATGTCGATCACGGAACGCACCCCTTCGTGACATCCTCCTCCACCACTGTCTTGGGCATTCCTTCTGGTACCGGCGTGCCCGGTTCCCGCATTGGCAATGTCATCGGTGTCGTCAAGGCGTACTCCACGCGAGTGGGGAATGGCCCGATGGTCACCGAGCAGATCAACGCTGTTGGTGACCGCATCCGCGAGCGCGGCCGCGAGTATGGAACCACGACGGGTCGCCCCCGCCGCGTGGGTTGGCTGGATCTCGTCGCCGTTCGCTACTCAGCCATGCTGAACGGCGTTTCGTCATTGGCGGTTATGCTTCTGGACGTTCTCTCAGGGCTGGATGAACTGCGTGTCTGCACTTCCTACAAACTCGGCGGCGGCACTATTACTGGGCGGTTTCCGCCCGATGCCGACATCCTCAGCGTCGCCGAACCTGTCTACGAAACCCTCCCCGGCTTCCCAGATGAGATCACGACCGTTCGTGTTCGCGAGCAGTTGCCCGCCCAGGCACGCCGTTATCTTGACCTCATTGAGCGGTTTGTGGGTGTCCCCATCTCCCACGTAAGCGTGGGACCGGACCGGGCCCAGACGATCATCGGACAGTGAGCCTTTTTCCCACCTCCTCCGGTCGACAGCGGAAAGACGCGCGGGCGTGCTCCGAACAACACACTGGGCGAACATCCGATGCCCGCGTCCGTACGTCCGTAGTCTCTTCTTTCAGGTCGGCAGCACTTCGCGTACCTTTCAACAGCTCTCCCTTGCCATGCCGAACTCCGTCGCCATCCCGCAGGTCGATGTTCACGCCGCGGCCGCTCTCAGCCCGCACGCTGCGGACCCGGCGGCGCTTGAGATCGTGCGACGCATGCGTGAGCGGTCGCCCAAGGCCGATCCGCTCGGCCGCTTGCCGGATGTCCACCCGGCGCGGATCCCGCGTCATATCGCCATCATCATGGACGGCAATGGCCGATGGGCAAACCAGCGAGGTTTTCCCCGCGTGTTCGGTCATCGTAACGGTGCAGCCGCGGTCCGTACCGTTCTCGAGGAATGCGGAAAACTGGGCATCGAAGTCCTGACGCTCTATTCTTTCTCGATGGAGAACTGGAAGCGTCCCCCGGAAGAAGTGCAGGCGCTTCTGGACCTTTACACAAACTACCTGGATGGCGAGCTCGATCGCCTCATGCGGGAGAACATCCGCTTCCGCCAGATCGGTCGGCGCGAAGGCCTTCCTGAGTCGGTACTCCAGACAGTGGATCGCATCGTCGCGCAGACTGAGAAGAACACCGGTGCCACGCTCTGCCTCGCGGTGAACTACGGCGCTCGCGCCGAGATTACAGATGCTTGCCGCTCGATCGCGATCGATGTGGCCGCCGGACGTGTTCATCCAGATGAAATCTCACCGGACACGATCTCTTCTCGCCTCTACACCGCGGGTCTTCCCGATCCGGACTTGTTGATCCGTACCGCCGGCGAGATGCGAATCAGCAACTACCTTCTGTGGCAGATCTCCTACGCCGAACTCCATGTCACACCCGTACTCTGGCCGGACTTTGGTGTTGCCGAACTCCACGCCGCGATCCGGGACTTTGCGGCCCGCTCCCGTCGCTTTGGTGGGATCGAAGATGTCGCCGGTCCATCCGCGGTCGCTCCGGGACAATCCCGCTAACCGTCCCTTTCGGTTAACCTTCTCTCGTGCTTAGACACCGCCTTTTACTCGGCCCCGTATTCATCGCTATATTCATCGGCCTGCTCTGGCTGGATGAATGGCTCGACCGCCAGCCATGCCCCGCGGGTTTCGGATGGCTCTGCTCCGATGGCACTGGCACGCTTCCACCCGCGATCGTGCTGTTCGGGATCGGGCTTGTGCTTGTCTCGATCGCCGCAAGGGAGATGGGACGGATCTTCCACGCAGGCGGCGTCGCTGCCTCCAGGCGATGGATGTCGATCGCCGCTATTACCGGCTTGGCAGTGTCTGCCGCGTTGCCCTCAGATCTTTCTCCAAATCATGCTGTGGCGATCGTTGCAAGCTGCGGGGCACTGGTGCTCATCGGCTCTCTCCTTTGGCACATCCGTGCCAAGCACCTGCAAGGGGCGACCGCCGCGGCGGGCGCCTCCATGTTTGCGTTTGTCTACCTGGGCCTGATGTTCGGCTTCATGCTCGCCATCCGCAAGGAGCACTCGGCGTGGCTCCTCCTTTCAATCGTGGCGATCACCAAGTCGTGCGATACCGCGGCCTATTTCACTGGCAAGTCCATCGGCCGCCACAAGCTCATCCTCTGGATCAGTCCAGGGAAGACTTGGGAGGGCCTGGCTGGCGGGGTCGTCGGTGCAGCGGCCATCGCCGTCCTGAGTTCGTATCTGCTCCGCACCTACTCCGATCCCTCCGGGCCCCTCGCAGGTGCGCCATGGTGGGCCGCCGCGGCGTTCGGTGCGGTGCTCGCCCTGGCTGGCCAGGCTGGCGACCTGCTGGCTTCCGTGCTCAAGCGGGATGCGGGCATTAAGGATTCGGGGAAGATCCCAGGCTTCGGTGGGATACTCGACATGATCGATTCTCTCCTCGTTGTTGCGCCCGTCGCCTATTGGCTGATCGGTTTGCTCTAGTACGAACAGCTTGCGATCGCGGCTATCCTGCGTTGCCGCAGGCTCCGTCATTGCCGCCTGGGATCTCCATTCACGCAAACTTTTGATCTCCGTGCCGCCCGAACGTGCCGACTGACCTTGCGCGGTGTATACTTGAGTCGTTCAGTGGATTGACATTCCGTGTTCCTTCGAGGCGACTGCATGAGCCTTACCAAGCAGCTCTTGGACCTCTTCCGTGTGGACAAACAGCTCCGTGGCCTGAGGCACCGCCTCGAGGCAGCGGAGCGTTTTCTTTCACAGCAGCAGACACAACTTGCGGATCTGGAACGGACTCGCACCGACCTCACCGGTCAGTCGCGTCAGCTTCGAGCCGGCGCCGCCAATGATGAGGGCGAGGCCCAGCGACTCGAGACCCGCATGGTCGCGATCCGCGAGCAGATGAATCAGACCAAGACTGCCAAGGAATACCAGGCGCTGGTCACCGAGATCAACACCTTCAAAGCCCAGAAGGCCGAATGCGAGGAGCGGGCGCTCGAAGCCATGTCCCGCGTCGAGCAGTCTGACTCGCGGATGAAGGAGATCGAGGGGCAGTTTGAGGAGCGGACCCGTATGGTGGCCAAGGCCCTGCAGGACCGCGACCAGCGGTCCTCGGAGATCCAGGACCGCGTCACGGAGCTTTCCGCCCAGCGACTGGAGCTTGCAAAGGCGATCCCAGCTTCGAACCTCAACGAGTTCGAACTTCTCGTCAAGGCCCGCGGCGATGATGCGATGGCGCACATCGAAATGATCGACCGTCGCGCTCACGAAGGCTCCTGTTCGGCTTGCATGATGGCCATCCCGGTCGAATCGCTCAGCGCACTCATGACCGGCAAGCTCACCCGCTGCCCTTCCTGCCGGTGCTACCTCTTCATCGAAGAGAGCATCATGAATCAGCCTGAAGAGCCGCGGAAGCGCAAGCCCTCGAAGAAGAAGGCCGCGAAGGAAGAAGTCGCCAAGACCTGACTTCTCGGCCAGTGGGTCACTGCGTATCGGTTTCGCGTACGCTCCGCTCAATGCGAATCGAATCGCTCAAGCATGCCTGGGCCCTCCATCGGCACGCGGTCATCCCTGCGATCGTGGCGCTGGCGCTGTGTATCCCGGGGATCACTCAAGGCGCTCTCGCGACCGACACCGCCTGGTACACCGCCATCAGCTTTCAAGCTTTTCGCGGCCTCTTCAACGGCGATTTCAACGGCCTCTGGTCGCTCTCAGGGGTCGCCGACCAGCCGTACTTCAACAAGCCTCCACTGGCATTCTGGCTTAACGGGCTCCCGCTGGTCGCGATGGGACCCACGATTCTCGCTTCCCGCATCGGAAGCGTGCTCGCCTGCATTCTCTGCGTCCTCGCGGCCGCACGCCTGGGAAGACTGCTCGTCGGTCGCGCGGTCGGGCTGAGTGCCGGCCTGGTGCTTGCGCTCACTTGGGAGTTCATCCGCCACAGCCATGCATTCTCGCTGGACCTGTGGATGACGCTCTTTCTGACCCTCGCGGCCTGTTCGGTTGTCGCTGCCCACGCTGCCGGCTCGGCCAGACACATTGCGGTCAGCGGGATCTGGCTGGGACTTGCGCTGTTGGTGAAGCCTCTCGTGCCCCTGCTTGCCGTTCCTCTGCTCGGCGCATGGCTCTGCACAGTTGGTCGGGCGCGATGGATCGGATGGCTCCCAGTTGCAGTCGTCGTCTCGATAGCCGTGGCCGCGCCTTGGCATGCCTCGATGTGGCTCCAGCACGGCGAAGCCTTCACGTCGCAGTACTTTGGCCGCGAAATCATCGATCGAGCTGCGGCAGGTCCGGTTGCGGACTTCAACAAAGGCAGCGCGAGCCCGCTCTACTACCTTGGCATTCTCTTTCAGGCATACTGGCCCTGGCTCGTGACCTTTGCATTCGCAATTGTGGCGATGGTCCGTCGGGAAGGCACACCGCACGTCCGCTCCGCCCTTTTCCTTTCGCTCTGCTGGTGTGCGGGCTGGCTGCTTCTTCTCTCGATCTTTCCAGACAAGCGTCCTCGCTACCTCTTGGTGACCTATCCGGTGGCCGCGGTGGCGAGTGCGGCCTTCCTCTGTCGCCTTGCACCTGTCCTGGTTCGAGCCGCCTGGCTTCGCCTCTGCCGATGGGCTCTCCCCCTGACCGCTGTCCTTGCGTTGGCGATTGCGATTGCCCCTGTTCGTTTGCACCGGCCGGAGCCATCGCAATGGCCCGCGCTCTACGCGTGGCTTCTCGAACAGGGGTCGCCACCAGTCTTTGCCGGAGGGTTTGCACCCCAGCGTTCAGCGCAGGTATTCCTCGGAACAGGGGCTTGGCCCATTCCTACTCGCACAGTTGGTGGACAGTCTCTCGCGAAGCCGCTCGCCGGGTCCCTGATCATTTACCACCGTCGCGATGGACTGGCTCCCGGCCCGGCAGAGTCGATCGTGTTCTCGGCAGGGGACCTGTCCGTCACGCGGCTTGATGCCGAAGTGTGGATGCCGATTCTGTCTCCCGATACCGGCGAGTGAAAAGCGAACTCGCACCTTTCACAGAGCGGTGGTGATGGAATCGCCACGGCTTTGCACTGAACGAAATCGAAGTGGCAGTGGGGAGGATGGAACGCGCTCAAAATCAGCCTTCAAACAGCGCACTATCCGAGACGGTGCGTCCCGCGCCCGGCAGTCCGATGTGCGCCGCCCCCGCCGGTGTCAGCATCCGTCCTCGCCGCGTTCTGGCAAGGAAACCGATCTGCAGCAGGTATGGCTCGACCACATCCTCGAGAGTCCCGGCATCCTGGTTCAGTGTCGCGGCAACCGCTTCGAGGCCCACGGGCCCGCCGCCGTAGACCTTGGCGATCACGCGCAGGTACGCCCGGTCGAGTTCATCCAGCCCGAGCGTGTCGACGCCTTCGAGGGCGAGTGAGTCGGTGACCATCTGCTCCGTCAGGGTGCCGTCGCCGCGGACCTGCGCAAAGTCGCGGACGCGCCGCAGCAACCGGTTGGCGATGCGCGGCGTGCCGCGCGAGCGGGCGGCGATCATCGCGAGGGCACCCGTTCCTGCTGCCTCCATTTGCTGCTTTGCTGCTCTGCTGCTTTGCTGTTCTGCTTTCACCCCCAGCAACTCGCACGACCGCGTCAGGATCGTCAGCAACTCCGCGCTGGTGTAGTACCGCAGGTTGTGGGAGATGCCAAAGCGGCTCCGGAGCGGCGCGGACACCAGCCCCGCGCGCGTCGTCGCGCCGATCAGCGTGAACGGCTTGACATTCAGTTGCACCGTCTGCGCGTTCAGGCCCGACTCCATCCGCACATCGATGCGGAAGTCCTCCATCGCCGGGTAGATGAACTCCTCAACCGCGATGGGCAGCCGGTGGATCTCGTCGATGAACACCACGTCACCGTGCGCCACGCGCGTGAGCGCTCCCACCAGGTCGGTCGGGCGGGTGAGCGCGGGGCCGCTGGTGATGTGGACCTTGCTCCCCATCTCCTCGGCGATGACGTGCGCGAGGGTGGTCTTGCCCAGCCCCGGCGGCCCGTGCAGCAGCACATGCTCCATCGGCTCCTGGCGCGCCTTGACCGCCCGGATCGCGATATCCAGACGCTCGATCAGGTCCGTCTGGCCGATGTACTCGGACATCCGCTTGGGGCGCAGCGACCAGTTCCGCTCCTCCGCGAGCGGCTCGGCAACGGGCGAGACCAGTCGTTCTACTGCCATCCGTGACAACTCTATCGCCGCCGAACGCAGCGCGATGCGGTCTTTACCGTTGCAGGTCAGTTCTGTGGGGCGGCAGGGCGCTCGCCCGAGCCTTCCCGCCTGCCACCCCCCGGCTCACGACCGGCAGCCGGCTCCTTCATCTCCCATCGCGGCAGCATCTCGTCCGCGCACGCGAGGTTGTACGCGGTGATCGCCGCGCACGTCGCCGACTGCCGCAAATACTCGGGGATCGCCAGGGCCAGCGTGTCGAACTGGGTGTGCCAGCCGCGGCCGTACTCCGCGCGGCCGATCTCATCCCAGAAGAACCCCGGAACGCCCTTGCGGACAAAGCTCGCATGATCGGAGCCGCCGCTCTGCTGGAAGTCCTCGCCACCCGGACGGATGTTTACATCCAGCGGCTTGCCGTCGACCGAATCAAAGAACCGCCCATTCACCGGTGCGGTGGCCGCGGCGAGCATCGGGGCCATCGCGTCCGTGCAGCCAAGGCCACCCTCGTAGTTCGTCCCGCCATCGTCGACGAAGACCGCCGAAATCCTGGGCAGCTCGCTTGCGTTGCGTTCAACATACGACGCAGACCCAAGCAGGCCCTGCTCCTCGCCTGTCCACAGCACAAACCGAATCGTCCGGCGGGGCTTCGCGCCTGCCGCCATCAGAATCCGAGCCGCTTCAAGCGTCACGCTCGAGCCGGTGCCGTTGTCCGTCGTGCCCTGCGAGCCCGGACCGTTCCACGAATCCAGATGGCCTGAAACGATCACCACCTCATCCGCCTTATCTGTCCCGCGGATCTCCGCCACCGTGTTGTACACCGCGAACGGTCCCTGCGTCAGCGTGTGATTCAGATCAAACTCAACAAACACGTCATCGCCATCGGAAAGACGCGAGTTGATGTAGTCATAGTCGGGCAGCGCGATGCTGACCTCCAGATCACGCGGCGCGGCGTCTGCCGCGGTGTCGCGCCAGCGCCGCACGCTGGTGGTCCACACCCGGTCGTCGCGTGATGATGAAATGAAGCCCAGTGCGCCCGCATCCTGATATGCACGCAGCTCCTCACGCAGGGCGTCAAACCGCTCGATATCGCTTTCCCGCACACCCATGTCCTCCGTGGGCGTGCCCGTCCTCTCCGCGTGCATGGCGAGCACCCGGTCGCTCATCGAAGAGCCCACGCCCCTCATGTCCGTGCGGCCGGGCGTCACGATCACCTTGCGCATCACCCACGCACCTTTGAGCTTCTCTCGCGCACTCTCAAACTCTTCCGGGCTCTGTGGCATCCGTACGACGTGGCCCCGTACCGGTCCTTCCGTACCGTGCACCCACGCAAGAGTCGTGAACTGCAGATCGCGCACCTTGCGGTACTCCATCTCCGGCTCGCCCGCAGCCTCACCTTCCGCGTTCTCGCCCCGTCCCGCTCCGCGCTCGGGGCGCTTCGGCCGAGACAACAGCACGGCACCCGAAGAGGCGCCTCGATCAAACCGAGTTGCGACCTCGCCCCACTTGTCGAGTTGCACATTCGTCAGTCCCCACGATCGGAACTGCGAAGCCGTCCAGTTGTTGGCCTCCTCGCACCCGGTCGACCCCGTCAACCGCGGGCCAATCTCCTCCGAGAGATAGGTGAGGTGCTCCATGACACGGTTTCGGTTCACGCCTTCGTCAAGAATCCTCTGGATCGTCGCCTCATCACCCATCGGGATGGCCGGCACCGCCGCCCGCTCGCCGGCGATTACCGCGTATCGCGAGGTCGCACCAGTCTGGGGCTCGGAGGCGGCGACATTCGCTCCCCCGCCCGTGCCACTCTGGCATCCTGCCGCGCCCGCCGAAAACGCTGCCAGAAGACTCAGTCCGCACCACAGGTAGGAGCGGACATTGACAGTTGATGGTGGCTTCAGCAGCATGGCTCGCGGCTCCAGATCGATGCGACACCCCCGTCCCATCCGAAACGACAGCACGTCACAATACCGTCTTTCAGGTCGCGAGTTCCAGTCCGCTCTTGGACGTGCAGGCCAGCGACGACCTTTGGGCTAGCGGTTCGATCCAACCGTTCCGGTCGGATAGCCCTTCTTTCGCCAGGTCGCCAGCAGAGAGTCCCGCTCGGTCGATTCCCAGACACTCCCATCTTCCAAGGTGCTGCGAAGCAGCGCGGCATCCGCATCGTAGAGGAATGTGACCGGTGCGGATTCATCGCGATAGCGCGTCTGGACTTCCCAAACCGCCTTCGCGCTTCCACCCTTCGCGGTCGACAGGACATCCCGCCTCAGCGAAACCGACTTTGATTGACTCTGGTACGTGTACGTCCCGAGTTCTGCTTGCATCTCGCTGGTGATCATCAGCCGATGCAGCAGGAAGAGCTCAAACTGGCTGATGTACCCTTCTGGCGGCACATATGGCTCCACATCCTCGCTCGCCTGCCCGCTGTCGTTGATCGACACGTTCAGATCGGTGCCGTTTCTCGCACCGGTCTCCGTGGCCATTGCCAGCCGCTCGCCCTTCGCACCCCAAACTACGGTCTTGAGCATCCATGCCTCTTCCGACCGGTCCGGAAGCATGAAGTACACCCCCTCGGTATCAATGACATTGTCGCCGCGAAGCAGTCTTGCCTGAATTCTGGCCAGATAGCCCTCCTGCTGACCGCCGCGCTTCCCGGCGTTGCCCCCAAGTTCCGACCTCTGCCCCTTCCAGAATCGCATCGTCCGGAAGCCCAGTTCCTGGCCCTCTCCCGATCCGGCCCGAAGCGGCGGCATGTACAACCGGTGCACAATCTCCTTGTCGCCAGTCAGTGCCCGCTCGTAGGCCTTTGCAGTTAGGCCTGCAAAGAACGCTGATCCCGCCTTGACGATCGCACCCCGGGACGCGTTTAGATCCTCCGAATCGAGAAATGTCACTGTGGCCACGCTCGCTTCATACTGCGGCCGGGCAACTGCAAACTTCTCTTCCGATGTGATCAACTCGAAGACCACAAACTGTGTCGCTGACGGCTTGAAGATCGAGTACCCCTTCACCAGCATCGATCCGTCGGGCCGCGGCATGGACACATAGAGCCTTTCACACACGGCGCCCCCAGTCACCGCGAGGTTGGACGTCCGACCCAGCACCTTCGTCTTGGTCTCCAGAATCAGCTTCTGGTCCGGATCGGTCACCCCATACGCGCCTTGAAGCAACGCGAGCGTTTGGTCAGCGGCGTCCTTGATCGTCGCCGCGGGATTCGTGATCTGCGGAGTCTGGATGTTGATCACCCACTCAGAGTTCTCCGGGACGATCTGAACCGTTCTTCGGTCCCCGACTTTGGCCGTCTGGGCGATGCTTCCGTCGGGGAACTGCACACTCAAACCAACATCGTCAAGATGAAAAAACGTCTCCGACAGCGCCACTACCTGCCCGCGGGGGGTGGAAGCAGGTGGGG
>Ga0163155_10000808_pt1 | contig 38719 bp, 57 predicted proteins | sample OliLakLV19SP4G1_FD_148611 | JGI IMG/M metagenome (GOLD analysis project Ga0163155, IMG submission 148611) | Freshwater microbial mat bacterial communities from Lake Vanda, McMurdo Dry Valleys, Antarctica - Oligotrophic Lake LV.19.SP4.G1 | ecosystem: Environmental > Aquatic > Freshwater > Lake >... | reverse complement strand
GCCCATTCCCTGCTTCTCTATCCCGTTGTCGCTCAATTACTTGTGACTTCATTATATATGAGCCTTATTGTGCCCCCTTATGCCTTTGACCCCTTGATAGAGCTCCCGCTCACCCCTCCCTGGGACGGGGTCGATGCGTGATTTTTACGCCCTTCGAGTAAATACGGGATTGGCGTAACAAGTCATCATTTGGTCGCTAGGTCCCCGTCCATTGATCGGCTCACCTGGGTCCGCTACGCCCCGTCATGATCGAGCGGCTGGACGGTTGATCGAGCCTATTGAGTACGGCCCTTACCTGGTATGATCGGACCGGGTTGGAGACTCTCTATCGAGTGTACTATCGTGAGCTGAACCGCTTCCGCGTCTCCGTCTACGCTGGACGTATTAGGTGGCGCTGCGGCTACGGGGGATCTTAAGGGGGATTTGGGGTGACATGTCAAGCCTGTATTTTGCCCCCGTTATTTCTCATCGCAATGGTCTGGGTGACCCATGATCGGGACTGCCGATCGTGCGACGCCTAGGGCTGTAGCGGCCGCGGATTGCGTGCCGTATTGCCGCCTAGCGAGCCTGTATTCGGCTGGAGTCAGAAAAGCGTTTAGCCACTCCCAGAAAAGCGAATATCCACTTTTGGGAAAAGATATTCATTTCCTGCGGGATAAATGCGCAATTTAATCCGTCGTTGTGGGAATTATTTCGCGTTGCAACATGTTGATATCCAGCCGATTAAAACTTTGTTAAAAATACTTCATTGACACGAAAGCGGTTTCGTGGTCTGTTACGGGCATGAACACCAACGCTACTACAGAACTCGCCCCTATCACCACCGCGGTCGTGCCGACGATCAGCGGCGGCGCGTGGAGGCTGGAAGGGCCAGATGGCCTTCTATCCCTGCGCGAGACCGCCTCGGACCTGGCCGCTGATATCCGCGTCCGGCACCCGACGCTCACCCTCGCCCTGCTCCCCGTGGGGGGGCTGTACGCCACTCCGGAGCGCCGACTCGAATGGGCCGAGGCAATCACGACTGAATGAGACCCCCAAACCCAAACAAAGGAACCCAAACACAATGAACGCAACCACTGACACTATCGGATCCGAAGGCACTGAGTTTCTGGTCACGATCCCCGCAGGAAAGTCGCGCCGATACAACGAAATCTGCAGAGCGGCAAACGACGAAGGCACGATCCAAGCGTGGGACGCGCGGGAGCTTTTCGCCAGGCCCGAAAACCACACCACAATGAGCTTGGCGCGCGCGTTGCGCCTTTCGGGATTCGAGCTGGAGGAAGTCTGACCCCAACCCAACCAACCAACCAAACCCAAACAAAGAAAGACACAAAATGAAGACCAACGAAGAACTCCCCGCAACCGACCGCGCACTCGCCGCAATCGCGGAATATGAGGATGGCGAAAACGACAACGGCCTCTGTGACGCGCTGGAAATCGTGGCGCAAGACCTCGGAATCGACGTGCCTAATGCGAGCTACACAACCGACAGTATCAAAGCCTTCGCTGAGTCGGGTGAACTGTCGGACCTGGAGGAAGCATGAGCGCGGCCCCAACCAAACAACCAAACAACCAACCAACCAACCAACCAAACAACCAAAATGAAATACCTAGTCCAATACGAACTCGATGGGCACTGGATTACCATCGCGCGGCGTTCAGGATTTCGCGGCGCGTGCGCCAAGGCTCGCAGCGAGGGACGAGCCATGAAATGGGCGCATCACACCAGCGTGATCCAAGATGGCGATCCCGAAATACTCCGACTGTGCGCGGAAAACGCCTTTCAACTTCGCCCCGACCCCAATCGGCGCCCCAACCAACCCAACCAAAATGAAAAAACTGCCTAAAACTCGAATCATCCAGGTGCAGGGCGCTGAAGTGTATTTCACTCGCCACACCGATGCGGACGGAACGATCTTTTGGGAAGAGTATCGCAAAGACAAGTCGGCCCTCCTACCATACCGGGACCCAAAATTCCGGCCCATGGGTTACGGCCGCCGCGGCCCGGCGCCGATCATTGGCGAGGCGGCAAGGGGAATCCCGGATGACTTCGCAACCAGCCTCCTTTCTCCCTTCGCCCGGCTGGAATATGCGCCGGGCCACAAGCCCGCTGAGCAACTTCGCTTCTGACCCCCCAACCCAACCCCAAACAAACAAACAAAATGAACGCAACTCAAGATCGGATCGCAGTGACGGGAAACACCTATCCCGTGAAAGACGAACTCAAAGCCCTCGGTGCTCGCTGGAACGGCGACCTGAAGGCGTGGATGGTGCCATCGGACAAAGCGGAAGAAGCGCAGCGGATCGTGGCCGGCGCAGGCCCGAAACAAGCATCGAGCCTCGGTGCCCGAAGCTACCGCCCAAGCCGATGCCGCGATTGCGGCGCGGCCCCCAGCCGTTATCAGCCAATCTACCGCAACGGGCAGTGCAAGAGCTGCTTTGTGAGCGACAAAGAAGAAGCGGAAATGGGCTACTAGTACTAAGGAGAACGAAAAAATGCACAAAGACATCGACGGGAAATGGAATAGGATCATCAGCCTCGACAGCATCCGCGTTAGCGGAGTGCGCGAGGAAACAGGAGCAATCCCAGCCTCAACGGAGTGGGTCGTCTATGGCCCGCTGAGCGCGCTCGAAATGCGCGACCCCAACAGCGGCATTGGATGGGACGCGACGAAAAAGCCTCGCTTCCAATATGCGGCCACGGAAGCTGGCGTGCTATCGCGGCATCTGCCAGCAGAAAGCTTCGGCGACGTGTGGCGCGACGAAGAGGCGATGCGGCCGTTCGCGCCGTGCGATCCGAGCGACTACATTCTGGAGCTGCTCGGAGACTAAATGCCACACGCCGAAAACCCTCCTTCTCGGGGCCGCCCGCCGCTGCCAGGCCGCTGAACTAGAGAGTTGCCTCCGCTAACCCCAACCAAACAAAGGAACCCAAACACAATGAAAATCGAAACCACCAACTACACACACGTAGCCACGGGAAACGTCTTCAACGGAGAATGGATGCGGCGGAATCAGGCCGAAGCCGAAGGGGTGAAGTATCGAGATCTGACCCCAAAAGAGGCTTCCGAAATCGACAGGCAAATCGAGGCTGGCGAATAGAGAGTTGCCGCGGCTAACCCAAACAAAGGAAAACACGAAAATGAACACCTATAAAACGCTGGAATTCCGCTTTTCGGAAAGCCGGGGTCGAGGCACGTGGGGCTACAATATCTGCTCGCTGTACGTAGACGGGCGCAAAGTATCGTCGTGCAAGGGAGGCGGCTACGACATGCAGGGCGAGAGCCTGGGCGACTGGGTTGCGCGTGAGTATGCGGACCGGTTGCTGACGCTGAAGGATAGCTGCTTCTACGGCCTAACATTCCACAATCCGAACTACGATCCCGGCAAGGCCAAGATCGGTTCGGATTGTCACGACCGAACGCTCGCGGACGCTGAGGGCGAGACAGTGGAGCAGGCCGAGAAGAACGGCAAGAGCTTTGGGTTGGAGCGCTATCAGGCGTTCCATTCCGCCAGCTCTAAATTTCCGACGCGAGTTCATCGGCGCCCGCTGATCCACGGAGCCTGCGGGCTGGAAAGCGTAAGGGAGATCATGCAGGCCATCAAATTGGAAATGGAATACATCACAAAATCATCGAACGCGACCATCTATCGTCTCCACGACCGGAGGCGGCGGACCAGGGCGAAAGGAACAAAATGACATGGCAAAAAATGTTCATGGCCTGCGGAATCGTCATTATGGTATGCGGGATAAACGTCATAATGATCAACATACCCGTTGGCCTGGGAGTGATAGGAGTAGGCTATATTGTCGGCTGGTTCGGCAATGATTAATGCACCAACAACAACAAACAAACAAACAAACAAAGGAACTACGAAAATGATCACATTGAAATTCGACAACGGCGAAGCGGGCAGCGACTACGGGTTCTTCTACGCGGACCAAAACGGAGAGCAGGAAACGATCGGACCATCAGCCCCGACGCAAGAAGAGTGGGAAAAACTCAACTACTCAGAGGATGACGCGATCAAGGAACTCCTCGCAAGTGGGTTCGAGCGGTCAGAAATCGAAATTCGGGGATAGAACCCAACCCAACCCAAACCAAACAAGCAAATGAAAATCGAACTCAATATGAACGCCACTCAGCCGACATTCGAAGACGGCCAATATTACTGGGTCAAGCGCGCCCCCTACGACGTAAACCAGATCTCCGTCTACCCACAATGGGAACCCATGCGGTGGGATGAGCCTACGGCTAGGTTTAGGTCCCCGGGGTCGGGGTGGCGCCGTGGAGTCGCCGAGTGCCCCGACGAACTCGCAGAGATCGGTGGAATGATCCGCCGCCCCGCTCACGCGAAAAGCTGAGCCGCTGAACCCAACCCGCAACCCCCAAAGCCCCGAGCGCAACCCGCTTGGGGCTTTTGGCGTGTGGTCATCCGGCTTCCGTGCGCCTCGCTACGGGGTTTTCCGGACGCGAGTGGGACGTGGATGCCCGGGGCCAGTGCCGGGTTCTGCTAGGACCCGCCAATCAGGCCCTCGTTCAGGCGGTCCGCCCGCCCGCAAATGCCAGCGCTTACGCTAGGATTATTTTCGACTATTTTTCGGGCCTTGGAATCGCCGATTCCGTCCGCTCCCAGAAAAGCGTTTAGCCGCTCCCGGAAAAGCGAATGTCCGGATTCTTTGAACCATTACAAGGCGGGCCGATTTAACTTTTTTCGATTCCCGATCACTTTTTGCTTGCGCCAAGGCGGGCGGTTGTGGATGTTTCGCCCATCCAACCGGATTAAACTGTCGGAAAAGAGCGAGTGGATATAATTTTTGACCACCCACTTGGGGAGTACCGCGAGGCTCCTAACCTTCTCTTTTAAGGCGTTTACAAGTGGGCGGTCTCTTCTTCTAGGGGATCTTCTGCGGGACAACCGGGCGGTTCGACAACCCGGTTCGCGGCGTCACAGCGACCGGACAGCAAAGAGTGCATCGGAACGCGGCAAAACTCGACGGGCAACGATTACGAGGGTATCGACCCGGCAAAGTCCACAAGGACGAGCGTCATGCCGCCCGCAAATGCAAATGGTCGCCATGAGACTGTGATTCCCCAAACCGGGGATAGGACGACCAGGGGAATGACAACATGACCGAGGTTCCCCTAGAGCAAGGCGGGCGGGCAACTGGATGAAAGTCCGGTCCCAAACTGCCAAAATTGCCGCCAAACCGCTCTCACTCCGATTTCAGCGATCCTCTCACCCGAGAACCGCAAGATCCCTCCTGCCATTAAGAAGTCGGGGAAAGAATCATGGGAATCGAGAGTTCAAAAGAGAGAAAACCACAAAAAAGTCCCGCGTTTGGGCTGATTTAATCCCGTCTCAACCGAGGCTCATATTCCCGCTGAATTTCCTTGAGACGGCGTTTATATCGTTCCGACGCCTCGCGCTTGGTGTCATTTGCCCTGGTTGACCCGGTAATATTCCGAAGTTCCCGTGTGGCCTGAGTTTGCTGTTCCCGGCGTTCAAACAAAAGATTTCGTTCGACTGTGCGCGGATTGATTTGTGCGATTCGGACACCGACGAGAGAAAGAGCGGCCCTGCCTGGGGTATATTGCCTGCCCGTGCGAGTGTCTTCGATGCCGCGACCGCCCTGATTATTGCGCGAGAACGATTTAATTAGTTCCTGGGAGCCATATCCACCTGCCAACGGGGGCGCCATGTTGCGAATGACGGTCTGGGCGGCGCCTTTCGCGTTTGGTTCGATGGGTTGACCGGAGAACAATTGTCGCCCCGCCATGAGCTCAGCGACTACGTTCAAGAGAGGGGTACTTCTCATACCGCCGACTGGATTATCTCCAATAATGGCGTCTAGATCCCGGTTCCAAAGATTGCGCAGTGTCTTGGTGTAGTCGCCGACGATGTTGAACGGGTCCGCGTTGATGAAATCGAATTTACCGGTCTTTTTGTTGCGCGAGAATGGAATGCGAAGTTGGGAACGCTCCATGGGACTGGACTGTCGGATCATCCGATCCCAATCCTTTTTGTCATCATCGGAAAGCATGGATGATTCCACGATTTTCTTAATGGCAAGAGGCGTGGTGACGAGCCCGGTAAGAATGGCCGCGCTGGTCATGCGCTCTTTGACGCTGAGAAGCGGGTTGCCAACATCTTCGGCCAGGTTCTTCATCACGCGAAACATCTGATAATTATAAGTGATAAATGGATTAACGAACGGGAGTTTGCTGGCGATTTGGATTCCCTTTGGTGATGTGCCGTAGTTATGGGTGTAACGATCAGTAAACCGGAGTGCCTGAGACTCGTTCATGCCGCGAAGGCGGGAATTACGATAAGTGACGAATCGGACGAATGAATCGGGTTGGCGATAGATTTTTTTTGCGAAGTCATCCGCCGCCTTGAAAGTTGCCAGCGCCTTTTTTACAGGTCGAACGCGACCGGAAATCTGATCGGCGACACTTTCGATAAATTCATGATCAACCTGGGTTGCGCCAAAGACGCCCAATCGATCCGCTTCATCGAAATACCCGGTTTTACTGCGCAAATCCTTGAGTGCAGCATGCCATTCGACCGGGTTGAAATTTCGTGCGGCGAGAAGAAACAAAGGGATGGTCGCGTAATTGCGGGAGACTGTTGCCGGGTTCCTGAGCGTGACATTCTGCTTCACCTGACTATTGATAAAGCCGATGCCGGAATCCCGAATAACTCGTTCAAACGCGGAATTGATGGGAACGACCACACCGATTCCACGGGCGACTTCTTGATGAACCCACTTATCAGCCAAAGGTCCAAAGGACAGGTTGTCATCCAACTTAACGAACCGTTGCAAGACGGCCTTTTCCGCGTCGGTGGCGGCGTCAAGGTAGGCCGGAAAATTAATGGCACTCAATGCTGCCGGGACATTGTCCAAATGCAACTCATCGAACATCTTTAATGCCTTGGAATTGGCCGCACTGGTGATAATTTTTGCGCCCGTGCGAGCTGCAATTTCGACCGGGTTTAGACGCTCCCCATAAAGGCGGCGGCGCGCATCGGTCATTACCTTTGCGTCGGCAATTTCCTTTTGCTTGGTCGTGGCGATTTCCAATGTGTTCTCGGCATTACGAAGGGCGGTCCTGGTCTCTTTGGTGTTCGCGTTTTTATTTGCTTTTTTTGCCTGATCCAAATCGGAGTTCATTCCATCGATTTCCGTGGCAATCTGTCTCAACTTCATCCCCTTTTCGTCAGGGGTGAGCATCCGATGCTCATAAATAGATGATTTGATGGTCGTCTTACCACCTGAATCCGAACCGAACCGCTCTTCATTCCGAAGCTCGGAAAGATGCTGGCGGAGATCCATGGCAGCGGCTTCACGACTGCCGCCAAACTCCCCGACAAGCTCGCTCACAGTATCCTCGAACGCCTGCGGATCGCGCTTCCATTCCCTGCCATTGACAAAGATGTCATACTGTCGCGCCCGGTAAATTCCCTTGGTATTCTGGATTGCCTTGCGTCGAACGGGGTCGGACTCGCCTTGCAATAGAGCATCCTGTAACTGACCGATTGCGTAATCAGATTTGCGCTCCGCATCCTTGTAAGCCTGGGGAATATCGGGATGCGCGAAAAACTCATCATCACTGATTATTCCGTTGACGCGCTGACGGCCGATTTCCTGCTGTCGATCCGTTAATTTAGATGCCCATCCTGACGCTCCTTCGTAGGCGCGTTGGATCAGTTTATTGTAATAACCAAGATCGCCCTGTCGTCGGGTCAGAACCTCCTGAACGGCGGGATGAAACGCACTAAAATTCTCCGTGATCATGCGCGTGCCGCGAGCGACGAACCCAGCATCAGGCGCGTGTGTTGATCCATGAGCGGCCTGAGAAATCTTGCCGGTTGGCATTTTGGTCAACGGTCCTTCAAAGAACGCCTCGTTCGGGTCCATCTTGCCCGTGGCAACCGCATGTTCATGCTCGGCCTTGAACCTGCCAACGCCGTCCCCGGAATCATCTGCGCGCTTGTAATCTTCCTTGGCGACCAATCCCCGCACGCCGTTCCAGATATTCTCGATGTGCGCTTTGATGGACGGTCCAAACTCGCGAATCATATTTGATGACCATTGCGTGAATTGAACGCCCTTCTGATAGATCGTGCGCCCGAAATCCACGGCGCCCCTGAATACGTCGGCATCAATGAATGCGGCCTCGCCCTTGGCTTCGATCTTGGCTTTGAGAGGTTTGAGTCGAACCGGGTCTGTGATGGGGAGTTCGGGAGCAACTGGTTGACCATTCGCATCAACCTTCGGTGCGCTTGCCTCGACAATCGGATGATTTTGATCCGGGGAAATGCCGGGGGCGACGATCTCAGGATCGGGTTTAGGTGACGGCGTGACGGCACTCTCGGAAATTGGGGGCGTCTCAACTGCCGGAATTGGGGCGGTTGGCGTCTCGGCTGACGGGACTGCGGGGGGCGGTTCCACGATGTTCTCCGTAGCGTTTCGCGGATAGAATACGCGTTGACCGTCTCGTTGAAGCGGAGATGGTCGGTCCATTCCTGGCTCTACGTTGATGTATGGCTCGTGCAAGTCTTGTCGCGGATAGAACACGCGCCCATCTTGTTGAATCGGGGGTGATTGATCCATCCCCGGGTCTACGGCCCTCGACATGCGTTCGCGGGGATACCTCGCCCATGCAGAGAAAATCGTGTCGGTGGCAAGTTGAGTCATGCCCTCCCGGGTCATCACATCGTGCCCGTCAATCGCCTGTGAGCCCGCTGACAGGGCGGCTCCCCCCAGAGCGCGCCCCGCCAACGGAAGCCCTTGTAGCGCTCCAAACGCCGCGAAAGTTGGTACGGACCATGGATTACCGGTTTGCGCCTGCTGGAATGCTCCAGCGGCCACGTTCCCGGCTAGGTCAGCTACGCGAACGCCAGCTCCCAAACCGGTCGCCATCTTGGCTGCGCCCACATACGGTATGGCAAGCGCGGCGACCTGCGGGGCAACGTCGCCGACTACGAAGTCAACGACTTTCCCGGGAACGGATTGAGCGCGTTCGAGATCCGGGAACACGTTGGTTCCGGCCCAGTCAATCGGTTCATAGCCGTCGCTGGACCCCGTTTGGCCCATGTGATCCAGCCGATCAAGTGCATTGACGTAGCTTTCAAACACTCGACCCGGGATCTGCGCAGTTCGCTGAAATGCTCGGGGAATAAACCCCGTTTCCTCTGGCGGTTGAGGTGGTTGCGACGCCAACGAATACTCACTGAGAAGTGAGTCGAAGATTGATTGTGCTTCCTCGTTGAGAGCCATGATTTCGTTAGTAGTCTGTGGCCTGAGTGGTTGAGCCTGCCGCCATGGCAGCTTCTGCCGCTTTTTTAAGCTCAAGATCGATCAGTTCTTTGATCATCTTTTTGCGAAACCCTGGAAATTTTGCGTCAGTGGCCAGAATTTTCGGCTCATCAGCTTTTTTTGCGATTTGCAATTGGATGTGTTCGGGAAGTTGTTGGATCATGCCGATAGATTCGGAATCCCATCGTTCCGGGATCTCAAACCCGGTTTCCTGCGCGACAAGTTGCCGAGCATAGTCAATAATTTCCAGGGGGATTTGCTTCACAATGGGTTCCCCAAGCTCGCCGTTTGGTCCCTTGTTTGGCATGACAAGAGCTTGCTTTTCTGGGTCGTAAAGTCCAATCGCATCAGCCGGTTGAATCCCACCTGTCATTTCCGAAAACCGTTTCAGCTTATTGTCCAATTGCGATTGATTGTAGGCACGCTGATCATAATCTTCCTTGCGACGGTTTTGGTCCATGGTGGCCAGCCTCGCTCGATCTTCGATTGATATCGATGGTCCGGTCGGTAATCCAAACTGGTTCGCCATATTCACATACCGCCCTTGAGCGATTGAAGCATCGAGTGTGTTCAATTTGGTATCATTTGCGGCCCCGAACGACTTGGAATACCCAAGGTTATAGTCTCGCATCTGCCGGACGGTCGGGACCTGATTTCCGTTCACGTCAAGATTCAAGTTCTCGATCTGTGATTGGTGACGCAAATCTTCGTCAATCGATCTGAGGTTGCTTTCCTGATAAACCTCCTGCATCTGCTGGGGACTCAAGCGGCTGAATCTCGGGTCGTTAATCAAACGCTTGTTTAACCCCGCCTGATCACGCCCCATTAATGCGCGTTCGAGTTGATTCCCAGAAGAAAACGATTCCTCGTTCTGCATTTGGTTATATTGCTGTTCCGTGAACGTGCCGTCCATGGCTTGCCCGTTTCTGAACACCTGACCGCCAGAATAGGAATACGGCCGTGATTGGGTGACTCCGTAATCCCTGACCAAACCCCTAGTAGACATTTCTTGTGCGGTGGGGGCGTTCGCCTGGATGTCAGCCTGGCGTCGGAGGTTATCTTGATACGAAAGTTGCGCCCGTTGGGCGATAGCCATATTCCATTCTTCGTCTTTCGCTCTTTGCATCTGCCAGTCATCCGGGATCATCGAATCCCCGGCCATTCTTTGAAAGTTCTGAGTGTAGTTCATGGGGTGTGGTGGGTTCGTGAATTAAATCGGGCGTTTTTTGAGCTTAGGTTTGCGGTGCAAGAGGCGTGGCTCCAAGTGATATTGGAGTGTAAGACGCGGGTCGGTTTTCCATAAACCTCTGCGTTGGCGTGACGCCCGGATTCCGATTCTGCCATGCCGAGAATCCCGTGGATGGGGTGAATCTGCTGTTCATATTTGAACGAAAACCCATATACCCACTAAAAACGTCTGCCTGATAGGCATTTGACGGGCCGCTACCGCCACCACCTGCCGGGGCACGAACAGGCGACGTAGCCCCGGACGAAAATGCACCGCTCGACCTGGTGAACTCGTTCTGTCGATTTGCCAATTCCGCCTGCCATTGGGCATTTTGGTTTTGGATTCCGAACATTCCTTGGTTGTAGCCAGCCAACATGGAACGATACGAGGTTTCGGCTTGGGAAATATCCTGGTTAATTCCGCGCTGATAGTTCGCCAACCCCGCCCGCTGAGACGCAGCGAACTCTTCCCCCTGCAATCGCAATTGACTGGCCTGCTGTAGACCGGGCATCATGGATAACGCCCGCGCAACACCCGCCCCGTAGCCGCTGGTGCCATTCCGATTTGCCTGTGCTGAGTATTGCCGAGCCGCTGCGTTCCCGGCGTTCATCCCCGCGCTGGTGACGAAATTTGCCTGATTATTCACTGCCGCCATGTATGGCTTGTAAGCGAACGCATCGGGCGCGTTTCGTAGCGCCGTTCGGAACCCGCTCGTTGTCGCTCCGATGTCGGGCAAGTTTTGCGCCTTCAAATATTCGTTGAAGTTCGCCGGACCCACATTGTAGGCCGGTGATGTGCCGAATGAGCCGAATGAGCCGGATGAACCGGAGCCCCCGGAAAAACCGGGCATGGAAGATGATCCAAACATGTTGATAATTGCCTTTCGTTTTATGATGTCATGTCAACTGAACGCTATACACAGTTCCTGCGTCATTCCAAGCAAAATACCGGATCGGACCTGTCGAATTGTAGTGGAATCCGTAGTCTTGTGAGACCGGGTATTCGGTGGTCGTTGGGGCGGATGCGCTGCTGGTTCGCCCAAGAAAGTAATTGATTTTGGTCTTGTCAGCGGATGACAGGAACCCGGCAACGCTTGTTGTGGCGTCTGCGTGCAGGGTTCCGCCTCCTCTAGCGCCGTGCGTCGTGTCGTCCAGTGCCGTTACGGGGTGGGCATGGTCCGCTTTGCTGGCTGATGTGGACGAACCGGCTGACCCAGCCCCCGCGACGGTCACTGTGGCAGGAGTGGACGCTGAGAGCGGTGTATTCGTCGCTCCGGTCGCAATGCCGTCCAATTTGGTCTTGTCAGATGTCGATTCAAACCCCGCCTGGGATGTTGTGGCCACCGTGTGCAAGGCATTCCCGCCTGTCGTCACCCGCCCAAGCGCTCCATGCTGGTTTTCGGTGATCGACCCCGTGAACGAACCGAAATCGAAGTAAATCCACTGAACCCCATCGAACACCGCCACCCTTAAGCTGCCTGTCGAATAGTCATAGAGAATATCGTTCGGATTCGGTGCCAGAGGATACGGTGAATTGCTTCCCAACCGGGTGTAAGTCACGGTCTGGGAGTTCAGTTGATCGATCAAATCGCGCAAGTTGGATTCCAGCGCCGACCGGAACTCTTGCGGGTCTTCGATGTCAACCAGAGCCCTCGAAACGTGGATGCGGGATCCCATGTCGTATTTACGGGTTGGCCACGATCTTCAAGACCGTGTTGAAAAACCTCCATTGCTCGTAATTGCGGTTGATGATCTTGACACCAAAGGCCCGCGATTGTTCAGCCGGTATTTCTTTCTTTACGAACCATGTATCCGTCCCAGCGGTCGGTGTGGACAGGTAGGTCACTCTGGTTGGACTGATGCTTTTGATATATCCGGTTTCATCTCGATCACGATAGTATCGGACATAGGTTCCACCTGCGTTTCTCATATTCAGCCATTGTTCGATCACGTTCTTTGACGTGCTTGGCTTCTGTGCATCGAAGTATTTCGATATGGAACATTCGATCAGGCCGATGTAGAATAGCGCCCCCTGCACCGGCACCGGGTCGAACTGCGTTTCATTACCGCCACCCACGCACAGGTCAATGGTCAGGGTTGATGCCGACACAGCGCTGATCCGTGCCCACTGCTCGTTCTCTCCCGCTGAATCCGTTACCAAAACCCAATTCCCGATCATCCCGTCGTTCGCGGTGTCAAAGTTCGTTGCCCCGCTGCGGACGAGGGTCGTGGCAGTCGCGCTTGCCACCGTGCCCGTTGTCAATCCAGTGAGCTTATTCAGCCAGTCCGAGAACACCCCTGGGACCATGGCCGTGCCGTAAATTCCAGCCTGAGTTCCAGCCCCCGTCACTTTGGTATTCGCTGTCGTGTCGGACAAAGTGGCCGAGCAGAGCAAGTCATGATCCTCCCGAAGTGTGATCGCCCCCGACTTTGTATCCTCGAAGATGCCGAGGTCAACCAACATAACGGAATCGGCGGTGGTCACCCACATACAATTCGTTTGCGTGCGAGGATCGTAAACGCCATGCGCTAATTCCTGTCGGGACCGGGTGGATGTCAAATCGCGCAAGGTCGGTCCGATCTCTTGCATTACCGGCCACATACGGATTCCGTCGCACTGGACGATTTCCCCATTCTCGTAGTCCATGCCGCGCAGGACGTTGGTTGCCCCCTGTCGAGCGGCGAATACGGATGCCTGATTCGTGAACGCATACACGTCCGAAATCAATCGCTTCGTAGAAAAGAAACTATCCTCTGCTGCCGCCCGAAGATTTAGCGAATACGTTTTGCTGGGGTATCGGGTGCAAAGCACCAACAATTCTTGGTTCGGCACCGTTGAAATCGACGTGCCATATCCTCCCCCGAGACGTTCGCCAAACTCGATTGGAAATTGCACGTCCGCAATTGCCTGGGTGTAGCCCCAACCGAATGGGTTGTTCAGCTTGCTCCTGTAAAGGGTCGTAGCCGGTCCCTGAATCGTCACCTGACCGCTACCGGTCGAGGGAAGCGCCACGGGTGAAGCGGAGGTGGTTGTGTAGACGGTGGCAGTCGTGGCCGTCAGCCATTTGAACCGGAACGTCCCCTGCCCGTCGTACCCCCCCGTGGTGATCCCAGCCAGTCGCACATTCATCCCATTCCTGCCATCGAACCACGTATCGCTCCCGGTCAGGGTGATCTTTCCGGTTGATCCGGTATGCGAATTGTCCCACGAAGTCGCCGCCGTGAACGTGTAGTTACCGAACCCCCAAAAATAGCTGCCATCGTAGACGCAAAACGCGAATGTCGCGGCTTCAAAATTATCCAACTCGATCTGTTCGGTTGGAGCCGATTCGTTATCCACGATTACCACGCTTCCGCCTGCCGTGTTGTTTGCGGCGAGCGACACGTAATATATCTGCCCCGCATCCGCGGCCGTCTGCGCTTCCAGTTGGGTGTCAAAGGCCGTGGTTCGATACACCCAAATCTCGGATATGTCCGCCCGAGTGGAGTAGGCGCATGTCACGTCAACCTCTTGGTTCGAGCCGCCGATTTGATGGGTCTGAACTGGCCCGGGATTGCTTCTTGGGGAAAGTTGACCGCCCCCTCCCGACACTGTTGATATCACGAACGGATACCGGGCAGTCGCCGCATACACGTATTGCCACGCATACCATTTGGTCGCCAGCAAGTTTCCCGCCCCGCCATCGGCTACGGTTGCCGCTGCGACTGGAGCGGGCAACCCTGCCGACAACACGTTCAGGTTGCTATCAATGATCTTAACCTTTTCCTCTCCATTCGCTCGCAACGCAATCCCGATGTCCGACGCAGCCGCGTAAGAATCTTTGTGTCGGGTTTGGGCAGTGGAAATAATGACTGGCATGAGGTATGATCGGTTATGCGAAAAAGTCGGCTTCTGCTATGGCCTCAACCGTTCCCGCTTTTTGAATGATGATATACGTTCCAAGCTGAGCAAATCCAAGAACCGGCGATGCACCTCGTCCGACCAATGATTTACCGGCGTCTCGGAACGCTGAATCCTGAGTGTCTGAGACACCCATAGCGGTAGACCACTTGCTTTCCCCGGTAGACGTTGGGCTGGTAAGATAGTCCGCCCCGTCGAATCCGGCGATAATGTCGTCTCCATCATTGTTTGTTTCGCGCTCCATGGGTTACGAGTCGGGGAACTGCTCAGTTGGCGGCGTGAACCCTGCGGTGTTGTAAAACACGGACTTGGAAAGGCGAACTTCGTCGCGATAAATCTTTAATCCAGTGCCGTAAATCACGTCGCCCGTACCTAAATAAAAACTTGAGTAGTTTACGCCAGCTATGGTTGCTAGTCCATTCGCGGATGTGAGTTTCAAAACGCCGTTCACATAAAACTTAATGTTATTTCCGTCTCGTAATACGCAAATATGATACCATTGTCCCGTAACCATTCCATGCGGGGCCGATTCCTGTGTGTCTACTCCGTTGAGATTTGTAAACCAGTAAATGTTCGTGCCATTAAAATACATATCCGAACCGAAATATTCAATATCGCTTCCATAGTAGGAGCCAAAAGTCCCAATGAGATATGGGTCATCAAAACTTAAAATGTTTATCCACATTTCCGCCGTCCATGCGCCCCATTGCCCCTGATAGAATGTGTTATCATTGGTTAACCATTCAATTGCGCTTTTGTTCGCCGATGCCCCGCCGAACTTGAAGATGCTCGTATTCGCTGATGCCGTTGTAGTAAATTCAGGATTCGTCTCAGTCGTCCGGTTCGCCTTCGTTTCCTTCCAGGCGTATCTACCGTTGACAAGCGCCACATCAACGGAATTCAAATGGCACAACAGGATAACGTCCGAATAAAGCGGCTGACTCCCCGTTGGGATCGTGTAGTCAATTGTCGTGTCGGTGAACTCAATCGTGGTTCCCGTCACTGATCCGAGAAGTTGCTGCAACGATACGAGGTAGCCGAACGGACTCCAGAACTGGAATAATCCCATGATCTGAGCTCCAAGATTGTCCGTCAGGCTTTTGCCGGGGCCTCGCCGGTTCTCTCCGGGCCTAGTCGCGTCAATCCCAGCCCCAGTCCAAAGCGACGGGTCTTGCGATGTCTGGCCAACGAGCTGGTTCATTCCGCCAGCCCCAAGAACCAAGATCGGGGATTTTGTTTCTCGTTCCATGGCGCATCAGAAGGCGAGGTCTTGCAGGATCTCTTTGTATTGCTGGCGCGCCCGCTCTTTGAACAGTCCAAATCGCTTCGCGTCCATGTGGTAGCTGTCCACGGTTGCGCAGGTATCCGACACAAGTATTTCGCTCAATTTCTCCACTTCAGGCGTGTCGTCCGGGTTGTAAAGGCGACGGGGCACCCGCTGCCACGCATACCGGATTGTCTTTCCGTATTCCGTGAATTGTGGCGTCATCACAATCATCGGCCCGGTCGCCGGTCGGATCGCATATTTCGCCTGAGTCAATGCCGCTCCTCGATATGCCTCCTCAAGAACCAGTGTTGTCGTGTTAGTCACGCTGGCGATCTTGTATCCGTAATTTCCGCCGCTGGCCGTGCTGGTTGCCGAGTAGCCGAACCGCATCCATTTCCCGGCATGGGCCGCGCTGGTCCAAGTCGTTCCCGTACCGGTCACGCCGGTTGACTCGTTGGCTACAGTCGCCGAACCCGTTGCGTAAAGGTCACTGCCCACGTTCCCACGGATCACCGCACCATACGGCCTGACTCCCTCGGCAAACCTGGCGTATCGCTGGACACTGCTGGGGTCCATGATGACATTCAATGATTGTCCGGTCCCAATGTCAGAGTTATAGTCGTATAGAAATGTTCCGGGTTGCAGGTTCGACAACGCGTACGGGGCGACGTAGGAGTATGTGTCCAGTGCGGTGTCAAACTCCTCTCCGTACACGATCAGTTCACGCCAGTTCTGTTTCCTGGCATATTCCCGATAAACCCGATTTAACGTCTGTTCGATGAGCGAATCGAGACCCTCGAAGTTGTTCACCCGAGATTCGTTCTTCACGAACTGCTGCATGTCGTAGTAGTTCATGCCTTAGCCGGTCCAGTTGGCCGCGTAATCAAGGAAGGGTCGCATCGAAAGAAACAGATTCCGCTCAGACCGACGGCGCCGCACCAACCCCCGCAGAACCCTTCCGCCACCACGCGACCATTTCAAAAATTCATCCGCCGCCACACTCCGCCGCCCCTCGTTAAGCCTCGCCAGTAACGAACTGCGATGCAGCGCGCCGGTGTTAAAATCAAAGGAGACCAGCGCCGCGAATTCATCATCGTTCACTGGCACCCTCACCAGCGCCTGCACGCGACTCTCGAACTGGTGCATGTCATACCGCAGCAACTCCACCGCCTCCTCGCGAGTAAGCGTACGCCCGGCATACACCGTCCCATCCTTGTGTTGTAGCCCCGTGTGACCCCAGCCAATCGTCCACACGCCCGCCGGGCACCGATAAGCCTTCAGGAAAAGCCCCTCAAACTCCTTCACTAGCATCAGTCCGTCCGCACTGATCACACGATGCGCAAGGGGACGTCCCGGCGAGCAGCCTCGCTCAAATCGTTGCTCCATTGCCGACCCGCCACAATCCTGAGTCCCGTCATGGAGACTCCCGGCGCGCTCGCCCCCGACCCCGAGAACGCGACTCCCGCCGCGACCGAATCGGCCAAAAGTAAGCAAAGAAAGCCAACTCATGGCCGCTTCTCCGGCTCATTCCACACCACCGGCACCGCCTGCCTCACCGGCATCCCCGTCTGCTCACTCACAGCCGTCGCCGTTTTATCCCCCCACCACCCATCCACATCCAGTTGGTATCCCAGTGACTGTAGCCACCTCTGCACGGGCTTTACAGCCTCTCCCAAAACCCCATTCACCTTCGTCAAGATCGTGACCATCAGCACCGCCATGATCATCACCGAGAGCTCATACGGGTTCACAATTTCCAGCAACGGCTTCATCCACGGCATCGATCCAGCCAATCTCGTCATCGCCGCACTCACCGCCGCCGACACCACGGCCAGCAAAATTCGGCCCATCGATGATACCAATAGATTCGCGATGAACTTCTTCATGGCAGCCCTCCCGCCTTCACTGATTCGAGATACAGCCCCTCCGCGTAAGCACTCAGGAGTGCCCGGATTTCATCGGGAGTTTTCGGATTTGCGCGGGCGAAATCATCAGCCAGCGTCTCCGCGACGGCCGACCAATGCGGCTTGTCTGGGGTCCATGCCCGCACGATCTCGTCGACCGTGGACCCATTGACCGCCGTCGGTAGCTGCTGCCAGAGCGCTCCGCTGAGTCCTTGTAGAAAATCGACTTTCTTTCCCTTGTCGAGTTGCCCCACCGCAGCCTGCAACACCGCCGACGCAGCCAGTTGCCCAGCCTCGCGAGCAGCGATGAGCACAGTGCCACGGATGGCGGAGCGATGATCCTTTATCCATGCCTGGGTGCCCGCGCAGCCCGATAGCGTTATTGACAGCGCCATCAGTATCGTCGTGATTTTCATAATGCCTCCACTACTGTTCCCGCTTCTTGGATGATGATATCGCCAAGAGTTTTCTGAGTCAGGATAATGTTTTGTCGAGCCTTGCGCGCACTGGAAAACGCCTCGCTCGACGCAGCGACAATTCGGTGGTTCTTGCCGGTTAGGCGCCACCGATAGCCTGTTTTGGTTTTGTAAAGATACAGTTTGCTCATTTGATTTTCTTGGGGGTTGATTGTGGTGCTGGAAATAGGGTCGGCTCCGGGAATGTTTCGGGAGCCTTTAGGTGGACAAATATCTGGTCATCAGTTCGTAGGTGAAGCTCACCCGTTTTGTTGTCATACTCAGCTAGCCCACGGTCCAGAAGCGCTTTCCAAGTCTGCATTCCGTAGGCTTTAGCCCCTGAATCAGTCGTGTTAACAACCTTGGTTTCCGTGCGGACACGCTCTGGAGATATGGCAATCGTTGCGATGGCTGTCACAATAGCAGTTCCAAGAACTGTTGAGCCATACAAGAACCAGTCGAAATTTGGTTTCACCAGTCGATCCTTCCCCTGATCCCGATAGATTTCGGTATAGGCTTTCCCGTTTTCGGATCGATCTCCATCGGCACCCACGGCCGGATCGACTTGAGCAGTTTCAGTAGGGTTTTCCATAGTTTCATTTCCGGGTGAAGTAGTCTTGTGCATCATACGCAAATGGGCTGGCATCGTCACTCGCATTCTCGTCCGCAGGGTATCGGCCGGTCGCCAGCGCGAACCAACACAGGCCCACCACACCGGCAATCAGTGGTGGCAAACAGAACGCGAGCGTGATAATGTCGCCGGTTTTCACGGCGAGACCCTTCTCTTATCAAGTTCCATCCGAACCCGCTCCTGCTCAGTTTTCATGGATTCCATCGTATCCGCCAACTGTTTCTGTCTGGAGTCGAACTCCGCCTTCGTGACCATATGCCCAATGGATACTTTCATGTCGGCGATTGATGCCTGAATATAAGGAAGGCTTGTCTTGATCTCTGTCAGTTTTTCGGCATTCGCCTTGGAACCTGATAACAGCACCGATATGAGTAGGATCACGACGCCAGAAGTAATCGTCGTCACAACCGTATTTATGTTGATCCCGACCACTCCGCGGTTCGTGTCTGGCTCTTTATCCATTATATTACAATCCTTTCGCATTGAGAAACCGAATTGCCTCCGCCTCACCCGCAGGTCGCGCGGCGCAACCCGGCAGAGCCAGTGTCGCGAACGTCAGTGTGGCGAGAACTAATGATACGATGCTAAATCTCATGCCGAAATCCTCATTCCGGCTCCCGCCGCCGGTCGATATTCGCACGGGCCGATACATGGATTGACCGCTTTGAACGGTCGCGAGAACCCTGCCGCATCCACGGGCATGCCAACATAAGCAAGACCGGCCCCGATCACGCCGACTTTTCCCTTGATCGGGACGACATTGATTGGGGTGAGGAGGTTTGTCGTATTCGGCCAAACAACAGCCGGATTAACCGCAACACCCGACCCGATCCCATTGTCCCAAGTCTGATAGGCAAGACCATTTATAATCGTGTTTTTCGCCGTGGAGGTAATGTCTCCCAAGGAATCATTCAAGAAAACTTCACCAAGCACGATGCAATGGTTTATATACACGTACGCGGAGGCTCCAATACCTCCAAAAGTTCCCGCTTCAACGTAAATGTTGTCAGCGAAAACGCAGTTATTGAGCACCACGTTTATTGATACATCTCCAAAACAAGCAAAAAATACATTACTCGCAAAGTAACAATTAGTAAGCGTCAAAGTGATATTCTGACCACCGGAGTCTTCAAGGAAAACGGATAACGAGCTCGGTGCGCCAAGAAAACCAACTCCAGTGATCGATCTGGTTCCCACCGATAAAAAGTTAACGAGCGAAGAACAGATTGGGGCTGACAGAGCGTTAAGCAGTGTTTTGCCTCGAAACCCCGTAAACCCTGCCGCGACGTAATCATTCGGCGTCTCGAAATCAGCGGTTCCGTAATTCCCCGGAGGTAAATAAACGGTAGCCATGGCTAAAATCCTGTCAGCAACGGAAACACATCAAACGTGTCCGTCTGCGCGTTGTAAATGACCGTCAGGTAATCGTAGGCACCGGCAGCGGTGGACAGGACAACCGCCGTAACATCATCCCCAAGATTGAATTTTGCTCCCAGCGTGATGATGCGCCCGCCAGTGCCATCCTGCGAGATTCTCCATGTGATGCGCTGGCCGTTGTATGCGCCAGTCGGATTGGCGAGCGTGAAGTTGCTGGTCGCCGTGAAGTAGAAAATGCTGCCGGTCGAGGCGTTCGTGCTGAGCGGAGTGGCAAATGTGATCGCTAGCGCGGTCGCGTAAAACGGACCACCAACAATCTTCGCCTTCACCGCAATCTCACCTGTGGCGGTTGCTCCAACTGTGCCAATTGGAACGCCGTTAAGTGTTGATGCCCCCGAAGGAGCCGCAGCAAGGTTCGTAACGGTCAGCGTGGCGTTGTTGCCATCCAGAATGAGATTGGGTTGATGGATCATGATACGATGATGATTTTAAGGACGATCTCGCCCGTCGCCGTATCGTCCGATGTGCCAAGCGGAAGCGCCGTAAGGGAGCTTGTTCCTGACGGTGCAGCCGCGAGATTGGTCACGTTCAGGGTCGCATTGGACCCGTTAAGAATGAGATTTTCGTCGCTCATAGGATTTCACTCCTTGAGAGCGGCAATTACTCGCTCTCGGTGTTTATCGTCGTCACGGTAAGGAAAATAGTTGTCACCCCCGCGCCATCGGGAGTTCCACCTTGTTTATAATAAATCGCCGTGTCTGCATCGATCCTCTTTTGGCCGATCACGTTGTTCGCCGGAAGGAACGTGCCCCCGGTTGCAGCGGTCGCCGTCGATACGGTCGAAAGCAAATCGGTGTATGTGCTGGCGGTGTAACCAAGGCTGAGAGTCGGGCTTCCACCGCCATCAACTGTTGACACACACGCCTTAGCCTCAAGCAAAACCGGGTTCGACGGGCTGGCCTGCACGGTCAACCAGTGTTTCGCCGTGGTGCTCGTATTAGCCGAGATTACCAGTGTGTGCCGAACCGGAATACTCCCTTGTCGGTCGTTGTAAATCGCCCCCGTTGCGTTTATAGCGCTCATGGTGATAGGTTCTCCGGTTAACGGTTCAAATGCCAACCCCGAACACGCCACGGGCGGACCCGAACACGCCGACCCCGAGGATGGAACGCATGCGAGTGAAGTATGCATCCGGGTTGTTGCCGCTTTCTTTGAGGGGCGACAACTGCGGTTCCGAAAACACCTTCATCCTGATCGGGAAATATCGCTTCGAGATATCGGCACGAACGAACCACTTGGTTGAGCTGGTGAAGTTATTGATCGGCTCGCAACTGATCGGGAACTTGGAACGAAGGGTATTCACCGCACGATCCGCCGTCTCGGGGTTGTCGGGCGACATGCAGATTTGATCCGCCGCCTTCATCCAGTCGGGTTTCAAGGTAGGAATCAGCATTGTAAATGCCGTGTCCATTCCGATGAAGTTGCCCACGTTGTCTTGATACCGCTTAAAGGTCGCGATGATCTCATACATCGTGGCCAAATTCGGAGGCAGGGCGACGTTCAAAAAGTTCGAGAATGTCGCGCCATTGTCTTCCCGCTTGTGCGTTGTCGAGAACAGCGCCCGCTGGGTACCATCCGCTTCGGTTAAGTCGTAGGGCTGAACTGAAAACCCGTTGTTGTAAACGTCAGCAGCCACCTGGTTCCGCAAGGTCTTTTCGCTCTCGATGAAGTCCTGCATGTTGTCAAGCGGGGCGGTGTTGTTTGCGTCGGGCGCCTCGATCATCAGTCGCTCAATCGTCATACCGGATCGGTATGAGGTCTGAATGATCTTGCTGGTATTCGACTTTACCGGGGAACGCTGGGGGATTGGCTCAAGGTCGCGGTTCGCAACCGGCTTGGCGATGCCCTGCGCACCGGCATACTGGTCGAACCATCGGCTCGTCGGCTCCACCTTTAGCAGCCTGGAATATTCTTCCGGTGCTTTGTCGTAGATGTAGCGGAAATAATCCGAGATGTTCCGGTTCAGTGTATCCGCCCACTGTTCCAGCGTCATTGGTGAGGTTGTGGTTGCCATGGTGGTTTGTCTCCTATGTTGGGTTGAGTGGGTTGTGGATTACTGACGAACGCCATCGGCGAGCGAAACATAAACGCGCCCGTTGAAATCGGTGGAGGCGTCGCCTTCGTATCTCCCTTGCACAATGAAGAAATCATTGGTCGTATCGCTCTTGTCCACGAAGGCGATGCCGTCGTAGTCACCGCTACCGAGGTAGAGAGCATACGCAGTGCCAATGGCTACGTCGATCTGACGGGTTGATCCGCTGCCGACTGTGCCGCTGCTGTCCGTGATGTTCACCACGAATTGCGCATTAGCGGGGTCAATGACTTCATGCAACTCTCCGAACGGCGCCACAAAAGGTGCGTCGGTCGAGGTATGCGATGGGTCCATTACAAGGCCGTAGCAAACCACGTCATCGGTGGCGCATTCGGCGAGAGCGTTGGACGAGACCTTGACGAACTGATAGGCAGCGAACGTGTTGCTCGAATCAGTAATCTGGGGTCGTGTGACTGCGATCTGGCCGTTGTCAGAGGCGAGCCAGGGAAATGTAACGGGTGCGGATGCCATGGTGCTTGTGTCTCCTTAGTGTGGTGGTTGATTGAGGATTCTGGTGGTGGTCAATCGGCGTCTGGATTATCAACGACGCGGGTGTTGTAGTCGGATTCTTCAGGTTTCATGCCGGTCTTTTCCAATCCGACACGGGCCACGGAACGGGTTCCATCGATTCGATCCCGGCTGAGCCTTGCCTCGTCGGCCTGCTTTTCGTCCATTTCCTCTTTGGGAATGATCATCTCGACCAATTTCATACCGGCGTATTCGACGATGTTCTCCCCGCCTTCCTTGCCGGGTTTGCGGTATCGTTCCCAAGCAGAACCTGCTTTGCCGATGTGGGAATAGACCTGTCGCTGGTTCAATACGTTCTCAGGTTGAAACCCGTCACGCGGGGTTCCTTCGATCACGCCGAACGTGCTACGGAAACGGGTCTGATCAGCCCGCGTCCGAAAGATTCCGGCAGCGGGTTCAATTGATTCATCGATGATTTCGAGGGATGGCATTGGGTTTGGGGGGGTTGTTTCAGGTTTGGTTTTGGCAAAGAAAAACCCGACCGTGTTTAGGTCGGGTTTCTCGCTGTTGCCCGGTCCGTAAAGGATCGGGACTTGTTGGGAAAATGTTGGGATCTACTTGAGTCCCATCCTCGCTTTCAGTTCGGCATCGAGCTGGCGCTGACCATCATTCATATTGGCCTGCGGATTTACTTGCGGCCGTATTTGGAACCCCGATGCTCCCGGGAACGTTTGTCCCGTGAACTGGAGGGGTGCTGGGGCCGGTTGCTGCGGTTGTTGCTGGGTGCGCTGCAAGGCATTGAGCCTGCCGAACACCATGTACGCCGCGTTTTGGACCATCTGTGCGTTGGGGGCGACCCCTTGACTGGCGTTGTATCGAACGATGTCCTCCATTTCCCTGTATGCGGCTGGGTTCTGGAGTAGTTCGGCCACAATTGGGTCGGAGTTCGCCGTCTGCTGAATCACGTTTGGCAATTGAGAATGCGCCTGTGACGCGTTCAACTGGCCGAGGATGGGTTGCAGGGCGGCGTTCACGCTCGATCCGAGAGCGAAGGCCATGTCTTGAGCGTCTTGTTCCTTGAATCCCTTCGATTTCAACGCCGTGTAGGCGTTTTGAGCGGCGATGTCCGCCGGGGATGATGGAGCTTGCTGCTCAGGTGCAAATGCGTTTCGCATCCGGTCCACCTCGCTCTGGTACTTCCGGGCGACTTGCTCGGTTCGTTCCAGCTTTTGCCGAAGTTCCTCGATCTCTTTCGACTGAGGAGGCGGTGTCGGCGGTGGTGGTTGCTGCTGATTTGTCGGGGTTTCGTCCGAAGCGATCACTGGCGTCTGCTCCGAAATACCTTCCGTATGCGTGATGTCTGCCATATTATTTCCTAGGTGTCAATCCCTTTTTTTTGAGAATCTTCATCCGGGGATGTGGCGGTTGAAGCTCTGAGGTGGTCCAAGATGTTTTTCCAGAAGCGGCATTCGTCGGCCGCTCCCTGGTCCTGCCGGATTTGGTCGATTGCCCTGTCCTTGGTGGCGCATCGTTTCATGGCGGCGATCTCACGCTCCCCTGCCACGGCCTGAATCAAGATCAGAAACCGGGTGTTGGATGCGAGTTCTCTGGCTGTTTTCAGGTCCATGTGGGTTTATCCTTGCGTGTTCGGCTTCATCCGTCGCCCGTCCCGTCGCAGCAGTCGCAGTCCACTCCCAGCGTGTGACCACGACCGCTGCATTTATAGCAGTCCAATACAGACGGGTCGGGTGGAGAGCATTCATTTCCCATGCAGCCGGGATCGCCGCATATCGGACACGGACCAGCCGAACCAAGCAGTCCACCAAACTGCGGGGAGCGCGGAAGTTCTGGCGTGGATTCAGTGCTCATTTTCGCTCCCCTTGTTGGTGACTTCGACGTTAGGGAGATTATCAATTTGCGATTGCAATCTGTCGCGCATAACTTGAAGCATCTCATCGCTAAATCCCGGCCAGATGCGTTTCCAGTTTTGGAGTTGCCTCTGCGTCAGCGTTCCGTCATCTCCCGAACCAATCAGTCCACCAAACTGCGGGGAGCGGGCGGCTTCTGGTGTGGATTCAACGCTCATTTTCTCTCCCCTTGTTGCTGACTGGCGGCGTTCACCAGATATTCCCGTAGCATGGCCTCAGCCTTGATCGAGATCGTATTCCGCAGGTGGAGTGGCCATGTCGTTGGGCGTGTTTTCACCACGTCAGGGTAGGCGTAGCGCAGATCCTCAAGGACATCCCGCCCGAGTTGGTTGCACATTTCTTTTTCCTCGTCGGTGAGTTTCCGGAGTTTTGGCTCATCATTCACACCGCAGGCGGCGTCGATCATCATTTCTATTGGCGATAGTTTTTTCATAATTCGGAAGATGGAGAACAAGTCAGTCGAGAGAACCGCCACCCGCAAGGTTCTCATGGTTTTCGTCGCCGCCTTCGGGGTTGCGGTCTCTCACTTCGGCGTTCACGAATGAATCGGTGGTCCGAACGCTCTCCACCCCAGCAACACAAGCAGGATGAACAGAAGCAATGTGCCGCCCAATGGGCGAACGTTTGCGCCGGTCATCGGCCACCCCGACCAAATTCCGAATACCAGCCAAAGCAGCATCAATATCCAGTAAACGAGTGCGATTGACATTATGTTTTCTTTCTGCGCATCTAGGCGCTGTTGTTTTGTTTCCCGACAACTGGAGGCGATTTATCCACCTCATCAATTAAAATGATTCCTGAATCCGGCACCAAACAAACCCGGTCTCCATCAAAGTCAAAATACGTCCCCACCATGCGCGACACAAGAACCTTTTGACCGGGTTCAATAGCCCAATGCGCCTTGGGACCAACCGCCACAACGTCCGCTTCGACGGGTTGCGGCTTATATTTGTCGGGGATATGGATGATCCCTTCCTCTTTCCATTCGCGGAACCTGACCAGAACCTTATTTCCGATGACATTTATTGTTGGCATAATCAGACAAAGTTTGGGTGGATTGGCACTTGTGCCGGGGGTTGTGTTTTCATTCCATTTACTACTTGTTCGAGGATCAAGTTGCTTTGGGTGAACACGCACCCGGGGCAAAGTTTCTTGGGATCCACAAGGGATTCCACCGGCCGCTTATACAGTTCGCCAATCGCATCCCATCGGCACACCCTCCACGGCTCTGCAAACTTGTGTCCAGCCGCTGCGTTGAGAACGCAACTGTCGCACGGGTAAACGTATCCATCGCTATTTAAGACCGGGTGAACGTATCCTAGAAAACATTTGTTCGGCGCTTGTGGCGGCTTGTATTGCACGAACACCACGTCAGGGTCAATGGCATTTGCCACCGCTTGAAGTTCCTCGCATCGGCTGGCGATTAAATCCGGTTGGTTACAGTTCGGCAGGAGACGCACGTAGCGGGGGGAACATGCGTTCACGTATCCCGTGATCATGGATTGAATCCATGGCAACCGATCCTTGCCCATCTGGACCCGCCCCTTCCCGCCCCACTCTTCCGGGGTCGCCACCTTGCCATGGTTCGTCTCGGCAGGTTCCTCGTAAATGTCATGGTAAACATAGCTGAATCCGAGAGTCGTAAGGTCGCGGTCAATGTCTGGAACGTAGACTTCGCGCTCTTTGTGATCCAGTCCGCTCATGGAAATGCGAATCCACTTGAACAAGTCCAGCGTTGACGGGGCGACCGTGCGCCAACTATTTCGTCCGCTGGCATACGTTTTCAACGGCATCCCGTTCGTGATCAAGCCGATTTCAAGACCCCTGGAGTGAATCATCCATGCCAGGTCGTTGAATCCTTTCCCGGTGTCTCGGCACCGAAACAAAATCGGGTTTCCGCCACCGCTGATAATAACGGACTTCAACCCAATCGGAACCAACTGATCGAGGTATCCGGCAATCTGTGAAAGCGAAAGCGCCTTCCCGTCTCGGGTGACAACCGAACAAAATGCGCACGTGTGCTGGCACACATCAGTCGGCATCAGATGCGTGACAATGGGCATCCCCTGACCATTCCTCAGCTTTGCCATCGCCTCTTCATGATGGAAAAACTTGTGGCCCGTGCTTGTGAATGAGTGTTTGAGCTCCATTATTTCCTCCCGATCATTACCAGCGAGAATTTTGATCTGTTCAAAACGCCCTTGATTATGTCGCGCAATGGGTTTTCCCCGGTTGTCGCGTCCGGTTCCCATTGGCGAATGGATTCCACTTTGAACCCAGCCCGAATGAAGTATGCCCACACCGAATCATCCGCAAGAATGGCGTGGTGCTCATTGAACCACAACGCGGCCTCGAACCATGTCGGAATGGGGTTCTTGGGATCGGTGATCCCAAACAGGTGATGCCAGTTCTCGTTGCGGTCATCACGATAGACCGACCGAAAATAAGTGACATCTGGAACGCTCACCACAAGAAGCCCGTCCGGCTTGAGAACCCGCCTCGCTTCCGACATAATCGCCGATCCAACCCGGCAATCGAAATGCTCAATTACATGGCTCGCCAGAACCGCATCAAACTCATTTTCAGGGAACGGCCACGGCAACACCGTGATGTCATGCTCAACGTAGTTGGGTTCCTTGTTGATTTCTTCAAGCTCACCACCAAACCGCTCGTCAGTCGAAAAGAACTTCTTGAGCGTATCCACGTTCGTCCATGGATTTCCGGGCCGGGTCGCTCCGCATCCGATGTTGAGAAGTTTCATTCGCTGGGAATGTCTGTGTTGTTGCAAAGCGCGTCGTAAATACGAACGTCATGTTCCCGTTGCGCCGGTTCCTGTGGCTTCCAGAAGCAATGAAAATGATCGTGGTAAAGCGCGTTTGTAAGCTCCTGATTGAACGCAACATGAGACGGTTCCTTGCCCGTGTCACCGAACACAATTCGTTCATGCATTTTCACGTTTGACGTGTACCGAACGCGGGGGTCGTTCTTGACGATCCGAAGCTGCCAGTCTGGCTCGACGGTCTGCCAGTTCTGGGTGGGTCGTTTCATGGAGTAGTCGAACCAATGACGCCTGGATGTACGAATCGCGAACGCTCCCGGGGTTTCGATCACCTTCCGAAGCAATGCGCCCTGGTTGTAAATCTTGCCTTCATTGATAACGGTCAAATTCGGAGCGTCGATATCGGGATACTTTTCAGTCCCTTCACATGTCAACGCTGGCATTAGTGGGAAAAACCGTTCGTCGGCGTCCATGATCATCACCCAATCCGTCATGCTTTCGCGAATACATTGCGTTCTGACCGCCCCGAAGCCTTCGTTGATGGACGACATGCAGATACGCACGCCCCATCGTTCGAGGATTTCAATGGTGCCGTCGTCCGACAGCTTGCCGTTCGGTCCCGCATGGACTGCCGTAATAGCGTCGAAAAACGGGGCCGCGTTCTCAAGCAGGCCGGGCAGCGCCAGTGCGTCGTTGTATATGTTGAATGTTAATCCGATTGATGCCATTTTAGTTTGACCTTTCCATAATGAAAAATCCGTAGCCGGTCGGGGACTCTTCCGCTGCCGGTTTCAGGCCGGGATAGAAATATGATCCCGACACCGTGAAGTCTGTGCTTACGCCGCTGAGTGCGCGCATCCACACGTCAAACGTCCATCGCAAAACATGCGTTTCGTCCAACTCCTCTTTCGGGTGGATGAACTTGCCATTCGCGTAGGCGAGCGGGACCAGAATGAAAACCTTGGCCCGCGCCATCGCGCACATTTTACGAAGCAACTCGGGCAACTCATCCTCATGCACGTGTTCGAGTGTGTTCAGGCTATATACGAAATCATAATTACAATTCCACATTTTATTTGAAACCCATCGCTTCACGTCCGGGTCGCAGTTCGCAATGGCCCACTCAGAAATGTCATATCCCCATGCCTGAATCCCAATCTGCTTTAGCGCCTTGACCGCGTAGCCACGGGCGCAACCCACATCGAGGGCGCTGTCTCCAAACGTCATGCCCAATCGCCTCGCAAGATTGATTGCCATGGGAATCGTCAACTCGGGCAGCCATCGATAATTTTCGTAATTTGACAACCCCGTTGTCCGTCCGCAGAGGTAATAGTCTTCTGTGAATCGATTGCTCATAAAATATTCTTTATCGCCGAAACGATCTCATGGGTCGTGATTGTCGCCAACGCCGCGCAGTTGTCGGCCCGAACGTATTCCGCTCCGGCATCCCGGCATTTGTCAATTGGCGGCTTGAATGAATGCGTCCGACATGGCGCGTGCGGACATCTCCCCTGCAATGCCGTGTGATTTTCGTAATACAGAATCCTGTCATCCGGCGAGAACGGTCCCCAAAGACTGATCGCCTTGACTTCCCCGGGGAACGCCGCGCACAAGTGGCTGATGCTGGAATCGGGGCAGACAACCGCTTTCGACTGCCGGATGATCGGGATCAACTGCCGGAAATGATTGGTCCGGTTCGTCAGGTCAACGACGTGCGAGAGACTTGGTATCTTGTCCTTTGTTTTGCCAACGACCACGATTTTCGTGTCCACCCATTGTTCGAGCAACTTCGCGGCCATGTCGGGCGGATACTGGCGCACGGGGTTCCCGGCGTTCCATTGGTAAACGATATACGGCTCCTTACCGATGTAGTTGCGCCATTCCGAATCCCGTTTAATGTCCGTCGTTCCGATATAAATGTGCGGACGCTTAAACTCATTGGGAACATCCAGCATCCCGCCGAACGCGAACATATCGTCGTAGGCGTTCCCCTGTTCTTCTAGTCCGTTGCATTCCAGCATGGACTCAAAAAACAGGTGGTAATCTGATAATTTAGCCGTTTCAAACGGGACCGCTCCCGAACAGAAATCCACGTCAGGGTTGTTTTCCCAGACCTCGGACACCCCAATGCCGCACGACATGATGACGTGCGACTTCGGCCATCGCGTTTTCAAATAAGCCGGAATAGCGGTCGTCATCAACTGATCTCCAAACGCCGCGTGCCGGTAAATACACAGGGTTTTGGCGTTCAAATCATGGCCGGAATATCGGCGCTCGTATGAATTGAAGTTGCTGGCCTCGACCGGCTTCAAGTCGTTGCTTCTCAGGGCGTCGATAATGGCATCCCCTTGGCTGATCGTCACCACGTACCGGGCGAACGGGGCGAGCGAAACGCCGTCGTGCGTATCGGTAACGGGCGAAGACAGGATCACCATGGCTCTACTCGTCGTCTCCGATGATCTCCGCCACGATCCTCGACGCCTCGATCTCACGCATTTGCTGGCGCTTGAGCCGTGCGCCCTCCAGACGGACGGACCGGCGCTTCCGCTCATCGGCGGTCAGCTTGAGTCTCTTTCCCTTTTTGAGTCTGGCCAGGGCCTGCGCGTTTCGGTTCATCTGACACAGATTTCTCACAAGACCGCTTTCGTGTCCATGAAAATCTTCACGGGCGCCGAATTAATTTCCGCCCATGGACCGGCCCGCCTCTTGCTGGAACGCCCTGCCGGGGCTTGTGGGCGCCGTGCCGCTGGACGCCCTGCCGGGTCCGGCTTTGCCTGCTTTCTCATCGGCTTGCGCTGTCAGGGCCATTTGCTGTTGCATGATCTGCGCCCGCATTTCCTGCATCTGCTTCAGCATGGCCTGCTGCTGTTGCAACCCAATTCGGTCAATCAGGATGGGAATGTTCTGAGGGGCGCTCTTCTGCCAATATGGATCTTTGAGCGCCTGTTGGAACACGGTCAAAAACAGTTCATCGGGATCTTCCGGGGATGGCGGGACGGGTTCGCCGTCGCCGAGGATGCGGGTGACGGTCTGCATCGCCTCCGCTTTCGCCTGTTCGTATCCACCGTCATTGATCACTTCCTCGATTCCTCTGATTCCCATGAGTTGCGCCAGTTTCACGATTGCGCCTGGGGTATTCAGGTACTGCGCAAACATTGGGTTGTTGCCGAACGTCTCGATAAAATACCTGGTATTTTGTTGCGCGATCATGTTGTCCATCACGTCGCTAGCGACATCCGTCTCGATCTCCATGTTCGGAAACCATTCCAGTCCTGTGCGTTTCCGAATCCAATCGCGATCACCCCACTTATTGAGATTGTCCAACATGAACTCGGCGTAGGCCCCGACGAACTGTCTATTGAAAGAATCAATGTCAACTATGATTGGTGTTCGCGCCGAATCCGCCGCCGTCATAATCTCGGAGGCAGCGCGCCTGCCGCTGCTGACCTCTCCAAGCAGGGTGTCGGTGGCACCAAAGATATTTTTTATCTCACCCTTCATCATTTGCATGTATGGGATGAGCGTGATTGTCTCATCGTAGCTCTGCGCCTCCGCTCGAACGGCGTCGGATGGGTCATCAACAGGGATGTTTGACCCCGGTTTGTTCAGGTTTTTCGTGAGCAATCCGCTGGCGTTCGTATTGACTTTCCATGGACGATTGATCGTATAGTTTTTGCTGTCGTGAAACTGTTCCTGTGCCGTGGCGAGCTGGTTGTAAGCGCCCCATGCGATTTCTGACACAGAGACCGGGATTGACATGCTGGTATCCTCGACCTTGTGAACAATACACCGCAGCGGAACCTTGTCCTTTGCTGTCGGGTTTTTCTGAATGCGAAGGCAAATGCCGCCCCGTTGATCCGGGTATCCATACCACTCCACGATAAACCTTTGGGGCCTGATGAATGCCTTCTGGGGCGTGCCGTCGGGGCCGGTCACGTCAATCGCTTCGTTTGTGATTTTGAACTTGCCGGTCTCGTCTTGGTAGATCGGGAGCATGGCAAACGCCGTGTAAAGCTGTTTGATGGTCGTGACGGGGCGTTGGCCCGCGCTGCTGTCTGAAATGCCGTATCGCGTCTGGAGAAGCGCGGAGGCATATTGCATGTCCTGTTTCGACATGGCGTAGAGTGTCGATGTTTCAGAGATCGCATCGTCAATATTCAGCCATCCGAACGGATTGACCTGCGGTTCGTATTCGTTTTTGAACAGCGCGGATTTTGTCACCATTCGTCGTATGATCGGGCAGTCCTGCGATTCGATGGGCGAAACCGACACTAAATAATCAATGTAAACCTGATCGATATTCAGTTTTTCCGCCCGAGTGAAGAACGTCGAGGGAATCAATACGGGTTGGCCGGTGGTCGGGTCCATAACGGCCTCGAATCTCCTGTCATAGTCGTATAGTGCCCACGTATGACTGAATTTTATGTAGTCGGGATAGCACTTCCGATACGTCAGACGCAGGTCCGACTTGTTTGATTCCTGCCCCAATCGTTCATTCGCGGCCGCAACGGCCTGCTGGTTGGGGTTGTAAAGCGGATGCTCAGTCAGAGTCTCGGGTTTCTTGAACTTGGCCGGGACTCCGTTCTTCCACGATAAACCAAACGCCATCGTCGAGAGGGCGTTTACCTGTTGGTAAATGTCGGACGGCGAAACGGATGCGTTGCCGTTGTTTTTTCCAGATCCGACACGCTTATTCCACTCTTCTGATTTCTCCGCGAAAGGGTCGTAGGAAAGATCGGAGCTTGCGTTCATACATCGCCATGCCCGGTCAATGCCCAACCAAACCGAGTGCAACCTTTGTTGATTCAGGAGGTAGGGATAAAAGTAGTTCCGATAAATGAACTGGATGATTTCCTTACAAAGATCGGGGTCGCTCGCCATATTCGGGTCGATCTGAGGCGTTTGATTGTCGATTGACGGGGCAGTGTCTCTGGGGTCGGGGCTCATTATGCGGGTGCGGTTTGACCGTATTGTTGGATGATTCGTTCGGCCACATTGGCCTGCTGGCAAGAGATGAAATTGAACTGATTTTTCTGCTGCTGACTTCCCATGATCGTCTCGTAAACGCGGGCGGTTCGCTCCATAATCTGCGACGCTTCTACAGGGCCAATCGTTTTTGCGCCAGCCAAAGCGATCCTCGATTGCATGTCGTTGATCAGGATCAGGCAATTCCCGCCCAGCTTCGTGCGTTGCGCCTCGATGGTCAGAACCTCGTCAACCTGGATCGTCTTGATTTCAGGCATCATGCGCTTGGCTCGGGCAGAGCGGTCAGCGAACTCTTTGAGTGGGGACACCCATCCATCAGGCTTTTTCAGACTTCGCTTGTCGGGTTCCCCTGTTGTGTGGCTGATCGGGACCATTTTCCCATCAACCTCAACTTCGTCTCTATGGAAAATATCCTCCTCATCCCCCTGATCCCGTTCGGAGTCAGTGGAAAGCATGGCGTCGGCTTTGGAGTCGCTGATCATCTTGATATTGACTGGTATCCGGTGATTGGGTTGAAAGCAGTATCCGTGGAAGATTGCAAGTCATTTCCCTCCCCGTCAACCCCGATTCCAAATATATCAGCGGGTGGGATCCATCGGAATCCTCCCAGAAGCGCGTAGCAAAAGGCATCTGGTATGTCGTCCCCAAGCTCGTCGGGATTGCCTTTGAACTCCCCGGCGTTCTGGCCGCTGCTGTATTGCGCTTGCAAATAGTTTTCCATTCGCTCAATCACGTCCCCGCAATTCCGTGTGACGTAGAGCCGGGTGCCGGGGGCGTATCCTGTGAGCAAATGTAGTCGGGTATGGTCTTTCCGCATCAAATCATTTACATTATCGCACCGGGCGGCGGGTCCAAGCTGGGTTGATTTTCGGATCAGCATCCCCGCCTTTCGGTAGTCATCCGCCCGGGAATCGCGCAAGCTTTCGTTTTTCCGGTTCCAGAGATGCCAGTCTGCCAGTGTAGCCCGAAACTTCTCGCGCACGTATCGTTCTTTGTATCGCATGGCAACCTGATTGTCGGGTCCGATTGTCTTGGTTTCAGTCAATTCATTGCCGGATGCCTCCACTATGTCCTTAACTCGCTCGCTGATCGACCGATTCGTTATTTTGTAGTCACGGTAAAGGATCCATTCGCCAGTTGGGAGTAGCATGGCCCAAACGCACGCGGCGGGGTGCGCAATGCCCTCGTCAATGCCACGGAAAAAGTTCGCCACGCCCCCCCACTGCTCGATTGCTTCCCGGCTATCCATTGGAAGCACGTGAAATTCACGCTCGAAATGATTGAAAACAAGTGGGCTGGATGTAAAAAATCCGCCTCGCGCCCGAACTTTTCCCTCCGCACCCATCTTGGCGTACCGGGCCTTGTCGTCCGCTTTCTTGGCCGCTGGCATGATCCGGTCCGGGATCGTATCGATCCCACCCAAATCCGTGAACGATTTCACCTTGCCAACAAGTGGATATTTCCCCTGGTAACATTGGAACGCCAGTTGAGTTCTTCTGCCGGTGTTCCTCGCCTCGGCTGGCGTGTACGCCCAATATAATGATCCCTCCGACTGCACGCGAGGCAGCGCTTCTCCCAATGTCGCCTTGTCCATTCCCTCATCGAAATTCACGCGCCAACACGCTTTGCCGGACCATGCCAGGGTGTCGGACCCATAGAGTTTCCCATATACGATGTGCCCCCAGCGGGTCTTAAAATACATCTCTGTCTTGTTCCAGTCCTCCTCGTTCTTCGGTCCGCGAGTGGCGATCTCGTAGCTGGGAATCCATTTCCTATATTCGGCACCAACAACTTGTTCCCAATGAGATCGATCAGGCACTCCATGCCAGATTGAACAATGCCGCCCCGCTTTTGGCGGACCTTTCAACCAAGGCAAAATCATCTTCCCGGTCGCTTTCCATGTCGCCCATTCCGGCCGTGGAAGAACCGTGTAGGTGCCTCTCCCAAATTCGTCTTCCATGGGTTGAAACATTGCCCAAGCGGGGTCATTCGGGATCATCCAAAGCAACGTGTCAATCACCACTGCGGTCGTTTTCCCACCTCTGTTTTCTAGGAAAATCAATACCGACCGATACCCGGTCGGCGCTTCGTCAGGTTCAAATGCGGGATGCCACGCATTCAGGATTTGCGCCTGGTTGTAGCTGGGATAGAAGCTCGCTATTGGGCATGCTGAATCAAAGCTGTCTTTGTACTGCCTCGCGTCCTCAACCAACATCGCGACAAGCGCGGCCGACTTGACCTGGCATGCGACCCCCTTTCGTTCGCTGTGAGACAGGCGCCTACACGCCTCCTCTTTTTCTTCCAATGACCATGTGGAAGCCCAAAGTTCCTGCCAGTTTTCCGGCAGTTCGAGCGATGCCATTCCACGAATATCGGATGGAAACTTGATCATAAATTCACGTCTCGCCGTGCAAGGTTTTCAGGCGTTCGCTAGATTTATCAGCGTGCCAGCATGGCAATAGCAGTCAGGCAATTCTTTCGGACACCAGCACGCTAGATTTTTTCCGCGCAGTTCCGGCAGGCGCTCAGCGATGCGCCGGAAGTATGGGTCGATTCCCGGCAGTCCGAGGCGCAGGACAAGCAGTTCTATTTCCACGGCGACCTGATACGACCACGCAGCGCTCATGCGGCAACCGTAGCCTTTCCAAAACGGATTCCCGAAGATTGACGGACGCGACACGACCACCGTGTTTTCGGGCTTTCTCCACCCTCGCTTGCGCGAGAGTTGCACACGCACTGGCGCGCAGGAGTTTTTGGCGCTTTGTGAGTTTTTATTCATTGTGACTCGATGAACCTAATTGCGTTTGGAATATCTGTTGTGGCCACGTCCTCGATGTGGATTGCGTTATCGGAGACGATGCCGTGATCTTGGAGTATATCCATAGCTGTTCCGGGTGTTAACTTGGCATTGATCAGTGCGCGGTTGAGTTTGAAGTTGGAGCTCATTTGTCGTTAGCAGACTTAGCCCCCGTGCCGTTGAAGGTTCCCGAATCACGTTCGAGCACCAAGAAATAGCTGTGGAAGACGCGGGCATGGCGTTGGATGCCGCGTTGCGGCGAAGGCATCCGGTGACGGGCCGTGAGCACGAACAAATCCGCAAGCCGGAAACCTTCGATTTCCGCCATCCAGATGACGCGGGCGTGCGTGCAATGGAGTCGGTGATTATGCACGATATCCTGACATTTGAAGACGAGTTTTCCATTCGGTTTCAGCACACGGTAGCACTCGCTTAGCGTGTCCCTGTAGTGGTCTTCGAGTTCGTCGTATCGATAGTAACCGCCGAAGCGCGAGGTCATCGCCACCTTACTGTTGTGCTCGCGGCCTTTTCGCACATAGGTCAGGAACGGAGGGTCAAAGACCATGTTGTTCAGAGAGCACGCAGGCAGCGGCAGCAGGCGGGAGTCCGCTTGCACCACTCCCTCATGCAGTGGCGTCACATCGAAGCAGTATTTTGGGCGCGGTTGGCGTTTCCAGAAGCTCCCGTTTCCGAACGTCAAATCCGCTTCAAAACCTTCGGGGCAGTGTAGCGTCCTTATCGCATCTAGGATGTCGTGCTGGTCCTCATACACGGAGCGTAGAACCCCGCGAGGCGAACAAGACGCTACATGGAACGCCGATGGCCAGACCGCCATTGATTCGATATCCATTTGTAAAGTTTTGCTCATAGTTTTTCTCCGTCGTGCTCAACTGCACCACGGCGCGTATTCATCCGACGACAAGCTGTTTTCGCGAGCGCACATCGCGCAGCATGGTCGCAAACATTCGCCGTCGCTGTCGCTGTCGATTTCGTAGATAAACCAGTTGGCTGGCCTCACGGTTCCGCAGGCTTTGCACTTGTATCCCAGCAATGTCTTTTGGGCCGCGATCAAGGCGCGGAACATCGCTACTTCGATGCGGTGTTTTTCAGCGATTCGGCCTTCCTTTTTTGCCACCCAAAGTCGCTGTAGTTTTGTCATCTTGCATCCGGCCGAGCGCCACGACCCACTGGTTCCGCCCCGCCAGCATGCTTCCGCCAGTTCTTGAGCGCGTAGCGCCTGCTCAGACGCAGCGAGCTTGTCGCGCAAAAAGCCCAACAAGGCAGTGGTTGTTTGGACGGTTTCCGCCGCCTCGGGATCTATTTTTAGTTTCATGATTTTTCGTGCCGTCGTCGGCGGTGCCAGAGCTAGGCGTTCGATTTACCAGACGCAGCGCATTTCGTGCAGTCCTTGTAGCGGGTGCCGGTAGTCACTCCCCATCCCGCGAACTCCTGACCAGTCCCCAGGCATGTTGCGCACTTCCCGGTTTCCCGTTCCCATGCCGCAACCCATTCCGCATTGGTAATTCGGGAAATCGAACAAGGCGTGCGAGGCAACGCCGATAAAGTCTTTGGCGAGTTCGGGATTCATTTCCGGCGTGCCTCCACTTGATCGTTCAGCAGACGAGTCACCGTCCGGGCGAGGGTCGCGAAGTATTCCAGCGGCCATTCGTAGTTTGCTCCGTCCTTTCGCACATAGACTGCCCGGATCGGTTTGCGCTCGAAAACTCCATTTCGGACCCGGATCGTTCCGCAGATTTTTCCAGCGGGGAAGTCGCCCTCGATCCGATCCCCAGTCTGCGCGGATGCCTCTATATCTTCCCACCCGTCCGCCCGCCAATACGACGTGCCGAACAAGGCGGTGGACTCAACGATGACCGCGTTGGAGTCCAATTTGCTGGCGACGGTTTTAGGCGCGGTCATCGTGAGTCACCTTGGTCGTTCGACTCAAGAATCCTCCGCGAGTTCGATCGTTCCATCGTTTTGAAAAGCCATGATCTTCATTCCGACGGATCCATAGTTTGCGAGCCAGACCGGCGTGTTTCGTCCCATCTGGAAGTCGCCTCCCTTGTAGCCGGTGAATACCTCGCCCATGCAGGCACGCGCCATTTCCAGCGCCTTGCCCGCCGTGGTCTTTTCTTCCATCTTCTCGAAGGCTAGATCCGAGTAGTATCCGCGATAGCTGTGCGCCTCGCCGAATCCTTCGAGTTCCGTTTCTGGTGGCATTGCGGCCAGTGTGTCGATCAGTGTCCCGAGAGTCATTTGAGACTCTGAGCGTTCCTTCTGCCATTGGGCAAACATTCCATCCATCATTGCTTGTATATTCATCGTCGTTTGGTGATTCAAAATTAAGAAGTCGAACAAGACGGTGATCCCAACAGAGACCCGCCTTGTAGTTGAGTTTTAGGGTTGTTTGTGAGTCTGATTAGCATCGGGCTGGCGCTCCCGGTCTCTGTGGGATACCTTAGCGTTCACCCTTCCAACGCTACCCCTTTTCAGTTTCTCTGTGACAATTCCAACTAGTAATGTCGCACAAGCCTTGTCGAGTGCTGCACCGGACATTTCTTGATTCCACTCTTTGATCATGGCCTTGATCTCCTTTTTGCTGATTGTCGCCCCGCGCACGAACCGAGCGTCGTCTATGCCGTATTTATCGCGCAACCTGGAGAACAACGCCCCCATGTCAGAAACCTCGCTAGTTTTTGACCCTTCCCCTCGTTCAAGACCGGGGATGGATTCTGCGTCCACTCGCTTCTCGATTTCTTCACGGGCTGTTTTCAGGATGGTTTGAGCAAACGTGACCTGATCAAATAGTTGTGCCAATCGGTCGGGTGCGAGTGATGCGATCTTGTGGGTGACGAGATCCACCGGGCCGAGCTTTTCGACTACGGCGACGGCCTTGGCGTTCGCTTCCGGGCAATTAGGCTTGAACCGGCACCATTTGCATTGTTTCTCGCCAGGGTTGCGCGGGGCGTTGGGGTCCATGGCGGCAATCGCCACTCGCTCCGACCAATCAATCGCTGCGTCGATTTCTTCACCACGATAGACAACGGGCTCCGGTTTGCCTGTCATACGCTGAATGATGGCTCCGGTGATTGTAAACACAGCGTCGTACGAATGCCCGACCAGTGCGACTAGGCTGCGGAGTTGCCCATTGTCTTTCGAGTCTGATACGTCGCCCGGAAGACTTTTGTAGTCAATAATAAGCGCGTGATCCCGGCTTATTACAATCCTGTCTCCCTGTCCGGTCATCAATGGCACGCCGTCCCTGCTCGACAACAGCAATCGTCGTTCGATTAGTTCAGAGCAATCAGTGATTTCATTCGCTTGCTTCCACCATTCTACAAGATCATTGCCTTTTTTCCAGAGATCAATAGCGGCGGAGTTTACTGATTCATCAATGTCTCGATGCGCGGCGTTTCCATTAGCCATCTCGCAGAGAACGAAATGAACACGGTCGCCAAACGTGGTGTCCTTGGTTCTGGTGTCCTCGATGCCTTGGCACGCCAGATGCCTGCCGGGGCA
>Ga0163155_10000802_pt1 | contig 38791 bp, 36 predicted proteins | sample OliLakLV19SP4G1_FD_148611 | JGI IMG/M metagenome (GOLD analysis project Ga0163155, IMG submission 148611) | Freshwater microbial mat bacterial communities from Lake Vanda, McMurdo Dry Valleys, Antarctica - Oligotrophic Lake LV.19.SP4.G1 | ecosystem: Environmental > Aquatic > Freshwater > Lake >... | reverse complement strand
ATGTTCTCCTACGAGGCTGGTTCATGTACTATAATCGGTGAGGTGAAGGACAACAAAAAGAAAACATTGACAACAGAAGGAATCTAAAGCATACTGACACAGCAGTAGCAGGCTTCTCACGGCTTGCTGCGGTACATCAAACACTAAACCAACAAGGAATATCAAATGCCAAAGAACGAAATCGCTACCGTACCACTAAACAACGACACACTCGCACTACTTCAAGCCGTCCAAGCCGACGCAGGCAAGGGCATGGAAAGCGTCACAACCAATGACCTAATCCGCAGCGACGTCCAGCTGATTACCACCAAGGGACACTTCGCAATGGATGCATTTCCAGGCGCGAAGGTTGGCGATTTCATCGACGACACCAGCAAAACCAATTTCGGCGGCAATCTGAACATGGTGCTATTCGAGGCTCCATTCTTAACCATCAACGAAATCAGAGACCCAAACAAAACAGTCGGTGAACTGTACTGGGGTGAGCCATACTCACTAACAACGTTCAGCAAACTTGTTGCAAAGCCGTGCCCCCTTACCGAGAGCGACGCCGACGAGCTGTTCCACCCTGAGCTAAACATTTTCGTCCGTGTAAAGCTTCACCTTTTCGGTGCTGCCGTAGACGATAAAGGCGGTGTGCAACCCATCCGTTTCCCACAACATAAAGTCATCAGCCCTGAGAACGAGCGCAGCCTAAAGAAACAGCTAAACACACTTCTCGCAGCAGGCGTGCAGCCTATCTACCTGAACGTGCTCACGTTTAGCTCGAACCCATACACCAGCAAAGCAGGCCGTACCAGCCAAGTGATGAATGTAGCTAGTCGCAGAGCCCTTGCCAAACTGAACGATACGGGCACAGGCTTCACCGATGACAGCTTCATCCAAGACCCTGAGGCACTACGCCGTGCCATCACCGCAATCAAAGTCGAGTTCGACAACTACCACGCCACACCACCCAACACTGGTTTTCGAGCCACCTACAACGTCGTCTACGATGAGAAGACTACACCAGACGCTGCACCTACCACGGCTGGCAAAGCTACAAGCGCACAGACGACCGAAGATATTACTGCCTCTATAAAAGGTTTTTAATCGGGACATCCTCACTGGTCGGGGAGCTATCCTTTCAGCTCCCTTTTTCTTTACAAAATACCGAGGATTCTAATGTTCACGCCCGACGCTCAAAAAAAGTTCATACAAGCGTTTTCACCACACGCAGAGCGTTACAGCCTAGTACTTAGTACGACGACTGAAGACAAGCAGGGGCTACTCATCGAGGCTGCACCTACAACTGTGGAGTGGCAGAAACACTTCACGAACGATAACATCCGACTCGCGCTCGCACCATCGCACACCCAAGGGTATGTACAGTGGGCAGTGCTAGATGTCGACGACCAAGCTTTTAATCACGACATACCCGACGTTGGCGGTATACGTTACCCCAGCAACAGTGGCAAGTTACACATCTTATACCTCTTTGGTAAGGACGAAAAAATCAATGAAGTTATCACGCTACTTTCCCGCTACGCCGCGATGCTCGGAACCACCAGGTTCGACGTCTTCCCCTCATCAAACGGCACAACAACCATTTCATTACCCAAGTTTCATACCACCGCAGACATGGACAGATTCTTACAGCAGTGTGAGTCAAGCCGAACTGTGGCGGAGCATTGGTCTGGCATGGTGTCAGGATGTTCAAAAACACCGCTATGTTTTTGGAAGGTGTCTCGAGATGGTATCCCAGCAGGTCAGACTGATGAGGCTTTACGCAGTGGCTTTAGTCACCTCTACAGCGCAACTCCTGATAGCTCTAAGCCACTTGCTCGAGATATGGTGGCGTCACATCACAGGGATTTGGTGGGGAAACTGGAGAGGTTAGCGGGTAACACTAAACTCACAAAGGCTAAAATATCTAAGGCGTGCCTTCACGTCATGGAATTGGGACTCTGCGCTGGTGAGGCCTGTGCACTCCACCCCAAGCACCTCGAACCCTACGAAGTTCAGACGTCAGCAACACCGTTCGTAGAGTCCATATTGCTGACGTCGGACATCATTGACCACGTCGTCAAACGATTGGACTGCGACGACCCCACAGCAACGACCTACAGCATCTACACCACCGAAAGTCCTACCCCGATTAATATTGACCACAACGACTTGAACAGCCGAACCATGTTCCACAAGTCGTTCTCGGCAGTCCTTCGGTCGGTAGAGCTCGACAAGGAAGAGTTCCCACGTCTAACTAAGTACATCATGTCGGTGGCCGTCGAACACGCCATCTCCTTCGAGTTCACGCTAACGGGCAGGGTAATGTCCACCATCCTAGAAATGCAAGATAGTCTCCCTTTACATTGTATAGCGACTGTGGCAACGCCAGCCTCCACAGCCTTAATACTCACCACAGGGGAGGCAGCCTTCACAAGAGGCACGCTGGCTAACGAGATACTTAACGGAATGAAGGGCGCAAAAGTAAAGAACGGAATGATTGAGCAGGCTGTAGACGAACTAGTAAAACTCGGCAAACTAAACAAAATAAAAGTTTTCAACAAAACATTTTACGCAGTACGCGGCATGACCTTAGAGGAAGTATGTAATTATGAAACTCCAGTGCACAACACATAAAGTTATAGGCTCCGCAGGGACAGGCAAAACGTCCTATCTGCTAGCAGATATGCGCGAAATGCTCAACGTTGGCGGGGCAGAACCCGAACGCATGGGCTTTATATCTTTCAGCAACCAAGCTGTGACCACCATGTCGGAGCGTCTCGGTAAGGACAAGGCTCAGTTCACATGGTTCCAAACCATTCACAGCCTATGTAACAGGCTCTCGCCCACACGCCACAAAGTTCTCGACGAGATTGACCTAAAGAAGCTGGCAAGAGGCTGGAACCTGCCCGAAATGTGTGCCACCGAGTACTCGCTGCTGCGTGTCCGCAAGGAGAATCCAGAGGAGCGCGACTACACACACCGCAGATACCCTAAAGGTTTCCGTACCCACATCACCACCTTCATAGAGCACGTGGATAAACACAAGCGCGCGACCAAGTCCATCGACTTCCAAGATATGATTGAGGTGTTCATCAAGGAGGGTGTCGTCCCTGAACTAGATATCCTTTACGTGGACGAAGCTCAAGATTTGTCGCTCGACCAATGGACAGTAGTCCGTATATTGTCAAGCCGTGCTAACCGATGCGTGGTTGCTGGAGACTTTAACCAAGCCATCTTCACCTTCGCTGGTGCCAAGGCCGAACACTTCCGCTTCCTCGAGGCCGATACCGAGACAACCCTACCTATGACGTACCGCTTTGGTGCCGACATCCACGACCTCGCCATGACGCTGTTGCGCCGTAACGATTCGGTTGTACCTTACGCACCTAACCCTAACGTCACAAGCTGTGTGGCCTTGGCAGACTCGTTGGAGGATGCGCTGAAAGTCGTACAACCTGGTACAGATGTGCTGATGCTGGCACGCAACAACTACCACCTCGACACGGCAGTGTTCGAGAGCCTGATACCTGCCCACATTCACCCCGAGATGTCGTCGGACATGGCGCAACCCGCGTCTAGGTTTGTTATGTACATCTACCAGCTCGCACTGTTTTACGAGTCAGCCAAGAGCAAACCGCTCAAACCAAGGGAATTAAAGAGCCTCGAAGCCCGCTTGCACTTCCCCTTGGCCACATGCTACAACAAGGTTATGACGTGGCAGCAGGCCTTCAAGGATGTTAAGCCTCAGACGTTCACCCTAGTCGAGCAACTGATGCACGCTAAGACGTCCAAACGTCGCCTGCGGGTCAGCTCGATACACGCAGCCAAAGGTGACGAGGCGGACACGGTAATCCTGCTCCCTGCCCTGTTCGCAGAGCAGTCCAAACAGTTTAATCTCGGTGATGAGGGCGAGCTGCTCACCCTCTACGTGGCTGTCACACGCGCCAAAAGCAACCTCATCCTCGTGCAGGATGGCACAGCACGTAAGAAGTACCCTTGGAAAGACATAATATCGGAAGCCCAAAATGTTTAGATTACCACCATTCCCCTACCAGCTTGAAATCTTTGAGAAGACCAAGCACTGCAAATACAAGGCCTTGTTCCTAGAGCAAGGTCTAGGTAAGAGCAAGATAGCCCTTGACCTAGCGTCGTACCACTACGAGCATGGCAACATCAAGAACCTAATCATCGCAACAGATAACACCGTCCTCTCCGAATGGCACCACTCACAGCTTCCAAAACACCTTTGGAAGCCAGAGGAGGCTCTTATCCACCGCTACAATGCTAAGGGCAAGGAGCGCGATTTACGAGAGTTCTGCTCCACCAATACCAAAGACCTTAAGATACTTCTCATCAACAAGGAGGTGTTTACAGGCACCACCATGAAACCACATGAGAACATCGCCAAGCTCATAGGCACAGGCTCAACCATGCTAATCGCCGACGAGAGCACGTGGTTAAAGAACTCGGTTACCGTACGCTCACGCACGTGGCGCAGGGTGCGCAAGCATTGCGAGTACGTCTACATCTTAACAGGCACGCCAGAGCCTAACAGCCCCGAGGATTGGTTCGGGCAGCTGCTGTTCTTAGATGAGAGGATTCTCGGTACACCCACCGTTCACAAGTTCCGCAACAGATACTGTGCAACTGAACCCATCTGGGGTGTTAAAACGGCACACGGCCACGTACCGCAGAAGACCGTCGACCTTAAGAACCGTACGGAGTTCTACAAGCAACTCGAGCCGTTCTGCTTCCGTCTCAAGAAGGCTGACGTTATGCCAGACCTGCCAGAAAAGATGTATCAAGAGATTGCAATTGACTTGCATCCCGAGACCGAATCAGTCTATAATACATTAAAGCACGAAGCATACGCCGTGCTGGTTAACGAGGCTGGTGAGCAAGGTAAAGTCAGCGTCACCAACGTACTCACCCAAATGACCCGTTTACAAACTGTAGCTTCTGGCTTCGTCAAAGATGACAAGGATAGTATTATCAACCTTCCAAACGCAAAAGCTGAATACTTGAAGATACTGCTTGCCGACGACGTGCCGACGATAGTATGGTGCAGGTTCAGACACACCGTAGAGACGCTTAAAGAGGAGTATCCTCACGCTGCGGTACTATGGGGTGGGTTGTCTCCCGAGGAAACTCGCATAGAAATCGCCGCCTTTAGAGACGGTGAGACCAACCTTCTAATCTGTGTTAACTCAGACTCATCTAGCAAGGGTCTCACGTTCACCAACTGCGCAAGGAATGTATACTTTTCAAACTCGTTCAACGCCGAGCACAGGCTCCAGTCCGAAGACCGTACCCACCGCATTGGGCAGGAAGCATCCTCTGTACAGTACATCGACTTGATTGGTTACGCTGACGGCAAGCCCACCATCGACAGCCACATACTCGCGACACTGATACGCAAGGCAACGGTTCTCGGCACCATGCCATCCATGACACTTACAGAAGTTAAAGAGCTCCTCGGAGTTTAGCCCCACCCCAACGCTGAGGAACCAGCCCATGTCCAAACCCATACCTAAGTCTATATTTGATGGTTTTGACGAAGACCTACCCGAAGACCCTGTGCTTCTTGCCACCGCCCAAGGGCTCAAGGGTGTTCGCGATAAGTTAGAGGCGACGTTAGAGGAAGCCTGCAAGCTGAACCCCGACGAAGACGAAGGCTGTATCATGTGTAGCGGATAAGCGACAATATCGACACGTCCCATAAACATGTCGTCACCATCGACATAAGGATATACCATGCTAACCACAGAATGTACAGATTACATCAACGCCCAAGAAGCAAAGATAGCCGAACTGACCGCCGAAGTGGAAAAGCTTCGTGTGGATATTAAACACGCCTTCAATGACGGCTTCATGTACGGTATCGAGCGTGACGACGACAACGACGACGACGACGACAACGACGACAACGACGGAGATTAAAGTATGCAAATAGACTGGGACAAGAAGGCCTTCGATGCCACATACACATTGTTCACAGACCGCTGGGGTAAGCTTCAAAAAGAAGCTAAAAGTCGTGAAGCTGTGATACCTCGCGAGCTGCAACCCCTTTTGAAGTCCTTCGTACACGACCTGTGTAGCGAGATTGTCCAGCAGAACGTGCTCGCCCAAAAAATGAAAGCCGAAAAAACACATTACACCATACACGAAACGGTAACTAGAAGGATTACAACACATGTTCATGGAGCTCAAAGTTTTAAACTTAGGAAGCGTGCAGCTACTGGACACCATGGGCTCAGACCTAACAGTCTGTAATGCCGCAAGGGTCAGCTACGGTGGCGAGTCCGAGTTCGTGTCCGACGATAAGGCATCGGCCTTCTGGGAGCGGATTGAAGCTGGCGAGGACGTCGTAGATGCGAAGTACACCGAGGCGTATGTTTCGTACTTCATGGCGGGTGGTCGTCTGAAACCGAAAGACTTTAAGCTGCTTAACTTCTTGGCAAGGCACAAGCATTGGACTCCTTTCGGCCAACCGCAGCTCCAGTTCAGGCTCAAGATGCCTATCGCCATCGCACGCCAGTTCATGCGCCACAACGTGGGCATCGTTTACAACGAGCGTTCGGCAAGGTACTGCGACTTCTCGGATAACGAGAACTACATCCCAGACAAATGGCGTATGCAAGCGGCTACCAACAGGCAGGCGTCTTGCGACAACCACGTCGAGGACACTCACGGCAGATTGAACAAGGCCGTTGAGGAACATTTCGACAACGGGCAGCGTATATACACAAGGTTAATCGCGGAAGGTGTGGCCAAGGAGCAGGCTCGGTTTGTGCTGCCTGTTGCAGGCTTTACCGAAATCTATGCTACCATGTCGCTCGCTGCTTTGTGTCGCATCATCAGCCTTCGCGATAAGGAAGACGCTCAGTATGAGATTCAGCAGTACGCCAAAGCCATGCGCGAACTCGCCGTACATTGGTTTCCAGCCAGTATCGGGGCATTGACATGATACCAGAACCTATGCTTCTTGAGAACAAGAGCCGCTTTGTACTCTTCCCAATTAAGCACGCAGACATATGGGAGATGTACAAGGGTGCGGAAGCCTCCTTCTGGACAGCGGAGGAGGTCGACTTGGGTAGCGATATGGTGCACTGGAACGAGCTGACCGACAACGAACGCTACTTCATCTCTCACATACTGGCCTTCTTTGCAGCCAGCGACGGCATCGTTAACGAAAACCTAGCCAGCCGCTTCTCCAGCGAGATTCAGTATCCTGAGGCTCGCTGCTTTTACGGTTTTCAAATCGCCATCGAGAACATCCACAGCGAAATGTACAGCCTGCTGATTGACACATACATTCACGACACTAGGGAGAAGGCTCGGTTGCTGAACGCCATCGAGACGATACCCTGCGTGAGCAAGAAGGCTGACTGGGCACTGCGCTGGATTAACGAAAGCGACTCGTTCGCCGAGCGTCTGGTAGCGTTCGCCTGTGTCGAAGGTATCCTGTTTTCGTCTAGCTTCTGCTCAATCTACTGGCTTAAAAAGCGTGGGCTGATGCCAGGGTTGTGCTTTGCCAACGAGCTCATCGCACGTGACGAAGGTCAACACACCGACTTCGCCTGCCTGCTGTACACCAAGCTGGTGAACAAGCTGCCCGCTGACCGCATCCGTCAGATTGTAACAGAGTCTGTCGACATAGAGAAGGAGTTCATCACGGACGCCATCCCTGTGGAGCTTATCGGTATGAACTCAAAGCTGATGTGCCAGTATGTGGAGTTCGTCGCCGACCGTTTACTCTCGGAACTGGGTGTGCCTAAGCTGTACAACACCAAGAACCCCTTCCCATTCATGGAACAAATCTCTATGCAGAATAAGACCAACTTTTTTGAGGCTCGTGTGGGCTCATATCAGAAGGCTGGTGTAATGAACAAAGATGTAGCAGACCGTTCGTTTAGTATGGACGAAGACTTTTAGAAACGTAGCGCAGGTAAGATGTAAAGGAGTGTCCGATTGGAGCATATGTCCTAGCCCAGCCCTCAGGTTCCCATCTATCTTTACCAAACTTCCCTATCGGGTCTCTAGTACCACTTATAACTTCGCTACCCAGAGCCGCAAATGTCGGCTCATTTTTTTTGTATTGTAGGAAGGCACGCACTGTGCCCAACCCTAAAGGTGAGCCACAGAGTATAACGATAGGGTCTTTATAAGGTCTGGCGTTACGGCGGAATCTCACGTCGCAGCTTATAGCCTCCCACGTCATCAGTGTACCGAGAGAGTGCGCAACGACGACGTCATAACCGCCTGTCAGTATGACACCACGGAGAACACCAGCGATTTTTGAACGCACACCAGGTGACACCAACCACGTTTGCACATCACCCACTTCGTCGACACGACTCGTTTGACGGAAGGCTGCGGCAATAGGCCAGATTAGTTTAGATGTTAGGCGGACAAACCAACCAGCATCGTCAAGTACAGTCGCGTAATCGAACTGGTCTGTGGTCGCAGGGTCGAAGTCGCCCGCTTCGAGCAGCTCCGTCCAAGCCTCTTGGGTAAACCCAGAGCCAATGCCGTGTACAAGTAAGACTTTCATTTAACACGCTTTTCGGCTAGGTCGGCCAGCCGTCTGTTGGCAGCATCAAAGCTTTCACAAATCTTGCTAAGCGTGTTCTGATGTGTTTCACACTGCGCCCTGTTTGTGATATAAAAAAGAACTGCGATGATGAGTGTTGGTGATGCGTTAAGCAACCATTTAAGCTCGCCCATTAGTATGAGAACTCCCGTTTGTTGCCTAGGTCGATATGCGTAAAGTTGCTGCCTGTGCCAAGGCCACCTGTCCAACCAGCTGCGCGCAAGCGACGTTGCACTTCTTGTGCCGAGAGTCCTTGGACGGTAAAGTCGGCAGCCTGCCCATCGAAGTGGTAGCTGTTCAGTGCGGGGTTGTAACCTGCTTGTATAAGGCGGTTAAGGTCGGCAGGTGTGCGGTAGGCGTTGGTTATAGTTATCGCCCTGTTATCAAAAATGCTGGTGCGATATGTTTGCAGTATCCAAGCCACCGTCTTCATCGCATCTTTATGCGCGTTTGGTATGGGGCTCAGGCCGCCTCGGTTAAACTCAAACTCTCTAAAGTTTGGAGGCCACGGGAGGGTTCTAAAGGTTCTAGGCATGACAATATCTCGGTTCCTGCGGCGTCTGAAGGTCTACACAATCTAGTATCGCACACTACAGTACCTGTTGTAAACCGTTATTGTCGTCACTCTGGCAACTCTTTTACCCGAACGGCTAACCTAGTTCCATTATCCAATTGCCTTGGTTAGTATGTCCAGTAATTCCTGTTTAAGCGGTGCAAACTTATCTGGCACTGTGAAGTTGGCAATAATGTAACTGGCTTCATCTAATGCTCCCGCTTCTATGGCATCTGCTACGGTCACACGTAGTGGTCTAACGGCTGCTCTTAGTGCTACTGGAACACGCTCATTGGCCTCCACGGCATCCAGGGCTGCGTTGAGTTGCTCGGTAATGTTTAGTGCTTTAATGACCTTGTAGCCCTTTGGCAGCTCACCTTCAACCTCTTCAAACCCAAGGGGTATGCTCGCATACTTGCCAGGTTCGCCGTGTCCAAAGGCCAGTATGTCGGTGGGGGTGCCTATTTTCCTAATATAAAACTTACTCATTAACCATCAAGCCTCATTATCCATGTAAATATCTCAACAGCAATACCGCTGGTATCCACTCGGTAGTCTATTTCTTGGGATGCGTTGAGCCGTACTGGGATAAGCAAGGTGGCATTCCCAAAAGGGGAGGCATTACCATACCCTGTATGGGTTGCCCCACGCTCTCTAAAGTTGAGGGTCATGGATGTACCAAACCTGACCCATAGCTGAGCGAACCTAACAAAGGCTGGCACGTGGGCTGCGCAGGAGAGCAAGGTGAAGCTGGTGGCAGTTAGGTTTGTGCCTATTTGAGTGGGAGCCGTGGCGGTATCTAGGCCGTTGGAGTGCCTAACATCAGGCATAAACGTTACTTGCCCATTACCCCATTGTGTACAATATCCTGGTATAAAGTTAGAGCTGCCGTCGTTACGCACTGCACCAATGAGTCGTTTATGTGTGTACCCTGCTGGCATGGTTGGGTTGGTGGTACTTGTGCTAAGCACAGCCCCCACTGTAAGAGGTGAGGCGGTCTGTTTGATAAGCCACAGGTAGTACCACGTGTCTGCCGCTTCGCTGCCAGCATCTAGGCCGTTGACACCGCTGGCTGTAATCAATACATCTGTGTTCGCAGCCACTCTCATAGGCTCGCCTGTTGCAACGTCTACGGCAATCAAACCATTAGGTAGGGTAACAGTGGTGGCGTTAGGTACAAACCAAGGAGCACCCCCCAAAGCCAAGGGGTCGAAGTCGCCCCCCGATACGGTGAGGGCATCCAGCTTTACTTTGTCTGCAAAGGGCAGGAGGCCATTCAACGTCGTGGTTGCTACTGGGAAGGTTCGAGGGTCACTAATAGTACTAGCGGCTTGAGTCCCTGTATGGTTGGTACGGCCTTGGAAGGTAGCGGGGTCGCTGATAGTACTAGCTGGTTGGGCGCCTGTATGCGTAGTCCTATCCCTTAGGTCGGCGTTTGAGGCGTTTGCCGTGGCTGCGGTTGCAATACCATCCAGCTTGGTCTTATCTGCACTGCTTAGGTTGCCAGCTACTGTTGTGGTAGCTGCTGCAAAAGCGGATGGGTCACTGATAGTACTAGCGGCCTGTGTCCCTGTATGGTTGCCCCTAGCCAAAAGCGTAGCGTCGGGAGAGTTGGCCGTGGCTGCGGTTGCAATGCCATCCAGCTTGGTCTTATCTGCACTGCTTAGGTTGCCAGCTACTGTTGTGGTAGCTGCTGCAAAAGCGGATGGGTCACTGATAGTGCTAGCGGCCTGTGTCCCTGTATGGTTGCCCCTAGCCAAAAGCGTAGCGTCGGGAGAGTTGGCCGTGGCTGCGGTTGCAATGCCATCCAGCTTAGCCCTGTCGGCTGCGCTCAAACCGCCTTGTGCTACATGTGTCATACCGCTAGTCCCCTGCGCTACCTGGTGTAGGTGCGTCTGTCATTAAAGTGAAGTTGATTGCAACGCTACTCTTGACCCACAAAGCATCACCAAGGTTTCCCGAAAAAAGAAACTCATCCATGCGCCCACGCCTTGGCAGCGCGACGAAGACAGTTGCGGCTGCAAAGGTCATAGGATACTCGAATGCGCCAGTAGCTGCGGCGTTGGAGTCGGAGGGTACGAAACAAAAGGTTAAGGTGCCAACAGGAATGTTGGGCGCGATGATACCTGTGATATACGGTGTTCGGGAAGCATTAAGTGGGCGTACCAACACGTAGGTGTTGGTCGTGTCAATATCGACCTTATGTGTTTGAACAAGGTCGATGCCCTTCGTTGCGGGCGTGTTGGATACGGACGTATTAGCCATTACAAAAGCTCCAGTTTATTTAAGTATAGCACTTTAAAATCCATTAGGGAAGGGGTCAACTGCACCACCAGTACCAAACACATCTTCAAGTATGGTTGGGTCGTCCATATCATAGTCTTTACCAATGACGGCATTAGCCCACAACCTAAACGCCTTGGTCATACCGTACTCAAAGTCGGAACTACCCGTGGCGTTACCTACAAGCTGACCAATGGGACGGCTGCGCATGGCTGCGGTAGTGGCAAAGCCCACACCTGCGCCTATAGCTGGGCTGCGTGTTAACACGGTCGTGGCAGCAGCCATCCCGAATGGAGCTAGACCCGTTAAGGTGTTGGCAAGCGGCGTGACTCGACCTTGGGTAGCTTGTCCAAGCGAGCCCACAGCATCACGAATCATACCAAAGGGCGCACCTATGACAGAATCCACAGGGTCGGTGAACCCATAAATCCAACTACTCACCATCGAGCTAGGGATTGCCGAGAGCATACCAGCCTGTGTCATGTACTTCATGGCGGCTAAGACGTTCTGACCAGCGTCAATATCCTCTAGTCGACCCTCGGCAACGGCTGCCATGTTAGACCCATTGGTTATAATCTTGCCTTGGGTGAAGACCTCATACATCGCGTCGCGCATCATACCCATGATGAGTGCAGATGCCATCACACCGCCCATCATCATTGCGGAGCCAGCTACGTTGTTACGGCCGCCCATCTCCCTGATGAGAGAAGGGACAACCTGCCCTGCAAATATACGTGGGAAGGTAGTCAACATTGTGAGCATACGTACACCCTCGCCACCAATCGTGCCTGTCTGTGTGCCGATACCTGCGGCCGATGCGTGGTTTCCACCCAGCGTGTTGTATGTAAGCCTGTCATATTGGAAGGTGTGCATAGCTTTAGCTTTGGTGGAGATGCCTAGGTCAGGCACCAGCTCTGGACGGAAGATGCCACCCTCGTCGATACCTTTGGCCAGTATGAAGATGTCGTCAGGCAGGAGACCGAAAGGTTCGAAAACGTTACGTATTTCTATGTCATATATTCTGTCTGGGTTAGACACTACCTTACGAATAGCGGAGGCAATCAGTCGGGATGCCGTCTCAGACGAGCGCATACTACCGAGGGCGTTCATCTGTGTTACACCTGTGAACTTATAAAGGCTAGCAAAGAGCGCATCTGCCACGCCGTGACCGTCCTCGGCAGCGTCGATACGACCCACAGCACCCATCATACTGTTGAACAACTCCATCGTGGAGTCATCTCTCAGCATCTGCGCCAAGTGTTTTTCGCTTAGGCCTTTACCAAAAGCACCCCTACCGAACGATTCCACCATGTCCAGCGGTGCCTGTACGATGAGCTGCACCGCCCTAGCGACGTTACGGTTGGCCAGCTGGGCTGCAACCTGAGGCACCCTGTCAAGAACTTGTGACATGAAGGACAGCGATAGTTTGGCTGTACGTGCGACAGCGCGCGCTGACCTAGCACCTTTTGCAAGGGTTGGGTTGTAATTTATACGTTTGTTGGTCATGTTGGTTTTAAAGAATGTGTTGGCGGAGTCGACACCGAGTATGAATGACCTAGCACCGAACCAACCCTCTAGGTCTAGGTTAGAACGCCACTCTGCGCTGTTGCCTGCAATATCGCCAATGGACTGTTTCATGTTCACCAGACCTTCACCAGCCATCGACCCAAACTGCTCTATCTCTAGTTCTTGCATACGCTCACGCTGTGCGGCATCCATTAGTTTAGTTATGGGGTTTGTGTTGTCACCGAAAGACTCAAGCCATGCATTCAACCCTGCCATACCTTTAACAGGTATCGTGGTAGTGTTAAGCAGGTTGCGTGTGCTGTCACCGCCAGCGTCGACGGCTTCTAGGCCGCGCTCACGCATGGCTTTGGCAAGGGCGTTCGCAGCAATTCTCGGGTCGTTTATGTTATTCTGTGACAGCAGGTTGGTCAAGTTGGCACTCTCGGAATGCGCTGCGGCACGTTTCGTATTAAGGTCGTCAAGCTCCTTCTGGTAGTCTGCCATACTCTTCGCCTGTGTGTCTAGTTTGGCAGCTGCCTTAACCATACTCTCACGTATGATGTCGGAGGTCTGCTGGCTCAAACCTGGCTGCCTGCGCTCGGCTATACGCTGCTCGTCGAGACGCTTCTGCATAACAGGTAAACGCTCTTCGGCATGTTTAACCACACGCTGTAGGCCTGTTTGCTCGGTGGCTAGCTTACCCTTGCGCTGTAAGGCTTGGACGTAGTTAACCGCAGCTGGTGCGGTGTTCTGACCATCGATAAATCTCTCGGCTGACCGCATCATCGCAGCCTGCACACGCCTCGATTGGAACGCCTGCTCGCTCAAACCCTGCATCTTCTCCTGTTTAGTCATCGTCCTGCCAAACACTTCAAGTGTGTTGCGGATGGCTGAGTTGCGTGCGCTGTGTAGAGCAGAGGTGGCGTCGCCAGGGTTGGCTTCCAACATAGCATCAAGCTCAGCTTTGACCTTATCGAAGTTTTTCTTTGACTTGCTGGAGGCGTCTAGCTTCTCAAGGTAGGTCATGCGTGCGTTGTCGAAGGCATCCCAATCAGCTTTCGGCATCCCCTCGGGACGTTCCTTTAAGGCTAGGGCACGTTCAACAAAGGTCTTCATGAGGGTGTCATCTTTGTCAGGCGTCGTTTTGACTTTAGGCGAGCCATCAACTGCACCGAAGATAACCTTAGTCTTCGTAAGCACAACATTGCCTTGGTTAAGGATATTGCTTCCGATGATGTTTCTGCCAAGGTTCTCACCCTCAGCAAATGGAACCACTTCAACGTCTTTGTAAACATTGGAGCCGATGGTAAGCTCGGGTACCTTGTACACGTCCAGCGTCTGTTTGCCTGAGGCCGTGGTTACGCCTCGTGTGCCAATCTTAACGCCGCCTAGCTCTTCTATAGTGCTGAGGCGTAGGTGCGTGGATGTTGCGCCACTGTCTACCAAGGTACGCTCACCAAACAGGTCGATGGAGTAGTTGTTCCCTTTGACAAAGAACGTATCCCCAGCAGGCTTTACAGCACCCTTTTTACCGAGATAAGCCCCACTTGGGGTGTAGACCATATCATAGTTTGTTAGTATGTCGCGGCCAATAATGGCTTCAACGCCAGCCGACTTCATTAGCCCAGTAACGTCCATATTAGGTGCACTGTCAGCACGCTTAAGCAAACTTAGTGCGGTGCCCTTGAGCTGGATACCCTCGGACTTGATGTTCAGGTTAGACAGTTGTGCGTCACGAACGTCGTTGACCAGCCGTGTGTTTCCAGCACGCTTGCCCAGCAGTGCGTCGCTTCCGAATGAGGTGAAGGCACCTGTGTCGATGAGCACGTTGGAGGGTACAGCCTTGCCGTCCTCGCCTATGAAATCCATCTTTAAGATGTGTGTGCCATTTTGCTTGTTGGCTGTGAGCGGTACGAAACCCTTTTTGGCCATCTGCTCTGGCGTCATGGCATCCACAACATCAGGGGTTATGTTCTCAAGGGTGGCCTGTGATGGTGGTAGGTAACCTTCGATGTCGGAGGCTTTCATGGCCAACGTTTGACGTGCCTCGAACTCAGCAGCTGTATTTAGGCCGTAGCCTTCATGCTGCTCAGTGGCAGACCTAAGCAAGGCCTCGTGCTGGTTGTCAATCTCTGGTGCCACATACTTCTTGGCGTCAGCTAGTCGTTGCTCGCGTTCGGTCAGCACACGCGCCTGCTCGGTTATAAGCTCGCCCTTAGCGGTCTCGGCATCGGTGACGGCCTTCTGCTTGGTTGTAATATATGTATCGAGCCCAGCGCGTTGACCTTCGGCGGTCTTCAAAGCTCTCTCAGCTATGTCGAACTCGTCGTTGGCTTCTTTGACAGACTTGGCCACGTAGTCTACATTAGATTGCCCCTTGTCGGAACGCCAGTCTTTAACCTTGCGCTCAAACTCAGCGTAGTTGAAGGTCTTGTCCAGCAGGTTGTCGTCGGCAGCTTTCACATCATCCGAAAGCTTTTTGACTGCTTTCGTTGCAGCTGCAAGACGCGTCTCAAGTGCTTTGATAGCAGCTTTAATTATTTTGGTTTCGCTAGGCAGCGGGGTCAGAATTACGACGTCTGACTTCTTTCCAGCTTTAATCTGTTTGTTTGTCTTAGTGTACTCCTTCTTTGCAAGCTTCAACTCGGACGTCAAGGCAGTGACCTTGGCCTCAGCCTTAGGAGCGTCTGCGGTGCGTACGTCCACAGCCTTTTGACGGCGTATGTTGGCCTTGCCAATCTGCGCTTCCTTCTCAGCCAGCGTCTTAGCTTGGCTGGCTTGGATGCGGTCAAGTATTGTCTTACGTGCTGCGCTTACCACAGAGACGTCTATTTGAGGGTCGCCTGTCAGCGAGTCTTTAAATAGTGTGACTTGCTGCTGTGCAAGTTCGACACGGTCTTTTGCGGCTACAACGTTGGCGTCGCTTTCCACAACCTTGGCAGCCTTGTTGGCCTGCGCGACCTCCACCTGCCCTTTGTATTTGGTGATGACTTTGTCACGCTCGGCAAGCGCAAGCTGCTGGTTGTTGACTATGTCGTCGGTCTTAACCGCACGCTGTGCCACCTTTTCACGTTCGGCCTGCTCGTTCTTGGCGATGTTGGCTAGTCGTGTCTGGTAGGTGACAAGTGAGTCTTTCAAGTTTGTCTGAGCGTTGAACAAACCATCGTACAACTCTCGTGGGGTTCCACCGTTACCGAAAGAATTAGCTATGGCTGCGACGTCACCGTCTTCGAGGTTGGCTATACCTTCTGCCTGTTTGGCCAGTTTGTTTGCAATACCAATGTACTCGGTGTTTAGTTTGTCAAGCTCGCGCTTAGCGGCGTTGCGCTCTTTGGTAATGGCTGCGAGGTTAGACTTAGCACCTGCTACATCAGCTTCGCCGAACTCGTCGTTGTACTTCTCTATGACGGCCTGCTCTACGCGCAGCTCTTCGGTAATCTCAAGCAGACGTTCCGTGCCTAGTTTAAAGTTCTGGTCGAGTTTGCCGACGCGGGTTTCGGTGCGTGCTCGCTTCTCTGCAATCTCAAGTAGTGCGCGCTCACTGTCAAGTTTGTTCAGGCGTGCGTAGATATTGCCTAGGGACACCATGGTCTTATCCGCAGCCTTAGCTAGGTTAGGCATGATTGAAGTGTTTAGTCTATCTTTTCTATTGTCAAGGCCGCTTACAGTTTTAAAAACGTTTACAAGCTTACGTTGCAGGCTGTAGTGGGTTGCAGCCTCGGGGTTTAAGGAGGGGTGGGTCAAATCGATTAGACCTTTGTCGCTCATCTGTATGAGCTGGTCTTCTAGGTTGGCAGGTAGTTTGGCAAGGTTAGTATCCGATAGTAGGTCAGCAAGGTACTCCACAGCACTTAAGGGGCGCACGCCAAGGTCTTCCCGAAAGGCATGTGACTGGCGGAGAAGCAGGCCGATATCGCCAGCCCCTGAGCCGTCGCTTAAACCCTTGTTAAAGGCGTCCACTACAGTAGGTAGTACGTTCGCTCTGAAAAATGTGGTCTTTTCTGCACCATCCTGTAAGGCCATGAAGAACATCATGTCCTCTTTCCTCAAAGCGAGGACGGCGGACTTTGAAAACTCTTGTGTCCGCAACGCCATTAGGTTGGTGTACCCACCGCCCATGGTGTATGCTTGGTCGCCAAACGCCATAGCGTCAAACACACGCGTGGCATGGACGCGTTTCTCAACTAGCGTTAGTTGCCGTGGTGTTAGGTCTACGATGGTCAGAAGTTTTTCGTAAGCTGCCGTCACCGCTGTGGAGTCGGTAGGGTCTAGCCCACGCACAAGTTGAGCCCACTCTTTAGCTGCTGGTGCGCCACCAATGTTGACGACCTCAGCGGCTTTAAGTTTGGAGAATGCGCCGATTATTTTATTGTGGTTAGCGACGGCGACCTGAGCTGTCTGTAGTTTACCTATTGCCTTGGTTAGGCCTTGCTTGGCCTTGTAGTCTAGGAAGACACCGTACTGCTTTAAAAGGAACCCGAGTTTTTGCGGGTCGTTGTCCGCTGTCTTTTTAATCTTTTTGAGGATGCGGGCAGCAGCCTGCCTACCCATCACAGCCTTTGTGGCGTCATGGAATAGCTTAGAACAGTTCTGCTTACCCGTCATCTAATGAACCTCCAGTGATTACACAGTCTAAAGCGTCTAGGGCAGCCTTAGTAAACTGCTCTACATCCATTGTACCACGTATTTCGTCTTTTGTCAGGAAATCGAGTTGGTCTTTTATATATGTGCGTGTTGCGGGCGGCAAGCCGTTGGCCTCGGCGTTATCGTACAAACTCTGTAATGTGGTGACGTCCTTCTTGAGCATCATGGAACGCTCATTGACGTAGTCGGTCATTGACTTGCTATCATGCGGTACCTGCTTATCCCGCAAGTATTTGTTGTAGGCCGCGTACTCAGTGTTACCACGGCCGTGCTGACCTATACGACTTTGAACACCTGCGGTTGCAGCCTCCTCAGCACCGACGCGCAGGTTGGTTCCTGCGATTACGTTGTTGACAACCATCTCTTCCATGTTTTTAATGCCAGCTAGTGTGCTGTCACGCACTTGTCTGGCAATCTGTTCAGGTGTGGCAAACTGGCTAGCCTTTGCACCCGCAGCCACCATACGCTTAACCAACGCAGAGTCATCACCGAAGACAGCCTTGATGTCTGCCATCATTGGTGTGTTTAGGGCAAGGGTACCTTTCCACGTAGCAAGCCTTCGGCTGACCTGTTTACCTAGCGTCGCGATTCTAGCTTGGTCAGCAGCTCTGGTTGCTATGAACTTTTCGTCCTTTAACCGCACTTGCAGGTCGGCTATCTCTTGTGTTATCTTGTGGAGCTTAGTACCACGCCTAGCCAAGTTAGTCTTTAGAGCTGGGTCAATATCTAGGCCTCGGTTAACCATGTGCTCGGACATCGCTACAAACTTGCCCACCGTGTTTGCGAAGGCTTTGATAGTGAGTGTAGAGCCTGTGTGTGCTGTGCCTAAGTTATTGAAGTTGTTTGTGGCGTTAATAATCTCGGTGTACTGCTTACTCATTAAGGTGTTCAACTGTACGAACTCCTGCTGCATTCCGCCGATGCTCATGTAGGGTAGCCGTGGGTCGGCCGCCACCTGACGCTTGCCGATGAGCGTGAAGATGTCTGCGTTGTCAAGCTCGAACTGCGCCCGCTTGTCCTCAGGTATGAAGGCCATTATGGAGTCCACGCTGTCAGAGATGGCACCCAAGTTTATCGGTGTGTGCCCTGAACCGCCGAACTCGTCCGCCCCATCTAGCAGGGTGCGCATCTCTAGCATCTTGGTGTCTATAGCTGCTTGACGTGACGCCGCTGGAATGTCTGCAAGCTCTTTAACCTGCACAGGTATGTAAGGCTGCGCGTCGGGGTGTATCTCAACCAGCTCATCATCGAGCATCTTAACGGCTTCACCCGCAGGTATTTTCTGCGCACGGCCGTTGAGGTTCATCTGCACCAGCTCCCACGCATCACCACGTGACATACCTGTTGCACCTGCGATGTTGTCAACCATACTTTGCATGGAGTTTTGTGTGAGACCTGGTGTGCGCTTTAAGGCGTTGCTGCCCATCTGCGAGACGGCGTTGAGCCCACCCATACCAAGCTCTAAACCTGCACCCATTAGGATGTTTTGCACTAAGAATCCCACGTGGTCGAACTCTTGGCCGTAGATGTTCTCGGCATTTGAGGCTTCATTGCTGGCTGTCAGGGCGGCACCTGCGGCACCTTCAATCGCACCCAGTGTAGCGAGCCCACCAAAACCTGAGGCGGATGGGAGAACGTTGGTGGTGTTGCGTAACATGCTTGCAGTCTGTAACCATGTGGCAGTTCTCTGGGCACCATAACCTAACCGCGCGGTGCTTGCCACTGCGCCGACTGCCAAGCCTGGTAGCAGTACGGAGGCTACCGTTGCCGCAAAGTTTACAGGGTCACTTAACGCGCCACCTATAGACCCTGCTGTTGCGCCAAGTCCCATAGGTGTGAACCAGCCACCTGCCAGAGCCTGCTCCGTTGCCTCTCTGCGCTGGAACATAGCCTGCAAACCGAGAGCATCCTCTGCGGACACTAGCGACAACGTGTTGGGCAGAGTGTACCCTGTCATATTCTTAAAGCCCTCGGCGTCAAACGTCGGTTTGTTTTCGGCTTCGGCCGTTCTTGCGTTCCGCGTTGCGATGTTATCTCCGAACGGAATACCAAATACATTATTATCCCCATACATTATGTTCTCAAACATGGTGGTGTTACCGAAAGACTGCTGTGCTGCGGCTGAGAAGCCTTTCCCGAAATCTGCTAATGTGGTGTCTTTTTGTTTCGGTGCTGCGCGCACACTAAGGGCAGAGTTTACGCCTGTAAGGTTTTCCGCTGTTCGTGAACTAGCCTGCTGCTCAGCGAACACAGGGTTGTCAATTTCACCCCAGCTATTACGTACCATGTTACTACTCCTTTTTTGTTGGGATTATCGCGGTTGCCGAGACACGCAGTGCGGTACCATTTGGTGCAAGTATAGGTGTTTGTGTGCTGCTGCCCCACGCTTGGTAGTATGCTTCTATTAAACCGTCGGGTGCCTGTTGGGTTACCACACGGCCTTTGCCGTTGTCGATGTCTGCCAGCACTTGTGAGCCTCCAGATACCCCTTTACCGCCTTTTTGAACTATTGCATTGTAAGCACCTGCGACCACGTTTGCGTGACGCTCTGCCATGTCACCCTTACCGTTCCACATACGCGCCAACAGTATTGGGTCTTTTGTGTTGCCCTTCTTTGCTAGGTGGGCATAGTAATCCACAGCCGCTTCAACAGAGCCGTCTACGGTGGTCAGGTTGTACTTCTTGCCTGTTGAACGCTCGAGCCATGCTCTAGTGTCGGTAGTCATCTGCGATAAGCCGAGACTGCCTATTGCCGCATTTCTTGCCGCGCTGCCGTCCGAGTATCCTTTAACATTGAGGTCTTTCATGTTAGACTCTACCGAGAGGGTTGCCAGTACAAGGTTTGGGTCTACACCCATTTTATTTGCATAGGCTTGAACCTTGGTGTCAACCTGTTTTTTAAATGGGCTGTTGAGATAGTCCCTAGCTTTGTTGATACCTATTTGAAGGTCAGCAGGTCTTCTCGGTACTGTGCCTGTGAACGCTAACGGCTTACCCGCAGCAGCTTGGATGACACCTGCGCCTGCCGCAAGGGTTTGCCGCCAGTAACTGTTCATTTTGTCGGGTATGCCTGCAACGTCCAACGGTGTCACACCAGGTTGGAATACTATGGTGGCTGGTGTGGAAACGGTTCTATCTTTAGTATCCCCAGGTTTTAACATGCGCCCTAGTCGGCTTCGCTCAAGTTGCGCATTCTGGGGCACTTCAACTACGTTGCCTGCACCGTTGAGAACCTGCTTAACTTTGGCCATGCCCGCTGCTGCGAGCTTTACCACATCCTTTTCACCTGTAGCCTTCGCCTGCGCTATACCCATTTCGTAAAGTGAACTCAGTATGGCGTTACCTTCAACGTCCATACTCTCTCCACGCTCGTCGTTTAGGCGGTTTATGAACAGGGCGTGTTGCTGCAGGACGGCCAGACCCGCTTTAGGTTTACCCGTACCAGCGTCTGTCATAGCTAAGGAAGCCGCTAGTGTTGGTACACCATCTGATTGGGGTACGCGGTTTGAACCGCCCGCAGTACCGTTGGTTTTTACGTGCAGCATCAGTGCGACCGTATCGGGGAGTGACATATCCCCCACCATAGCAGCAGAGATTAACGCGTACTTGTTTTTATCTAAAGCGTTAGCCATCTGACGCAGTGCGTACGTGGCAATCGGAACACCATTAGCATCTTTACCCTCTATGTTGCGAAGGCTTTGTACCGCAGCTGCCAGCAGCTTGGGGTTGTTGGCTGAATACGCAGTCATAACTTGAGAGGCAATATTTCCAACTTCCTTTTGGGATAACGGTGCAGGGGTTAGGCCGTTGGCCTGCTGAACTTGGACTTTGGTTATGGCGGAGACATTGGGCTGCTCAGATATACCAGATACTGCGGAGTTCTGGGCAGTACCATCCAATCTCAATTGTACTAGCATTGCTTTGTATGCTAGTTGCTTATCTGGTGCCATACCAGGAATGAGTGCTGCCAGATTAGCTATCTCAGTTTCACGTTGGGGTTCGGTCATGCCTACTAGCGACTGTCTTAGCTTGTCATAAACGCCGCCATAGGCTTTATTTGCCTCATACTGAGCACGCTGCGCAGCATTCATACCTGGTACGGCTGCCTCTAATTCAGCCGACGGTTTGCCATTGTTTATCACCATATTGTTCATGGCTGCATCACCAAAGGCCGAGTACCAGTCTTTGGAGGCTTGTGCTTTTGCGGCCTCACGTGCGTCCATGCCTGCATTAGCCATTGCTATAAACCTCTGACGGTCATCATCCTTGAGGTAGTTTTTGGTGTTGTTGGCGTGCGCGAGAACCTGCTCGAACTGGTCACGGTTCATCATCTTAAAACCATCGTTAGCATCTATAGCTTGATGCTGCGCTAATATGCTAGCTTGGAACGTGGGGTCGTTTTTAAGTGCTGGGTTAGCATCACCCATCGCGGTGGTTAGCGCGTGCCCCACACCTGGTGTCATGTTCCCGACAAGCACGTCGGACTGTATTTTCTGCCCCTGCGCGGCCACCACGGCTGAAAGCTTTGCGGCTTTGAACTGGAACACCCGCTCGGCGGTCTTAGCGTTGGCATCCCCTATAACGTTGGTGATTGCCCGATAGGTGTCTTCACGTAGTTCGTTCTCTTTACCCGCTGCGGTGGGTAGTAGTGTGTTGTTGAGCGTATCTTTGGCCTTAAGCAGTAATTCCGCATAACCCTCTTGCTGGCGTAACTGCACTTCCTCAGGGTCTTCACCATTTTGTAACGACCTGTCCGTCGCATTATCCAGCATAAACCTGTCATTCTGTACGTTTTGCAGCAACACATTCACGTTCGATGCGTTCTCGACGCTTCTGAGATATTCAATGCGCTGGTATTCAATATCTTTTATTATGTTGGTTACAGATGTGTGCACCTCAAAGGCTTTGTTGATGCTACCAGCCAAACCTTCTACCATAGCACCCATGACTTCGGGGGCTTCCTGCATGGCAATAGCTTGCACATTAGGGCTTACCGAAAGGTTTCCTGGGTCGTTATTACCCCCAGCCACCTCGTCCTCGGCCTTACGCCAGCCGTCGGCAGCTTGTGAAGTTGTTTTTTGTTTTAAAACGTCGTCTAAACCAGTCACTGGTTAGTACTCCTTATCTTTTGATTGGGCTGGAGGTTAGTTCGGTAAAGCCAGCATTCCTGTCTGGGGGCATTGCTGGGAAGTCCATGAGTGTCATACCATCGTTAACACCAAGGTTAGCACCTGTGGATGGTGGGAGGATTTCGGCAGTTCCACTGGGGGTCTGGTCACCAACGGACTTCTGAGGTGCTGCGCCTGCTCTGGCAAGTTCGGATGCGCCGCCTGTTGCGATGGCGGCAGCGATACGTGTGCCATACTCGATAGTTTTGGTGACGCCTGTCAGCAGGGCAGCACCGAAAGCACTCTTGCTTGCAATACGCGACTGGGCATGTGCTAGCGTGCTCATGGCGTAGGCTTGCTGTATCTGTGAATCGATTGCCTGTTGGCGTAGTGTGGAGCCCAATTGCTGGTAGTAGACATCTCTGTCGGTATCTTGCTCGGTCATGAGGGACAGGTCGGCAATAGTTGAGGCGTCGCCGCCACCACGGCCTGAGGACATTGCACCAATCGAGCCCTGCGTGCGTCCTTGTTGACGGCGCATACTTGCCCTGATGACGGCGTTGCGTACGCGCTCGCCCTCTAGGTTCTTGGTTCCCGCAATAGCGTTACGTTCTTGTCCGATAGCCTGCGCTTTAAACTGCGCTGCCTGCAACTTAGCTTTGTTGTACGCGCCGATTGAGCTGGATATAATGTCGAACCCAGCGGAGAACTTAGCTGCGCCTTCTGCAAACTGTTCTGCGTTCATAATGCGACTCCGAACATGATGTGGTCAATACCTTTGCCGCCAAAGCCTTTAAGCGTGCCTTCTTGGGTAAGGCCTAGAAACACTAGGAAGTGTCGGTGTGTTAAAGCTAGTGCCTCTGCATTGGCTTGGAGGCGGCTGGCATTTAAACCTAGGCGCAGTGACGACACAAAAGCTTTGCATTGTCGGGCGAACTTAATTTTGCTTATAGGCTCCACGTACATCTGTAAGGTAAGCTCTACAACTTCGTCCGTAATGTAGATTAGCATACCCATGGCGCATATGACATCGTCCTCAACGTAGACAAAAGTGTTGGAACCTTCGCAGCTCTCGAGTGCCTTAGCATACTCGTCAGGAAGGCTAAGCTCTTTGCCATGTGTAAGGGTGTAGGTTGTCCACATTTGAGAAGCTCCTATGTATTGTCCGCTAATTTAAGTGTAAACGAAATTGCGTCAATAGTCAATGGGTGTGGTATATTCGAGTTTATAACCACCGAGCCCTTCGTATTTTCAACAGCGGATATGACGGTTATCTTATCATGCAAACCTGTGTAGAATGTTGGGCGAAAGCCTTGGTCAAAGGTAGGTTGGTACGGCGCATCATATACCACGGTGGTGTTGTTGATAGGGTCGCGGAAGCCAACCCTACACAGACCAGACAGATATACTTTCAGGCGTAGGTCGGCTATTTGTTTCTTGTGGAACAAAAGGCTACCTGTTTGCGAAGGGTACTCGGCTTCCAATGTCTCGATGTTGGCCTCGTAACCATAGCCGACGTGAGCCTTTGTGGTGCCTGCGGGTACGGATACCTCACCACCAACCACTGTTGCGGAGGGTATAACAACACCGTTGGCAACAATTTGCACAGATTCCCCAGTCAACCAAGATGCGCTCGCTACATTGGTTGCTACGCCGACGTAGTTTCTACCACAGTCAACGAAGTGCGCGTCTTCGATACCCAGACCCTCGTTGATAAATGGAGGCTCCATGACTTCCAACACGTATTTGTCAACACCGTTGATGGTGCGGTGCACCAGCAGGTGAAGCATATCATACTTTTTAACGTCGTCATACAGCGTGGCGATAGATATTACACGTGGCGCACCACCTTGAAACGACCCACCTAGGCGGTGTTGAGCCCATCCGTAGGTGTTGTTGTTGGTGTCGTAGGTTAGGCTGAGAAGCTGGCCATTTGTTTTGACGACCCATAGTAGGCCAAAAGGTGCTTGGGTGTATGCTAGCTCTTTAACATTCGCATCTTGTATCAGGTGCTGAGCTTGCCGAGATAATATCTGGCTTACAAAGCCGTCAGCTGTTCGGACGTCGGCCAGCAAACGAACGGTCTGGCCGTCACGCTGTACAAATATAGTTTTATCGTCTGTGCGCACAGGTTGTGTGCAGGTTGGTGTGCCGAGATATGTTGAGTCTTCGAGCCTAGTGTTGGTTGGCGACAAGGCTCCGCTGGTGTTGCCTGCTGCCAGAGCGTGCTCTGAGCGGTTCGTGAGCACCTGCAATTTCTGTGCGGGTACTAATGCTTCAATTCTCTTATCGCCGATGATTCTGGTGAATCCTCGGTCGTCTGACACGGTTCCATTGCCTAAGGTTGGGGACATAATGACGGTAGCCCAAGTGTCGCCAGGTCCAAGTTCGCTTGCCACACCGTTCACGATGGAGCCAAATATCGCACCAGGTTGGCCTTTTGTCCGTGCAAACCAGAAGCGGTTGTCCCAGAATGCGCAGCGTGCGGGGTAGCCTTGCTCACCACTAAAAGCACCCATGCGCCATAGTGACGTGGCCGTCGTGCCACCTAATGGAAAGAATTGTGCGACGGTTGCACTTACCACTGTAGAGCTGGTGTATCCGTTAATCCTTACAGCTCCCCATTGAGACCCGATGAACAACCTAACCCACCTAGCAACTTTCCAAGTGGCTGGGGCATCGTCTGGGTCGAACAGCGGTGCGCTGGCGGTGAGAGTGATGTTACCTGTCGCAGCAGATGGTGTGATTGTAAGTCCTGTGTTTAAGTTCGTGTCTAGATAGGCACCATCAAGGGTATCTACGGCGACCAGCTCCCATGTGTCTGCGCTTACGTTCCTGCGCAAGGCCAAGGGAGAGAACTCCTGATGTGTTAAAAATAGCGTTCGTACGGCTTGGGTGTGGCCGACGTCGCACAGCTGCGCATTCGAGTAAGGTACAGTTACACTGTAGTTCCCAGTGAGGGCATTGGCGTATATAATTACCTCAGCCAACCGTATTCTAGCTACGTTTGGGGAAGGTGCTGCGGCATCAAACGTGTCCACAGCTTCTAAGGTTACGAAGTACGAACCTGGTGATGGTACGGTAAACACAAATGGCACGTACGTTACGAGACCGTCTGTGTGCGTGTTCTGCCATCTAGCGTTCGCAGCAACACCTGCAAGTATGTCGGTGCCAGCGTTTGAAATATCTCCTGCCCCTGCTGTTGTACCAACACGCATACGGAACGAGTCTATGACAGCTGCAGCGGTTGTCTCTTGAGTTACAGCAACCACTAAAGTATGCTCACCAGCGTAAGGGAACGTTATCTGGCGCGTTATGCCAGCAAGCTCAAGGCCTGAGACGTTGTTCGATGTCTGGAACAGTACATACGCGGCTTCGTTGTGGTTTGGTGTGGTTACCTGAGAGTTGTGGACGCCACGTGCTATATCAGGATAATTTAGTGGGTTTCCAGCGTGGATGTTGACCCAGCTGCTAAGGTCGGTTTGAAAAAGGTTGCGGTGAACGTGAAAGCCCACGTGTTCTAAGGCGAAAGACGTTAGGTTGGGTGGAGACCCACCATAACTTCGCCAGCTGATAAACCGAGAGAGGTCTGCTGATTGGTTGGCAAACCAGTAATTTTGTGTGGAGGTTAACGCATTGGTGCTGCTTATACCATGGCTGACGATGGTTGTGCCACCGTTCACTTGGTTTACCTGGTTTATCGCTGCGGCGTTTGTGGGTGTGCTGTCGTTAACCTCAATCTTCATACCACGCGTGCTTGCGGTGCCTACACCAAGGGCTGCCCTATAGACATGCGTATTAACCAGTGTAAAAGGTTTGGTTGCGCGCGTCACACGTTCAATGACGATACCACCACCAAGAAACTGACCTGTGTTGCCGCTGTTCCATATTGGGAAGGACGCTACTGATGAGCCGCTTACGGTGTACGGCGTGCCCAACCAGCCGTCCATACTGAATGTTGTGCCTGCAGTGCCTCCAGAGGTGTCCGTCGCAAACCCTTCGGTGGTGAGCACACCTGCTAGTGGGACAGCCCCGCCTATCACGTTACCATCTTTGATGAACTCTAGTTTCTGTTCCGAGAGTAGCATCATGTATTCTTGGTCGACGTCGTAGAGATACGGTATGAGTCTTCCTGGGTAGCCAAACTCGGCGACGAACTTCGTACCTGGTCGTTTGGTTACGGAGCCCTCGGGGGTTGGTATCATGTTAACACATTTAGCAAGGCCACGCTTAATACCATCGTTGTCTATGCGATGGTCGATGCGGCGTACGATTTCACCGCCTGTGAACTCGGACTGAATGTGCTTGAAGGCCATAGTTTAAATCCATACGTCGTTGGGGGGATACCGCAATGTTGCAAGTATGGCGGCGTCGCGCCCTCCTCGGCCTTGGCGCACAGCCTCTTGACGATGGAATCTCGCCATGTCGGGGCTCTCCTCCAGTGAGAGGAAGCCTAGTGCTGTCAGTCTAGCACGTTCGGCGAGCTGTTTCAACTCCATCTCCTTGGATGGGTTCAGACGCATAGCGCAGCGCGAAGCTAGCTCGTAGCGAAGGTATTCTATAAATAATATGTTGGTGTTTTCGTCGAAGTTTGCCCAGCTGTATAGTGAAAGGTGGGTGTCGGCGGCGTTGACAAGCTCGTTGCTCTGGTAGGAGTAACCTTTCAGTGGGATGTATGTCAGCAGCTTACCGCTCTGGAATCTGTAGTCTGCGGATGCGTGATATGGGTGCAAACGCCACACACGCTGAAAGTCCGCGGGTACTGTGTATGCGTTGCTAAACTCATTGACAGGTTTGACAACGTCTGCGGTAGGTAGGTTAACCTGCTTTACCGAGAAACGCCAAAAAGCTTTTGATAGGCAGACCTTAATGGCCTCAGCAAAGTGAGTCCTAATGACAGCACCAGATGCTGTCGTTTCAGTGAACGACAGCATCGGTTGTGCGCCAAGAAGTTCCAATGCGAGGTTGGCTACCTGTACCTTTGTGTAGGGCACAATGCTTACCTCTCTAAGTGATTACCTTGCATCACCAAATTGTAATTTGCGGCCTACTACCAAGATGGATAGTGAACCATCAGCTGGCCAAGTGCCGCCTGCTACGGTGACTAATAGGTGAGCGTCTAGGCGGTAGTCGATATTGTACTCGAAACCAACACCGACGAGTCCGTCTTTAGGAAGGCGTCTGGTTGTACCTGCCAAAGCTGCGGACACGTCTAAAGCGTCGATTAAACAGTTAGCGTCGCCTTCAAAAGCACTGGCCACGCCTGCTTTTAAGTAGCCAACACCGACGCTTATCGTACGTGCGGCACCGAAGGCTGAGCATGTGACATAGATGGCTTCGACGCGCATGTTATCGATGCGTCCGAAGTCGATGATACTACCAGCGACAAGCTCAGCCGCGTTGGTGTGGCTGCGACGGCGGGTGATGGGGTCGCCGTTGTCGTACTGTTGGTAGTCCCAAGATGCCCCTGGTTTGCGAAAGCCATTAGTGACAAACGTCTGGTCGCGCAGTGCTTGGGGTGTGAATACTGTTGCGGTAATTACTGCCATGATAAAATATCCTTTAGGGGGGGTTACTAAGCGTCTTTCACTTCTAAACTGTAGATAAACGGAAGTGCGCCGCGACGTGCGCCCACACGCATACTGAACAGTTCACGAACACCGTCTAACACTTCTGGCATCTGCTCGATACGAGTAGTTAGGCCAGAGGTACCGAACAAGATACCCTCGGGCTGCTGCCACATAGGTAGGTAGTAGGTGTCTGTGCTAGTTGCGTTGTAGAAGCGTTTTAGACCGTCGTCAACAATGAAGGTGATTTGCGATGTGTCTACCGTTACCGCAGGAAGTTTGGCACCGTGGATGTCGGTTACGAACTGGTTAAGTCCGCCAACCATGTTGCCTACGCGTGCGTAGTCGGTATCATGCCATAACGACAGATTGGTCAATGAGGACAACGAGCGGAAGAACATACGTATTTGCTGCGTGGTTGCGGCAACGTACCAGTGGTTGTTGTCTGACTGGAAGTGGTTGTAGGTGTTGCGAGCTACTGCGATTGCCGCGGCAATTTTGTTAGGGCTTAGACCTTGGATTGCCGTGGAGATTTCCAAACCGCCGTAGTTGAAAGCGATGGTGTTTGCAGCTGCGAACGCTTCGGAGGTGAACTGTTGGGTCTGGTAGTTTAAACCAGTCAACACTTGACCTGCCGAACGGAAGACCGCGCGAACTTGGTTGTTCATACCTTGGGCAAAAGTTTTCATAACAACCATACGGTTGATGGCTTGCATCTGAGCGAAGTCGGAGACGTCAACCCGTCCGTTGTGGATGGCTAAGTCGGTCACTCTACTGTCGGCTAACAACACGTTAGTCATCATACGTTTGCTAGGGGCGACACTGGAGTTGCCGATTAGCTGGAAAGGCTGTGAGACGATGTCGGGGTTGTCCGTCATCTGTACGCCAAGGTCAACTTCTTTGGTGATGTAAACATCGCCATCGATGGATACTTGAGTTACGCAATCGCCATAAATAAAGCCAGGAACGGAAGGCAATACTTCGATGGTAGGTGCGGCGTTCTCGTAAAGTAACTGGGTAAAGGCTATCTGGGAAGCTGGGGTGGACATGAGGGTATCTCTCTCTCGTTATATTAGGTGTCACCTTAAGTATACCATCAGCCACTACACCTTGTAAAGTGATGTTGTCAAAAAGAAAAGCCGCTACGTGAACGGCTAGGAGGACAACAATGAACGGAGGAAAATTATTTGTAACTATTCTTGTTTAATTTCGCGGTGGTATACGCTAAGGTGGTGGCTGCTGTGGGTTTGGCCTTGTAGGCTGCCTCGGCGTCTGTGAACTGCCGTTGAAGTGTCTGCCGCATAGAGTCGCTTAAGGGTTGGCTCACGTTACCAGGAATGGTGGACTGTTCAAACATTGCGCCGATACCTGCCAACAGCTGATAAATCTCAGCTTGGTGAAGTGCTGGGTTGGTACGGAATGCTTCACCCAGCTCAGGGATACCTATTGCGCGGAAAGCTTTGCCTGCGTTGGCCAGCACCGTATCGGGGTCTGCACCGAGAACCTTCGTAAGTTTAGCCCTGCGTTCGAGCTCGGTGTTAAGGGTCTGTTCTTGGTCGGCCTTCTCAAGCTCGGCGTACACCTCTGCCTGTTTGCTTACATACGATGTTAGAATTGAGGCAAACTGCTTAGCCGTTAAACCTTCTTTGTGCGACACCTCTCGAAGGTTGTTAAGCATATCCTTGTCTAACTCAAAGTTCTCAGGTGCTGTGTAGGTGTACTCGTCTGCGGTTTTAGGACGGCCTAGTTTGGTGTAAACCTCAGCCCAATCGGGTGAGTCCACGTCATTAGGCAGGTGTATCGCGGTTGAGCTTACATTAACGCCAACGGTAGGTGCGTCATCGCGTGGGGGTGCCGAAAGGTCGAATATTTGTGGGGTTTCGTCTGACATTATTTATCTCCTAATGTTAGTGGGTCAATACCCATCTGTGTGAGTAAGTAGGTTACTACGGTGCGCTGCCCTTCTCGGAAGGCGAGGGTCTGTGGGTCTAGCCGTGCTGCCAGTGCGTTACCGTCAAACGGTGCGAGGGGCAGGTACAGCGGTTTGAAGCGTTCAAGCAATTCCTTGGCCACCTGTTTAGAGAGGCCTATCTCCTTAGCTGTTTTCCAAGTGTCGCTCATTAAAAGCCGCCCCCTAGTGCTTGTGCCTGCGCGAGGTCTTTTATACCAGCTGCGCCAGCCTGTAGGTTATTGGCTTGGGTTTCGGCTTCGGCTTGCTCTTGTTTTTGTTGTTGGATGGCATCGAACTCTTCCTTTGTTCTCATGAAGGCAGGGTTAATACCTGCTAACTCGTAAACAGCTCTGGTATACTCTAGTATGTTGATGGTGTCAAGCACCTCAGGGAAAATCTGCGACAGCGGTAGCAGAAACTGCTGCGCAACGCGGTTCATAGTATCTAGCTCAAGCTGTGAGAAGGCGCGTGCGGTGGCGGCGTTGAATCTGAACGTGTGCAGTTCACCGAACTTCTTGTGTGCCAGTTCGACTTCGGTCGACGGTGGTGCCACTGCGCCTGTCTTAATCATGTACTCGGCGACGAGTGTCATCACAGGTGATGCGATTTGGTCATACATACGCATCTGCGGAACCATCACCGCGCGCATACGTTCTTGAATCTTATCGTTAACCTCGACCTCGCGCATCTCGGCAGCCTTGTCGGAGGACGCAATCTTATCGTTAAAGAACATACGGCGCACTGCGTCACGCTCGTTCTGAATGTCCATCATAGTGTATTGTAGGTCAATGGGTGCTACGAGGTATTGTACCAGCTTGCGGATGTCGCCGCCAGCAGCCTCAAACATACCTGGGTCAATGGTGTTGGTGTTGTGTAACGTGCCCAACTGTGGGGAGCCGCCCGATATAGCGTTGGCCACTGCAAAGAACGGTGGTCTGGCCTGCATCTCGGAACCATTCTTAAAGTTGCGGTACTGGTCGTTGATGTTGCGCATGGTTGGTAGTGCGTTGCGCGCAGGCGATGACGGCACTAACTCGTTGCCGAACCACTGCCATGTGATGCCGATGTAAGGGTTGCGGTCGAAGCCGCCGATGTCAAGTATAACATCATGAGCGTCGGCTTTGTCTTTACCAGGATGCGTAATTGTTATCTGTTCTTTCGGAATGTAGTAGTACCCTCGGAAGCGTTTGCTCGTCTTAGGCATGTTCTTAGAGTCGGAGACCTTCATGAAGGGGTCATGGGGGATGACAGCATGGCAAAGGTTTACCATCTGGTCGCGATTAAACTTAGGCTCTGTCCATGCTTTAGGATACTCACCATGTGGCAGCTTTTCTGCTGGCCAGCGTTCCATAACCTCTCTTACCGAGAGTGTAAACAGGCGGAATATGGTGTTTGCTTCACCGTCTTCGTCGCGCTCGACCATCAGGTTTTGCAGCGGTACGTGACGGAAGCGTAGGTGCTTGGTTACGGGGTGTGCATCGGCAAGCATGAAGCCTGCGCCGAATACCACGGCCTCCATTAAGGCGCGCTCGAGCGATGAGTAGAAGTTTACGGAGGGGTCTATCACGTACTCGAGGCATGACTTGTTCACCAAGCTGATATACTCAAGTATGCGCGTCTTAGCGGCGTCGGATATCTGCTTGTTGCGTTGGATGTGGGTGGGTAAAAGCACGGCCGACCACTCTTGCGTGGGGTTAAACAGCGCACCAATGATAAATGACACCAGCATCTGGCTGGCTTCAACGCCTGTGCTGTCGTACAGCTCGCCGTACGCTTGGCCTGTAGGGTTGGTGAAGCCTGTGTAGTTTGCACCACCACCAAAACCAGTTGAGGGGGGTCTAAAGTAGTGCGCCAACTCGTCAAACAAGACGATGGTTTGGTCATATAGACGCTTGGCAGACTGGTATTTCTGTGTCAGTACGTCGTACGTGGTAGGTAGTTTTTGTTGCATTACATGCCAGCCTTTACTGTGCGTTGCGCAAATATGCCTTGGGTTGCCGCTCGAAGTCTTAGGCTGCTGTCACGCTGGGTGATATCCGCCTGAATCTGCATCTTAATCTCCTCTTGGCGACGAATCTCCTCGAGTTGGCGTGCTTCTGCCGCTTCTTTGTCACGCTGCTGCTCAGCCAGACGGTTAGCCCTTTCTTGTGCCTTGCGTTGTGCGCGTCCGAAAGTCATTGAGCGTTCCCTATTGTATGTTACCTACCTAAGTTTACCATGTTGTTAATAGTATTGCAAGCCTACATGTATTTGTAGTTACGTTCGGCTGGTTTATTCTGGTTTTCCATCTCGAGAACGGACTTATCATACCTGTCTAGGTACTTGTACGCTATTACCGAATACCGAAAGGCATCTGCTGCGTGGCTAGCCCAGTTGTGGTCGGCCTTGCCGTAGGTTATATCGCCAAGGTTGTCTCGTCCCTTAAGTTCTTTAGCTCCGTAGGCCTTCAAAGCGCGCAGCCCATCCTCGCACAATCGGCTGTTAATTTGAATGGTGTGCAGTTTTGTCCTCACCAGCTCGACATCGGCTTGGATTGAGACGGTCTTAGGTATCGCGTAGTGCACCATGTTGGCCACCTTGAAGTGGTTGAGGCGTTGCAGGCCATTAGACTCGGTTTGTCGGGCGTCATGGGGCAGGAAGGCACAGCCGTGGCGGTACCCCATGCTGCTGCATTGCTGGATAACCTTGGTTATAGTGCTGTTTAACGACATCTGTTTCGTTTCCATGTAGTCAATATAGTTCGTCTGGCGTGTGTATTTGTTGTATTGAAAGAACCAGATGGACGTTTTCTCACCTGGGGTCTTGCCAAAGCCGCCGATATCCCATGCTGTGAAGACGGGTAGCAGTGGGTCGTGGGTTATACGTGGGCTTATTCTTTCCGCTAAGGTTAACGCCTCCAACTGCTCACTATAGTACGCGCTTTCGTTGGCAGCGGTTCTGTCCATGAGAAACTCCTGTTTGAAGGTGGACAGTTTGATGTTACCAGCCCTGACCTCCTCTTGGAGTGACTCCATGGACGTTACAGGAGAGCCGTCAGCCTTATAACCGTTGAGGATGGTGCGTAGGTCGCAAAAGTAGAGTTTGCCGTCGTTACGCTCGTTCCAGAGGTCGAAGGTCTTCGTTGCGTGGTTTTCTCCGCGCCATGTGGTGAGAATCAGGGTCTGGCACTCGGGGTTGTTGCGCATCGTGGGTACGACACTGTAGGGCAGCACGTCAGGGTTGAAGTCGGGCACGCAGAACTCAGAGATGAGGAACATCTTGTAGTTCGCGCCTAATAGTGTGTCAGGGTCGGCCTGCCTAATTTTGATAAAGCTGTCTTCACCTGTTGGGACGTGCTTGACGGTTATTTGCAGGTCGGCACTGTTGACGTTGCGCACTAGGTCATGGTTGTGCTTACCACGGCCGTACTGGTCAAAGCCAGGTATGTAGCTAAGCATCGACTTACCGTTAAGGTCTTTGTTGTTGAACAGCACACGGCGTCCCATGTCGGCGGTGGGGAAGATGTACAGTGCCGTTCCTGGTTGCCCTGTGAACATCATGCGGTAGATGCAGTACAACCAGCCGATGTAGTCTTTGCCTAGCCGCCTCGCCCACGCAAGGTAGGTGTAGCGTGGGTTGTGTGTAATGAGATGCTGCCAGACTAACTGCTGGTGCTCGTAGAGTATCTCGGGATTACTTGGGAAGTTGAAGGTTTGCGAACCAGGTAAGATTAGATTATTGCTCATTTTTGACATCCACTATTGCGTCGAAGGCTGGGTTTCCGTTTTTGGCGCGTTCAGGCAGGTTGTTGAAATTGACGACGTTGATGTGTATCTCTCTGTCCCCAATTGTGAGCAGGTCAATCGGCTTGGCGGCTGGTGCCGAGAGTTTCAACTGCGCCTCTAGCATCTTGTGCATAACGCTTGCCGTAGCCAGTGGTGGCATGGGTGGCTGTGGAATATAGACATCTGGGTCGAACCTAGCTTCAATCTGCGCGGCCTTGCGCGCAGTGCGGGCTTCGAGGTAGTCTTCCATCTGACATTTGAACATGCCGTCTACAAGGTTGGTGAGCTCCATAGACTTAGCCAGCGGGTCATAGCCAGCCCGCATCATTTGAAGATGCGGTGCCATGACTTCTGAGTCCTCTGGTTTATCTGGAACTATATTGCCCATCTATGGTTTGGCCTGCCCGCTTACGCCTCTCGCGGCTCTGTCTACGTGGCGTAGGTGGCACTCTTCCACAGCCTGTTCGAGCAACGCGATGATTCTGGTGTTGTGTTCGCAAGCTAAGTCTGTAGATTGCCAGCTCATAAGGTGGTCGATGCACGCAATAAACAAACCATCAACCGTAATGCCGTTTACCCCTGTCTCGCCACGTGCACCATCTTGAAATTGTATACCGAAAAGGTGGGTTTTATCGCTTGTGTAAAAGTCATACTTAGTGTTTGAGGTTTTGCGTATCTCCACCACATGGTCTGGCTTGATTATGTGTTCTGACATTACGTATCTCCTATGCTTTGTACGTGCCGCTGACGCCTCTGGCGATTCTGTCGGCGTGGCGGAGGTTGCAGTAGTGCAAGGCCTGTTCAAGGTGCGTGATAACGTTGGCGGTGTGGTCGTTTGCTAACGTGTCTGTATCCTGCCAGCCTTTTAAGTAGTCGATGCAGACTACGAACAAGTCGTCCACCGTAACTCCGTTTACGCCCACTTCGCCACGTGCACCTCTTTGGAAGCGTACGTCGGGAAGATTCAGGTTTGGGTTGTCTACCTGAAAGGCGTAGACATTGTCGGTTACGCGGTACACAGACACCTTGTCGCTTGTCATGTGGTTTTTGTTGAGTATGAGTGTCATGTTATGCTTCCCTTGCTGCCCATTTAACAGTGTTGATGTCTACGGCTAACACACCGCCTGTTTGTAAACTCTCAATTATCGTTTCGACCCTGCTGTCAATCGCGTCCCCCTCCATCTGCCCCAGCAGCAAGTTCTTGTTATCGAAGTCTAAAGCGATAGTAAGGTACACTGGGGGTGTAGGCTCTTCCTTACCTAAATATTCCATATCTGACATTACGTATCTCCTTTTTCTGCTGCCCATTTGACAGCGTTGATGTCGACGGCTAACACACCGCCTGTTTGTAAACTCTTAATAATCCTTGCGACTCTGATGTCAGTAATGTCACCATCCATCTGCCCTAGCAGCAGGTTGTGGTTCTCGAAGTCCAAAGCTATCGTCATGTAGACTGGGGGCTTAGGCTCTTCGGTACCAAAGTATTCTACATCCGACATTTGCCGTCCTCCACGTTAAACATTACACGTTGACCGTCCTTTGTTATGATAGCATGGCAGTGAGCCCATGACGAGTACCCCTTATTATATCCGAGGTCGTACGTGCTGGACGTACCAACTGTCATCTGCCCACCATGTATGGAAGGTGAGTGTCGGTGTCCGCTAATTGTTCGGTCAGCTTCGTTACCTGTGAGCGTGCGTGAGCCGTTGGCACCGCGGTCGCCGTGTTGGGAGAGCTCGATACCGAAAACGTTCAGGCTTTTGTTGCGTCCAACGAAGGCATCCTCGGGGAAACCTGCGTACTTGACCAGATATGTTTTTAATGACGATGACACACTGTACCGTCCTGTGGTGCGGATTTCATCACACTTCTGGAAGGCCAACCAGTGGTAGAGGTGCATATTCACAGGGTCTGTTCTGCCTGCTCCGCTGGCGAGCCATTGGTCAAGATGCTCGTGATGGTTCGATTCGACGATGTGCACCTTGCCTTGCAGGTCTTTGAGATGTGTTGCGAGGCTTTGCAGCTCTAGGAGAAGACTGGATGTACCGTTCTGCGCCTTGGCCATTTGCAGGAAGGGGTCTTTCATGTGGTGGTGACTGATGCTAAAGCCGTCGAAGATGTCGTGGATGACGGTGTTCTCGGTCTTAAGCGCGGTCACGGCGTTCCAGTTGGGTCGGTCTAAGCTGCGTCCGTTGTGTCCAACATGGAGGTCACCGAGAATCAAGGTGTGGATGTCGTCCAGCGGGTCATTAACCACGCCTTCCTCTTCGTTGAGGTACAGATGGCGGAACCACATGGAACTGTTGGGTCTGTCGAGCTCGATAAGCAGCGCGGCGTTCACATGGTGGAACATTCCCAAGGAGCCCTGCTTCGTGTCGCTGTATTGTGCAACACTAATGCTCCCTGTGGTTATGGCGTACTGTGCTGGGTCTGGCAGCAGGCGTGGGATGGAGGATAAGGCTATCCTACTGTGACCAATAATAACAGAGCGTCCTTTACCGTAGCCGCCGTACCCTGATAAGGGGCGTGAGGAGGTCGCCTGTACGCGTGCGCAACCTGCCAAGACCACTCTCGGCGAAAGCTGATTGTCGACACTGGTAAAAGGGAGGTCGGCAGACCATACGGCACCGCCTGTCCCCTGCATAAGGGTAACGTTTTTGTATCTTTGCGGAACGACGAGTAGTTGAGCATTGTTTTTCTCCGCGAAATCTTGTAGTGCTTTGTAAAATGGCATGTGAATGGGTGTGTCGTTCAGGGCACTAGTGATGATGTACTTACTTTTGGTAAGGTCTACCACTGCTGTGTTAGGCAGCGCGTCGTCACCCATCTCTGGTTCGGCCTGCGCCACTGCGGCAATCTCAATGCCTGCCCTTTTAAGGCGGCGTATGAGGTTACGGCGGTCACAGCCGAGCGCACGAGCGGCCGCCGAGAGTGTGCCGTGTATTTCTAAGGCCTGTTGGATTTCCTCTAGTGTTTTAATTCTCATTAGTTAGTTCCCCCTAACCATTTGCAGCCGCCTTTAAGGTGTGGTACGGGGCAACGGCCGCATACGAAATCTGAACGTCCTGCTGCCACGTGTGTCGCGGTGCGTGTGAAGGCGGCATTGCGGTCAAACCTATCCCAAGCTAAGGCTATATTTGCCGAGAATGTTGTGGGGTCTGCCATAACAATCTTGCCGTCCGATAGGTCGCCGATGGCAATCTGTGTAACCTTTTTACCCGCCTGACTTAAGGCAACAACATACACGTACAGCTGGTCATGACAGGCTATCTTCTCGGGCGTCCACCCTTGCCCACCTGTTTTCCAGTCTAGTAGGATGAGGTCGTCCCCATCTTGGAACAGCGCGTCGTATCTGCCTGCCATTGGGATGGCTGTTGCGCTATTAAACAACATCAGACCTTCGCGTGAGTGGCACGTCCAGCCGAGAGTTTCGATTTCGCCCTTTAGTTTGCGGAAGTTAACAAGATACCGAACGACCTCGGATATCCATTCGGTTTTCTTGTGGGTGTCCAAGGGATGCCTGTGTGATGTTGCGGCGTCCAAATGCTCGGCGTCTGTCACCAGATGCCCATAGTTCTTCTTGAAATGGTTTGTCCATGTGGGCTTCTTGTACACGTTGCCGTATTTGAGTCCGTAGGCTATCGTGGCCTTTAAGGGCTCGAGACAGTCCATTGCGTGACGAAGATATACTGCTGGCTCTGGGAGGTAGGGCGTGATGGCTTTGATGATGGCATCGAAAGGGATGGTGTCGGCATCGTAAAACTCATCAATCAACGAATGAACGACAATACCAGCCGTTGCGTGATTGCGCAGCAAGGGAAGCTCACCCTTTTTATTGTCAATGTACATTACCTTGTGCTGGTGGCTGCATGTTAGTGCGGACGAAATGGCTGAGTTGGATAGGCGGCCTTCGTAGCCTTGTCCGTATGATGTTTCTGGCATTAGTTTTTCCCTACGCGTTGGTAGACATAGAAACGTTTACCTTGGCTTCGCTCAATTATGATAAGTCCTTTGGCTTCTAGGCGGAGTAGGTAACGGCCGATGTTGGTCATCTTTGTAGCCTTTCGGATATCGTCGTACCCGACAAACCCTGAGGGCATTAGCTCAAGTATCTTTCGTTCTATTGTCGTGGCGGTTTTATTTGGGGTGTTCATGTTGTCAGTATAACGCATATCTGGTATCTTGTCAACCCTATTGTCATATCCGTTCTGAAAACGCGGTCACAATACCGCCATTGCCTCTAACAGTATTTTCAAAATGAAATACCCCCCCTACCCTATTAAAACAAGCGTTACGTATAAAATAATAAACAATATACATAACATTCTGTTACAAATACAGCTATAGTATTGCATATCATCTATACTAGTTATATAGAGACAAGCAAGCAAGTGGCTAGCACCTCGACACCTTACTTATAACAGTTTACAACAACAGTTAACAACAACAACAAAGCGAGTGTACACATCAGATGATGCAAGTAACCCTATCAAGCGTAAGCCTAGAAGGCTTAGAGCTAGCAGTATATCAGCTATTGAATAACATCAACCTAGACAGCTTAGAGCATCTAGACGCCCTAGACAAGGTTAAGGCAGTAGCTAACTTGTTAATAGATACGGGTAACGCTATGGATAAACTCATTGTACTACACGAAGATAATTTTGAAGGTTAAGCTAAGTTAAGGTTACACTCTCTAGGGGTTTCACTAAAACCCCTTTTCTTTAAAACAAAGGGTAACACTATGCTTCTTGAAGCAATAGCTATCGCTGGCCTTGCCATCATAGCCTATCACATCGGCGTTAATGACGGGCTAGCCCGTGCCACAAGATTACTA
>Ga0163155_10000799_pt1 | contig 38847 bp, 32 predicted proteins | sample OliLakLV19SP4G1_FD_148611 | JGI IMG/M metagenome (GOLD analysis project Ga0163155, IMG submission 148611) | Freshwater microbial mat bacterial communities from Lake Vanda, McMurdo Dry Valleys, Antarctica - Oligotrophic Lake LV.19.SP4.G1 | ecosystem: Environmental > Aquatic > Freshwater > Lake >... | reverse complement strand
CGAGGATAACCCCGTCCTCTCCTCTTGGGACGAGAACGCCTTCATCGACAACGATGTCTATGGCCTCAACCACGCCCTCGCCACCGACCCCGCCGCCCAACAGCACGCCGTCATGAACGTACTGGGCGGCAACGTCGCACTCATCCACACCGTCCGCCAGTGGACCGGCCAGTGGCTCAGCACCCTCACCGAGGCCCAGCTCGGCCGCACCGCCATGCACCCCGAGCGCGGCTCGCTCAGCGTCAAGCTCATGCTCGCCTCCATGGTCTGGCACCTCGAACACCACGCCCGATTCCTCGCTCGCAAGCTCGACCGACTCGTCGGACCCGATGTCGAGGACGAGGCCCCCAAGGGCGGATGCGGCGCTGGATGCGGTTGTAAGTCCAAGTAGCTGGACCACCGAAAATCGCTGTGTTTCCTCGCCTTTCCTACGTCTTCTCGCGGTACCGGTTTCTAACCTGCTCCTCGGCGTCCTACTTCTTTCTCCTTGCGGCTCCTTGGTCAGTTCCGATGACCAAACCCAAACTCAACCACTCGCCATACGCGCACCCACATGCGTAGACTTCTTCCGATGCGAACGGTCAGGTTTCAACTTCGCTCGCTGATCACCTCGCCCAAACCGGCGACGGACGCGACGAGCACAGGCCCGATCGAAACCACGATCTCGAGCCTGAACACCGCTTCCAAACGGTGTTGTCGATGCTCAATCTGCTGTTGACCGTGTGCCCAACGCGATTCAGAACACCTGAATCAACCAAGGCATCCAAGTCCGGCCTGGCGCTCGACCTCTTCAAAATAACCCACGTCTTTCTCGGGCTAATCGCCACTTCTCCGGTCTGGTTCCGCCCGCGATCCCCTCGCGCTGCCGTTCCAGCCCTCCTTCGCTACGGAGCTCATTTCATGACCACGCTCTCTTCCAAACCCAACTCGACCAGTTCGGCGTCAATCCTGAGCACCGCCCTGAGCACCGCCCTAAGCACAAAGCCCGGCACTCTCGCCGTGAACGCCAAGCCCCGCCCTAACCACGCCGCCCGCGTCTACGACAGCATCCTCGATCTCCTCCCCAACGAGGAGAATCCGTCCCCGCTCGTGCGCGTGCAACGCTTCGCCTTCCCCGGCTCGGTCCTCTACGCCAAGCTCGAATGGATGAACCCCTTCGGCTCTGTCAAGGACCGCGCCGCATCGGAAATGATCGACCGCCTTGAACAACAGGGCCTGCTCGGGCTCCAGCCTAGCGGCAAGGTCCGCGGCATCGTCGAGCCCACCTCTGGCAACACCGGCCTGAGCCTCGCTGGCATCTGCGCCGCGCGCGGCTACCCCATGCGGGCCGTCGTGCCCGCCAAGGTTCCACGCGAAAAGAAAACCCTCCTCCGCATCGCCGGGGCCGACGTCGATGTCGTCGCCGACGCGCTCTGCCCGCTCCCCGGCACCGAAGACGGCACTATCGGCATGGCCAAGTCCCACGCCCGCGCCTCGAGCGATCGCTACCTCATGCCCAACCAGTACGAGAACCCAGCCAACGCCGACGCTCACTTCCGCACCACAGGCCCCGAGATCTGGCGCCAGACCGAGGGAAAAGTCTCTCACGTCTTCCTCTCACTCGGAACCTGCGGCACCGTCACCGGCCTGTCGAAGTTCCTGAAGGCGAAAAACCTCAACATCAAGATCATCGCCGTCCAGCCCTCACCCGGCCACGACGTCCCAGGCCTCCGCAACGTCAGCGAACTCGGCGTCTCCAAGCTCTACGACCCCGCCCTCATCGACGGCATCCTCGAGGTCGACTACCGACTCGCCTACCAACGCGCTCTCGAGCTCTGCCAGCGCGAAGGCCTCTTCGCCGGGCCCAGCTCCGGGCTCATCTACGAGGGCGCCCGAGTCACCGCCGCACGAACCCCCGTCACCCTCGGCGTGGCCATCTTCTGCGACAGCATCTTCAAGTACACCAGCACCATGGAACAGCATCTGCCGGAGCTCGCGAGCGATGATTAAAAGCCCGCCTATCAACCCTCCAGTTTTTAGTGAGATGGGTTTTCAACCCGTCTCTCACGCTCTACTTCTTGGTTCAGAATCTGCCTCAAGCCAGGCGCACCAACCGCTCCTCTCGCGATGTTGAACAAACCACACCGCCCATATCTCGCGCCCGGATTCTCATCACCTCAACCACACACTCATCACACAGGAACAACCATGGCCACGTACGCCAACCCTCAATCTCTTGTCTCCACCGAATGGCTCGCCGCCAACCTCAACAACCCCGCCGTCCGCACCGTCGAGATCAACGTCGACACCAACCTCTACGACGCTGGCCACATCCCCGGCGCGGTCAGCTTCAACTGGAACTCACAGCTCCAAGACCAGCTTTCGCGCGACATCATCAGCAAGAACCAGTACGAGGCTCTTCTGTCCGAGGCCGGAATCCGACCTACTGACACCGTTGTGATCTATGGCGACCACAGCAACTGGTTCGCCGCCTACGCCTTCTGGCTCTTCAAGATCTACCAGCACGCTCAAGTCCGCCTGCTCAACGGCGGGCGGGCCAAGTGGCTCAACGATTCCTCACTCCCCTTCACCACCGATCGGCCCACGCTCGAGCGTTCCAACTACACCGTCACCGCCATAGATCACACCCTCCGCGCCAAACTCCCCGAGGTGCTGCTCGCCTCGCAGGCCCGCTCCCACTCTCTTGTCGATGTCCGCAGCCTCGACGAGTTCTCAGGCAAGGTCATCGCGCCGCCCGGCATGAACGAGACCGCCCAGCGCGGCGGGCACATCCCCGGCGCCACCAGCATCCCCTGGTCCACCGCCGTCGCCCCCGACGGCACCTTCAAGTCCGCCGACGAACTTCGCGCCATCTATTTCGATTCACTGGGTGTCACGCCCACCAAGCCCGCCATCGCCTATTGCCGCATCGGCGAACGCTCCAGCCACTCCTGGTTCGTGCTCAAGTACCTGCTGGGCGTCAAAGACGTCAAAAACTATGACGGAAGTTGGACAGAATACGGAAACCTCATCGGCGTTCCCATCGAAAGGTAAAGCGGCACTCGCCATCAGCGGCCTTTCTCGCTCGCTACCCACCACTTTCCGTCCGCCAACAGCCCGTTTCTCAATCCGCGCCGTCGGGGCGTGCGTATTTCCGCCCGCAGCGTCCCTGCGCTTCACCGGCGCCGGGACGCCTTGAGGAGAGAGGCTTGAGAGTGATTTGAGAGAGAGAGATGGGACGAGATCGCTCGCCCAAGTTCGGATCCCGGGAGGGATCAAGAGAAGAGTTCCCGGAGCCCCGTCCTCGGAGGGACATCGAGAGGGGCCATCCCAGAGGCAGCCAGAGGCAGAGAAAGATCCCGGGAAACACCGGCCTCGGCGAACACGCCGAGGCCGGATTTTTTTGGAATGCTCGCCAAACACCGCAAGAAACCCGAGGCTCCACGACACGCCCCGAAAGTTTCTCGTCCGTACGCGGAACCAACCCGGCCCCTGACCCGTATACTACGTGACACATAGTATGTGTCGCCAAGCCTGAATCCTTCTCTCCGTCTCTTCGTCTCTTTCTCAAGGACCACCATGCGAATCGAACGAGAACTCATGCGCGGCGCCGGACCCCTGGCCGTCCTCAAACTCCTCGAACGCGGCGAGATGTACGGCTATCAACTCGTTGAAGCCCTCGCCAAACGCACCGCTGGCGTCCTCGACATGGGACAATCAACCCTCTATCCACTCCTCTACAACCTCGAAGCCAAAGGCCTCATCGAGTCAGTCTGGAAAACCAGCACCACCGAACGCGACCGCAAGTACTACCGCCTCACCAAAGCTGGCATCAAACGCCTCCTTAAAGACACCGAGCAGTGGCGAGCCGTCAACGCCGCCATGGCCGCGCTGGGCATCACCGCGTCCCTCGCCAACCCCCTCCGCACTCCCAGACTCAACCTCGGCGGCGGTGCCGCATGACCAACCCGCACCGCACCGACATCGCCCTTGCCGATCAGAACCTCGTGATGCGCATCCTCCGCACACCCATCCACATTCTCCCCCAGAATCTTCGAAGAAAATCAGCCGAAAGAGCTATCGCTCAAACCAACCTTCCCGAACTTCTTCAACGCCTCATCCTCGACGTCACCAACCGCTCGAAACTCTGGCGCTCCGAACGACTCGACGTCGCCCGCGAGCTCGCCTCCCACTTCCACGACGGCCTCGCCTCCGGCACCTCATCCGACAAACTCGCCGAAAACTTCGGCGACCGAGCCCAAGCCGCCGCACTCATCCGCCGATCCAAAAAACGCTGCCGCCCCAAGGCCTGGCACGCTCTCGCGCTCACTACCAAGGCCGTCGGACTCCTCTTCATCGCCACCATCGCTCTCTACCTCGCCCTCGCCGCTCGCGCCTTCCTCACCCACCCCAACATCGCTCGCAACTACCTCGCCGAGATCAACGCCGACATTGAAAAAATCCCCGAAGCCAACCGAGCCTGGCCTCTCTACCGCCAGGCCTACCTCGCGCAGCCTCGCATGCCCGAGGAAATCGCAAAAGAGCAATTCCCCGCGATCAAACCTGAGGACCCTCTCTGGCCAACCACAGTTGCCTATGTCAAGGAATGCCAGCCTCAAATCAAGCTCCTCCACTAAGCCGCCGCACTCCCCTCACTGGGCAGCTTTCTCTCGTACCAAATCACCGACGTCGAGGTCGACACGCACTCACGCTGGCTCGCCGGAACGGACCTCGAAAAAGCTCGCGCCCAGTCCAAACGTCAGGCCGACGGCTTTGCGCTCTCAACCGACCCCAACCCCGATCTGATCGGTGTTCTCATCTTCAACCTCGGCACCATGCGTCACTTCGCGCGGCTCCTCACCCTCGACGCCCGTATTGCCGCGCTCAACAACGACCCGCACGCGCACACGAGAACCTCGAGTCCATGTATAAAATGTCTGCGCACCTCTCCGAATCCGGCTTCATCATCAGCGGCCTCGTCCGCCTCGCCATCCACGACCGCGCCACCCAAACACTTAGCAACATCCTTCGCGATCAACCCGACCTGCTCTCGACCGACCAACTCACATCGCTCGCCCATGTCCTCGCGCGCAACAACCTCGCCGTCGACCTCTCTACAGAACGCCTCTTCTTCTATGACTTCATCCAGCGGGCCTACTCCGACAACGGCCGCGGAGACGGCCACCTCACCGCCGAAGGATTTAATCTCCTTAACAAATACAACTTCCGGCCGAACGGCAGCACCTCACTCGAAGCTCTGATCGCCCCCGCCGCAACCGGCCTCATGGCATCACGCAAAGAAATCACGAGGCTCTACGAACAAGGCCTCGATCAGGCGGTTCGATTCGCCGCGACACCCGTCTGGAAACGCACCGACGCCGATAGCCCGGACCTTGCGTCAGCAAACATCGCGGCCAGCGCAACCTCACGCTTCCGTTTCTTGCCCGTCTGGGCCCTCACCCCCGCGCTCGGCCGAGCAGTCTGGGTTCACGACGAATCCACTCAACGCAGCGCCGGTCTCCTCACTGCCATCGCCATCGAGATCTACCGCCGCAAGCACGGCTCATACCCCAGTTCTCTCGCCGACATCGAAACATCAATCCTCCCCGCCATCCCTCTCGACATGTTCGACGGCCAACCCCTCCGCTACCTCCCTCACAACCTCCTCGACAACAACCGACCCGTCATCTACTCGATCGGCGTCGATCGCAAGGACGACCACGCCCGAGCACCAGAAAAAATCATAAACGGCGTAGCATCTCCCTCCAATTGGATGTCCGAGTCACGCCTCAAAGACGCGCTCCAAAGCCCAACCGAACGCTCTTCCATCGACGGCGACTGGATCCTCTGGCCACTCTCGCCAGACCCCGCTTCAAAGTCGCAGTAGCCGTCGCGCCGTGCTCGTCTACGCTTTCCGCATGACTCAAGGCGCGAACACCTCCACCACCAATACACACCTCGTCGCGAACTCAATCGCGAACACAGTCGCGAACACCGCAGCGAACCCGGTCGAGAACACCGCAGCGCTCCACGCCGAGCCCAAGCCCGCGCCATCTTCTGCCTCAGCCGCACCTCTCCCCGACTCCTCCATCCGCCGCGTCCCCTTCAACGCTGCCACCCTCGACTCACCTCCGCCCGCGCCCCTCACCGACGTCATGGGCGGCTCATCTCGCTGGGAAATCAAACTCCACACCCACGGTTTCATCGCCCTCATCGACGCCATGCCGCGGCTCGTCCCCCAAGGCCAGACCGCCGACGCCGCCATCGTCCAGGCCGCCCGCGTCTCCTATGGCCAAGGGACCAAGCACGTCAACGAAGACCGCGGGCTGATCCGCTACCTTCTCCGCCACCGCCACACCACGCCGTTGGAGATGGTCGAGTTCAAGTTCCACGTCGCCATGCCGATCTTTGTCGCTCGCCAGTGGATCCGGCACCGCACCGCCAACGTAAACGAATACTCCGCCCGCTACTCGATCCTCCCCGACCGCTTCTACATCCCCAGCCCTGAAGAGGTCCGCAAGCAGTCCAAGTCCAACCGTCAAGGCGGCGAAGAACGCTTCGACGTCCAGAGCGACCCCGAGCAGGCGAGAATCGCCGAGAAATACCTTCAATATCTAGCCGACGTGGAAAAACTTCACCCGCGCTATATGGACCTGACCCAGGAAGGCGTCAGCCGCGAGCTGGCTCGGATCGGGCTGCCGGTCAATATGTACACCGAGTGGTACTGGAAGTGCGACCTGCACAACATCCTGCGATTCCTAAGCTTGCGCTACGACGCCCACGCGCAATCAGAAATCCGCGAGTACGCGGCCGCGATGTGGACGCTCCTCGCCCCCATCGTCCCTGTCACGCTCGAAGCGTGGCGCGATTACGAGCTGGAGTCCGTCCGGCTCACCAAGCTGGAAGTAGAGGCTCTGCAAGGGTTTCACGCCGGTGGCACGGGCCACTTGCGGACGGAAAACTCACGCGAACAAGCCGAATGGCTCGCGAAAGCAAAAAAACTGGGGATCACGGTCAATCCGCCAGTTCAAACCTCGCGTTAAAGCTGGTGGCAGCCCTGATTTCAGCAGCTGAAGCGTGAATTTGGCGGCGTGCCCAGGTGGATCGAAGGCAATCTGCTGGAATCGGTCCGCCGAACAGGATCTTCGCGAGGCAATTCTCGCGCGGCCAAGAAAAGATTTGATTTTTAAGGAACACCTGCAAGACGAGTTCTGATCGGTAACGTGGTCTGATCTGGAACTCGTTTGTGGCCCGAATCAGGCTGGAAACACCGTACTTTGCCGGAACATCCTAGTTTGGAATGCCGTACAAAGAACGTATTGAGCGCGCAAGTTGAGCCCGCGTCAAGGGGACGCGAGCGCAAAGATATCAAAAAGATGACAATCCGTTGAAAAAAAAGACTTGCAACGCGAACCATCCGCGGTTAAAGTGTCCGCGGGTCAGGAACGAGTCGTTCGTTCTCTCGTGTTGAATGTGTCACATGTTTCCAAGTTTGCAAGAATAGTGAGGAGATTTTTATGAAGATTGCTGCTCTCGTCGCCCTCGCGGGCATCGCCACCCTGGCTTCGGCCCAGGTCAACCAGATGGACATCAAGGCCCGCATCGTCGGTACCACCGACTGGGTCGATTCGATCAACTTCGTCTCGATCAACAACAACGACCCTCTCAACCTCGAAGTGGCTGTGTTCTACAACTGGACCTCAGGCGTTGACGGCGGCGTCTCGCTCTCGGGCGTCACCCACAGCATCACCACCAGCGGCTGGAACGTCGGCGCCGGTGACACCGCTCAGTTCGTGGGCTCGCCCACGGACGGCCGTCAGGGTCGCTTCAACTTCGGTGGCCAGACCCAGGCCTTCTTCACGACCGGCATCGACGCTGGTCGTCTTCGCATCGGCGCTGTCAACAACCCTGGCGACGTCGCTGGCGGTGGCATCTCGATCAAGCAGAACACCCCGACCGCCTCGGGCACTCTGCTCGACACCGGCAACCCGGTTCTGGCCTACCGTTTCAACATCTCGATCGCCTGCGACGACCTGGATGACGCCACCGTCCGCAGCCTCCTGATCGACGCCCCCCTCAACAAGGTCAGCACCACCTACGGCGTCTACCGCGACCTCGTCTCGACCACGGTTCTGAACCGCAAGACTAGCCTTCTCGCCACCGACGGTGTCGACATCCGGGCCAACTGGATCATCCCGGCCCCCGCTTCGATGGCTCTCCTCGGCCTCGGTGGCCTGGTCATCGGTCGCCGTCGCCGCTAATTGATCGGGAACTCTGAGTCCTACCGATTCTTCCTGACAGAGCTTCGGGCCTCACAGTTCCACATATCTCTCGGCAATCCAAGCCCTCGTTCGGGAAACCGAACGAGGGTTCTTGTTTTTGGATCTCGCTTCTCTGATTACGAACGCAAAGGAAGCAGAGGCGATCAAAGGAACGCAGAGCCCGATCATTGTTGAAAGCAAAGACTCGGGCTTGAATGAACTCTTCTCACAGCCCTCACTCTGAGTTCCTCTGATCTCCTCTGATTCCTCTGCGTTCTCTCCGAGCAGTACACCTGAACCGAACACGATCCAGATCTAGCTCTAGTCCATCTGGCTTGATTCCTATCAGATCCCGAACTGGACTCACGGGCGATCGGGCGATCGGGCGATCGGGCGATCGGGCGATCATTCAATTTTGAAACCGAACCACGCCAAGCCGCGAGCGATAGGTCCGCGCGCGCCTGTATAAGGACGGCCGCAGCCCGCTTCGCGTGATTATCGGGGGTACCTCGGAACACTTCGAAGCCTGTTCAGGGCGTCAGAAAAGTAATCCGCACAGAAAAGTTCCAAAGTTCCTTGCGGAACGCGGAAGTGGTGGCATGTTCTGGGTGTCAGGAACGAATCGGTCGTTCTCAATCAAGAGTGTGTCCCCCATCAATGTTTGTGAGGAGATTCCCATGAAGAAGATTGTTGCTCTCGTTGCTCTCGCTGGTATGGCCTCGGCTGCGTTCGCTCAGCCCGGAACGAAGTCTCAGATCGACGTCAAGGCTCGCATCGCTGGCTCGGCGATTTGGCTGGACGTGGTCAACTTCAGCACCTTTGACCTCAACGCCTCGGCCAAAATCGAAGTCGGCGTGTTCTACTTCCGCAACGAAGGCGCTGGCTTCTCGACCTGCGTCCACAACCTGACGACCAGCAATTGGCTCGCCACGGACAGCCTGACCCTCCTCGACCGCGCCGACAGCGCGCTTCACCCGGACGGCCGCCAGGGCCGGTTCAACTTCGGCGGCCAGGCTCAGGCTGGCTACTCGACCGGCGCCGACGCGGGTCGCCTGCGTATCGGGGCCCCGAACAACCCCAACGACCTGATCGGTGGCGGTATCTCGATCAAGCAGAACACCCCCGTCGCCTCGGGCAGCCTCTTCGATCCGAAAGACGGCGTCCTCGGGTTCCGCTTCGACATTACGCTGAACAACCCCACCCCCGGCTCGGGTTCGACTCGTCAGCTGGTGAGCAACGCTCCTCGCAACCGCATCAACAGCTACTCGGTGTACGACACCCTCGGCTCGACCACGGCGAAGAGCATCCTCGCCAGCCTCTTGGACTCCGACATCGCCACCATCAACGCTGAGTGGGTTATCCCGGCCCCCGCGTCGCTCGCACTGCTCGGCCTCGGTGGCTTGGTCATCGGCCGTCGTCGCCGCTAAGCCCGAATCGGTGATCGCGAGTCCCTCACAGGGCACACGATCCCGAACGGCCGAAGCGCCCTGACTATCTCTGCCCCCCGATCGGTACTCCGATCGGGGGGTTTTCGTTTTTGAAGAAGCCAGAGGCAGAACGCAGAGGTTTGGTGTGGGAAAAGGAGAGGAACGAAGAGAAGAAGATCAGGTTGCAGAGGAGAAGAGGCGAAGGGCGGCTCGACCGGATGAACGCACACTCGGCGTTCCTGTGTTCTCTCTTTGACTTCACCGCGATCGCTTTTCTCTTCAGACTACCGCGGCTGGCTCGGTGCCTCGGCCCAAGATGGCCTCGACCACGTCGCCCGCGCCAGTGCTGCGCGTGGCGGCGTCGAGCAGCCCGGCTCGCCAGCACCATCGCTTCAGAGGAAGGTGCTGCTGGTAGAGAGCATGGAGAAGTTCTTTGGACCACGAGCCAAGCACAGCCTCGGCGGGCATGGAATCCCAAGACCGCAGCGTGCCGTGGAGCTGCTCCATCGATTTAGATTCGCGAAAGACGAACTCGCGGGCGTAATCGATCTCGCCCTGGGCCGTGATGTCGCGACGGAACAGGTCGGCGGCGCAGCGCGGCGCTTGGTGCGCGAAGCCCCACGCGGCGTAGCCGAGCCGGTACTCGCGGCGAAGGTACTCGTCGGGCGTAAGGCGGTGGTCGTGCAGGCCGCGGGCGCCGGGGCGGTAAAGAACGCGGGCGGCGAAGCGCTCGCGAAGTCGCCAGGCGAGCTCGTCGTCCTCGAAGCCGTAGGTGCTGGGAAAAACGCTCATCCCCCCCACCGCTCTCACCAGGTCGGCCCGGATCGAGAGATTGAGCAGCCAGGCGTGGCGAAAGCCCCAGTCGTGGTCGGCGTTTCCGCCCCGGGCGACGTGCTCGTCCATGCGGTGATAGAAAAAAACCATCGAGCTCGCGCGGACGAGGCGACGAAAAAGCGAGTCGGGCTTAAAAACGCGCCAGGGAGTTGAGCCGAGAACGATCGAGGGTGAGGCGGAGGCACTGTGAGCGGCGTCGGTGGCGTGAGATTCGATCAGCGTGCGCTCGGCGACCACGTCGTCGTTGAGAAACACGAGGACTCGTCCTCGAGCGCGGGGGATGAGTCGGTTGCGGACCGAGGCCTGCCCGCTCTGAGCGGCGCAGTCGATGGTGAGCAGGCCGGGGTCGTGAGGCCACGCGCTGCGGGCGGCGATCTCGGAAGCAGGGTCGGGCCCGTCCAGGCCGATGAGGATCTCGTAGTCACCACGAAGAAGAGATTGAGTAGCGAGGGCGGCGACAGATCGCGCGAGGATCTCGGGTCGGCCTCGGGTGGGGATGATGACGCTAGCGAGCATGGTTCTTGCTGGAAGTATCGAGTGAAAGACGGGCGTGAGATCAGCGAGGTATGCGGGCGTCGGACGAGATGCATGAAACCACTGGGCACGAAAGATCCCCGGTCCGATGAGCGGCTCACCTATGAGGAGCGGATTTGAAGGCTCAATCGGACCGATATGAGTGGACGATGGGTGCAGCGACAGCGCACGGTGAAGTGATTCACGGTCCAGCGGACACCCCGATCTGGCTGGATGAACGGAGTGAGGATCGAGTTCGCAGCAGCAAGCCGGGCCTTGGCAGAGCCTCAGTTTCGGCGTCCGGTGAAAAGGTGACCACATGAGCACATCAGATCGAACGACCGCTGATCGCCGTGTCTTTGCTCGCCTGACGGTGCAGCGGCCGTGCAAGGTTTATCATCGCGCCTCGCGGCAGTACATCGCGGGGCAGACGTGCGACCTTTCGTCGGGGGGCGTGCTTTTAAGGCTGGACACGGGGCGGGCGTTGGCGCCAGGGGACGAGATCGACGTGGTGGTGTCGTGGGGCGCGGCCGAGGTTGTTCGGCACGAGTCGATGATCCCGGCCAAGATCGCGCGGGTGGCGGCGCGCCTCGGGCAGCATCAAGCGGTGGGCGTGCGATACGCCGAGCCGCAGCGGGTCGCGGCGGTGGCGTAGAGCTGTTTCAGACCCCTCAAGTTTCTAGTGAGATAGGTTTTCAACCCGTCTCTCTGCCTGCTGCTTCTTGGTTCTGATACAGCCTCTTCGGCGTGATGACGCTTGGGCGTCGCTACGCTTTGGCATGGCTCGGATTGTGATTGTTGGCGCGGGGCCGGCGGGTTCGGTCGCGGGCATTTATCTGGCGCGAGCCGGGCACGCGGTGACGATCATCGAGCGAGCCGAGTTCCCGAGAGTAAAAGTTTGCGGCGAGTTCATCAGCCCGGCGGTGACCGATCTGCTCGAGGCGGTGATCGCGCCAGCGGAGCTTCTTGAGGCCGGGGCCAAGAAGGTTGATCGGTTTACGCTTCAGCTTGGTGATCAGGAGCTGTCCTGGCCGCTGCCAACAATGGCGTGGGCGCTGAGCCGGGCGGCTCTGGACCCGCTGCTCTTAACGAAGGCATCCGAAGCGGGCGCGATGATCGTGCAGCCCGCAAACGTGACGAGTGTCGAGTACTGCGATGATGGTGTGATCGTGACCGCGACGTCACGGATCGAGGCGGATGTTGTGCTGCACGCGGATGGTTCAGGGCGACACGACCCGGCCGGGCCGACGCCCAACGACCCGCGGCTGATCGGGCATAAGTGTCATCTTCGACTGCCGCCCGACGCCTCGTCCGCGCTGGTGGGCGTGCGGATGCGCGTCGGCGACGGTTCGTACCTAGGGACGATCTCGGTGGAGCGAGGGATGGCGACGTGCGCGCTGGTAGCGCATAAGAGGCTGATCGCGCGGCATCGAGCCGACGCGGACGCGATGGTGCGCGAGATGTGGCCTGCGTTCGATCCGGCGTGGCGCGTGAGCGACTGGAAATCGTGCGGGGTGGCGCGTTCGCGGTACATCACGCCGGGGCACCCGCGTTCGTTCCGGCTCGGCAACGCGGCGGCGGCCGTGGACCCGGTGGGGGGCGAGGGGATCGGGCTGGCGATCTGGTCGGCGACGATGTTGAGCGGGCTCTTGAACAATGCTTCGTGCGGAGCTTCGAACAAGTTGTCCAAGAGCCAGTTCGACGAGAAATCTCTCGATGCCGTCGGGCGTGCGTTCAAGGTTGCGTATCGCCGACGCCTGCGAACGCGGCTGCCAGCGTGTCGGTGGGCCGCCGAGGCGTGCATGAGACAGGGACTGGTGCGAGCGATGTGGCCGCTGCTTGCGCGGCCTGGGGTTTCGATCGGGCCTTGGTACCGGTTGACGGGGAAGCCAGCGTAGAACAGCACGGGTTCCAAAGCCGAGCGGGCACAGCGGGAGAACAGAGAAGAGGCGAAGAGGCGGCTCGAAGAGCGGACCTTCCGAGAGCGTTGCAACGAGAGCCGAAGGTGATTTTCGCTTGATTCCGTGAAAAGTTCGCCATCGCCGCCTTCGCTTCTACAATCCTCCTCGTGCCACTCCTCGCCTGTACCAACATCAAGCACAACTACGGCGACCGGATCATCCTCGACGGGTGCTCGCTCTCGATCGAGCCTGGGGAGCGCATCGGCATCGTCGGGCGCAACGGCTGCGGCAAGTCCACGCTGATGAAGATCATCACGGGGCAGATCAAGGCCGACTCGGGCGCGATCGTCCTGCAACGAGGATCGCGGGCGGGGTATCTGCACCAAGATCCCAATCTGGACCCGAACGAGACGCTGCGCGAATCGGCCGAGGGCGCGTTCGCCGAGCTGCACCGGATCCACATCGAGCTGAACAAAGTCTTCGACCAGATGGCCGACCCGAAGCTGGCCGACGACGCGACGGCGATGGATCGGCTTTTGAAGCTTCAGGACAAGCTCCAGCACGACATGGAGGCGGCCGGGGGGTACGCGGTCGATCACAAGATCGAGGCGGTGCTGCACGGGCTGAGCTTCACCGACGCGCAGTTCTCGATCAAGGTCGGCGGGCTCTCGGGCGGGCAGAAGGGTCGGCTGGCGCTCGCCAAGCTGCTGCTGGAAGAGCCCGACATCCTGATGCTCGACGAGCCGACGAACCACCTTGATATCGACGGGCGGCTGTGGCTTGAGAGCTTTTTGAAGGACACGTTCCGCGGCGCGGTGGCGATGGTCAGCCACGATCGCTACTTGCTGGACAACGTCGTCACGCGGATCATCGAGGTCGAGCAGGGGCGGCTGATCGAGTACCCCGGCAACTACGCGGCCTTCCGCGACCTGCGCTCGGAGCGGCGTCTGGCGATGCACCGAGCCTATGAGAACCAGCAGGACAAGTTCAAAAAAGAGCAAGAGTACATCCTGAAATACAAGGCCGGTCAGCGCGCCAAGCAGGCTCGCGGTCGCGCCACCAGGTTGGAACGCGCCAAGGACCAGGACCAGCTCGAACGGCCCATGGAGATGGCGACGTTCCGGCTTGAGCTCCCCAAGGCCGACCGATCGAGCGACGTGAACGTCGCGGCCCGCGGGATCAGCAAGACCTACCGCCGCGACGACGGCACCGACAAAGTCTTGTTCAAAGACCTCGACCTGATCATCTCGCGCGGTGAGCGTTGGGGCATCATCGGCCCCAACGGCGCGGGCAAGACGACGCTGGTGCGCTGCATCCTGGGCGACCTGCCGCCAGACACCGGGCTGGTCAAGCTCGGCAGCAATCTGAAGATCGGGCACTACCGCCAGACGCACGAGTACGTCGCGAGTGGAACGCCGGTCTACCGCTATTTGCAGGGGATTATCGCGAAGGAATGCCCGGGCCAGCAGTTCAGCGAGCAGCAGGCACGCAACTTGGCTGGCGCGTTCCTGTTTGGCGGTGATGAGCAAGAGCGCGACATGGGGACGCTGTCGGGCGGCGAGCGCAGCCGGGCCGTGCTGGCGGGGCTGCTGGCCAGCGCGAAGAACTTTCTCGTGCTCGACGAGCCGACCAACCACCTCGATATTCCCAGCTCGGAACGGCTCGAGGACGCGCTGTCGCTGCCGGAAGAGGACGGCGACCTTGGCTACGCGGGCACGCTGCTGCTGATCAGCCACGACCGTGCGCTCATCGACGCGACCTGCGACAACCTGCTCGTGCTCGACGGCAAGGGCAACCTTGAAGTCTTCCTTGGCAACTACACCGACTGGCACGAAAAAGACGTCCAGCGCAAGCGTGCTGCGGCCCGCGAAGAGAACGACCGCAAGAATCGCAAGGAACAGGACGACCGCAAGAAACGCGAGACCGAGGAAACCAAGAAGAAAGTTCAAGCAAAGCAGATCGGCCCTTCGTCCAACGCGCTGGCCCGCCTGCGCACCGAGCAGCTCGAAGAGAAGATCGAGAAGCTCCAGCGCCGCATCCGCGAAGTTGACGAGCAGCTCGCGGACCCCGGCGTGTGGCGCGACGACAAAAAGAGCCGCAGATTCGGCGACGAGCGGCGTCAGTTGACCTCGGAGCTCGAGCCGATGGAGTTCGAGTGGGCCCGGCGGGCAGAAGAAAACTGACCTGGCCGCCTGACCCCGCCCTCAACTTCGCGGGCGCGCTCAGAGTTCCTTCAACGCCGCCAGCACTTCCTCGACATGACCCGGGACCTTCACCTTGTCCCATCGCTTGACAACCTTGCCCGCGCCGTCGATCAAGTAAGTCGTGCGGACGACCCCCATGTACTTCTTTCCGTACATCGATTTCTCTTGCCACACGCCGAACTTCTCGCAGACATTGGGCGTCCCGTCCTTGCCGGGCACGTCGGCCAAGAGCGTGAAGTTGAGGTCGTTCTTCGCAACAAACTTGGCGTGAGACTTTTCGTCGTCGGGGCTGATACCAAGAACAGCGGCTTTGATCTTCTTGAAATCGGGCGCGGCATCACGGAAGTCGCACGCCTGCGCAGTGCAGCCCGACGTGTCGTCCTTGGGATAGAAATACAGAACCAAGGGCGTTGCCGTGAAGTCCTTGAGCGAGTGCTGCGTGCCAGCCTGATCCGGCAGCGTGAACGCCGGGGCCTTCTTTCCTTCTTCGATCATGAGATTGGAAACTCCTGATGTGGGCAAGCGTGTGCTCGCCAGCGCGTGTTGCATAGACCGTCCCGAGGACAGACCACCCGCGTGTATTCGTGAGTGTGGTCGCGGCCGATTCACTTTCCGAAGAAGCCGTCACTGATGGATTCTCGCAAGTTCACCACATCCTATTCAATGCGATCGCAGATCCGCCGCGCGAGCGTGCGCTTCGAGCCCCTCAAGCCGCGCCAGCCGTGCCGCGTTACGGGCGGCTGCGCGTGAGGATTCTGAATCCTCCATCTCAAGCCATGTGCGGACGCGCAGGAAATTCAGCACCGAAAGCCCGCCGGTGAACCGCGCGGTGCCGCCGGTCGGCAGGACGTGGTTCGGCCCGACCCCGTAGTCGCCGAGGATCTCTGCGGAACCTCTTCCCAGGAAGACGGCGCCGAAGTGGTCGATGCGCCGCGCGACGGCCGCGGGCTCGCGGGTCATAATCTCTAGGTGCTCGGGCGCCAGCCGCGACACTGCCTCGATCGCCTCATCGAGTGACGTTGCGATCAGGCAGCGGCCGTTCCGCAGGGCTCGTCGCGCCGTGCCAGCCGTGGGCAGGGTGCGCAACTGGATCTCCAATTCTCGTTCAACCTCGTCGGCCAACGTTGTTGACGTGGTGACCATGGTCGGCACCGCGTCGTCGTCGTGCTCGGCCTGTGCGAGCAGGTCGGCAGCGATCAGCGCCGCCTCGCCAGCATCGCCCGCCCCGTCAGCCAGCACCACAAGTTCCGACGGGCCCGCGAGCATGTCGATGCCAACGTTTCCTGACACGAGCTTCTTCGCGGCCGTAACCCAGCGATTCCCGGGCCCGACGATGACATCGCACGCGCGCACGCTCTCGGTCCCGTACGCGAGCGCGGCGACGGCCTGTGCGCCGCCAACCGCAAGAACTGAGTCCGCACCGGCGATGAACGCCGCCGCGAGCGTAATCGCTCCGGGCTTGGGCGAGGCGACGATCACCTCTTCAACGCCCGCGGCACGGGCCGTGACAGCTGTCATAAGCACGCTGGAAGGAAGCGGGTATCTGCCGCCCGGCGCGTAACAGCCAGCCCGAACGACGGGGCGAATCCAGTGCCCCGCGCGACCGCCGGGCACGGGCGCGTCGAGTTCCGTCAGGCACCCACGCTGGGCAAGCGCGAAGCGTCGAATCTGATCGGCGGTCTGTTCGATCAACGCGCGGTCGCTGGCCGAGATTGATAAAGCGGCCCTCTCGCACTCGGCTCGTGAGATGACCATTGATCGGCCGGGCGAGAGATCTCCAAGCCGTTCGGCGTGCGCGCGAAGAGCGGCGTCGCCGCGTGTGCGGACATCGTCAACGATTCCCGCTGCCGCCGCGATCGTTGCGCTGTCTACGGCGTCGGCTCGCTTCCGAGCACACCGGGCGGCATCCGCACGCTCAAGCAACCACGTCATGATCTTCTCTCCAGGTCAGCGATTCTTGCGGGCTTTGCATCGCCCGGCCGACGCGAGAGTTTCAACGCCCGGCGATCCAGTTCACTCTCGACGTCCGCCATGGTGCCGCCCGCCTTCAGGAGCGCCACCATCGAGAAATACAGCACGTCCGCGGCCTCTGCGACGACGTGCTCGCGCGTGCCAGCCTCGCTCAGTTCTTTCGCTTCCTCCGTCAGCTTGCTCGCGAGCAGCGCGGGATCACTGAAGAGTCTCTGCGTGTACGAGCCGGGGACGGCTTGGCTGAGCCGAGCGCGGAGCGTTTCTTCAAGCGATGCCACGCCGCGCGATCGACCCCAGCACGTCGCGGTGTTCAGGTGGCAGAATCCGGGGCCGCGCTGCCGGACCGTGAACCGGATCGCGTCGCGGTCGCAGTCTAGATCGACCCTGAGAAGATCCTGCGTTGCGCCAGAAGATTCACCTTTGATCCACAGGCCGCGCGATCGAGAGTGATACACACCGCGCTTCGACCGTACCGCTTCTCGCAGGCTCTCTCGGCTCGAATAGGCGAGCCCGAGCGCGACGCCTCGTTCATCGACCACCACCGTCGGCCAGAGCCCGTCGGGCCGATCGCTGGTGAGCGGCGCGGCGACGGCCTCTGCAAGTTCGAACTTCCCCGTGTAAAGCGCCATGCCGACCTGAGCGTCCGCGCCAAGGCGATCGATCGCGCCGATCTCTTGAGCCTCTGCGATACCTCCAGCGACCGTGACCCGCGCGTCGCCGGCGGCATCGATGATCTCGCGCACGCGGTCGAGATCAATCCCGGTCATCCGACCTTCACGTTCGACGAACGTGACGAGGAAGCCGCCGACCAGCGAGGCCAGCTCGCGCACGACCTCGACCGCACGCCTGCCGGTCTTCTCGCGCCAGCCCTTGACCACGACCTCGCCGTCGAAGCAATCCACGGCCGCAATCACGCGATCCGGCGGCAATTCACGCAGGATTTCAGCTCGCGCGGCCGTGCCGAGAATAACCTTGGCCGCTCCTTCGTCAAGCCAACGCCGCGCGGTTTCGAGGTCGCGGATCCCACCGCCAACGCGGCACGGGGCGCGACGCACCAGCTCGCGCACGAGCTCGGCATTGGAACCCGTGCCGATCGCCGCGTTGAGATCGATCACGGCGACCTCGCCCGCGAGCGAGAACGAATCGAGGATCGGTCGCGGGTCGCCAGCGTCGAGGGCCTTGTCTCGGCCGCCGACGAGTTGGACGGTCTGGCCGTCCATGAGATCGATTGAAGGAATCACCATGTGATGCTCCGGCACGCTCGTGGCGCAGTATTAAAGAGGTTGTGCGGTCTCGCTTGTTTGAGGTCGGACGCGCACACCCGCCAACGCGAGCTCGTGCTTGACCTGCGCGACCGTGTACTTCCCGTCGTGAAAGATCGAGGCCGCGAGCACCGCGGAGGCACCGGCCTTCAAGGCTTCGATAAGGTGCGCGGTCGTTGCGGCGCCGCCCGAGGCGATGATGGGCACCGATACCGCTCCCGAGATCCGCCCGATCAGCTCAAGGTCGTAGCCGCCGCCGGTGCCGTCGCGATCCCAACTCGTGAGCAGGATCTCTCCCGCGCCGCGTTCGGCAGCTTCGATTGCCCACGCGATCACGTCACGCCCTGTTCGTTCACGCCCCGATCGTGTCACCACTTCCCACGCGCCGCCCGCGCCGGGGACACTGGCGGCGTCCAGCGCGAGCACGGCACACTGCGCGCCGAAACGTTGCGCGATCGCGGTGATGAGGGTCGGGTCGAGCACGGCCGCGGTGTTGACCGACACCTTGTCGGCACCGGCGTCGAGCACCCGCGCGGCGTCCTCGATCGAACGGATCCCGCCGCCGACCGTCAGCGGTATCGAGAGAACTCGGCGGACGGCGCGGGTGGTCTTCGCGCTGTTGAGGCGTGCTTCCGTCGTGGCGGACACATCGAGAATGACGAGCTCGTCGGCGCCCTGCGATTCGTAAAGTGCGGCGCGTTCGGCCGGATCGCCAGCGTCGCGCAGCGATTGAAACTGAACGCCCTTGACGACCCGACCGTCGCGAACATCAAGGCACGGGATCACACGCGTGGCCAGCATCTCAGTGGCCTTTCGATAAAAGCGCTCGTGCGTTCGGTGCTTCGCGACCGGTCGCCGAGCCTAAAGCGTTCTCCGAGCAATGCAACCACCGCGCGATCAAGGACAACCCCGCATCGCCTGACAGCTCGGGATGAAACTGGCAAGCCAGCACGCAGCCACGCTCGATCGCGCTCACGAATCGGCCTTCATACTCTGTGGTTGAAGCAGTCCATCCGGGCGGCGCGGTGTCGAGCTTGTAGGAATTGGCGAAATAGAAATGATCGGAGGCAACAAGCACCGCGCGATCGGGCGCCTCGACGCGGTTCCACCCGAGTTGCGGCACGCGGCCGGATCGGAACCTCGTGATCGACGCATGGATCACGCCCAGACCGCGCACGCTGGAGGATTCTTCGCTGGATTCACAGAGCAATTGAAGGCCTAGGCAAACGCACAGCGTTGGGCGCTGAGCGTTGATCCGCGCGCGGAGCACATCGACTAGCCCGAGCCGATTGAGTTCTTCCATCGCTGGGCCGAACGAGCCGACGCCGGGAAGGACGACGTGGGAACTCTCCGCGATCTGGGCCGCGTCACTGGAGAGCTCGGCGGTCGCGCGGCAGCGCGCGAGGGCGGCGAGTACGGACGCGGTGTTGGCGATGCCCGTGCGCACCACAACGACGCGAGGGCTCGAGTTGGTCGCCTCTTTGCGCGCTGGTGTATCCGTCGGTGCGGCGGGGCTGTTCACAGCGAGCCCTTCGTGCTCGGGATCTCGGTCGAGCCGTCGCGCGCGACCGCTTGGCGGAGCGCGAGGGCAAGAGCTTTGAACGCGGCCTCGGCTCGGTGGTGATCGTTGCTGCCGCGGAGCACGTCGACGTGGAAGCACGAGCGCGATGCGGCGGCGAGGCTGTGGATCACGTGCGGGATGTTCTCAGATGAGAGCCTGCCGATCGATTCGCGCACGAGGCCGAGGTCCACGGTCGCGTGAGCACGGCCCGAAAAATCGACCACGGCTCGAGCGAGCGACTCGTCCAAGGGCGCGTACGCGGAGCCGAAGCGAGCGATACCGCGGCGGTCGCCGAGCGCGCGGTCGAGCGCGGTGCCCAGCGCGATGGCGCAGTCCTCGGCGGTGTGGTGCTCGTCGATGTGAAGGTCACCCTCGCAGGTGATCGCGAGGTCGAAACGAGCGTGGCGCGAGAGCGCCGTGAGCATGTGGTCGAGGAAGCCGATACCAGTGGCGATGGTGCTCTCCCCTGTACCGTCGAGCGTGAGCGTAACACGCACTTTGGTTTCTTGGGTCGCTCGTTCGAGGGTTGCGATGCGTGAGTGCACGGTGTGTTCCTTGCGAGGATCGATGATGAGACGAGGAGCGAGCGACGCCGACTGACTTCAGAAAGGTTGGGTCACGGAGCGAAGATTTCGCTGATCGCGGAACGGAGGCGTGTGAACTGCGCGACGTTGCCGGGGCAGGTGATCCGCAGACAATCGTGCAGGTCGGGCTTGCCTGGATACGCGCGGACGGCGATGCCGCGAGCGGCGAGAGCCGCGTGTGCGGCGGCCGCGTCGGGGAGTCGGGCGAGCACGAAATTACCCTGTGATTTCCAGGCTTTGATGCTCTGAGCTGTTCCGGGCGAGGAGCTTCTGCCCATCATTTCGAATTGCGCGTGCAACTGGTCGCGTTCGGCGCGAACCTGTTGAACGAACGCTCTCATGATCTCGGCCGATGATTCAAGCCGCGACGCAGCAAGCGCGAGTGAGAGGCTCGAGACCGGGTAGGGACCGCCAGCGGTGCGGAGCCAACCGATGACGCGGGCCGAGCCGAGCGCGTAGCCGACACGCAGACCGGCGAGGCCAAAGGCTTTCGAGAAGGTGCGCACGGCGATCGCGTTGGGGAGTTCGAGCACCGTTGCGGTCGGGTCTTCGTCGGCGAACTCGACGTACGCGAGATCGACGACGATCAGCGCGTGCGGCGCGGCGTACGCGACGCGGCGGATGTCGGCGGCGTTGGCGACCAGACCGGTCGGGTTGTTGGGCGTCACGACGACGATCACGCGCGTGCGTTCGGTCACGCGCGCCAGCACGGCCTCGGTGGGGTACGGGCCGTCGAGCCACGGGACGGTGATCGCGGTTGCGCCAGCGAGTTCGGCGTAGCGAGGGAACATCTCGAAGGTCGGCGTGGGGATGATGATCTCGAGGCCGAGGGTGAGCATGGATCGGCACGCGCGGTCGAGAGCGTCGTCACCGCCAGCGGTCACGATCACGCGATCAGGGCTGACGCCAAAGCGGATTGCGAGCTTGGTTTCAAGCACAGCAGCGCTCGGGTATCGCCTTGCACGCTCGGCGAACTCCGGGCTTGAGATCTCGGCGAGATCCAGCGGCGCGGCGAGGCCTTCGTTGCCGTCGAGGTAGAGATCGATCGCGCCCGGCGGCTTGGGCACGCCGTAGGCCTTGCGGGAGGCGACGGCGAGGACAGGAGCGAGGATGTCGTCAGAAGTTTGGTTCATAGCGGGCGCATTGAGCGTTCGAGCGCGTCAGTCCATCTTGATCGTGACATAATTTACCACGGTTCTCAGGGCACGATCTGCGAGAGGTTGTACACCACCAGGTCGGTCCCGCCGCGGGCTTTGATCTCCGGGATCAGGCGCGGAAGTTGGTCGCGCGGCACGGCGGCTTTTACTGCGTAACCCGCCGAGCCGTGCAGAGGAGAAATGGTTGGCTCACGCATGCACGGGATGGCCGACACGACGGCTTCGAGCCTGTCGGCCGAGACATTGACTTCGAGCATCACGCGGCGACGCGCGTCGAGCACGGAACGCAACAGCAGCACCAGACGGTCCGCGAAGGCTCGCTTTGCAGGGTCTTTGAGCGACGCGGCGTGGGCGTAAAGACGGGTCGATGAGGTCGTGAGTTCGTCCACGATCGCCAGGCCGTTGGCGACCAGAGTCGCGCCGGTCGCGGCGACGTCGACGATGCAGTCGGCGTCTTCGGGCGGAAAGACCTCGGTCGCGCCGAAGGACTTGACGAAGGTCGCGCGCATGCCGCGCGATTCGATCCAGCGTTTGGTCAACTTCTCGTACTCCGATGCAACGACCAGAGGCCTGCGCGGGAGCGCGCCCGCTTCGAGAATGTCGTTCGGGGCGGCGGCGACGACTCGGACGGGGTCGAGCCCGGTGTCGAGGAGTTCGGTGAGGTCCGCGCCCAGCTCGGCCGCCCAGTCCGCGCCCGCGAACCCGAAGTCGCGCGAGCCCACGTGCAGCATCTCGACGATGTTCTGCGGCTTGAGCGTCTTGGCACGCACGGCCAAGTCGGCGCCGGGGACGGTCACGTCGGGGCGGTACCCGCGGCTCGACGCGCGGACTTTGATGCCCGCATCGGACAGGAGCGCGAGAACCCCTTGCTCCATCCGGCCTTTGGGGAGCGCGAGCTTGATGGAGGCGTGAGAATCGGTCGGTGCTGGTGGCATGAAAACTCCGAAGAAGAGGTCCATGAGAGGCGAAAGCCGAGTGTGATTTCGAACGAAACGAGAAGGACGATGCAAATGGCGAAGACGCTGAATGAGTGATTCACGTTCTGCAATCCAAAACGAAAAAACGCCGACCTTCGGGAGTTCCGTGGCCGGCGTTGGTAGCCGTCGTTTGCTTGTCAGGGCATCTGCGACCGCACCATCATCCTGCGCCACGGCTTGCGTGGTGGTGAAAGAAATGATGGTGGTGAACGCTGATCTTCACGAAGAGAGCTTTGGCGCGATCCGACGCAAGGTCAAGTAAACTTATCCAAACTTGAGGCGCGTCAGGCTTTTACATAAGGATTCGACGCCATTTCCGTGCCGATCGTGGTGGTCGGGCCGTGGCCGGGGTAGACCTTCGTGCCCGGCGGCAGCGCGTAAAGCTTCGTCCGGATTGATCGCTCCAGCGTACCCGGGTCGCTTCCGGGGAAGTCACTTCGGCCTACGGAACCCGCGAAGAGCGTGTCGCCGACCAAGGCCGAGCCAGAGCCAGATCTCGAGCCAGACTGCGATCCGGCGTGGTAGAGCGTAATCCCGCCCGGCGAGTGCCCCGGCGTGTGCAGCACCTTCCACGTCGTGCCCTCCAGCGTCAGCACGTCGCCATCGCGCAGCAGCCGATCTGGCCCGGGCGCGGTGATCGCCTGGCCCAGAAACGAACTGAGATTCAGCTCCGGGTCATTCAGCCACCGCTCTTCGGCCTCGTGAACCCACACGGGAGTTCCTGGAAAAGCCTGCAAAGCCTGCGAAACTCCCGCGATATGGTCGGGGTGCGCGTGCGTCAGCACGATCGCCAACGGCCTGAGACCTTGGCTGCGGACCGACTCGATCAAGGCCGCGGGGTGGAACCCGACATCCACCAGAAAACACGCCGAGCGGGCGGCCACATGCAACACATAGCAGTTCGTTGCGTAAACACCGAGGGTGAAGACGTCGATCGTCGGGATCGGTTCGGGGGCAATCTCGTTCGTCGGATCGACGTTGGGCCGGGCAGGTTGACGCGCAGCCGGGCCGCCGGATGATGTGTTGACAGAGCGTTCCATGGCTCGATTCTAGGTAGACTATCGAGGACTCTTGGCTGGCGTCCCTCCCGCCCTCGCCTCCTCACGCCCGGCCTCACGCACCGCGACGCCCTGACGATCGATCCGCTCTGGACCGACGAAGATCAAGGCGAAAAAAGGATTCCCGCATGGCCCCGCAAGGACCGCGATCCAAACCCGCTCGCAACGTCTCACGCTCCGCCGCAAGCTCCGACAACAGCGTCATGCTGATCGTCTGGCTGAGCTTCATCTTCCCGGCTGTGCTCAGCATCTGGCTCTGGAGCAGCGGGCGATCAGAGAACCCCATGAGCACGACCTCGGCCGTCGGCGTGCTGGGGCTCATCGTCGTCTGGGCTTTGTTCTTGCTCTCGTACATGATCCGCCGCTCGATCGCCATCGCCGACACGGCCGCCCTCACCGCCGAGCGGCTCGCGGAACTCGGTGAATCGATCCAACAGCTCGCCGGGTTCAGCGCGCTCTCCGACGACGCCCGCCGCGTTCTCAATCGAACGCGCGAGCGCGAGCTGCTGCGCGGCGCGATCGAAGAAGATATCACGCGCGGCGACTGGGAGGCCGCGATGATCCTCGTCAAGGAACTCGCCGATCGGTTCGGGTATCGCGCCGACGCCGAGGAGTTTCGCCAGCGGATCGAGTCGCACCGCTTCGAGACGATGGACTCGCAGGTCCGCGACGCCGTGGGATTGTTGGACGGCTTCATTATCCAACGCCGCTGGGACGCCGCGTATGCCGAGGCTGGCAAGATCGGGCGGCTTTTTCCCGATTCGCCGCGCATCGACGGGCTTCGCACCCGGGTCGATCACGCCAAGAACGGCTTCAAGGCCGAACTCGAACGCCAGTTCCTCGTGGCCGCCCAGTCTGACAGCGTGGACGAAGCGATGGACGTCCTCAAAGAGCTCGACGGCTACCTCACCGAGGCCGAAGCCGCCCCGTACCGCGAGACCGCCAGCGGCGTGATCGGCAAGGCTCGCGATAATCTTGGCGCGCAGTTCAAGCTCGCGCTCAAGGACGGCCGCTGGGTCGAGGCCGTGCAGGTCGGCGACCAGATCGTGACCGAGTTCCCGAACACGAGAATGGCGGCGGAGGTGCGGAGTTTGATCGACGGGATCAGGTCGAAGGTGGCGGCGATGGCGTGAGGGGCAGCACCTCTCTCCTCCGGTGAGCGGAAGAGTGGCAAGTTCGCACGTGAGCCGGACAATTCTCTGTACATCGAGGGCTGAATCGATATACTGCGGCGCGCTCGGGTGTGGGCGGGGAAAGCGATCGCGGCGCGGCGGAATGGCCTTGGGACTCACGAACGAGCTTTGAGGAGAAGAGAACATGATGCGTGAACAAAGGACTTTCGCTCGATCCATGGCCGCGATCAGAGGCTGTTCGTGGGCTCTGGTCCTGATCATCTCGGCGATGGCATTCGTCGATCATGCGCGGGCTGGCGGTCGGATCGTCTTTGCTCATGACGTCAACACTTTCTCGACCAATCAGGCCGGGGCCGCGGAGACACGCTTTGCGCTCAACGTTGCGGATTGGTTGTGCTATGGCCAGCAAGGAAGAATTCTGCTCGTCCAATCTGGAGAAGACGCGGAGCGAGACTATTCCCTGGTCCTCGTACACGCGCTGCAGAGCGCGGGGTTTGGGGTTGTGGTCTCAACCTCTGTGGCGTGGACAGCTCCCCAACTCGCCGAGTACGATGCCGTGTTTGTGGGGATCATTTTCGGCGGGTATTCAACGATCCTCGCGGACGAGCTGCGGCAGTTCGTTGAAGGCGGGGGAGGGGTGTACTGCTTCGGTGGCGTTGGAGCACTGGCGACGCCGGAGGCCGAGTCACTCAACCCGTTTGCTGCGTTCTACGGTCTGAGTTTCGCCGATACGTACAACCTTCTCTTTTCCGTGACCACCTCCTCGGCTCACCCCATCTTTGAGGGCGTGCCATCGCTTAACTGCGTCTGGGGGCAGGATATCTCGGTCGTGGCGCCCCAGTGCGGCGTGACCATCATCCAGCGGAACGACTTGGGCGGGGGCGTGTACGCCGCGGTTGACACCGCGCCAGCCGTCCTTGAAGAACCTCTACCCGTTGGCACCTGTCCCTCGGGGTCAGCCACGTTTTCCGTCGCGGCCGGGGGTTCCGGTCCTTTCACCTACCAATGGCAATGGCAGCCAGCGGGGATGGGGACGGCGTGGGTCAGCCTCACGGCGGGGGACAACGCCGACGCGAGCGGAACACCGATCGTGAACGCGAGCAACGTGAACACCAGCGCCGCGGACTTACGCCCGCTCGCGGGGTACACGAACTCCGCGCCGCGCGCCTTCCGCTGTAGCGTTTCGAGCCTCTGCAGCAGCGTCACCAGCAACGAGGCCTCTCTCACCGTGTGCGCGGCCGACTTTGACTGCAACGGGACGACCAACGGCGACGACTTCGACGCGTTCCTCGACGCCTTTCAGCTCGGCGAGGTCGCGGCCGACATCGACGGCAACGGGTTTGTGAACGGGGACGACTTTGATGCGTACATCGCCGCGTTCGTGAGTGGGTGCTGATGGTGGGTGGCGTCACAGGCGGTCTCTGACCCCTTGACATTGCGTCATCGCGAGGCCTCAGAAAGATGGCTTCGGAAATCACTCTGAAGCTATCGAGGTGGAGCGAACCGGATTTCGCTGCTATGCGCCGGGTTTGCTGCACGCACTTGCGGATCTCAAGCGCGCAAGATCGTATTGATCAACATCACAAATCCAACAACTATGCCGGGGATTATCATCCACGGCCTAATCTTGGGACCACATGTGGCATTGAACCACCGAATAAATCGCTGAATAATTCTAGGAAATTTAACATCTGTATATTCAGTCTCGAGATAGAAACTTCCACCTCGCGCAACGCGCCGACGCACGTCCAAATATGTATAAATCATAAAGGTGACAAAACCAATCCAGGAAGCGTAACGCCATAGCTGCTCGATGGACATAAATTAGACTCCTATGCACCCCAAAATACACAACGGGATCGACGCGAAAAGGGTTGCCAAATACGCTGCCATGCATGCTCCTGCAAGAATGCTAAGAGGAACACCTGCTAATGCCAAACAGGCAGCTATGCAAGTTGATATTAACACAGGATTGCCCAGGGCACAAGTTAAGGCGCACGTTCCTGCAACCAAGAAAGCCGCATCTTTCGTCAAGCCAGCACAACTCCAGAGCGTATCGAAAGCGATGCCGTGGGCGAGGGAGAGGCAGGTTGCGACACAGTTCGAGTAAGTGCTCCCGATACCTCCGCCACCTCCCACTGGTCTGCTCTGAACCATCGCCTCTTCGAGCTCCAACGCGCCATCAATCGCGTCACCCGCGCTAGCGGACTCCCCCTTCATCTTGAATGCACCCGAATGGCTGACCGGACTGCCGTTTCCTGGGTCGAGCGTCACTTCGGATCGGATGCCGTAGCCGTAGCGTGTCGTCTGCCCAGTCGAATCCCAGAAGACTACGGAAACAACACTGGCCGAGACGGTGATGGTGAGAACGGAGGCCGGAGTCGTGGCAGTTGCGGCAATAGGCACCTGCCCTCCAGCGTCCAGCCACTGCGCAGGAAGAGGTTCGCTGGTCAAAACGATTATCTGTTCGTAAAGATCCACCGGATCCACCGCGACCTGTTGAACCGGTGTAAGAACAGACTCGGCTGTTTCCTCCACGATCGCAACCGGCGGGATGCTCCCGCTACTGCTAGGGCTTTGCGCCCAGACAATTCGCTCCGGAGCAACGAGGATTCCCATTGCGAACAAAGCAAACCAGACACCCGCGAAGTATTTGACTTGCTTCACTTTGATTCGAGAACCCCCGAGCACGCTTGAACGGGTACGTTTCTCAAGAAAATGAGAGAGAGAGAGAGAGAGAGAGAGAGAGCGATTAAAATGTCGCATGAGGCACTTCCAAGTTTAGAAATCCAAACCGAAGAACACGCCACGCGAACAAACTACGAGGCCTGCGACAGTTTGTCAATCGAATAATTTATATTTTCTGCACGGTGAACGATCGCTTCACACCCCAGTCCCAATCAAGGGGAACATAAACGCGTCCCGGTCCGAGTCCAAGATCTCGCCGAGCCACTCGTGCGTGATGACCCCGGCCTGATCCACCAAGAACGCTGCGGGGACTACGTTCAATTCCTTGAGCCATGATTTACCGCCCTCGGCGGGCAAATAGGCCGTGAGGGTTGCGGGAATAGGCTCTAGGTCGGCTGGTTTTTTCGCGTCGGTCTGGATGGCCACGACGCGAAGCTTGAGGTTGTTCACTTTGGCGATGACCTCGTCATACAGCGGCAGCATTTTTTCACAGTGCCCGCAGCCGCCGCTGACAACGAGGACCAGCGTCGCGGGCTGGCCGGAGCCGAACTTGAGCGAGAACGCCGCGCCGTCGCGGGCGATGAGGTCGAGCGGCCTCATGACTTTGCCGACGCTCAACGTATCTGGCGCGGGCGGCACGGTGACGCGGACCAGTTCGGTCTTGAGCTCGCGGTTCTGCTTGGCCAGCAATGTCACGAGCACGCAGAGGCCTAGCGACGCGACGGCGAGGGCCCCCACCATCCAGCGCAGGCCGCGCACGGCGCGAACGGCGGTCGCGAGTTCGGCGGAGTTGGGCGAGAAGGCGCTCTGAGTTGAGCTCTGACTCGGGCTTTGGGCGCTCTGGGCATTCGCGGCGATCGACATTGGCGGCTCCAGCTGGCGTGCGGTTTCCAAGGTGGCATTTCCTTGACGAACCGCTGATTGTCCGCGATCAAGGCCGAGAGCACAAGCAGATGTTCTGTAAATTGGTTGAGATCGAGGAGAGCTTAGCTTGACCCGAGCCGTTGCGAAGCCTCAGACACGGCGTCCCCCGAGGCGATCTCTTCAATTTTTCGAGCATTCAAGTTCTTGTCCGGCGCGCTACACTCTCCCCCTGTGTCACGGCACGCCGTGCTGGCGACAATCGGCTCGCGCAGCAGCACTTCACATCTCCGCAAGCACCCCGCAGCATCTCGTCGAAGGAACTCGCCATGTCGCCCACGCCCTCGGTACCGACCACCACCGCTCCCGCCTCCCCCGCTGGCCAAGGCCGCCGCTTCATCTCAGATTTCCAAGGAGCCGAGCGGATCGAGGGGGCGTTCTCGATCGCCAACGCGCAGATGGGCCGCACGCGTCAGGACAAGCCGTACTTGCGTTGCATCCTCGGCGACAAGACGGGCGAGCTGCCAGCCCGCATGTGGTCGATCGATGAGCCGACCTTCCGCCGTCTGCCCACCGACGGGTTCGTGTGGGTGCAGGGCGAGACGCAGCCCTATCAGGGCGAGTTGCAGTTCATCATTCACACCATCGATCCGGTCGAGCCGACGCCCGATCAGATGCGCGACCTGATGCCCACCACCGCGCGCGATGTCGACCAGATGTTCGCGGAAGTGCAGACCATCCTCGGCACGCTCGAACACGGCGCGATGAAGGCGCTCGCCAAGGTGTATCTGGAAGATGCGCACCTGATGGATGCCTTCCGCCGCTGCCCGGCCGCCAAGAGCCTGCACCACGCCTATCTCGGCGGGCTGCTCGAGCACACGCTGACGCTGCTGCAACTGGCGGATCGCGTGTGCCCGCTCTATCCCAAGATCAACCGCGACATCGTGCTGATGGGCCTGTTCCTGCACGACTTGGGCAAGACCCGCGAGCTGGCCTTCGATCGCGCGTTCAGCTACACCGACCGCGGCGAACTGATCGGGCACATCGCCGAGGGCGCGATCATGCTGCACGACAAGGCTCAGCAACTGATGCGCGAGGCCGGGATGCGCCTGCCGTCGGGCGTGGTCATGGTGCTGCAGCACATCATCCTCTCGCACCACGGGCTGCCCGAGTTCGGCGCGGCCAAGCTGCCATCGACGCCCGAAGCGATCTTGGTTTCGCTGTTAGACAACGTGGACGCGAAGACCACAATGTCGATCGCGGCGGCGCGGCCTGATCGGGCCGAGGGCGCGGAGTTGGGCGGGAACTTCACCGAAAAGAACTGGGCGCTGGAGACTAAGCTTTACCGGCCCGATCCCCTGCAATGACCACACGCCTCTGCAATGACCACACACATCGACACGCACGCGGCGAACACGAGGGTCTGAGAGCGCTCACGCTCGATCACTCTCGTCCTGGGCTCGCTCTGGTCTCACGCTTCGCCAGCGGTTCTTACTGCCGATCCTGAGGTGGTACGCGCACCGAGAGCTCCCGAGCTGGGGACACCTGCTTCACTGGTGAGGGATGAACAAGCAAGAGAGATGGACGACCGCGACGACAGTCGAGAGCCGGAAACGGTTCTTCGGCCACCGGGTGATGCTTGACCTCTCCGATTTTTTCCAACGAATCAACTACTTCACAGGATGTTGGCCCGAGATGAATGTGATCGGTACGCTCGCGCTGGCGCTGCGGCCGGGCGACGTTGTGATCGACGGTGGGGCCAACATCGGGCTGGTGTTGCTCTTTGCGGCCGGGAAAGTCGGGCCCAGGGGCAGCGTCGATTCGTTCGATCCGATGCCCACGGTCTTTGAGCGTCTCGGACGGCACACGCTCATCAACTCGCTGGCGCAGGTCCGATTGCACTCCGCGGGGCTGAGCGACGCCCCGGGCGAACTCGAACTGCGCCTGCCAGGCGAGGGGAACCAGGTCAGCGCGACCTTCAGCACTCTGCCGGGCCGTTATGGCGGCGTGTTTAAGAGCATGGGCCGCATTCCGATCGTCCGCGGCGACGACCAGATCGATCTCAACGACACCGGCCTCTCACGATCAAGCTTGATATTGAAGGGTTCGAACTCAAGGCTCTGCGTGGGATGCAGCGGACGATCGAACGTCGCCATCCGCTGATCGTCCTCGAAACCAATCGCGAGCTGCTGGACCTCACAGTCGAGCCTGCGGAGCATCTGCACGAGTGGCTGATCGCGCGAGGGTACCACCCTTTCGCGATGGACCGCGGCGGGTCCCGCGCGCGTCATCAGATGTGGCTGCACCCCGTGGCTCGCGAGTTCATCCGCTACGAGTTCGACGTGGTGTTCGTCCATCTGTCCAGCCCGCGCTGGCCTCGCCTCGCCAAAACCATGAGACCAGCGGGCACGTACTGGCGTCACCACAGCACGCCCACCGGCTGACGCTCAGGCCCGCCCGAGGATGGGGCGCGAGGTTCCAACGAGCTTGATCTATTTCAGTGATTCAGCACGTAGACCACGTCCGGACACGGTCAGTCAAGAGTGATTCAACGAAAAACCCCCAGCCTGCGCCGGGGGTTTTTGCATTTGTGAACGCTCAATCAGCTCAACGGCTTTATCACCCGTGCATCAGCGCCGCCTGCGCCGCCGCGAGCCTCGCGATGGGCACGCGGAAGGGTGAGCAACTGACGTAGTCCATCCCCACCTTGTGGCAGAAGTGGACGCTTTTGGGATCTCCGCCGTGCTCGCCGCAGATGCCGATCTTGAGTTCCGGCTTGGTCTTGCGGCCGCGCTCGACGCCCATCTCGATCAGCTGGCCCACGCCGCCGATGTCGATCGACACGAACGGGTCTCCGGGGAGCAGTTCGCGGCTGAGGTAGTCGGGCAGGAAGCTGTTGACGTCGTCGCGGCTGAAACCGAACGTCATCTGGGTCAGGTCGTTGGTGCCGAAGCTGAAGAAGTCGGCCGATTCGGCGATCTCGTTGGCGGTGATGGCCGCGCGAGGGATCTCGATCATGGTGCCGATCTTGATGTCTAGGCGCGGCTTGTACTCCTGCTCGGCCTTGACCAGCGCGATGGTCTCTTCGACTTCCTTGCGTAGCACCGCCAGCTCTTTCTTGGTCCCGATGAGCGGGATCATGATCTCGGGCATGGCCTTGATGTTGCTGCGGAGGCAGTCGATCGTGGCCTCGACGATGGCCTTGACCTGCATCATCAGGATCTCGGGGTACGTGACCGCCAGGCGGCAGCCGCGGTGCCCGAGCATCGGGTTGGATTCGTGCAGCGCGCTCACGCGGTTCTTCACCTTCTCGAGCGACAGCCCCAGCGACTTGGCCAGCTCGGCCTGGCTCTTGTCGTCGTGCGGCAGGAACTCGTGCAGCGGCGGATCGAGCAGGCGCACCGTAACCGGGTAGCCCTTCATGGCCTTGAAGATGCCGACGAAGTCGTCGCGCTGGTAAGGCAACAACTTATCCAGCGCCTTGACGCGGGCTTCCTTGGTCTCGGCGAGGATCATCTCGCGCATCGCCTTGATGCGGTCGCCCTCGAAGAACATGTGCTCGGTACGGGTGAGGCCGATGCCCTCGGCCCCGAAGTCGCGGCCGCGCTGAGCGTCGGCGGGCGTGTCCGCGTTGGTGCGGACGCCGATCGTGCGGTACTTGTCGGACCACTTCATGACGGTGGCGAAGTCGCCGCTGAGCTTGGGCTCGGTCGTCGAGATCGACCCGACCATGACCTCGCCGCTGGTGCCGTCGATCGAGATGACGTCCTCGCGGCCGAAGGTCTTGCCCGCGACAACGAACGTGCCCTTCTCCGGGTTGATCTGAAGATCGCCCGCGCCGACCACGCAACACTTGCCCCACCCGCACGCGACGACCGCCGCGTGGCTGGTGCGGCCGCCGGTCGAGGTCAGGATCCCGGCCGCAGAGTGCATGCCTTCGACGTCCTCGGGGCTCGTCTCCTTGCGGATCAGGATGACCTTTTCGCCGTTGCGCTTGCGCTTCGTGGCTTCCTCGGCCGTGAACGCTGGCTTGCCCACTGCGGCGCCAGGGCTGGCGGGGATGCCGCGGCAGATCACCTCGGCGAGCTTCTTCTTGACCGGGTCGAAGCTGGGGAGAAGGAGCTGCGTCAGGTCGCCCGCGGGGATCCGCAACACGGCCGTCTTCTCGTCGATAAGCTTCTCCTTCACCATGTCGCACGCGATCTTGACGGCCGCCATGCCCGAACGCTTCCCGTTACGGGTCTGGAGCATGTACAGCTCGCCCTGCTCGATGGTGAACTCGATGTCCTGCATGTCCTTGTAGTGCTTCTCGAGCTTGCTCTTAATCTTGATGAGCTGGTTGTAGACCTCTTTGTTCCACTTGGGCATCTCGTCGACCTGCTTGGGCGTGCGGATGCCAGCCACCACGTCCTCGCCCTGCGCGTTGATGAGAAACTCGCCGTAGAAGACGTTGTCGCCCGAGCCCGGGTCGCGCGTGAAGCCCACGCCCGTGCCCGAGTCGTCGCCCATGTTGCCGTACACCATCGACTGGATGTTCACGGCCGTGCCGTTGAGGCCTTGGATGCCCGACAGGCGGCGGTACGCGATCGCACGGTCGCCGTTCCAGCTCTTGAACACGGCTTGGATCGCCAGTTCCAGTTGTTTGAAGGGGTTCTGCGGGAAGACCTCGCCGACGTGCCGCTGGAAGACGACTTTGTACGCCTCGACCAACTCGACCATGCCTTGCTCGGGGACGTCGGTGTCGGTCGCGGCGCGGTACTTGCCCTTGATCTTGTTGAACGCATCTTCAAACTTGTGGTGGTCCACGCCCATGACGACGTCGCCGAACATGTTGATCAGGCGGCGATAGGCGTCGTACGCGAAGCGACGGTTGCCCGTCTTCGCGGCCAGGCCTTCGACCGATTGATCGGTCATGCCCAGGTTGAGGATGGTGTCCATCATGCCCGGCATCGACACGGCCGCGCCCGAGCGGACCGAGACGAGCAGCGGGTTCTCATTATTCCCGAACTTCTTGCCGAGCTCGGCTTCGAGCGTGGCGATGTTCTTGTTGACCTCGTTCATGAGGCCGTACGGGAGCTGCTGACCGTTCTTGTAATACGCGGCGCAGGTGTCGGTCGTGATGGTGAACCCGGGAGGCACGGGCAGACCGATCGAGGTCATGTCCGCGAGGTTGGCGCCCTTGCCGCCCAGCAGCAGCTTGAGCGACGGGTCGCCCTCGGTTTTGGTTTTGCCGAAGAAATACACCATCTTGCCCGGCCGGCTCGATGACGGTTTCTCATCCTTGAACTTCACCGTTTTGCCGGTGGGCAGGGTGCCGTTCTTGGATGCGGGGCCGGACTTGCTAACGACGGACTTGGAGAGGGCCTTTGGCATGAATCAATTCCTTCGCTGATGAGGACGGCTAACCTGCCGCGTGAACTTTCCCAGAGCCGCGAGACCAATCCGGGGCCGGGGAGGCACTGTTTTCGGCATCCGTTTGTGAGACATTGCGGAACTTGGCGCGGAACCCCGGGTGTTCCCGGCGCTCTACTTTGAGACGCGGGAAGGCATTCCGAACAAGCGCCCAAACTGAGGCAAGGATTCTAGCGCTCAACCCTCCAACTGACGAACCCGGCACGCCTTAGACACCCTGAAACTGGACGAATTTCGTAGTTTCAAGCCTCATTCCGGCCACTTTCCCGCTTCATCTGGTCCAAGTTTTCGACGACCTTTCGGACTCAATCGCGACCTCGCTGACTCTCGCTCGCTGCCGAGCAGCGCTGTTCCAATGAACCCAGAGCTGATCGATTCTGATCTCACTCCTCGCGCCGTTCTCGAACGCTGGCCGCGATCACGGCCCCTTGCCGCCTTGTGGTCTGGCGGCGGCTCGCCGCGCGCCCGCTGGACCATCTTGGCCGAGCCCGAGCCCGGACCGATGTCAACGGCTCTCGATCACGGCGACGCGAAATCTTCGCTTCACGCAGCGCTGAGCTCCCTCTGCAACTCCTCGAGCGTGCAAGGCCGGGGCCAACCGGGCGGCGCATCGGACGACAACCTCGACGCCCCGCCCTTCGTCGGCGGCTGGATCGGTCTCATCACCTACGACCAGGGCCGCGACCTCGAACCGACCGCGCGCCCAGCAAACGATCGCCCGGCCTTTGACGAGCCAAGCGCCGGACAGAGCACGGAATCTTGGCCCGGCGCGACGTTCTTCCGTTGCAACACCGCGCTCGCCTATGACCATGGCCGCGCGCGGTGGTGGAGCATCGGGCGAGGGCGTGAAATCTTGCAGCAGATCTCCTCTGCCACGAAACCTTCGCCACAAGAGTTCCAAGTCGGACCCGTCCGCAGCCGCACGAGCCGTGCGCGCTTCCTTGCATCCGTCGAGCGTGTTCTGGACTACATTCGCGCGGGCGACGTGTACCAGGTAAATCTCGCGCACCAGCTCACCGGCTCGTTCTGCGGCTCGTCTCGCGCGCTCTTCGCAACCCTCGCCGACGCCGCCAAGCCGTGGTACGGCGGGTATCTCGAACTCCAGCCCGCAAACGGCCCACTCTTCGCGGACCGGCGTGCCGCCCTGTGCATGAGCCCCGAACTCTTCGTCGAGTTCGACCCGCGCACTCGGTCCGTGCTCACCCGCCCCATGAAGGGCACGCGCCCCGGCCACGGCTCGGCCGAGGAACTCTGGGCCGCCCCGAAAGACAACGCCGAGTTGGCCATGATCGTCGATCTGATGCGCAACGACCTAGGCCGGGTCTGTTCTTTCGGTTCCGTACACGTCAGCGAACCGAGGCTCATTGAGCGCCACGGCTCGGTGCTTCCGATCGCGAGTTCTGCGACGAGCAGCGGCGCGGCCGGTGTGCTGCAGGCCGTCGCCGAAGTTCAGGGAACGTTGCGGCCCGGGCTGGGCATCGCCGATCTGCTCGTCGCGACGCTCCCCGGCGGCAGCGTTACCGGCGCGCCCAAAGTCCGCGCCATGCAGATCATCGACGAGCTCGAACCAGTCGCTCGCGGGCCCTATTGCGGGTGCGTCGGATTCATCAGCGACGGCGGGCACGCCGCGTTCAACATTGCGATCCGCACCGCGCTGGTCCAAGGCCGCCCCGGGGCATCAGGCCTTGACGAGATTGAAACCGGCACGCTGTACTACAGCGTGGGCGCGGGGATGGTGGCCGACAGCGATCCGGAATCGGAATGGCGCGAGACGCTCGACAAAGCGAGCGTGCTTGAGAAGGTCACGCGGATTGTTGATGAACGATAACGCCCCTTCGCCCGATTGCTTTAGTTGCTGATTGCCTTCGCTCAGGCGGGCTGAGTTAGAGGTTGCGGGAAGGATCGGATCGTGGGCCGGGAAACGTACGAGCTTTAACCTACGCGTGGTGATGTGGGCGGGTAGGAGAAAGGCTCGGCTCGGAGAGCCGAGACCTACCAAGCCGACCTGTTGAGCCGACCTGCGTGGCGGAAACGAACGCAAAAAAGGAGCCGCCCGCGGACGGATCCTCCGTGCGCGGGCGGCAGTGTGGCGGCGAGGCTGGTGGGTGGTGGGTTGACCTCGCCGCCGCAAGATGAGGAGAAAGCAGAACTGACAAAGCGAGACAGGAAAAAAGCGCTCGGTCGTGGTGGGCGACCGAGCACGGGTGAGAGCCTTGCCCGGGGTCATGAGGGGTCCCTGGGTCGGCCGGGCTTTCTCCGGTGGTGGGACCGGAGATGGTCAGGTCGGCGACGCATCCATGCGTCGCTTGGACTGACCGAGGCCCGAGCCATCGGCCGTTGGTGGGAACGGCCGAGTGTGTGGGACAGCAACGTCTTCGAGTCCGTTCGTTGTCCCGGGCAGGCTCGTCTGGTGAAACTGACTTTGAGGCCCGCGGGGGCTCCTTCGGTTGTCATTCGATCCTCTGCAAACCCCGCCGGTGCTTTTCAGCTTCGGCGGAGCTCTTTCCAAGGCCAACCAGAGTTCAGGGATTCCTTCCCCCGTGCTCCGACTTTTTCGCCTGGATCCGGGCCACGAGTTCGGGGAGGCTGTTGAAGCGGTTGGACGCTTCCGCGTTCCAAGCCGCTCGGTCGCGGACTTCGAGCCGATCCCTGGCTCCGACCACGACCACCTCACCGTTCAGGCCCGTTCGTTCCAAGTGCTGCTTCGGGAGCGTGATCCGTCCCGCGCTGTCCATTTCCAATCGTTCCGAAAAACCGAAGAGAGCCGCTTCCAATTCCGCCTCGTCCCGGTCGGGAGTGAGGGTGCCTTGATTCCGCGAGGCCAGTTGTTCAAACTGAGTCTCGGGATAAATCCGAAGAATGCCGCCGGGCCAGGGGACGCAGATCCAGGCGTTGCCGTGCTTGGCGGGGTCCCACTGAGCGCGGTACTTGGCTGGAACCGCCAGGCGGAGCTTCGCGTCGATCGTGAGCTCGGCCTGACCGGTAAAAAGCAAAGGACCACACTCCTAGAACCAGATATGGGATTATGCCCCACTTTGCCCCACAACGCAACACTAATCGTCCTTTTTTCTGAATCTTGTTCGAAAGTTGTCAATTCCAGATCATTTTCGTGGTATTCAGGGGGGCTTTCAACATCTGAATTTGGTTGAAGTTCGTTCCTTGAGAGGCATTCGGGGGTTTTTACCAGTTTCGAGCCTCACTTCGTGAGGGAGCTTTGCGAACGGAGAGTCGATGCCCAGTTCATCCGATGAAATCCGATCAGCGATGAGCACCGAAGCCGAGAAAGTCTGGGATTCGACGCCCGCCGCAGACTCGCGGCCTGGGCTCTTCTCGCGCGTGCCGGAGGGTCCGTCACGTCCGCAGGCTTCTTCGCGCATCGGCCCGCCCATGAACGAGGCTCCACCCCAGAACGTGACGGCGGCGCTCGCGCTCATCCCGGGCGGGAAGTGGGTCATGACCACGCAGCTCGATGGCAAGCGTGGCGGGGTGTTGGTGCGCTCGGTCTCCGCCTGCGCCGATGAACCGCCGCTGATCGCGGTCTCCGCGTGGAAGGGCCACGGCATCGAGCCCATGATCCGCGATAGCCGGCACTTTTGCGTGTGCCTCATAGACCCGGAAGATCGCCTGCTCGCGCGCAAGTTCACCGGACACTTGGCCGATCACGCGGACCAGTTTGATTCACTGCCAACGCAGCGGCTTGTCAGCGGTTCGCCAGCTCTCAAGCGGTGCCACTTGGCGATCGACTGCGAGGTCGTGCGGCACATCGATGTCGAGGCCGACCACGAGTTGTACGTGGGGCTGGTTTTGGCGACGCTGGTGGATGGCCGCGTGTGCGTGAGGCCGCGCGACGACAAGCGGTAAGAACTTAAGCCGTGCGGCCGTCGCGAGCGGTGGTCATCCCACGCGTGCACGTGAGGCTCGTTGTTGCGCGAGCGTCGCGTCGATGAACGACCTGATTCCCTGCTCGAAGTTTGCGATTGAGAACGCTTCGGCACGAGCGCGGCAGAGCGCTGGCGTGCTGTCCGTGCGCGCGGCGATTATGCGGGCCGCGGCGGTGGCAAGGGCGAGTGGGGTTGGTTCATCGAAGAATGTTCCGGTCGCCCCGTCGTCGATGATGTCGAGCGCGCCGCCAGCCCGACGCGCGACGACCGGCAGGCCGCATGCGAGGGCCTCAGCGGCGATGATGCCGAAGTCCTCGATCTGCGGGAAAAGCAAGAGTTCCGCGCGGCGGTAGAGATCGCGGAGTGTGTCGTCGGGCACGCGGCCCAGGAACTCGACCGAGGAACCAGCACCGCGCGAGGCGCGGCGCCGCAGCTCACGCCGGGCCGAGCCCGTCCCAACCACGACGAGCCGCTTGTTGGCGAGAGCCGCGGCCTCGATGGCAAGGTCGGTGCGCTTGTACGGTTCGAGCGCACCAACGACGAGCCAGAAATCCTCGCGCGAGATGCTCGGATCAGGCTTATAAAAATCTGTATCCACGGGCGGGTGCAGCACGTCGGAAGTTCGGCCGAGGTGATGCAGGATCTGCTCGGCGGTGTGCGCAGAGTTGGCGATGAAACGAGTGACGTGCTGGCTTGTGGCGCGGTCCCATTCTTTGAAGCGTTCCGAATACGCGGCCAGGCCGAGACGTGCGAGCGCGTTCTGCGCGGACTGATCGCGTTGCGACCAGACGTACCGCGCGGGGCTGTGGCAGTAACAAAGATGCGGCACGCCGGGCGGGGCCTTCAAACCTTTGATCGCGGCGGAACTCGTCGAGATTAAAAGGTCAAAGGGTTGAATGGCGTGGTCACGAGCGAGTTGTTTCGACAAGGCCCCCACCGCGGCCGGGTACAGCGGCAGCATCCAGCGGCGGAGCTTGAGCGCGCCCGGCAGCCGCATCAACGGCGACGCGACGCGGCGCAGCTGATCGATGTTGGGCAGGATCGGCAGGCGGTCGTCGAACATGAGATAGAGCGGCGTCGAGTGCGGTGTTTGATCGCGCGATCTTTTCAAGACGACGTTGGCGATGTGCTCGAGGACTTTTTCTCCGCCGCGCAGCCCGCACAGCCAGTCGTGAGCGAGCGC
>Ga0163155_10000796_pt1 | contig 38884 bp, 28 predicted proteins | sample OliLakLV19SP4G1_FD_148611 | JGI IMG/M metagenome (GOLD analysis project Ga0163155, IMG submission 148611) | Freshwater microbial mat bacterial communities from Lake Vanda, McMurdo Dry Valleys, Antarctica - Oligotrophic Lake LV.19.SP4.G1 | ecosystem: Environmental > Aquatic > Freshwater > Lake >... | reverse complement strand
GATTGCGTCATGGCATTAGTTCTGAACAGTTTTCAGTATAAGCGATCGCCCCTCTCTCCAAAGCGATCGCGCCTTCAAAAAAAAGCGATCGCCCTGTTGAGAAGAGCGATCGCTCCCTCACCAAGAACGATCGCCCCTCTCCCAAAAGCAGATCGCCCACCGCACCAAAAGCCGCTCCTATCCCCTATCCTTAAAAAGACGATCGCCTACAATACACATCAGGATCTGTTGGATACATTTGATGCCAGAAGTCACACGATTTTATGGGATAGTAATCAAGATTTTCTTCGGCGATCATCCACCACCTCATTTTCATGCAGTCTATGGTGAACATAATGCTCTGTTTAGCATTGAGTTGCTAGAGGTGATTGAAGGTGATTTGCCAAATCGGGCTGAAAAGCTGGTAATTGAGTGGGCGACTCTGTATCAGAGGGAACTGCTGAATATGTGGAATAGCCAAGAATTCTGCAAGCTGCCACCGTTGAAGTAACTGTGAGTTTTATTTATGAAGCCACCTAGAATCGCATCTGCTCAAGCTGTGGACGATCGCACGTTATTGGTCAAGTTCACAGACCACGCAATCAAGCAATATGATGTGTCTAGATTGTTAGATAATCCTATGTTTGCGCCCCTGCGAAATCCTGGATTCTTTAGAAACTTTAGGCTGGAACCAGGCGGTTATGGAATTGTTTGGAATGAGGATATTGATATTAGTGAGTATGAGCTTTGGCAAAATGGGATTAGTCTGAGTAATCCTCCGATCGCAGAACTCGTTGACTCCTAACGCCAATGCAGCCTGAGAATCAGTGATCGCCCCTTTCCCTCATGCGATCGCACATCTCCCAAAAAGAATCGCGATCGCCCCATTGAGAAGGAGCGATCGCACTTTCCCACTAAAAAGCGATCGCATCTCCCAAAAAAAAGCGATCGCCCCTTCGAGAAGAGCGATCGCGGATTTAATTTAGAGGTGCGATCTGCTCTTCCTCCACAGATTTATATGTCGTCGCTACTGCGTTGCTGTAAAACATCCAAAATGCGCCGATTTTCTATTTGGAGTCCTCGGATATCGGATTCCATCATTTCCATACGCTCAAGGCTTTGGCTCATGATTTGCAGGATCGCTTCAACGTTCCGATTCGTACGATCGGCATTAATGCGAAAGGCTTCCATATCACGCTGATGGATTTCAACGGTCGTTAGCAGTGCGCTAACTGCCATTTTGATGTCGATCGCATCGTTCTCAAGCTGATTGACTCTTCCAGACAAGTCATTCGATTGCGTCATGCCATTAGTTCTGAACAGTTTTTAGTATAAGCGATCGCCCCTCTCTCCAAAGAGATCGCCCTCTCTAAAAAAAACGCGATCGCCCTCTCCCTTCATGAGATCGCACTTTCCCACTAAAAAGAGATCGCCCCTCTCCTCCCAAACGCGATCGCCCTCTCCTTTCATGAGATCGCACTTTCCCACGAAAAAGCGATCGCCCCCTCAACCAAAAAGTGATCGCACTTTCCCACCAAACGCGATCGCCCAATCCAGGAAAGGAAAGGGCGATCGCGCTTTGTTTAAAAGGGTCAATCGTGCTGGAATGAGAGGGTGCCCATTACTGAAGGACTACATAATTGGATTCCTTGTTCTGAAGAGAACATAGTTTCCATCGGTTGTTGTCTTTGAGCCATTATTGGGGTCAGTAGTATCACTCCAAATAGATTGAGCGCTTTGAGAAATATTGGGGACATAACCCCAAATGGATGAACCATTGAGGAGACCATTCTCAGCAGAAGCTCGCAAATTATTCCATCCACCAGCACCAATTTGAGCTTGAACTGATGACATAGAAGGTAAAGCTCCTGACAAGCCAGGATTGGCACCCCCAGTTTTAGCGACCCAATCAGTGGTGTTTGATGTAATGGTTCCCCGTTCAGTGGTGAACTGACCTATGAACGCTTGAGGTCCGCCAACATCCCAAGCTAAGACATAAAGATAACTTCCCACAGGTATTTTTGTTGTCCATGTTTCAGGGGTAGTCCAACTAAAGGAATTTGGATTATTATCCGAGCCGATTAGAGTCAACTGAGTTCCATCGGCATTACCGTAATATAGTCCGTAGTAGTTATCAACAGACAAAGTTGCAGTTAAAGATAACGGATCATTGTCGTAAATGAAGACCGTATTCGCTGTACTAACACCCAAGTTGTAGTTGCTGTTACTACTTAATACCACACCAACGTATTCTACTCCCTCATAGATGGAGTCGTTAATAACATTGATGGGAATGTTTACACTGGTTTGACCCGCTGGAATCCTAACAAATCCAGGAAGTTGATTGTAATCAATCCCGCTGGTTGCAGTGCCATTAACTGTGTAGTAAATAGTTTCAGCTTGAGAATTATCCCCACCACTACGACTAATATTAACTAGTCCTGGATTTTGCGCTTCCCACGAATTTTTTTCCTCAGCATACCAATCCATGGCTGTGCCCCTGTAAACCTGCATAGTGATAGTAGATTTTGGCTTTGGATCATTGTCATCAATCCAAACAGTGCCAGTTGTATTAGTGCTGAGATTGTAGCTACCGTTACTGTAGAGACTAACGTTTACGGTTTCAGTGCCCTCATACTTGAAGTCATCCAACACATTAACCGGAATGTTGACGCTGGTTTGACCTGCCGGAATGGCAACAAAACCAGAAAGTGAATTATGATCTATTCCATTCGTTGCACTGCCGCTAACTGTGTAGTAAATAGTTTCAGCTTTACTATTATCTCCACCGCTCCGGCTTACTGCAAAACTCCCAGGATTAGGGGTTTGCCCTACATTGGTTTCACTGGCATACCAATCACTCACGCTTAAGCTAACAGTTGATTTCGTTGGTACGTCATTGTCATAAATCCAAACGTTGCTATTTATGTTATTTCCCAAGTTATAGTTACTGCTGGTTTGCAGGTTCACTGTGAGATATTCAGGGTTCTCAACAACTGAGTCATTAAGCACATTAACGGGAATGTCAATGCTGGCTTGACCTGCGGGAATAGTGACATAACCTGAGAGTTGGCTGTAATCCAATCCGTTAGTGGCTGTACCATTCACACTGTAGTAAACCGTCTCTGCTTGAGAATTGTCACCACCGCTACGATTAACTGTAAACTTGCCAGGATTAGGCGTTTCCCACCAATTTTTCTCCTCCGCATACCAATCTGGAGTTGATAGGCTGATCGTCGATTTGGGTTTTGGCTTGAGTGCCAAAATTGCTTGAGCTAGGGCGTAGACATTAACCCGCTTGTAGCTCTGATTGGTGTTTGTCACGTTATCCTGCTCATCATCGCCATCAAAAATGGTGGCACCTGTAGTTTTCAACAGGTTTGTAAATTCGTTGAACGTTAAACGGCGACCCAATTCTCGCACTGCTAGCTGCTGCATCAAGGTTGCAATTCCTGAAATGTGGGGTGCAGCCTGACTGGTTCCCCCCTTTTGGCTAGTACCTCCACCTGGTGCTGCACCAGTGATGAAGGTACCTGGAGCGAAAATATCTGTCAGGGTTGTGGAACGTTGAGAGAAGCTAGTGACCCGATCTGCTGCGCTTGAGTAGTCGTATGATCCACCTCCCCAGCTAACAGAACTATAGTTATAGTTTTTGTCCCAAACTGCGCTTACTCCAAGGACATTTGGATCGGCTGCGGGACCGCCAACACCTTGTTGTTGAAACTTGAAGTAATCATTACCAGCAGCGGCAACAGGGATTACATTCTTAGCTACAAGAGCAGCAAGCTCATCGTTAATGCCGTAGAGCGATTGTGGAGTAGTCCAGTTCTGAGAATCGCCCAACGACATATTGACACTGGCAATGTTGTACTTCTCGGCGTTGGCAACGACCCATTGCAGAGCATTTTCAACGTAGGTGAAGTTTCCGTTGCCGCCGTTTCCAAACACTTTGAGATGAATGATATTTGAGCCAAGAGCCATACCTGTGTTGATTCCATCAGATGATACAGCAATACTGCTAACGTGAGATCCATGCCCATCAACATCACTGGCATTAGTATCACCATCAGCAAAGTCGTAGTGATAGACAATTCGATCTGCAACCCCATTCTTGTCATTGTCGGAACCAAAGAATGGGTGGTTCAAAGCGATGCCAGTGTCCAAAATGACCGTTGTGAAGCCACGACCATCAATCCCGGTGAAACGAGAGTCGGCACGGAATTTGTCAATTCCGATTAGCGCGCGCGCAGAGGGATTCGATTGAGGAGTAATTGTTAGTCCCCCATCAGTTGGAATTAGCTCATCGGTAGTGAAAATTGCAGTGTCTGAGCCACCAGTCGTCAGTCCATCAATAAGAGATTGGGCAGAAGCGATCAGCTTGTAAGGTGTTGAATCCGCTCCAGAAGTCACTTTGATGTAGTAGGTTCCCGCTTCCAGAATCTGCTCAAGGGAAGTGGAAGACTGACCAGAGAGTGAGCTTTGTAGAAGCACTTTGCCGTTGATATCTAAAACTTCAATGGCAGTTGAGTCTAGCCCTTCCAGAGATATGCTGAAAGTGCTGTCAGAGCCAATCGAGAACTTGTGATACTGGCTATCTCCAGACTCGTCGAAAATTCCTGCATAGCTCCTACCGAATGATGAAACAGTGAAGCTACCTGCGGTTTCCTCGGTGCTACCTGGAAGATAATCAGGTGGCATCGGTCTGGGAAAACGAGAATCCAAACTGCCGGGATCTTTCTGGTTAATAAATTCATACAGTTGTTGTCCAACTTCCAAACTGCGCCAATCTTTAGAGGTATCAATCACTTCATCCAAGCTGACCGCTACACCGATCGCGCCTCGGATTTGAAAGATGACATCGTTGTAATCGCGATCGCTGGTTCCATCCAGCCTCAAATCTTCCAACACAAACGTGGAGCCTTTCCCGGTGACATCGGCAATTTGCCCAAACTGAAACTCTCGGTTTGGGTTGGCGGTTGCCAAGGAGAATAGGGGACGCATATCGCTATAGAGATCAGAGCGACCCGCGATTTGCTGAAAACTGCCATTGGGCAACAGCGCCACCCCGAAAGTGTCTCCCGGATTCATTGCAACCGTTTTTACGCCTAGATAATCTCCAGCATTAAAGTTGCCCTCCCAGCCAGCGGCATCGGTAAACCGGGCAGCATCGGTGTGGTCATCAATCACCAAATGTCCTAGAGTCGAGCCGCTGAGGATGCGGCGCACAACTTCTTGAATGAAAGCATTGGAGCCTGGGTCGAATTGTTCCAATCCTGACAGGCTAAAGATGCCGAGTTCGCCTTCGTAGCCGCCGCCATCAAATAGGTAGTCGATGCCAACTTGCCCTGTGTTGCCAACGGTGAAGTAGCCAGAGGTGAAAGAATTAATGGGAACGGGGGAAAGCGCTTGAGTGAAAGAATCCGACGTAAAACTGCTGCGATCGCTGAAGGAAGGCAGATCCAAGGTATTACGCAGCGGATCGGGTGGCAAAAAACTACTGCTTGATGCAGTGCTAGTGTCTAGAGGAGAGCGTGATTGGTTCAACAAATCAACAGAAATGGTAGAGCTATCCGGCATGGAAAAGACCTCGTTATCAGACTAAAGGTGAATCACTAAGTACGTGTAAACGCTGGAGATGCAGATTGGGTGCAATCTCTCCCCAGCTAAAGCTTTCTCGGTGTGAGGCGCTGATAATTACGCAAACCGCCAGGGAACTTGCCGTCAATTCTGATACACGACCTCAAAAATGTAGGTATGGTAAAGTTGGGTTTTTCCTTTTATTGATGAAAACTTTATGACAGCCTGGGGATTAATAAAGATGGCGTGTCTACTAGGATGATTTATGAATGTTGGGGAAGCCTTAGCCCGAATAGAATTGTTGTTTCAAACCAGCCTGTCGTTTCCAAAACGGGAGATTTTCCGGGGTGCCTGGAAAAATCTGACCTATGAGGCAATCATTGAGGACATGATGCAGCAAGGGCATCGAGGGTACGATCTCAGCTATATCAAAGCCCAAGGATCTGAACTCTGTCGAGAATTGACAGGCTTACTGAAGGTGCAGGTTAAAAAGCGCACGTTCCGAGAAGATGTGATGGAAGGATTGCGGCGGCAGGCACCGCGATCGCCCCAAATTTCACCAGAGCTAATCCCAGCGGAGCCAGCGATCGCGTTATCAACCACTCCCCCGGCTTTGGACAGCGCCACCATTCGTTGGGTGGGGCGAGAAGATCTAGTGGAGTCTCTAGTGCAACGATTGCAAAACACCTGTCGCGTGTTGATGTTGGTGGGACTGACTGGAATTGGCAAGACTGCATTATCGGCTCGGCTGTTGACCGATACCCAACTGCAAGCCCAGTTTCCAACCCAAAAAGTGGTCTTGTGCGATCGCGATCTGCCCAACTTTGAGCATTTGGCAAACGAGGTGTTGGGCGCAACTGCCATGACCGATTCTGAGCTTCAGCGATCGCCCGATCAATGGGTTGAGGCAATCATTGCACGATTGAAAACGCAGCCCTGTCTGCTGGTAGTGGATATGGCGGAGGAAATTCTCGCCAGCGATGATCACGGGAGACTGCAATTTATCGACCCCGCTTTTGCACACCTTCTAGACCAAATGGTGCGGTCAGAGGTCATGCCCAGCCGGATCATTCTCACCTCTCAAACCCAACCGCCCTTGCCGTTTCAGGGTCGCTATCCAGAGCGATCGCATCTACAACGTCTAGCCGGATTAACCGAGGCTGAAGCGCTGCAATTGTTTGAGGAATGGGGTGTGGCGGTATCATCTCAATCATTGGATAGGGAAGCAGAAACATTGCTGCAACGCATTATCTGCGTATTTGAAGGACATCCCTTAGCCCTGCAAGTGATCGCGGGAGAAATCCAGGCTGAACCTTATAACGGCAGCATTCAGGCTTATTGGGCAGAGTTTGGTGCTGAATTTATCAAGGTCGAACAGCAGAAAGCCGCTGAGGAGATTGAGGGCAGGAGCGATCGCCCCCATCTCACCTGCTACCGTCCGCAGTTGCAAGATATTGTCCGCGATCGCATTGAGCAAACCTTTCAACGATTGCAACAGTCAAACGTCCTTGCTTACCAGCTATTGCTGACGGCAGCAATCTATCGACGTGCTGTGGAACCTGCTGCCTGGTACTGCTTGCTAGATGAACATCCACCGGCGATCGCCCAACAGGCTTTCTCCAGCTTAGAACGTCGATATCTGATTGAACGAGAACGCTACCATAACCAGATTCTCTATCGTCAGCACAGCCTCATCCGCTGCGTTGCTTTGCAGCATTTGCATCAGACAGAGGAGGTCGCGCCCTTGTGATTGAGTATGAGCCGATTTCACCCCATATACTCAGCGTTCAGGCAATTCCTCACTTGCGGCTAGACTCGCAGGGTCAACTGATGCAGCAAATCCGTGACGATCTCACGCCAGCGGTTCAAAAGCTCTCCCTGCGGCACCGGGCACACCTGAAAGCCGCGCTCTACTGGTTGCAGAGCTATCAACCCGATATAGGGTCTACCAACCTCGATCGCGTCCGGGGCTACCTAGAGTCGTGTCATCATCTAGCGCAACTGTCGGCATGGCAAGTCGCATTTGAGTTGTTGCATCGACAGATCGTCACGAATGGGGTGACAAATCCGCTCTACAAGCAACTGGAAATCTGGGGGAATTATCAAGAACTCACCGACCTGCTGCGATCGCTCCTAGGTCAGTTAAACGTAGAGAACGAATGTTTTTGTCTTAACCAGTTAGGACGAATCTACAGTGCAAGAGGCTTGTTCACCGAGAGCGCCCGGTATCATCAACAGGCATTGGCGATCGCGCAGGCGATCGATGATCACACTATTTTGGCTCAAGTGCATTTGGGATTAGCGGAGGCAAATGGATGGTTAGAACGATGCGATATCGGGCTTGCCCATGCCAACACTGCTCTGGAACTTGCCCTCCAGTTAAATAATTTGCCCCTGCAAGCCGAAGCTTACTATCATCTATCAGCCATGCTGACGACAAAAGGATTGCATCGTCATCAGAAGTTAGCCTTAAACTATGCCGAGCAAGGGCTACTGCTTGCCCAAAGGCTTGACCATATAGAGTTGCAAAATGGCTTACTGGGGACATTGGGCATCATCCACATGAGTTTAGGCAATCATCAGCAAGGACTGTACTATTCTCGACAACAGCTAAACTTATCTCAGGCAACTCATGACCTCCGTAAACAGTGGGCGGCTTTAACCAACCTCAGCACCACTTTTTTGTTGCTCAAAGATAGCGCTCAAGCGAGAAAATTGACGCAAGAGGCGCTGGCGATCGCCCGTCAACTCGACAGTCTTTACTGCGAAACATTCATTTTCTATAATCAACTGGCGATGAATCTCAGCCGAGACGTATGTTTGATGTCCCAAGAGTCGTTGCAGGAGTCATTAGAATTGGCGCGATGTCGTGGCAATCTACATCAACAGTGGGTGTTGTTACAAAGTCTTGCAGTCGCCTCGTTACACGCAGGGCAACGAGATCAAGCAATGGCTTGGCTGGAGCAGGCAGAGGCAATGACCCATCGCCTAGCGATTGCCTCAATTCCAGCCTTTCAAGCTGATTTGGTCAACTTTTCGTATGTGCTCAGTCGAGCAGGCAAGTGGAAAGCAGGCTTACGTTACGCTCAGCGATCGCGGGCGATCGCCTGTCGGCAACAGGACAGCAAAGGACAATTTTGGGGCATTCTGGTGATTGCCTATGCCTATTGGCAGGGAAGACACTGGGGATGGACATTGCTCTTATTGCTGCGACATATTCCAATCACGCTAGCCGTTGCCGGACGTGATCCATCGATTCGATATTCCCTAATCATGGCGATCGAAGCCTTGAGTCAGCCGCTAGTGGATGGATTGCACCGACTACGGCGTTTCCTTCAGGTTCAGCCACGGAATTAGAAACCCCGTTAGCACTTGCAGCCCACTCCCAGAAGCACCCAGCCACCATAGCAAAGGTGAAGCGATCGCAGATCAATCCCCATACTGGTTTGATTGTCCAAGGCAGCATCGCCACGACTCCAATTAGGGCGGTGACGGCTGGCGATCGCCAATCACCTGAGCAACCGCGCAGATATTTCTGGCAATCGCTATTCTAGAAGGATGAATCATCGAAGATCTTCTTTACGGCGGCGGTGGCGCGAGTTTCGCCGATCGCTGTCTACCTACCAATATTGTGTTAAAGCAATCGAACTCGTCTGGCGGTGCGATCGCACTCTGACGATTGCATTTGCTATTCTCACCTTGATTAGCGGATTGCTTCCAGCGGCGATCGCCTATGTGGGCAAGCTGATTGTGGATAGTGTGGTGCTGGCAGCCCAAACTGGAGCCACGGGCGATCGCGGGTTGGTCATGCAATATTTAGTCCTAGAAGCATTGATCACGGCTCTGTTTACTGCTTCACGCCAAGGGCTGATGCTGTGCCAATCGATCCTGAGAATGCTGTTGGGTCAGGAGGTCAACGTGATGATCATGGAAAAGGCGCTGACCCTCAACATGGCGCACTTTGAGAATCCAGAAATCTACGACAAAATGGTGCGTGCCCGTCGAGAAGCTTCTAGCCGTCCCTTAAGTTTGGTGGGGCGCAGCTTTGGGTTGGTACAGGATGGCTTGTCGTTGATCACCTTTGGCGGCTTGCTACTCGGTTTTTCTGGCGGTGTTGTCATCCTGCTGCTGGTTGCGGCGTTTCCGGCTTTTGTTGCCGAAACGCGCTTTGCCGACCAAGCCTTTCGATTGTTTCAGTGGCGCGCTCCTGAAACTCGTGAGCAAAACTACGTGGAATGGCTGATCTCCAACGAAAGCAGCGCCATGGAAGTGAAGCTTTATCAGTTGGGCGATACTCTTTTAGATCGCTACAAAGCCACCTTTCAGCGTTTATTTCAGGAAGATAAAACGCTGACCATTCGCCGCAGCCTATGGCGTTACCTATTAGGCTTATTGAGTACGCTGGCTTTTTACGTGGCGTATGTGTGGATTGCATTAGAAGCGATCGCGGGGCGCATTTCTCTCGGCGAACTCACCATGTATCTCGTGGTGTTTCGTCAAGGACAAACCACGTTTTCTAACCTGCTGACGAACATCAGCGGGATCTATGAAGATAGCCTTTACCTTTCCAATCTATACGAATTTTTGGAGGAGCCAATTTTCAATTCGGGCGGCAGCGCTACCCAAGGAGCCTTACCCACCGATGGCTTGCGATTTGAAAATGTCAGCTTTGCTTACGCTGGCAATTCCAAACTGGCTCTACAGAACGTATCCTTTCACCTTAAGCCTGGTGAAAAACTGGCGATCGTGGGGGAAAATGGGTCTGGCAAAACCACTTTGATTAAACTGCTGACTCGGCTTTACAGCCCTGATTCTGGCAAGATCTTGCTGGATGGACGTGACTTAGAAGAATGGGATTTGCTGACTTTGCAGCGACGAATTGGCGTGATTTTCCAAAACTTCGTGCGCTACCAATTCACGGTTGGCGAAAATATTGGGGCAGGCGATGTCACCGCGCTGCAAGATGAAGAGCGCTGGCAAGTTGCCGCTGAAAAAGGCATGGCACATCCCGCGATCGCTGAACTGGCTGACGGGTATTGGACTCGTCTAGGGCGCTGGTTTAAAGGCGGGCGAGAACTCTCTGGTGGGCAATGGCAAAAAATTGCCCTCTCCCGCGCTTTCATGCGAATTGGCGCTGATATTCTCGTGCTAGATGAACCCACTTCTGCTATGGATGCAGAAGCCGAAGCCCAAATTTTTGACCAATTTCGGGCGATGACTCAAAATCAGATGGCAATTCTGATCTCTCACCGATTTTCTACCGTTCGTATGGCAGGCACCATTTTAGTGCTGGAAAAAGGGGAAGTTTTGGAAACTGGCACCCACGAAGAGTTGCTCAAAATGAACGGACGCTATGCTCATCTATTTGCCCTACAAGCCGCTGGCTATCGGTAAAGAGCGATCGCTGACCATCGGGTTCGTATCGCATGTTTTAACAGGCACCCTGTTTGATACTAGCCAAGCGATCGCAGATGGTGGCAAACAAAGGGCGCAAGGAGGTCGTGGGGTGCATACAGTCTTGTTGGAGGTGGCGCAGCCGAGTCATGATATCGGGGTGGGAGAGTGCATCCTGCTGATCACAATGATCTAATAAATCTTCCAGCAAACAACCAACCGCTCTGACTTCCAGCCGTTCTAATGCTTGTGCAGTTAAGGGGGCGATCGCGTCATAAAAGCTGGCAGCACCGAAGTCACCGAACAAGCTGTGTCCGTGATCGTTGACCAAAATATTGTGGGCATAAAGATCGCCGTGCAGGATGCCTTGACGGTGCAGATGGGCAACAGCGGCAGCAATTCCCTCAGTGATGCGAAGGATATCTGCTAAGGAAAAAACCGTGTCTGGTGGATAGCTATCTCTAGTACAAGTATCCAAGCTGGGAGGGTGACCCAGATTTTTGTAGTCTGGTGGAATTAAGGACAATACCAATCCTGCCGTAGCATCCGGATGATTGACCAATTGCCCCAATGCGGTTACCAAATTTGGGTGTGATCCCGCTGCGATACAGGCTTGCATTTCATTCATCGGCAACCCATCGCTGGTAATTTCACCTTTGAAGACCTTAATGGCAACGTCTTTGGTTTCGGTTTGGGTTACCCGCCACAATCCTTTGGAAATGATGCCAGAGGCACCTTGCCCTAAGGTGTTTCCTAGCGTTAAGTCAGACCAGTCAATGGTGGCTATCGATTGTGGCGCAGTGGCAGCGTGGGCAAATGGGTTGCCTGAATATGCCAGCCATGCCAAACGGGGCAGACTTAGCAGCCAAGCGGGGAGGGATGAAAGCTGATTGGCGGACAGCCGAATCAACTCTAGATTCTGGCAGTCTGCCATTTCATCGGGCAGCGATCGCAAACGGTTTCCCGCCAGCATCAGTTTTTGCAGCTTGCTCAGGGTGCCGATCTCTGGCGGTAGCTGCTCAATCTGGTTATCTGTCAAAATCAGCCAGCGAATAATAGGGGACAGCGCTGAGGCACTAACCCGGCGAATTTGGTTGGATTTGAACCCAATAACGCTGAGTTGGGGGCATTGGGCAAGCACTTCTGGAATCTCTTCAAACTGATTGTTGAAAAAGAAAGCGGCTTTGAGGTTGGTTAACCGTCCAAAGTCATCGGGCAGAGAATTGAGTCGATTATTCGACAGATCCAAAATTTCTAACGAATCTGCCAGATCTAAAATCTCAAGAGGAAATTGGGTCAACCCGCAGTTCAGCGCCAATCGGTTGCTAGGTTCTAACTGACCCGATCTCAGCAAGTTGAACGTTTCCATCGTCACAATAGTAGACCTCTTGCCGATTAGGTTGCCGTGTGTTGTCGTCGGAGCAGTCGCTAGACCATTATCCCCACTCACAATACTATGCAAACTGCTGCGATCCTATGGCAACCGTGGTGCAACAAAATCGCGAAAGCTTGATTGATTTACACTTGGGTCGAAAAGCAGGGTATACTGTGGAAGTGTGTTTTACGGGATGTAGCGCAGCTTGGTAGCGCGCCTGCTTTGGGAGCAGGATGCCGCAGGTTCGAATCCTGTCATCCCGATTGTTAAAAAGTTAGCTTGAACCATTTACAGCGATCGCTTTAGCTGTTTCATTCTTGCCACGGCATTAAATCGGCGGTAACCTGCGCTTTCTGAAGATTGCGAATCAGTCGTTGAGCTTGATGCTTGTAGAGCGGAATCGGCACTAGTGCGGGCAGGCTTGTCATCATCTGTCGGGCAGCACCGATGCTACATCCCGAAATGCGGGTAATTTCATTAGCCCCTTCAAAAATGGCATCTTGATTAGGGGCTTTGCTCACGCGCACTTGCCAACTGGGTGGGGTTGATTCGGCACGCTCGATGCGCTGTAGGCTCTGAGTCGTGGCAAGCAAAATTAGGCGATCGCCCGCTTCCAATCGCACATCATCCGAGGGTAACAGGTTGGCGGCTGATTGCGATCGTTGATGTAAGACAGGCACCACACCAAACCCATAGGCAACTTCAGCGAGCAACAATCCATTCAGCGTATCCTCTGGTTCAATCCTATATTCCGTCACCAAAATGGTTTGATGCTTAAGATGAAACAAGCTAAGAATTTTTTCGCCATATGCCGCCGCTGCAAATACTTCTGCTGAAAGCGCTGGAGCGCAGAGAACTTGAGCGTAGGGAAACAACTGCGCCACATTATTGCTAAAAAGCTGATCCTGAGTCCGAATCACTAATTCACTCTGAGGATTTGCCGCATGAACCATCAATCCAATTTCTAAATTTTCCATATCATCACCCAACACTACCAGCGTCGTTTGGGCTTGAGCCAAGTTCACCTGGGTCAGTGCCTCACTGATATTGCCAACCACCATCGGCATTTGCGGCAAAATGCTTGACTCAAGCGCCGTGCTATCGATGCCCACTAATGGTTGTTTAAGATCTTGCAGAATGGCGGCTATGCGTTGCCCAACGCGACCTAGCCCAATAATCACCACATGGTTTTGTTTGGGAATGGGCGGGCGGTTTTTGAACTGAAACTTTGCGGTCAACAATGCTTCAGTCAGCAAAGCATAGAGTACGCCCACAAAGGCTGTTCCTGCTAGCGTCAGTCCTAGGCTAAAAAGCCTTAACCACCAAGACATTTCTTCGGCAGAGGTCGATTGGGCAGCAAATTTTACCCCGCCAAATAAATCACCATACCCTCCTAAAAGCAAGATGACTGGAGCGTAGAAGGCTTCAGCTAAGCCAATCTCAGGATAATGCAGGCTGTATAAAACAATTCCTAAAACCCACAAAACGGAAACAGCAACCCCACAAATGATTGCAACTCGCCGCGTTTGATATTGAGCCGTAGACTGCCAAAACTCAACTAACTTTTGCTTGATGTTGCCATTGAGTATGGGTAATACAGGCATCCCAAATAATCGGCGGCGCTGAGATGAAGCTGCACTTGTTTTTTTGGACTGCCGCTGTTGAGTTGCGGATCTAGTCTGCTGCTGAGACTCTGTTTCTGTTGAAAGCTGAGGGCTGTAGCCGACCAGTCGATCTAGCAGTTCAATATACACCACTGTATCTCCAGCCATTAGCGTCGCGTCTGCATCCGAACTATAAAATTGCTGAAAAGATGGAGAGGATGCGGAAGTATGGAGTAGCACTCGTCGAAATGAGGTATCCAAGTCTCTTAGTTGCCGCCGATCGCACCAGCGATCGCCCCGCTGAATCTCGCGGTTTACGACCCGCAGCCATTGATCTTCCAGTTTGAAAAATCCTGGCACATCTGCCCCTAGGGCGGCGAATGCAAACGCGGAGGCAGACAAATCAACCGGTTCAAATGCGACAAAGCTGCCAAGATTTTTGCTTAGGAGTTGATTAAGATTTTGCTTGGACGATCGCACGACCAACCGCACATTTGGGTTGAGCAACCTTGCCGCAAATGCTGCCTCAGTATTCGTCCGCTCATTATCAGTCACCAGTAAAATACCGCGACAATCACGAATCCCCGCAGACTCCAACACGCTGGCTTTACGACAGTCGCCTATGTGGACAGTTTCGACAGACTGCGCCAAATTAGGCAATTCCCAATCGATCGCTTGAGTTAACTCGATCGCAATCACCCTGGCTCCATATTGGTGCAGCACTGCCACACAGTTCTGCCCAATGCTTCCTAGTCCGCAAATGATAAACATCGCCTTTTCGGACTTTGGCGAGGGTTGCAATTGGGGCGTAACGATGGGATCGCTACCGACATCACCACTTTCTTCTAGGAGAGTTTTTGCAACGAATACCATGGACGATTTGCTCGATCAGTGGCTAATGCTGATTATAGTGCTTGTGTTTATGAGGCGTGATGACCACTCCTAGTTCTAAAGTTAGGAGGGACGATGAAAACGGGTCGCTTTTTTTCCTGCTCAAAGGGGGAAAACTACTTGCCAGAACTTACGCAGATGAATTGGAATTCGCCCCCCAACCCCCAATTCTGGGGGAGCAAGAAAATCAAAGTCCCCCAGAATTGGGGGATTTAGGGGGCAAACTACTTACAAAGCAGATGACACCGAAGCAACCTCAAGCGTTTTGGTAAAAAGTGTATGGTCTGCTTGGGGTGATTCCGTGGCGACGGGCGCTAGCTGCACCGCGCAGGCTTTTAGTTCAGGTTGCTTGGAATCAGGGCACGATTGGTCATGAGTCATGGCATTCGCTTCTGCTTGATCTGCCCAAAGCTCACCCCAATGAATCGGCACAAACACGGTTCCAGGCGCGATCGCGGCGGTAATCTTAGCGGGAAAACGAGCCATCCCTCGCCGCGATCGCACCTCAATTAAGCAGTGATCTTCTACCCCAATTCGGGCGGCATCGCGGGGATGAATTTCCAAAAAAGGATGGGGATGCATCTGTCGAATTTTCTCAATCCGCCCCGTTCGCGTTTGGGTATGCCAATGTCCATAGAGCCTGCCTGTCGTTAGCACAAACGGATATGCCGCATCGGGAGGTTCTGCCAAGCCGCGTGAGTGATAGGCTGAAAAGTGCGCTCGTCCATCGGCAGTGGGAAACTGATGATCGGTATACAGTCGTTTTGCAGTGACAGCCGTTTGGAGAAGCTGATCAGGGTGAATCTGCGGGGTCAATTGGGTTCCACTCTCTTTCGGACAAGGCCATTGCAGAGGACCTTCCTGCCGCAGGCGATCGTGGCTCAGCCCAGACATATCACAGACACGCCCTTGAGTCAGTTGCACATATTCGGCAAACACCTCGGCAGAGTTGGCAAACGAAAGCTGATCCGCAAACCCCAAACGACAGCCCACTTCAGCGATGATTTTCCAATCGGGGCGGGCTTCGCCGGGTGGAGGAGAAAATGCCTGACACAGGGTGACCACGCGCTCGGAGTTGGTCATGGTTCCAGTTTTTTCGCCCCATTGAGCGGCTGGCAATAAGACGTGAGCAAATTTGGCGGTTTCGGTTGGGTAGTAGGCATCTTGATGAATGGTGAAGGGCGATCGCCTCAATGCTGTTTTCACCCGTTCCAAATCGGGTAGACTGACCGCCGGATTGGTTGCCACAATCCACAGCAAGCCGACATCATCGGTTTCTAAACCAGTAATGATATCCCACGCCGTGCGTCCCCAATCGGCAGAAATACGTCCGGCTGGCAGTCCCCAAAACTGCTCAAGTTCTGCCCGATGGTCGGGAAATTGGACATGGCGATAACCGGGCAGCAGATTGCATAAGCCGCCCGTTTCCCGCCCGCCCATTGCATTGGGTTGCCCTGTGAGCGAAAACGGTCCGGCACCGGGTTTACCAATTTGCCCGGTGATCAAATGTAGGTTGATAATCGCGCGCACCTTGGCAGTTCCTTCACTGGATTGGTTCACGCCCATCGACCAGAGAGAGAGGACTCGGTTTGATTCAGCCCACCAGCGAGCCGCAGTTTCAAGGTCGCTAATTGAGATGCCGCATCGCTCAGACACCACAGCGGGAGAATAGTGCTGAGTGACTGCTGCAAAATCTGAAAACCCTACGGTGTGATTTGTAATAAAATCTGTATCCACACAGTTCCAGCGTAGAAGCATATGGGCAATCCCATTGAGTAAATCAATATCCGTACCGGGCTGAATCGCCAGGTGCAAATCGGCATCCTCAGCGGTTTTGGTGCGCCGGGGATCAACCGCCACCATTTTGACGCTGCGATTTTTCTTGTGGTGCTTTTGCAGGCGATTATGGATAATGGGGTGACATTCTGCGGTGTTTGCCCCAATTAGAAAGGCACAATCGGTTAAATCTAAGTCTTCATAACAGCAGGGCGGTCCATCAGAGCCGAGGCTTTGTACATAGCCAGCAACAGCAGAGGACATACACAGGCGCGAATTGGAATCAAAATTATTGGTGCCTAAACAGCCTTTCAAAAGTTTTTGGGCAACGTAATAATCTTCCGTTTGTAGTTGCCCAGACCCATACATACAAACCCCGTCGGCTCCTTGAGTGGAGCGAACCGTTTGAATGCGAGAGGCGACTAACTCTAGGGCTTGATCCCAAGAAGCCCGCCGAAATTCTTGATCTAAAGACTCGCGAATCATCGGATATAGCAGGCGGTCTTTATTTAATGCTTCAGCAACCGTGGCACCTTTCACACAAACCATGCCCTGGCTAGAAGGATGAGCGCGATCGCCTCTCACCTTCCAGGAATTTCCTGCTTGCCCTTGTCCATTCACAGCATTTTCTACTTGAGGAGCAGGTAACACTTCTAATCCACAACCGACACCGCAATAGGGACAAAGGGTCTTAACCGAACATTCCATAGAATCCGTTTGAAGGTCGTCGTTGAGCAAGGATGATCCTACCCCAACCCGCGATCGCTCAGAAACTTGCAGGTGAAGGCAGGGAATTTTATTGAGCAAGGTTTCGCCAGCGGCAGCGCAGGAGTGAATTTCGAGTAAAGCGTCAGGAATGGCTTCAAATAAGAGCCGTTGACGGGGAAAAACCACGCGCTCAAACAACCAATTAGGAATGGTCAGAATCTTTGCCTGCTGAATTTGCGTGGTGGTATTGACGTAATAACAAAGAATTCGGTTCGACAAATGGGTTGGAAACGGGGTAAACGCCGAGGTCATCACAACACTCCTGTATGGGTGCTTGAGCGATTCAAATATACGCCAGCGATCGCGGTTAGTCGATCAAAGCCTAGAAAGTGTGAATCGCAGTTCCTCAGGCTGTTTGAGTTTTTTGGCTGCCAAGTCTATTCTTCGGTGTGCAGGGCGAACCGTCCAAATAAGAAATCTAAGGCTCGATTCCGCAGGGTGTAGTATGCCGGATCTTCCATCATTTGGGTGCGGTTGCGCGGGTGCGGAAAATGGACTTCCATAATTTCGCCAATCTTGGCGGCGGGTCCATTCGTCATCATCACAATGCGATCGGCTAAAAACAAGGCTTCATCAATGTCGTGGGTGATCATCATTACAGTCACCTGTTGGTCTGCCCAAATTTTGAGCAACTCTTCTTGCAACTCTTCACGGGTGATGGCATCTAGTGCCCCAAACGGTTCGTCTAAGACTAATACTTCTGGACAAATTGACAGGGCACGAGCAATGGAAACCCGCTGTTTCATGCCGCCGGATAGTTGACCGGGTTTTTTCTGAGCCGCTTCTTCCAGACCCACCATTGCTAGGTGCTTTTGGACAATCTCGACCTTTTCTGGCTTCGACTTTTCGGTGAATACCGCATTCACGGCGATGTAAACGTTTTCAAAGGCAGTTTTCCAGGGCAACAGCGCATAGTTTTGAAAGACCACCATGCGATCGGGTCCAGGTCGCACAATCCGCTCCCCTTTCAGCCGCACTTCGCCACTGGTCGGCTGGGCAAACCCAGACACCATGTTCAGCAACGTCGATTTGCCACAGCCAGAATGCCCAATGACGCAAACAAATTCACCTTCACTCACGGTCAAATCGATCCCGTCTAGAACGATGTTATCTCCTTGAGTAGAGGGATATATTTTGGAAACCTGGTCAATTTCCAAAAAGCTGGAGTTGGGCTGAATTAAATCGGTTGATTGTGGAGTTGTGAGGGTTTGCATAAGTGCTTTCTACAGTGGTGGGGAGTATTGGATTGATTGCAAGAGCAAGCGGTGAAGGTAAGCAATCACATAACTAATTTCGGACTGTTTTAGTTGTACTGCTCCTATTGGCTCAAGCTTTGTCTAAGCAGCTACCGTTGCCATACTATCCAAATTAATTTCTTTAACCTGAATGGGCTGCGCGATCGCAAATTGCTTGAGATAAGCAAGGGGATCATCTGGGCTGAAGATTACCTCATCGAACAGCGCAAAGGGCAGGCGATCGGGTTCAGTGATAGGGAAGTCAAGTTCCTCAGCCGCCTCCCGATAGACATCAAGACGATGGGTGCGTTGCAGCACTTCCACCCAGTTTTTAGGGAAAGGCGCAATTCCCCAACGGGCAAGCTGAGTCAAAATCCACAGGCTCTCAATCTGCTGCGGGTAATTGCTGCGATCGACATAGAACTGGTTGAATCTCAGCAGCGATCGCGGAACCTCTCCTCTGCCGTAGTTATAGGCATCAATGAAGCCGGGGCGAGTATATTCTGGTATGGAGCCGACATATTCTGGCTTGCAAAGCAGTGCCAAAATTTCTTCACGATTGCGGCGATCGTCACAGTATTCGCAGGCTTCCATCAGCGCTTTCACGAGGGCTAAATAGGTTTGGGGATATTGATTCACCCAATCTTCTCGAACGCCTAGCACTTTTTCGGGATGCCCTGCCCAAATATCCAGGTCAGTTGCCATGACGACCCCCAGCCCTTCATGCACAGCGCGGGAGTTCCAGGGTTCTCCGGCACAGTAGCCGTCGATGTTGTTGGACTGAAGATTGGCAACCATTTGAGCTGGAGGAATGACCGCAAGGTTAACATCTTGATCGGGGTCAATGCCGCCGGATGCCAACCAGTAGCGCAACATCAAGTTGTGCATGGAGGTGGGATGAACAATGCCTAATGTCCGGGTTTTAGACTCATCAGAAGGATGCTTGACTAAGGCGGCAAAATCTTCGAGCGATCGCACTCCTTGATCGTAAATATCTTTATCTAACGTGATGGCGTTTCCGTTGCGGCTCAGCACCAAGGAAATCACCATCGGTAAAGGAGGTTTGTTGTCAAACCCGACCGTCATGGCGAGGGGCATTCCCGCCACCATTTGAGCCGCATCCAATCGGTTAGAGGCAACGCCTTCTAGAATTGCTTTCCAGCTTGGCTCACGGGACAAAGTAACTTCTTCTAAACCATGTTTGGCAAAAAAGCCCATCTCTTTTGCCACCATCAGCGGCGCACAATCGGTCAGGGGCACAAAGCCAATATCCAAGTTGACTTTTTCTAAGCCGTGACGAGCGATCGCGACCACTTTTTTGGATTTGCGCTTTTTCTCCCGCTTCTGCTGGTTAAGAAAATAAATCATCTCATTCCGCAGAGTGTAGTAACTGGGATGATTCACCACTTCTAAGCGATGGCGCGGATGTTGCATCGGCACATGTAAAATTTGCCCAATTTGGGCTTCCGGTCCGTTGGTCATCATGACGATGCGATCGCTCAACAGCAGCGCTTCATCGACATCGTGGGTCACCATGACGCAGGTAATCTTGCTCTCTTCGCAAATCCGCATCAACTGATCTTGCAGATTGCCGCGAGTCAGAGCGTCCAATGCGCCAAAGGGTTCATCTAACAGCAATAGCTTGGGACGAATTGCCAGGGCACGGGCGATCGCAACCCGTTGCTTCATCCCACCCGATAGCTCATTCGGCTTCTTGTGGACTGCATTTCGCAACCCAACCAAATCAACGTGGCGATCGATGATGTTTTGCCGCTCCGCAATAGGCAAATCGCTCATTACCTTATTCACCGCCAGTTCGATGTTTTGATAGACCGTTAGCCAGGGCAGTAAGGAATAGTTTTGAAATACCACCATGCGATCGGGTCCAGGCTGAGTCACTTCCCGCCCTTCCAGCACCACCCCGCCATTGGTCGGCTGATCTAGCCCTGCCATGATGTTGAGCAACGTTGATTTGCCGCAGCCAGAATGCCCCACCAACGAGACAAACTCGCCCTGCTGCATCTTCAGTTCGATGTTCTTTAGGGCAATGTATTGACCGCCATTGGCGAGATCAAAAATACGATCAACATGGTCAACTTCTACAAAGAAAGACATAGATATCTCTGGGGAATGAGGAATTAGGAATCATCTTGGGTAAGGGCGTAGCATTCGGCAGTCGGTCTCCGCTTGAGTCGCAAAATTTTGCCCGAATGCCACGCCCCTACAAAATATGCAGGCGCTTATTTATCTGTGCTGACAAAACTGGCAAAATACCCAATCAGCTTATCGAGTAAGAAACCAATCACCCCAATGTAAAACAGTGCCAAGATCACTTCGCTAATGTCGCCGCTGTTGTAGGAATTCCAGATAAAAAAGCCAATGCCTGTGTCGCCCCGCAACATCTCGGCTGCCACGATCGCCAACCACGCTAGACCAATTCCCAACTTCAATCCAGTGAACATATAGGGAACAATCGATGGCAGTAAAATGCTAAAGAAATATTCTGAGCCAGAAAGACGCAATACTTTCGCCACATTCTTATAGTCTTGAGGCATTTGCTGCACCCCAACCGCCGTGTTGTAGAGGATGGGCCAAATTGCGGTGACGAAGATAATGAAAATTCCAGAGGGACCAGAGTCTTTGAAGATTGCCAGGGCGATCGGCAACCATGCCAGAGGCGGCACAGTCCGCAAAATCTGGAACATGGGGTCAACTGCTTCATAAGCGATCGGAATCGCCCCAATCAGCACCCCAACCAAAATTCCGATAATTGCGGCTATGGTGTAGCCAATTGCGACTCGTTGAAGACTTGCCAAAGCCTGCCAGCCCAATCCTTTATCCTCTCCTTCTTTGAAAAAAGGACTGATGATGAATGGGTCCCAAGTATCTTTCACAACTTCGATCGGTCCAGGCAACGCCTTCGTGAGAGTGGAAAAGACTTGCCAAATGAGCAATGCCACGATTAGACCAATTACTGGAGCAATAAATTTTCTGGCGTGCTTTTGAAAGTAAGTCGTCGAGTTGGCGAGGAAGGAAGAGGGAAGACCGCCAGCGTCTGCGCGTGTTTCCATGGTCTAGTTGTCCTTGAATGTGTGAGTGAGTGTTGAAGCTTTTGATGATTTATGCAGGAGCTTTGAGTAGATGAAACCCGACTCAAAGCTCCATCGTTCAAACTCTATGCTTTCATTGCCGCGATCTTAAGGCTCTTCAAATAAGCCTCTGGATCTTCTGGGTCAAATTTGACTCCATCAAAGAAGGTTTCAACACCGCGAGAAGAAGTCTTGGGAATTTCTGCGTCAGGGACTTTCATTGCGGTTGCCGCTTCGCGCCACATATCTTCTCGATTCACCTGCTTAACCAACGCTTTGGTATCCAAATCACTGGGGAGGTAGCCCCAACGCTGATCTTCGGTGATAAACCAGGTGTCATGGCTTTGGTATGGGTAGGAGGCGAAGTCTTGCCAGAATTTCATGATGTGTGGACTGTTTTCTTCGACGCGCCCATTGCCAAAGTCAACCGTGCCTTGCAGCCGTCCGGCGATCGCGGCTGCATCCACCTTTAAATATTCGCGCTTAGCGATAATATCTGCCATTTCCTTCTTGTTTTCAGCCTTGTCGCACCACATTTGCGCTTCCATCACAGCCATCAGCAATGCTTTTGCAGCTTTAGGATTTTTGTCTACCCAATCAGCCCGCATGGAGAAAGCTTTTTCAGGATGGTTGTTCCAGAGTTCACCAGTGGTAAGAGCGCTATAGCCAATATCTTCTTTGACTAATTTCGCGTTCCAAGGTTCACCCACACAGAAGGATGCCATTTGCCCTTCCTGCATATTGGCAATCATTTGAGGGGGGGGAATCACAATCAGCGAGGCATCTTTATTGGGATTGACTCCATTGGCAGCTAACCAATATCGCATCCAAAGGTCATGAGTTCCACCGGGAAAGGTGACTGCACACTTAACAGGGTTTCCAGCAGCGCTTGCCTTCGCAAAGGCTCCTTTAAGGGCATCACTCTTCAAGCCAACCTTCAAATCTTTATAGGTGTTGGCAATAGAAATTCCCTGTCCATTCAGGTTCAGACGAGCCAGGATGTACATAGGTATCTTCTTGCCATCGGTAATTTTGCCCGTGGTCAGCAAGTAAGACATGGGAGTTAGAATGTGAGCGCCATCAATGCCGTTACCTTGAGAACCTGTGGAGAGGTTGTCGCGGGTGGTTGCCCAAGAGGTTTGCTTGACCAATTTGACATCTTTCATGCCGTATTTGGCAAAGTAGCCTTTTTCCTGAGCAATGATTAGGGGTGCAGAGTCGGTCAGGGCAATGAAGCCGAGACTTGCTGCGGTAACTTCGGGAGTGTCGCCAGCCGCAACGTTGACCGCAGGAGTCGCGCTTGGTGACGCTGAGGTGGTTGTAGTTGTGGAGCTACTACAGCCATGTACAAGCAGCGTTCCGGCGGCGGTGGCACCTGCGGCAATGATGAACTTCCGTCTTGAGAGATTGGTCATGAGTTCCTTTCAGCTTTGTAAGTCAGCGATAGTTGGATTTGAGTGTGTGAGGATTGATGGGGCGAAGCTTGAACTAACAAGTCAGGGCAGCGATCGCCCCTGTGTTTGGCGGTCACATGGCTGCTTCAGCGCGAAGACTGGCACCAAAATTTTGAATCAACAGATTCCGCAACACAGGCAGCAGGTCTTCGCAAGGAATCCCTTTTTGCACACAGGTGCCAAGTTTGGCATCTTTGCCCACGGTGCCGCCCATGTATAGATCTACGGCATCTACCGTTTTGCCATCTTTGCGGATTTTGGTGCCCATTAAACCAATGTCTGCCACCTGCGGTTGACCGCAAGAGTTGGGGCATCCCGTCCAGTGAATCCGCACCGAATGAGGAACGTGCAGTTCTGCATCCAGGTCTGCGGTGAGTGCTAGGGCGCGGTTTTTGGTTTCGACGAGCGCAAAGTTGCAGAATTGGGCACCGGTGCAGGAGATTAGCGATCGCCCCAGCGTGGATGGATTGACAGAAAATCGCTCTAGCAGTGGCTCTTTCAGCAACGGTGCAATCCGCGAATCGGGCACATTCGGGATCAAAACGTTTTGCTCCACCGTCAGGCGCATTTCGCCACTGCCATACACCTCAGCAATCCGGGCTAAATCAAACATATCGGATGCAAACAGGCGACCTACAGGGATATGCAGACCCACGTAATTTAAGCCGGGTTGCTTTTGAGCATGAATGCCAATGTGATCCCGTTTTTCCCAAAGAATTTCGTCTTTCTCGGCTTCAGGTTGCAAGGAGTGTCCTATTTGCTGTTCGACTTCGGCGCGAAAGCGATCAACGCCCCATTCATCAATCAGCCACATCAAGCGAGATTTTTGCCGATTTGCCCTTAATCCGTGGTTGCGGTAAACCAGCAAAATTGCTTCGCACAGAGCCACTACATCACGCGGATCAACCCAGGCGTTTAGGGGAATTGCAGCATCGCAGCGCTTGGCAGAGAAGAAACCACCCACCAGCACGTTAAAGCCTAGGACATCACTTTTGTAAGCGGGAATAAAGGCGATGTCGTTAATTTCGGCATGGACGGAGTTATCTCTACAACCCGCGATCGCAATATTAAACTTACGCGGCAGGTTAGAAAAAGAGGGATTCCCTTCACCGTTGTTGGTAATCATGTCCTGCACCTTACGGCACAGCCCTCGTGTGTCAATCAGTTCGTCGGCATCAATGCCAGCAACGGGCGAGCCAGTGATATTGCGAACATTGTCCATGCCAGATTGAACACTGGTTAGCCCTGCCTGTTCAAATCGGCTAAAAATGTCTGGAATGTCTTCAATCCGAATTCCGCGCAGTTGAATATTCTGCCGAGTGGTGACATCGCCATAGCCATCTTCACCGTAGCGCTGAATCACTTCCGCTAAAACCCGCATTTGCCCACTGGTGACAATGCCGTTGGGTAGGCGCATCCGCAGCATAAACTTGCCAGGTGTGACCGGACGAAAGAAAACACCCAGCCATTTCAAGCGATGTTCGCGATCGGTTTCATCCATCGCCTCCCAGCCAATCTTGGCAAACTCTTCAAGCTCTGCCCTGATGGCTAGCCCATCTTTTTCTGCCTTTAACTTTTCAAACTTGTTCAGACTTGTTGCCGCCGGAACAGTACTTGTCATAACTTCATCCACTGAGATACTGCTAATTCGCTTAACCAACGCACCGTTTTTTCCCTGCAACTCCCATACTCAAACTGGCTGCTACCTCTAAAATTGCTTGCTGTTTTTCTAAACTGAACATTCAAAATTTGGACAGCTTAGTAAAGCGATCATTAATTCTTTTTAAAAAGTCAATTTAGAGCTTCCAGCTTGTGCGTAGCTAGAATTAAGGTAGAAGCATGGCGACAAGAGTTTCGTATAGTTAATTACAAAATATTTCTAAACATGAATTTTTAGCATTACTTTAATGCGACATAAGCAAGTATTGCAGATTCACAGTCAAGATTATTCCTGGAAACGACCGCATCATAGGCATTTGAGCCAATGTTAGCTAAACGGTTCAAATAGCAACGAATATCTTAAAACATTACAAATAGTGCATTTCTTGTTTGCAGCTATTTTCAGGAGAGTGGGCAGTGCCCAGAATTTTTCAAGGCGCTTCACCCCAAAGGTTTTGGGCAGTGCCCACCCTGCAATCTGTGGTCTATTCATGTAAAAACGGCTGTAACAATACTGTTTCTCAGCAATCAAATCGTGCCGCAATTCAGTGGGTTTGTCAGAAAATCCGTCTGTGAAACTGCAAACCTACATAGGTAAGCGCAAATTCTTGACTACCGACAGACTGCCTTGCCCCAAGAACGCACTCAATTTATTGGCAACCGCTCAATGGATCGTTATGGTAGTTCAGGGTGCGATCGCTCTTTCAAGCCCAACTCCGGCAACCGGGGCAGGGTTATGCTAGCCACCAATCTGGGCAACCTAAAAATGCAGCTTTTTAGCCATAGATCCCCATGAAATCGAGTAAACGCACTAGAAATGGTGTCTTGATTGGCACCGCCCTGTTGATTAGCCTTGGGCTTGCCTGGTTCCTGAAATGGTCGGGTGGTAACTCGTTAGAGTCGCTTGGCACCAAAAATGATGGGAGTGCTAGCGCGATCGCAGCAGACCCAAAAGTAAGCGTGGGCATAAACTTGTCAGGCATTGCCGATTGGTCGAGTCAATGGGGGTTTGTGGATGCGTTTAAGACCTCACGCGCCTGGATTCCGCAGCGACAAGGCGCACCTTGGGGGCAGGGCGGCACCCTCAAGCTCACCCGCGAGGGCTGGATTGCCTCCCTGGAACCCGGTCAAACTGCTGAAACCGTGATGATGATTGGCAAACACTTTCCCTCCGGCAAATACACATTGCTGTATGACGGCGATGGCAAACTGGGCTTCACCTTCAACACAGCTAAAATCATTAGCCAGTCTCCTGGAAAAATGGCGGTGGATGTGAAGATTGACGGGGAAGGGGTGTTCCTCAAAATTTTGGCGACGAATCCCAGCAATCCGATTCGCAACATCCGCTTCATCATGCCGGGATTTGAAAACACCTATCAAACCCAGCCGTTTCATCCTGTGTTTCTCGATCGGCTGAAGCAATTCAACACGCTCAGGTTTATGGATTGGGCGGCAACCAATAATTCTAAACTGGTAAACTGGAGCGATCGCGCCACACCCAGCAGTCCATCTCAGGCAAGCGGTAAAGGCGTTGCGCTGGAACATCTGATTCAACTGGCAAACACGCTCAAAATCGATCCGTGGTTTACCCTGCCAGCCCAAGCCAACGATGAGTATGTACGAAATTTTGCTGTGCTGGTGCGCGATCGCCTCGATCCATCGCTCAAAGTGCATGTGGAATATTCCAATGAAGTTTGGAACAGCCAGTTTAGTCAGGCAAAATTTGCGGGAGAGAAAGGACTGGAGCGACGATTAGATGACACCAGTTGGGGTGCAGGTTTACGCTATTACTCCGAGCGTTCCGTTGAAATGTTCAAAATTTGGGAAGACGTGTTTGGGGCAAATCGCAAACAGCGGTTGGTCAAAGTGTTGGCAGGACAGGCATTCAACCCTTGGACGGCTGAGCAAATCTTAGGCTGGAAAAATGCCTATAAATATGCCGATGTGTATGCGATCGCGCCCTACTTCGATGGCTTAGGCGATGACGACAAAGACGGCTGGAGCAACCTCAACGATGTCAAAAACGTCGCTACTACGATCAACCTGACTCCCGATCAAATTATTGACGGCATGATGCAAGAAATGCCCACGGAAATCAAAGCGATGCTAGATGGTAATGCCGTTGTCGCCAAACGGTTTGGAGTCGATCTAGTTGCTTATGAAGGAGGCGCACATCTGACGAGCTACCAGTTTCCTGACGACAAGGTGGCTAAAATGACGACCTTATTTACCGCTGTCAATCGCAGTCCTCGCATGAGAGAGGTATACAAAGCCTATTTGAACCAGTGGAAGCAAAGCGGCGGCAAGCTGTTTAACCAGTTCAACGATGTGGCAGCGCCGAGTAAATGGGGCTTTTGGGGCGCACTGGAATATCAAAATCAGGATATCAACAGCGCTCCAAAATACCTAGGTTTGACGGACTTTATTCGCGCAAACCCCAAAAAGTAAGACAAACTCCATCGGGCAAGCAAAACCAAACTTTGAAACAGCAGTAGAATTTAGGCTGTGGACTAACTTCACCGAGGTGACTATGGTTCCGAAAACTCACAAGTTGTTGGCGACTGATGCTGTGATCCACATTGAGCAGGATGATCCACCGCGATCGCCCAGAGACATTTTGCCAACAATGTATGATTTACCCAGTGAAGACCCAGAGGAGCCTGGTTTGCCCGACGAATTTCATGACCTCCAACCCCAACTCTTAAGCCGGACACTCAGCTTATCGGGCTACAGCCGAGAGAATTGCTTCACCGCGTCTGACCTCAACCTCTACTACACGGTGCGTCATCCACTGTGGCACAAGCGCCCAGATTGGTTTCTGGTCGTAGATGTCCCTCGGTTATATGAGCAGCGGGATTTGCGCCGCAGTTATGTACTCTGGCAGGAAGGCAATCCGCCCACTGTGGTAGTCGAGTTTTTGTCGCCGGGAACTGAAGCAGAAGACTTAGGGCGATTTTATGATAAAACGGCTGAGGGTTCAGAAGGTGAACCAACCCGTGCTGCTAGCTCTACCGCTTTAAACGGGGATAATGATGCGAAGGCAAAGCCTCCCGGAAAATTTGAGGTATATGAAACGCGGTTGCGGGTGCCCCACTACTTTGTCTACAGCCGTTTTACTCAACGCTTACGTTACTTTAAGCTAGAGGGCGGACAGTATCAGGAACAACCCCTCAACCCAAAAACGCCACTCGCCTGGTTGCCGGATTTAGAAATTGGCTTGGGAATCTGGCAGGGTGAATTTGAGGGAGTGACCGCTGCCTGGTTGCGCTGGTGTGACCAAGACGGCAACTGGCTCCTAACGGATACTGAACAAGCCCAGCAGCAACTAGAACAAGAACGTCAGGCAAAAGAACAAGAACGTCAGGCAAAAGAACAAGAACGTCAGGCAAAAGAACAAGAACGTCAGGCAAAAGAACAAGAACGTCAGGCAAAAGAACAAGCTCAAACTCAACTGCTGCAAGCGGCTCAAAACTTGCTGGCATCGGGGATGAAACTGGAGCAAGTGACTCAGATGTTAAATTTATCAGCGGTGCAAGTTGAATCGCTCCGTTCTTTGAATTAAATTTCAACCTGCCTGTTGTAGCTCAGTGAAATAAGGAAAAACAGATGAGCAACGTTAAAAACATTGTGCTGGTTCACGGTTTTTGGACAGATGCATCTAGTTACAGCGAGATTATTTCAACATTGTTGGCAGAAGAGTATGAAGTGGTTGCGGTTCAAAACCCGCTGACTTCGTTGGCGGATGATGTTGCGGCAACGAAACGCGCTTTGGCTCGCATCGAAGGTCAGTGCATTCTAGTGGGTCATTCGTGGGGCGGTATGGTCATTACCGAAGCTGGCAACGATGAACGAGTCTCTGGCTTAGTCTACATTGCCGCGCTGGCTCCTGATGCTGGCGAATCGATGATGGATTTGTTGAGCAAATACGAAGCCCCGCCTGTATCTCAGCATTTTCAAGAGCAAGAAGGCTTTATTTGGATTTCAAAAGAAGGCGTACAAAAGACGTTTGCAGGCGATCTTCCACTAGAACAATCAGCGTTGATATATGCGACTCAAACCGCGCCTTCGACATCACTGCTGGAAGCAACCATAAATTTGCCAGCGTGGAAAAATAAGCCAAGCTGGTATATTGTTGCGAGTCACGACCAAGCGGTTTCACCTAATTTTCAGCGAGATTCAGCGAAACGAATCGGGGCAACAACGGTTGCTGTTGAATCAAGTCACGTTGCAATGATGTCTCATGCAAAAGAAGTTTTGGACGTGATCCGAGAAGCGGCGGCAAATAGCTAATGTAACGCGCTGTCTAACAAATTTATTGAATGGAGGGGCAAGCATAAGGGCGATCGCATTGTAGCAACCCCCGCAAACGCATTTTCACCGAAATGGTGGACGGTACGGAAAATTCACTTCACTGTTTCTGTTTGCGCGTCTACAAGTTGGTCTAGCTGTTGCCACACCTGATTGAGAACGGCATCCAAACCTTGGCGGGTGGCGGAGGAAATTTTGAAGATGGGGGCGTGGCTGAGTTGATGCAGTTGGGCAGCGATCGCGTCTATGTCAACCGCTTCATCCACGGCATCCAGTTTGCTGAGTGCCACAATTTGGGGACGGTCTGCCAAGCCGCGATCGTAGGCGCAGAGTTCGTCTTGAATTGTCTGGTAGCTGGCGATCGGGTCTTCGCTGGTCACATCAATCAAGTGCAGCAGCAGGCGAGTGCGTTCAATGTGACGTAAAAAGTCAAATCCTAAACCAACGCCCATGTGCGCCCCTTCAATCAGTCCAGGAATATCAGCAAACACGGTGCCGTCGCCGGTTGGTTTCCGGACTACGCCCAAATTGGGCACCAGCGTTGTAAAGGGATAGTCGGCAATTTTGGGGCGCGCTGCCGATACTGCCGAAATGAAAGTAGATTTTCCAGCATTGGGCAACCCGATGATCCCGACTTCTGCCAGCAGTTTCAGCTCTAGTCGCAGCATCCGACCATCTCCAGGCAATCCGGGCAGGGCTATTTCTGGGGCGCGATTGTGATTGGTCAAAAAGCAGGCGTTGCCTAAACCGCCTTTGCCGCCCTTCGCCACACACACTGTTTGCTCTGGTTCTACTAAGTCACCCAGCAATTCTTCGGTTTCCGCATCAAAGATCATGGTGCCGCAGGGAACTTCAATGATGCGATCGCGCCCGGAAGCTCCCGTGCATTTATTCGGTCCACCCCGTATGCCGTCATCCCCTTTATATAAACGGTTGTAGCGAAAATCGAGCAGCGTTTGCAGGTTCTCCACGGCTTTCACAAGCACCGAACCACCCCTGCCGCCAGTTCCACCAGAAGGACCTCCCGCAGGCACATACTTTTCTCGCCGGAAGGCAACCATCCCGTCGCCACCATCTCCTGCCTTCACCTGAATCTCGGACTGATCAATAAATTGCATAAAACGCTCAGAATTCTCTTGATAGCAGGGTTCGATGGCGATAATACTCACTTAAAGCTTTGGCTAGAGATCATCGCAGCGACCCACTATTGTACACACAAACCAAGCCCGTTGTCTTGATGATATTGCATCTTGATTCGGCAAATGCGTGAGCAATTACAGCCCATTTCCCGTTAAAACAAATGGTGTCCAGTAATAGGGATGCTGATGGTTGATCACAAATGTCTCAAGATTCACAAAGGCAAAAGCTAGCGAGCAGCTATCATAGGCTGTACTTGGTGACTTCCAGTCATGACCTATTGCCTCAACCCAGATTGCCAAAAGCCACGTAATCCTGATAGCGCGAAAACCTGCCGCAATTGTGGAGCAACGCTGTGGCTGAAGGATCGCTATCGGGCGATCGCGGCGATCGGTCAGGGTGGGTTTGGCAGAACCTTTTTAGCGGTGGATGAAGACAAGCCCTCCAAGCCGCGCTGTGTGATTAAGCAGTTTTTGCCCATTGCTCAAGATCCACGCAACCTTAAAAAAGCCGCCGATTTATTTGAGAAAGAGGCAGTTCGGCTGGAAGATTTGGGTCACCATCCGCAAATTCCAGAACTGTTTGCCTACTTTCGCCAAGAAGGACAGCAATATTTAATTCAAGAATTTATCTATGGCAAAACCCTTGCCGATCTGCTGACCCAGGGAGCCTTTGCTGAAGTGCAGGTGCGGGAGGTGTTGACTAGCCTATTGCCCGTGCTGGAGTTTATCCACGGGCACAAGGTGATTCATCGCGACATTAAACCGGGCAACATCATTAGTATGGCAAGTGCCCAGGGCAGTATGGCACTGCCTCCATCCGGAAAATTCGACTGGACAACCTTGCAGCAAGCACTTGCCACTGAAGCCGCCCAGGGTTTTCGGAATGTGATCAGTCCGTCTTATCGATTTCATGAGTTGCTCAGTTTTAGCCTGTCGCAATCGCCGAAAGATGTTGCGATCGGGCTGCAAACTCACTGTGAACAACTGGCTGCTCAGTTTGCCCGCTATCCTGCTCTGCCTCTAGCACAGCGCCAATACTTAGTGACCGATGCCAGCCGTTTATTGTTTGAATTGCGCCACGCCTCGGAAGCAAAATTAGGACAACCCGCGATTGGGCGATTGGGACTGGTGGATTTTGGAGCCGCCAAATCGGTGCAAGGGTTGGAGCCGATGCAAACTGGAACCACCATCGGCAGTCCAGAATATGTGGCACCGGAACAGGCGCGGGGCAAAGCCGTTTTTGCAAGTGATTTATATAGCTTAGGCGTGACTTGCATTCACTTATTGACCAAGCTGTCGCCCTATGACCTGTTTGATCCCCATGAAAATATTTGGATTTGGCGCAGATATTTGACCTATCCCATTAGCGACAAGCTGGGATTCATTTTAGACAAACTGCTAGAGCCTGCCCTTCCCAGACGCTATCAATCTGCAATCGATGTTTTGCAAGACTTGGAGGGCGCGATTCCCGTAGCGAGTCCGGGGGAAAGCTTCGCTAACGTTTCACGAATCGCCGTCTCGCCGTCTGTTCCATCTTCATCCTTACCAGTGCAGTCACCCGCTGCCATGCCCGCTGCATCGATGCCGATGATGCCATTCCCGGCTCAGCCCTCATTTCAAATCACGCCGCGCCCCCGGTTAATCTCGCCAGGATTGGCACCTGCCCTAGAAACCGATCCAACGATTTTGAATCCGCCACTAGAACCACCCAAGTCGAGGCGCAAAGCTTTACCCAGTTGGCAATGCGTTCACACATTTGAGGCAATGGGCAGAATTTATGCGATCGCCCTCAGCCCCACGGAACCCATTTTGGCAAGCGCGATCGGCAACACGATTAAACTGTGGGATCTCGACACGCTCCAACCCATCCGCACCCTCACCGGACATCTGGATATTATTCCGGCTCTGGTTATTAGCCCCGATGGCAACCTGTTGATTAGCGGCAGTGCCGACAAAGCCATTACCTTTTGGGAAATCGCCACCGGCAGACGGCTAGCCAATTTGCCCCTGCACGCGGATACCGTGCTAGCGCTAGCCGTGTCGCCCGTGGAAAAACTGTTGGCAAGCAGCAGTTTTTATGATCCCATCACCCTGTGGGATATGGCGTTGGCGCACAAACGTCATGGTTTGTTAGGGCATTCTGCCCGGATTGATGCGCTGGCATTTAGCCCCAATGGCACCATGCTTGCCAGCGGCAGCGGCGACATGACGATCAAGCTGTGGGATACCAACACTGGAGCAGAAATTCGTACGCTCACAGGGCATACCCACCAAATTTCTAGCCTTGCGTTTAATCCCGACGGCACCACGTTGGCAAGCGCTAGTTGGGATGGCACCGTCAAACTATGGAACTTGAAAAACCGCCGCCAAGGACGGATGCTAGAAGCCGAATCGGGGCGGATAAATGGATTGGCGTGGAGTGCCGATGGTAAGAACTTGGCGATCGCCAGCGACAATCTGCAAATCTGGACACCTGCCTCTAGGAAAACCAATCCAATTCTGGTGGGGCATACTGATGCCATGATCGCTGTGATTTTTGGACGTGACGACCACACCCTGATCAGCGCCAGTGGCGATCGCACCATCAAACTCTGGCGTTGGGAATAAAATTATCCCATGCCAGGAATTAATCCACCGCTCAACCGACTCATTGCGGTACTGGCGATATCAGAATAGCGGAGCTGTCCACATAGAATTTGCCCAAAGGCAGCCGTTGCCCTGGGTCGCTTGATGCCTTTTTTATAGGCAAGCCCCGGAAATCTGTAAAAAGCTCCGGCAATGCGCTGTGCCCAGAGCATTTCTGATCCCCAGCGATCGTTGATCACCTGGGTGTAGTTTTCTAGTGCGTTCGATTTGCCAACTAGCGCTTGATCGATCGCTTCTGCCGCCTTTACACCCGTAAACATTGCCGGACGAACTCCTTCGGCGATGAGTGGATCGACCATGCAAGCCGCTTCTCCTGCCAGCAAGGCATTTTGGGTGTGCAGCTTTTGGTTGCCATCCCACAAACAAATTGGCTGAACAAACTGCTGACAATCCGCCGGATTAACCCCCGTTTGCCTAGCATAGTCTGCCATGGTGACGTGCAAGTCCGACGGCTCATTTCCGCGAAAAGTTGCCCCCGCAATCGAACAGCGATCGCCCTTGGGAAAGCTGGAGATATATCCATTTTTAACCATGCCAAATTCAAACTTGGCAATCATCGGCTGGTTTCCCGCAGTAGGAGCTTCTAGAATCGTTCCCATCCGCTGCTTAGCCTGTTTGAATCCTAGCCATTGCCGCATCGAACCAGCGGCTCCATCGGCGGCAATCAAATAGCGGGCTTCAATCGTGCAGTTTGCAGTGCTAACATGCCAGCGATCGCCCCTAAACTCAATTCCTGTGGCGGTAGTGTTATCTCGCAGTTCTACGCCTTGTGCCTGCGCTTGCTGCACCAAAAAATGGTCAAAGACATCCCGCTGCACCATCCACATCGGCTCCATGGTTGCTAAACGAGCTTCTATTGGATCTCCAAGCTTCCAGGTATAGCGCAAGTTTTCGACCTTACCCGCGATCGCAGGTGAAAAATCAAAATCAAACCACTGGGCAACTTCAGGAGAAACTCCACCAGCACAGGGTTTGTACCGAGGGAGCGCCTGTTTCTCTAGCAAAATTACTGAACGTCCACGTTTTGCCAAATGATAGGCGGCAGATGCACCAGCCGGTCCTGCTCCCACAACGACACAATCAAACGCCATGCTGGAACGCTCCTTGAGTAACTTAACTGCAATGTCTTCCGTCAAATTAACTTATAGAGGCTCTATCAAACAACAAATTACAGCCAGAGTTATTTAAAGCTCTATAAATAGTCTGTTTTTTTAGAGATGAATGACCATCCGAAAAAAGATTGCTGACTGCGATTCACCTCAAAAGGTTGCTCTGACTAGATTAGAGAAGCCAGTAGATTTACAATGGTTTAATAAAGGAACTTTATATTCTTGGATTTTTCAGGTTTTTAAGAATTTTGCAACGAGGAAAGTATATTGCCCTTAAGCCCTTTTTTGAATGGGTCACGGTTCAAAGTTGGCAGGGGTTTTGGATTGCTTGGGCGATCGCCCGCAAAGTTCAACAATTATACGGAATCCAATTATTTCTAAGGCTTCTAGGATAGGTTCATGAAAAGTTCATAAACATAAAGAATTTAGTCATAAAGAATTTAGTTTTCCCCATCGAAGAGGATTTTAAAGATGAACTGGCAAGTCTGTATTCGCTATCCCAATGGGCAAGAGAAAGCAATTTGCTCCTTTCAAAATCGAGAAAATGCTTTGAAACGGATTGATGCCATTTACTCTCAGGGCTACCCCATGCATGTGGCATATGTGGTTCGACCGATTCAGCGCATCGAAGTTGCACGATGCGAAAATGAACCGCTCAGTCATTTGCAGATTGCTTGAGTGATTTCATAGTTCATTCTATTAACACCAAAACCTATTCAAAAAAGTACGTTCACCGCCTGTTTGAATAGGTATGGGGTGGAAATAAGAGTTTTAGTGAACAGATCTGCCTGCTCAGGTGAGCCTAAACCGTTGTTATGTCCTTCTCTTTCGCCGCAAGCACTTCTTCCACTCTTGCCACAAATTTGTCAGTCATTTTTTGAATCTTGTCTTGTAGATCGCGGGATTCGTCCTCAGAAACTTCGCTGCTTTTCTCTTGTTTACGAACCGCATCAACCGCATCACGGCGGATATTCCGAATGGAAACTTTGCCTTCCTCGGCGAGTTTAGCGGCGAGTTTAACCAATTCTTTACGGCGATCGCTGGTCAGTTGTGGAATATTCAAGCGGATCACAGCCCCGTCATTGTTAGGAGTTAGACCTAAATCTGACAGTTGAATTGCTTTTTCGATCAGGCTGATACTGGTTCGATCAAACGGCTGAATGGTAATTGTGCTGGCATCAGGAATGTTAATGCTGGCTAAAGATTTTAGTGAGGTAGGCGCTCCATAGTATTCCACTGAGATGCGATCGAGTAGAGACGGATTAGCGCGTCCGGTACGAATGGTGTTAAAAGACCGTTGAGTTGACTCAACCGCCTTTTGCATATGATCTTCAACTTCAGCTAACTTCACAAAGACCTCCGACAAGGGTTCCAATGGGATCTCCCATCACCGCTCTACGAATGTTGCCCTTCACTGAAAGGTCAAACACGATGATAGGAATATTGTTCTCTTTACATAAGGATATGGCAGTAGCGTCCATTACCCGCAAGTCTTTGTTGAGAATATGAGCATAGTTTAGTGTTTTGTATCGTCGCGCATTTGGGTTCGTCTGCGGGTCTGAATCATACACGCCATCTACTTTAGTGGCTTTGAACACTACATCTGCGCCAATTTCAGCCGCTCGTAGGGCTGCGGTGGTGTCAGTGGTAAAGAAAGGATTGCCCGATCCCGCTCCAAAAATGATGATGCGCCCTTTTTCGAGATGACGAATGGCACGTCGTCGAATGTAAGGTTCCGCAATCTGCTGCATCGAAATCGCAGTCTGCACACGAGTGGGCACTTCCATTCGCTCTAAGGCATCTTGCAGAGTCATGGCATTCATCACGGTGGCGATCATGCCAATATAGTCAGCGGTCGCTCGATCCATGCCAGCCGCCGCGCCCTTGATGCCACGAAAAATGTTACCGCCGCCCACTACCACGGCAACCTGCACCCCATTCGCCGTAACATCTGCGATTTCTTCGGCAATTCCTTGCACAATGTCTGGATCAATTCCATAAGCCAGATCGCCCATCAAGGCTTCACCGCTTAGTTTCAGTACTATCCGTTGATAAGTTAAGCCCATGAGGTGTCAATTGCCTTAAATACCTTCTTAAGATAGTCCCTAGAAAATCACTTCGTCCACCCATTGACCGCAGTCAATTTTTTCGGAATCGTTTAAGTTCTTAAGTTCGCCATTTAACCGAACAGCCAATCGGTGGCGTTGAGGTGGGTTTGACTGGAGTGCCGCTGAGAATTTGAGCGATCGCATCTCGAAGATAGGTTACCTTCACATTGCTGGCATCTTCTGCATTATCATCCATGCGTCCGCTATAGCAAAGAACGCCATGATGATTGAGTAGAAAGATATGGGGAGTCTTTTCTGCGCCAAAGCTATGGGCGACATCCTGAGTCACATCCCGGAGATAGGGAAAATTCAACTCATTGGTTGTCACAAATGCCTTCATGTTGTCAAAACTGTCGGCTGGATATCGGTCTGCATCATTAGGGTTAATCCCAATGAGCGTAAATCCTTGATCTGCAAAATCAGCTTGCAGTTGCTTGAGCCGCTCTAAATACATGTGAACATAAGGACAGTGGTTACACATAAACACCACGCCGACTGCCTTAAACCGCTCCAAGTAACGAGATAAGTGATGCACAGACTCATCACTACCGGGCAATTCAAAGTCTGGTGCGTAACTCCCGATCGCGGTTCCCATCTCCATAACTGTGCCCCTGTGAATGAATGAAAAACTAATTACCAGCCTTTGGCGATCGTCTGATAACCAATTAACTTATAAACTAATTTAGCAGCCGTAAACTCCGAAACGACGGAATCTGCGATCGGTGCCAACTCCATGACATCGCAGCCAATCACATCATGGGTCTCAAACACACGCTGCAAAAACACCAGTAATGCAAACCAGTGTAAACCGCCGGGTTCTGGAGTGCCCACTCCGGGCATCAACGTCGGGTCAATTCCATCCAAATCAATTGTGAGGAACACTTTCTCTGTTTTGATGCCTGCCCATGCCCGTTCCATCCAATCGGGCTGAAGGGCAATCTCTCTCGCCCGAATCACCGTTAGCTGCTGTTCTCGAATCAGGTCAGCTTCTTCTTTGCAAAGACTGCGAATGCCAATCTGTACGGTGGGCAAGCCCATATCCACTACTCGGCGCATAACGCAGGCATGATTATGAATCGAGCCTTCATATTCATGTCGCAAGTCGCCATGGGCATCAATTTGCACCACAGTAAACGGTTCGCCAGGATTTGCCTGCCGATAAGCTTCCACAATGCCCGTGGTGATGCTGTGTTCGCCGCCTAAAGAGATGACAAATTTGTGATCAGCCAGCAGCTTACTCACTGTCGCCTGAGTCACCCTCAGCATTTCTTCTGAGGGCATCAGGGCATTATTGCGGGTGTCAGCGATCGCGTCGTGGGTGTGAATGCCAACCGTCCACAATTCGCGATCGTGGTCGTCGTCATAATATTCCACCTGCTGAGAGGCATCCAGAATTGCGGCGGGTCCATTTTCGCAGCCACGCCGATAGGTCGTAGTCGCCTCAAATGGAATCGGCAAAATAACTACTTTGGCAGCATCATACTCTGCGGCAACCTCCGCCCCCAAAAATGGTAAAGAAGATGTTAACGTTTGCACCTAAATTCTCATAGCATAGTAACTTTCTCAATCCTGACATGATTGAGGCATCCATTGCCACTGTGAAGCCACTGTGAAACCATCCAGAAGCGAAACCATCTAGAAGCGGAACCATCTAGAAGCGATATGCAACCGAATCAACGGTGATTTGGCTTAAAACTCAGCCTTCATAAAGCATGGGTAATCAGGCTAAACGGGTAGAGCAGCAGCTACTACTTCCGCCCCGCTAATTGCCCGTTAACAGCATTCAGCACTCGCCGTTGCTTAAGCCATGCCCATCGTTCAATGTCTTCATTTGTGGCAACCGCATTTTTCAAGAGTTTCGAGGAATCTTGCAGAAATTTTCGCCTTCCCAATCGCTCTTGAACCGTGGGATCGTCGCTCGTTCTGGTAGTAACCCTTTTGTTGTCTTGCATTTCGGTGACCTCAGTTGCCGACCCCATTGAAACGTTGACATCGATCGCGGTTTTGTAGAGAGATGCTGCGCCTGCAACACCAGTACGCGACTGAGAAACGATTGTGAGGTGGTTGAGGTCGTAGCATCGACCATTCGGCATTCGGATGTAAGAAGGGAAACTTGCACAGGGATTCGCGTTGACAGGAAGCGCAAACAACTGCAAGGCAGACAAAAAGACTGAGGAGATGACGACTGACGGTGCAACCGAACGTAAGAATTTCATTAGCTTGACCAAATTGTTGTTACTTAAATAGTTCCCGGAATTACCGGAATGAAGATACACCGACTGTTAAATGTCATCGTTTCCTAACAAAAGAGAATGTGACGTAGAAGCCCCTCCTGCTCAAAGATGGAAACGATAGACCTCAAAAGCGCGGCGAAATTCTACAACGCATTGCCCCATCAGAACATTGCCTCGAATTATTTGCAGGCTCAGACATCAGATTTAGAGTGCCCGATTAATATCTGAGCGATCGCCTTAATTACGTTTACTGAAAAGCAGAGTACTATCCGGATTCGGCTAACCCTGCAAGCCAGTTAAGCCGCTAGAAGTCAAATATTTTCAAGACCGTAATCGGTTTACTGCTTGACTCGCTTGCTTTGTTGGTGCGGCTGATTTTTCACCCACACTCCTGGCAACTTCTACGCCGTTCTCTTCCAAAATCACAATCGGGTCAGAACCCGCGCCCATTTCAATTCGCTTGACCAGCACTTTGCCCCCAGAAATTCTTTGCCCAACGCCAACATAACGACTGCCTGGGTCACCGGGCACGATTACAA
>Ga0163155_10000791_pt1 | contig 39008 bp, 32 predicted proteins | sample OliLakLV19SP4G1_FD_148611 | JGI IMG/M metagenome (GOLD analysis project Ga0163155, IMG submission 148611) | Freshwater microbial mat bacterial communities from Lake Vanda, McMurdo Dry Valleys, Antarctica - Oligotrophic Lake LV.19.SP4.G1 | ecosystem: Environmental > Aquatic > Freshwater > Lake >... | reverse complement strand
TATCAGGGATCTGGCCAAAAAACTAAAAGAGAAATACAAAGAAAATATCATCATTGACACTTTGTTCAATGAGAATGTTACTATCAGCAATGTCAAAGCCTTAAAACAGAAGCTACAGCAAACCACGGTAAATGACAAAGTCATCATCGCCTATTCCGGCCATGGGCTATTGAGCAAGGAGTACGATTATTATCTTTCTACTTATTCAATAAACTTTGATAAGCCTGAGCAAAACGGGTTACCTTACGATGAACTTGAAAATTTATTGGACAGTATCCCCGCCCGCAAAAAACTGATGCTGATCGATGCCTGCCACAGTGGTGAAGTGGATAAGGAAGACCTGGTCCGCATAAAGGGCAGCTCTGATTCGCTAATAAAAGGAGTTACCCCGGTAGCTTATTCTGGTGAAGGCCATCTGGGTTTAAAAAACAGTTTTGAACTGATGCAGAGCTTGTTTGTGAATGTAGGCAAAAGCACAGGTGCTACGATCATATCAGCAGCAGCAGGTACGCAATTCGCTTTGGAAAGAAATGATTTGAAAAATGGTGTTTTTACGTATTCAATTTTGGAAGCAATGAATAAATATCCCACCGTGAAAATAAGTGAACTAAAGAAAATTGTAGGCAAACGGGTGGAGGAGTTGACAAAAGGACTTCAAAAGCCAACATCCAGGAACGAGACCATTGCGGTGGATTGGACTTTGTGGTAAATAAAAGAAAATGCATACAAACCTTTTAAAATTAAATTATAAGATTGCATATGCGAAGCAGAACTATTATATTATTTTTCTTTTTCTTCCTGTCTAACATATGCTTGTTTTCACAAGAGCTAAAGCTCGGCATCCCCTTCGGACATACAGCACCTGTTGATTTGGCTAGGTTTAGTCATGATGGAAAGTGGGTGGTTACTTCCAGTTGGGATAGCCAACCAATGTTATGGGATGTTGTATCGGGTAAGATGATCCATTTGTTCAAAGGCCATACATCCCGTATAGTTTCTGCAAGGTTTACCAATGATGACCGGTATCTTCTTACAGCATCAAATGACAAAACAGTAAAATTGTGGAATGTACAAACGGGGAAAGTTATTTACACTATTGAGGGGTTTAAAAATAATCCCGAATCAGCTGTTTTAAGTTATAATGGAAAACTGCTTGCAATCAGCCAGATCTATGAAAGAAAAATATTTTTATATAACGCTACTACAGGTAAACTGGAAAAAACGTTTACCGGATTTAATGGCGATATAAGAGAAGTAAAATTCAGTATAGATGATCAGCAATTGGCAGTGGTATATACTGATAAACCAACCCAGGTAATAAGTGCAGTCACCGGGAAACCAATTTTTGAATTAAAAGGACATACAGGGAATGTCAATTGCCTTGTTTTTAGTCCCAACAAAAAATGGATTGCAACGGCTTCAGATAATGGCGAAGCAATTATATGGGAGGCGTCATCGGGAAAATTAATCCGGGATTTCGCAAAACATCCAGCTTCAATTACAGGAATTGATTTTTCGCCTGATAATAAGAAGATGGCAACCGTGTCGAGAGATGGCTTCCTTACTATCGTAGAAACAGAAACAGGAAAACAAATTAAACAATTCAATGAAGATGGCTGGTTGCTGTCTGTAAATTTCAACAAGAATGGAAACCTGGTTCTTGCAACATCCAATTTTGGGCATATAAATATTTACAGTTTAGTGACTGGCGAATTAACACAGACATTGAAGAAGCATACCAATATTGTTTCCTCCGCTGTTTTATTGGATAATGATGAAATGATTGTTTTGCATTGGGATGCAAAACCGAAAATCTGGAATATTAAAACCGGGCAGATTATTCATACTATCCCCGGTTTCCGGGGTGAAGGATTTTTAAATGTAATTGGAACCAAAGAAGGAAACTGGTATGTAAAATATGCAGACAGAAAAAAAGTTACAGTATATAAAAGATTTAGACAAGCGCCAGCGTATGAAATTAAAACCAATCAGGCCCTTGGTGTTTTTCCTAAATTAAGCGGGGATGATAAACGGTTTTATTTTAATGACAGTAATAGCTTACGTTGCATTGAACTAACTACAGGTAAAGAAGTTTATCAATCTGAAACTAAAGAAGAACTTTCACCTCCTGTTTTTGACAGGCAATTTCAACAACTGCTTACCCTAATGGGCAAAGGGTTCTTTAAAACAAGTATCGTTATCTGGAACCCTGAAACGGGTAAACAACTACAGGTAATTGACGTTAAGGGAGAAGTTACTCAGGCGGAATTTAGTGCCGATGGATCCCAGATTTTTGCAAAATGTGATGATACACTCATGAAAGCATTTGATGTACAAACTGGAAATGAGATAGCACAATGGTCAGCCAGCAATATAAAATATTGGTCCTTTGCAGTATCACCAGATAATGAACACATAATAATCGGGGATGATGAAGGTGTTGTAAAAGTTTGGAGAACGAAGGATCAACTGTTAATTAAAAGATGGAAAGGGCATAATGAAAAAATCAAAAAAATCAGTTTTAATAAAGATGGGAGCCTTTACACCACAGCCTCAGGAGATAATATAGTTAAGGTGTGGAAAGCAGCTGATGGAACCCTGCTGCATACTTTAACGGGTCATACAGAATCAGTGAGTTCCGCTTCGTTTATTAAGAATGACAAATTTATTCTCACAACCTCCGAAGATACACAGCTTAAATTATGGAAATCAGCTACGGGTGAGCTGGCAGCAACTTTTATTGGTGTGGATGATGGTTATGTTACTATTTTGCCAAACGGCTATTACCAGGGCGATAAAGCAAGTGTAGCGAAACTATATTATGTAAAAGGAATGTCAATAGTAACTTTTGACCAATTGGATATAAAATACAACCGGCCCGATAAAGTTTTAGAAGCTTTAGGAAATACTGATGTAGCATTGATAAAATCTTATCGACAGGCTTATGAGAAAAGAATACGAAAACTCGGAATAGATACTTCATTTTTCAGGGATGGATACAGTGTACCCTCTGCAGATTTTGTAAACAGGAACAATATTCAGTATGAGCAAAAGAATGACAAACTGGTTTTACACATACAGGGTAGTGATAGCATTTATACATTGGATCGTTTTAATATATGGGTAAATGAAATACCTGTATTTGGCCAGCGGGGTATTAATATCAGGCATAGGAATAACAAATCAATAGATACTACAATTACTATTAAACTCTCGCAAAAAGAAAACCGAATAGAAACTTCCGTTTCCAATGTAAATGGAACAGAAAGTTACCGCATACCATTGATTTTAAATAAAATAACTGCAGTAAAACAAAAAGAGATTATCCGCTTTATCGGAATTGGAATAGATGAATTTGCAGATGATAAATACAACCTTCAATACAGTACCAAGGATATCCGGGATTTGTCTATAAAATTTAAAACTAAATATAAAGATGATATTATTATTGATACGTTATTTAATGAAAGGGTAACGGTAAGTAATGTAAAAGCGTTAAAACAGGCATTGCTCAAGTCAAATGAAAATGATAAAGTGATAATCGCCTATTCCGGGCATGGTATGTTGAGTAAAGAATATGATTATTATCTCTCTACGTACTCAGTCAACTTTGAAAAACCAGCACAAAACGGTTTGTCGTATGATGAATTGGAAAATTTATTAGACAGTATACCCGCCAGAAAAAAATTAATGTTAATAGACGCTTGCCACAGTGGCGAAGTAGATAAGGAAGACCTGGTTACACTTACTGCATCTTCAGATTCTTTAATAAAAGGATTGAAACCGGTGGCTTATAAGAAAGAAGGTCATTTGGGATTGAAGAATAGTTTTGAATTAATGCAAAGCCTTTTTGTAAATGTTGGGAAAAGCACCGGCGCCACCATTATCTCCGCTGCCGCAGGAACACAATTCGCTTTGGAACGAAATGATCTGAAGAATGGCGTATTTACGTATTCAATTTTGGAAGCGATGAATAAATTTACCACTATGAAAATAAGTGAACTAAAGAAAATTGTAGGGGAACGGGTGGAGGAATTGACCAAAGGGTTACAAAAGCCGACTTCGAGAAACGAAACGATCGCAGTGGACTGGACTTTGTGGTAAGAGAATGCTATATATTCGGACAAATTATCCCTACACATGAAAAAGTGCTGCCTGGCTTTGGTTATTTTATTTACCTGTAACCTTTCTTTTGCTCAATTACAGGTGATACCCCAGCTTTTTTCGCAGAAGTATATCACCAATGCCGTTTATAGTTATTCCCAGAAGATTGTAGCTAGTTCTGAATACCGGGTAGACCGGGTAGAATTTATGGATGCCCGGACCAAACTGAAAATGGGGGCAGTGATAACACAAGGACCCGTTATCAGCCTCGCCGTAGACTCATCCGGAAAATATTTTGTAGCCGGTACCGAACGGGGCGTTATCCACATTATCGATGCCGGTTCCCTGACCATTATTAAAACCATTGATGCTGGCATAAAGGCTGGAAATTATTTCGTCATCCTCAATTACTTTCCGCTCTTGTTTGCAGATAGTACTACTTTTTATTTTACCGGGTACGTTCCCGAACCAACATCGAAAGCGGGTAAGACAGCAATCACCGATTATTATATTTATAAGTATAACCTGGTCAGCAATGCCCTTACACGAATTGGCCAATCGGCCAGTAATAAGCCGTATTATTTCCTGTGGAATAAAAAGCAAAAAACAATTGCGGTGATGGGAGAGAAAAATCTTATTACTATTAATTTGGCTACAGGAAAAGAGGAACCTTCCTTCTCTACCTCCGCATTACAATTAAGCAGTTTTGGTTCAGAAAATTTTTTCCTTGATGAAAGCGAAAATAACCGGCTGGGGATATTATCAAATGAATCACACAACCTTTTTTTCTACGATACCCGCACATTCAAAAAAGTGGATTCGCTGAAAAATGTATACCGCTTTCTAAAAACGGGTACTGATCAATTGCTTTACCAATCCATGGATAAAATTTTTTATACCATCCAGTTAAAATCCAAAAAAATCAAACTGGTCACGACCGATTCCCTGGAGAACCCGCAATGGTGTTATTCCCTGCTGAACTTTCAACAAAATGTTTATGGAGCAATTACCCGCAATGGTATTGGCAGCATTAATCTCAATGTGTCGGCCATCAGCATGCCGGGCTATGCGGACGATCCCCTTCCCTGGGGTGTAAGTGTTACCGGGGCTTCCACCCTGGTTTATGCTACCGATAAAACCCTGTATGAATTTGATTTTATGCAGGCCAACCTGAAACGGGAAGTCGCTACCTTTTCCTCCATGGTAAAAAAATCTTTATTCATCCCGCAACAACAACTATTGATCGTAGAAATATTTCAACAAAATGCGTATGGGAATACGGTCATTGATTCGCTGGTCGCTTTGCAGTACCAAACCGGGAAGATATTGTGGAAATACAATGCGGGCGCCACTGCTATTACAGGTATCAGTATGAGCAGTGATAGCCTGCGGATTCTTTTATTGATCGGAAGGAATAAACTGGTTGAATTGGATATAAGCACCGGCCAGGTATTGGAAGAAATATTGACCCCAAAAACGGTGTATGGGGCTGATTTTCGGGGCGAAGTAAACGGGTTTTATACCGGGCTTACACAAAGCAACACCGGCTATTGCCTGGAAGGTATCGGGAAAAATATCAGCCAGTTTTCCTACGGCTGTTTTGATTATCACAGGCCGGTACGGGTCTTTGCTACTGACAAAACCAAGAATTATGCAGCCATTGCATATCCGGAAGACAGCCATTTTTATATTTTCCCCCTGCATAAAGATTCTTCCTATACGGAGATAAGTACCAATGCCCGTGTAATACTATTCAGTCAGGATAACCAATGGCTGGCCACGGGTTCTTTTAACGGAGGCTATGTACGATTATACCGCTTTCCTTCGCTGGATATGTACTGTGATATTAAATGCGGGGTGGGTAAAGTATTTGATCTTGTTTTTTCAGCAGACTCAAAATTATTATTTGCCATGCTGGAAGATGGGTATGTCAGCGTAATCAATATTGCGCAAAAGAAAGTGATGACGGAAATGATCCTCTATAAAAACAATTTCCTGGTTAAAGACAGCCTGGGTTATTATACTGCCAATAAAAAACAGGTGAATGAAATCGGTCTGCGGGTGGGTAACCGCTGTTACCCGATCAGCAATGCAGATATTAAATTTAACCGTCCAGATATGATCATCCGGGCGATGGGAGTGCAGGACACAGCTTTGCTGGCGGCTTATAACAAGGCATATGAGAAACGTTTGCGGAGGATGAAAACAGATAGTAAACAGCTTGCTGCAATAACCAGTTTTCCTGAAGCAGTTATTGTAAACGTCCAATATATATCACCTAAAACAAAATCAACAGAAATCAAGTTGCCGGTATCTTTCCGCTCCACCACCACCCCGCTTAAAACTTATAATGTCTGGATAAATGACGTGCCGGTGTTTGGAACATCGGGCATCAGTATTGCAGGGCGCAAACTGCAAAAACTGGACACAGTCCTGGTATTGAAACTTACTGGTGGCGATAATAGTATCGAAGCAGAATGTACTGACCAGGCAGGTGTAAAAAGCACCCGGGAACAGGTAAAAATCAATTCCCAGGCGCCCTCGGCATTTAAAACCTATTTCGTTGGAATAGGTATTGATCAATTCAGCCAACCAACCTATAACCTTTCCTGGAGTGTAAAAGATATCAGGGACCTGGCAAAAAACCTGCAAAGAAAAATACCCGACCTTATCATTGATACTTTATTAAATGAAAAGGTAACAACGGGAAATGTGACCATTTTAAAAAACCGGTTACTAAAAACGGGGGTGAATGACAAAGTTATCATTGCGTATTCTGGTCATGGCCTGTTGAACAAGGACTTTGATTATTTTCTTTCGACCTACTCGGTCAATTTTGATAACCCGGAAGATAACGGGTTGCCATATGAGCAATTGGAAAATTTGATGGACAGCATACCGGCCCGGATGAAGCTATTGCTGATAGACGCCTGCCATAGCGGCGAAGTGGACAAGGAAGACCTGGTCACCCTGGAACAAACACCGGACTCTTTAATAAAGGGATTAAAACCCGTTGCTTATAAAAAAGCAGGACAGGTAGGATTGAAAAATAGTTTCGAATTGATGCAGGGTTTATTTGTGAATACCGGGAGAAGTACAGGTACTACCATTATTTCGGCCGCGACCGGAACCCAGTTTGCCCTGGAAAGAAATGATCTAAAGAACGGGGTGTTTACGTATTCAATCCTGGATGCGATGAAGAAATATCCCACCATGAAAATAAGTGAATTGAAAAAGATCGTAGGTGAAAAAGTATTGCAGCTGACAAAGGGTTTACAACAACCCACTTCCCGGAATGAGACGATCGCCATGGATTGGGATATCTGGTAAAACTATTTTATTTTGTTTTTTTAGCCGGGACTATCCGGAATAATAGATTGAAAATACTGCCGTCAGTACTGCTGACATTTTCATTTTTAGGTCCCTTGGCCGCCACCGAATAGGAGTTTTTTACCAGTTTTTCCAACACTTTAAAACTTCCTTTTGTTCCCTGGGAGTTGGCAATTATTTCCATGTTGATCATTTCTTTAGAAACAAATATTTTAAAGATCTCATCTCCGCAGGGAGGACCGATGATATTGAAAAAATTATATCCATGGGCAGGGTCCAGTAATTTGCTAACCCCTGCATCAATTCGCAAATCTTCCGGCTTCACACTTCCCGACCTTGGTAAAATTGCATTAATGATGCCGTCCGGTTGCAGGTCAAGCACATTAACATACACCGGTAACTTCCCGGTGTTCTTTACCCAAAGTACCATCGTATCCCCAACCCTGTATTCATAAATCCCCCGGACCATTTTTGTGTCGATCTTCGTCGTATCTGCCTTGCCTTTGTTATACGGAACCATCTTTACCTGCACATGGGCAGTTGTATCAATGATCTCCAGGTCACGCAATAATTTATATTGGGAGTAGCGCTGAATTTTTTCTGTGAGACGGGACCCGGTACTGCTCGAAATTGTATCAAATAAAAATCCATTAGACATAATTTTTAATGAATCGTATTTCTGTCCTTTGTTGAGTACTAATTCCGGCTTCCCATCAAACCGGATCAGCGGTAACTCTTTAAAAGCGTCTTTGATCGCATTGTTCTCCGCATCGGAATATCCCGGGTCAATCTGCAAAATGACAGGCTCCGTTTTGTACACTGGTTCTGTTATAAATGCCCAGCCCAGGTTGGGCTCTATCTTTAAAGCTTTATCCAACAGAACAGTAGCGGAAAAATTAGTAGATGCTGTAACTGTACCACTTGCCAGGGGTTTTACTGTTGAAAGATCAGTGGTGCCCGAAGGAGCGATCACTATTTTTGCCCTTTCATCCAATCCGCATAAGACGCCGGACTTTAATTTTATTTCTTTTCCCTCTATGCTGCTGATCTCAAAGAATCGTTGCTGGGCAAGAAACCTTCCTCCAAAAACCTGGCGGTCGATCCCATCCCCCTCCAGCACCGGGTGCTGACCGGGAGCTGTGCCGTTCATGATGGATTGAATTTTTGCAAAGAAGCTGCGATAGGTAATAGCCGGATCCAGCTGTTCAAAAACCTTCATGATTGCATTCGATAAAGAACCCATCAGTCCAAAATCATTATCATCTGTTTCCTGGTTCACTTCATCCGAACGGGCACCAGATATTACGATATAAGTGGCAAGGCTGTTTTTATCTCCCTTGGTCGAACTGGTTTCCCGGAAAAGTCCGGCTGTATCTTCCTGGCCCCATTTTTGGGCGTCAAAAGTATCAGAAACAAGTTTTTCCTTACCACCGCGAACCGGTGCCGTGCCCTTGGTACCAGTTCCTGAATGACAGGCATCAATAAAAACAAGCACATCTCCATCCTTTTCCAGCTTTGTTCGCAGCTGCTGGATAAAAGCGCCAAACTCATCATCCCGGAAATAGTTACCCTGTATTTTTTTATAGTTTTTCGGATCTTTGTCATACACTGCATCATAACTCACAATACACTCATCCAGCCCGTCAGCTACTTCGTCCCCATTATCATCCTCCAGTTGCAGGCCATGCGATGAAATATGAATTGCAACGATATCACCGGCCTTTATCGTCCCGTTGTTGATAAAAGAATTCAACCCTTCCTTTATCCCTTTGTATGTGGCTTTTTCGTTCTGGATGGTGGTGATATCCTGGTTATCAAAACCCCGACGGGTAAGCGCAGTCCGGATGACCGATGCATCAATATTACTATGGAGGCTCTGCCACCCGCTGTGCTCGAATTTGTCAATGGCAATAATCAGCGCATGCTTTTTCTGGGCGAAGGTGGAGCTAAAAAATAAAACGGCGAAGGGTAGAAAGAGGTGGAATCGCATAAGGGGGTAAATGGGTATATTTTATTTAGCGATATTACCATATTTTTCCGGGTTAAATGACCGGTATCATTTTCTAAATAGTTTTTTAACAGCAGGTTTTGACTGCTGTAACTTAATCTTTATATTACGTACTATGACTTTTTTAAAAAGGTATAACAAAACCATTATTAGTTTATCGGCGTTATTTTTTTTCTGTTACCAAAGCCAGGGGCAGGATTATTTTATCCAACACGACTTTCAAAAAAATAATACCAATTTTTATAAATTAGGCAGAAACCATGATACGGCCCAGGTTAAATCAGTTAGCCTGAGAAGGCCGGGTCGTATAACGTTAAAAGTGGATAATTTCAATCCATTTTACTGGAATGCCAAAGTAACCGTCTTTAAAAAACCGGTGGATGAAGAGTCCAGTAATATTGGTTCATTCATCTCCTCCCTGACAAAAGGAATGGGTGTTTCGAGCATGTTTCCTACCCGCAGTGGATCGCTCAGTGAAGCGAACCAGCAAAAACTGGAGATGTTGACCCGGAGAGCCAATCAATTTTCTGAACTTGCGTGGCAGTTGGATGGACTACAAATGAATATTAAGAAGACGGAAGAAGAGATCAAATCAGAAGCGAGAAAGGCGGTACGGGATGTGATGGGAACAGACAGCCTGAGTGTTAAGGATGCCCGGTTATTGGGGCAGGAGTTGGAAACGGATAAAAAAGAGGTCAATGCCGCCATCTCCGGAGCTAACCAGACGATCATTCGCTATTCATTTACCGATACCCTGGCAAAAGCAGTGTCGCTTTATCATAGTATTATTTATACCGATTTTAAATTCCAGTATTCGGTGAACGGAAACCCGGATATAAACGAATTAAAGCTGGCCATTTTTGCCCGGTCCGATGTAGATCCTTCGTCCAGGGATACGCTTACCCGTTATTTCCCGGTGGAAGGAAAAGCCAACCTGCGCCTGCGCAATTCGGTGGGTGTTACCTTCAGTCATTTCCCCGATAAAAACCGTTCTTATTTTATTAATCCGGACCTGACCATCGGAAGTGGTACCGGAGATCTTTTTACTCCTGTTTTAAGCGCCTATATCAATTTTTATAATTATAAAGTATCCGGCTTACGCTGGGGTGGTGCCTTTGGTTTTGGTGTGCCGATGATCGGTGATAAAAAGGATATCAACTTTATGCTGGGACTTTGCGGGGTTGTAGGAAGAAATGAACCGATCATATTGTCGGCTGGTTTTGCAGGGGCCCGTGTAGAACGGCTGACCGAGGGTTGGAAAGTAGGAGGGGTAGTACCTTCTCTAAGTTTTGATATTCCCACACTTTCACAATTCAGAGTAGGCGGATATATCAGTGTTACCTTTAACATGAGTGCTATATCATCGAAGAAATCAAGCGATGATTAGGGTTCGGCCAATATTTCGATAACGATGTATTATTTTTTTCGACGCCATGAAAAATCACCTCCAGAAATGAAAAAATTGCGGTTGACTGGAGTGTATGGTAATTTTTAGACAGCTATCGATCAGCCAACCCAAATGGCAATCAGCATGGCGATAGCACCCACGGCCAATCCACCATATACTTCCTGTGCTGTATGATCCGACACAATGAAACGGGCGGTACAAATAAGACCCGTTAATAAAAAAATAATAGCCAGCCACACACCAAAGTTCAGTTGCTGTCCCAATGCCATGAGGATAAAAAGGGTTAAAACAATACCCGCAGAAATAGCATGCAGGCTTACTTTTATTTTTATATTGACCATCAACCCAATGATGGTACTGATAAAAGTGGCAAAAGCAAACTGAACCGCTTCCCGGGGCATATCCATCTCATCTCTTGTTTTACCAAAATTGTTCCAGACATACCAGATCCAGAAATACCAGATCATACAGGCCATGAAAGGGATTACCCGGTCTCTTTGTGTATGCAGGTAAATTGTATCAATGAATTTTAATCCCTTTAATAATAAGACCGTAACAAGAGGAAAAAAAGTGAAAGAGACAGCCGCCATCATCATGGTCCTCATTTTTTGGACCGGGCTAAAACCTGCAAATACATAAGGGTGTGTATAGAGCAGGAACCACACTACCATCACCGGCACGAAAACCGGGTGAAAAATATAGGAAATAATTTTGGCGACCCATTTTAAAGCAGCCGGTTGCTCGGGGAGAGAACGGATACCTGTTTCCTGCAACTCATTTTGTTCATTGATCATCATACCGGGGCTCATATAAAGTGATTTATGCAAAGTAAAGGAATTGAGTAAAAGGCCGTGTTTTTTGTATCTTTAAAATTAAATCCGTGAACCACTTCAGTTTCAATGTAAAAGAAACCGGGCTGTTTGCCATTCTTCACCCAATTATCAAGTATGAAGAAAGTTTTGCTTGTCTTATTACTCACTACCTGTTTACAACAGGCTTTTTCCCAGAATATTAATAAGGCTAAAATGCAGGAGATGTATGATGCCATTAAAGACGCCGGCATCCTGCATCCTGATTTTGTCATGGCGCAATGTATGCAGGAAACTGGCAATTTAAGTTGTAAGAATTGCTGTCTCCGTTATCATAACCTGTTTGGCTTTTATGTAAAAGGAAACAAATGCAAGAAATTTGAATCGGACAAAGAATGTATAAAATATTATAAGGACTGGCAGCAAAAACGCTATTCCAAGTGGCGTAAAAAAAATCCTAAAGCAGATTATTATCACTTCCTGAAAAGTGCAGGCTATGCTACCGGGGATAAATATACAAGAGAGTTAAAACCTAAAGTGGCGTGGGTGCAAAAGCATTTGAAACTGTAAGAGTTTATTGTTTTGGGTTTATTGTTTTTGTAATGCCAAAAGCTTTACTACTTGCGAAACCCTTGCTCTTTAAACAACAATAAACAATAGACCAGCAACCATAAACAAGTTTTTATGGTTTTGCCTTCGAGCTGCCCTTCACCATCAATCCCTTTATATTACTGATATGAAACGGCGTATGTGCAGCGAAGATATTATTGAGAAAAAGTAATTCATTAATCCCCTCGGCTTTCAACATGCCAATAAAATCCCCGCTATAATAACGGGAGTCAACCACAACCACTTTTTCATACCTGGTAATTAAAAATGGAGCAAAGGCATTGCCATAGGATTCCTTAATCAGGGCGATCTTTCTTCCATTTTTATGTTGTGTTTCCATTTTGCAGATCGGCAGATCGCCTTGCAGAAAAACAGAATAGCTGTTATCGCCACTTACCTGCTCTGCATACATATGCGATTTTGCCCAATAGCCGATCGAATTACTGCCGATATAAAAATTGAGGGAATCCGGAAACAGGTAATACCTGACCGAGTCAGGATTGTTTTTTAATACTGCAGCTCTTGTAAGCCGGTGAAAGAAGCCCAGGAAACCTGGCTTTACTTTAGAAGGAATCGTATCCAATGAAACAGGCATAAGCCCGGCGGCCGCACAAAAAGAGCGGTAGGCGTAATAGGCACCCAGGCTTGTCCAGTGATGGTCCGTATTAAAGTAAATATATTCGGTTCTGTGTTTTCTTATTTCATCTACGGGATTGACTTTAATGATGGCAGGATCTTCTGCAGCAAAAACGGCGTCGATCGCTTCTTTAGCAGGCTTTGCTTTGTCTTTATACCGTTCGGTAATTTCAAATTCAAAACCATTTGGGATAATCATGTTGTATATCTTCAATCCGGGCAGATTTAACCGGCTGTATATATTAAGGACGTTTGCATAGGATTTACCCATGCTGGCGCCACCACTGAATATTTCAAAACCACGATTTTTAAAAATAAAAACAGCTCTTTTCTTTACACCAACCTGCCCATCGTCGGGTAATATCCTGCTCTCAACGACCAGGCTGTCCTTTGCAGGTTTTACAGCTACGGTTGTATCTGTACTGCTTTCTTTTGCTTTCTTACCCGAACTGTTACAAGATGTCAATGCAATAAGAAAGACAATTAAGAGACAATAACGTTTCATGGCTTGGGTGTTTTACCGAATTTGTTTTTTTGAACTACACAGGAATAGTAGAAACGTGGAATTTCATATAGCATTTTTCTCTATGTTCGATCTCCTGTGGGCTATGTGTCTAATGTGGTTCAAATTTTTTTAATAGCAGCGCTTTACTTTTTCAACCCTTTAATTTTATTGATATGGAAAGGCGTATGGGCAGCAAAAATGTTATTGATAAATAATAACTCGTTAATGCCTTCTGCCTTCAGCATAGCTACAAAATCGCCGGTATAATAACGCTGGTCCACTACGATCACTTTTTCATAATTATTAATGAGGAAGGGGGCAAAAGCGTTGCCATATGATTCTTTTACAACCACAATTTTTCTTCCGTTCTTATGCTGTGTTTCCATTTTTACAGTGGGCAGATCCCCCTGTAGGAAAACAGAATAGCTGTTGGGGCCACTGGCACCTTCGCCATACATTTTTGATTTGACCCAATAGCCAATAGCAGAACTACCTACAAAAAAATTAACCGAATCACGGAAAAGGTAATAGCGAACGGAATCAGGGTTGCTTTCCAGTTTTGGATCCCTGGTTAGCCGGTACAATGAGCCTAAGAAAGAATTTTTTGTTTTGGAAGGAATACTATCCAAAGATACAGGGGTCAGCCCTGCCGTATGGCAAAATGCACGGTAAGCATAATAAGCACCCAGACTAGTCCAGTGATGGTCGGTATTGAAATAAATGTATTCACCCCGGTGTTTTCTTATCTCATCAATTGCCCATACTTTTTTGATATTGGAGTCAAGCGAGTTATAAATATGCTCAATGGCCGGGCGGTTAGGTTTTTGCAGCCTGGCATATTTCTCTGTTAGTTCAAATTCCAGCGCAACAGGAATAATAAGGTTGTATACCTGGATACCGGGGCTGAGCAGCTTATTGTAGGAGTTGATAACGTCGGCATAGGACTTACCTATGGCCGGGCCACCACCAAACATTTCAAAAGCCCGGTTCTTAAATACAAACACTCTCTTCTTTACCTCACCAATAGCTCCATCGTCTTTTAAGGGTCCGCTGATAATCTCTTCTTTTTTAGTTGTATCTGTCTTTTCATTGGCTTCAGTGTCATTGGTAGGATCGTAAATCTTGATTTCACTGCTGCTAAAACCAATACTGTTTTTGAATTTATCTGAAAAACTGATCCATTTATCCCGGAGAGGAAAATTATCAGCATAATATTCATCTATCTGTTTAAAATATTTTCCGCTCCAGAATAAGCTGTCAGAATAGTCAGGGAAAGCTGCCAGCTTCCGGTTTTCCATAACAGATACTGTTTGCTTTTTCATGGCTAAGGAAGCGATGCCTCCCACTATAAGCAGTCCACAAAAAATGGCCACATTTACGATATGCATTTTTTTATTTGTTGTCTCGCTCATATTCATTGCCTCCATTTTTCTACTTATTAAAACCTGAAATAAATAAACGGATTATAGCTTTTGCCCACTAATTGTGACACACAAAGAAAAACCAGCACGACGTTAAAGCCAATAACAGCGGTGTTATAAAAAGTAGTACGGCTGGTTTTTTTATCTATCCAATTTTTTATTGTATGATATACCGGCATACAAAGAATAAGGGCTAAAATAAGCCAGAACATATGGGTGCTGAGTGTGTTCATAACCTCCATATTGCCATGGGCTCCGGCAGTAAAGGAAAACAGTTTTTTTACATAGGCAATCAGCATGCCGGTATCGGTAAAATAAAAAATGACCCAGCCGGGAATAATAATAACCAAGGCGTAGATATGGGCAATAAAGGCTGGTACTTTTTCCAGCAGCTTCAATAAGAAAGCCCTTTCGAGTGCAATGAAGATGAAAAAGTACAAACCCCAGAAAATAAAATTCCAGCTTGGACCATGCCACATACCGGTTAAAAACCAAACAATAAACAAGTTGAGATAAACTCTTTTTTTATTTCCACCCAGTGGGATATAAACATAATCCCTGAAAATACTTCCTAAAGAGATATGCCATCGTCGCCAGAATTCGCCAATGGATTTTGAGATATAAGGGTAATTAAAATTCTCCCGGAAATGGAAACCAAACATTCTTCCCAACCCGATGGCCATATCTGAATAGCCGGAGAAGTCAAAATAGATCTGGATGGCAAACATGATCAGGCCCACCCACGCTTCCAGGCTTGAAAGCGCTGAAATATCTGTTAGCGAAATGATATTGGTTTGATCACCCATATATTTAGCCACGATTTGTGCGGCAATGTTGGCAATTACCACTTTTTTAAACAAGCCAATACAAAACCGGGACACACCCAAACTGAAATCAGTAAGATTTTCTTTTCTCCCATAAATCTCTTTTTCGACATGCGCATACCGGATAATGGGCCCGGCTACTAACGAGGAGAAGAGCGATACATACATTAAAAAATTAGGAAAATTTCGTTGCGCTTTTATATCACCGCGGTACACATCTACCACATATGAAATGGTATGAAACGTATAAAATGAAATACCCAATGGCAATGCGTAACCGGGTGCCGTAAAGGAAGTGCCTAAAACAGAGTTTACCTGGTCAACAATAAATTTGTCGTATTTAAAAGTGGCTAGTAAGGCGAGATTAAATACGACTGTAACCGTTACCCCGATCTTTGCCCATTTGGTACCCCGGTGTTTATCGATAAAAATAGAATTACCCCAATCGAAAAGGGAAGAAAGTATGAGTAAAGAGATCCAGATAGGCTCACCCCAGCCATAAAAGGCCAATGAAAATACGATCAACACCCAGTTTCGCCATTTGGGGTTTTTGCTGGTGTAATACAGGAAAAGGCAAAGCGGTAGAAATATAAAGAGAAAAAGCAGGCTGGCGAATACCATACAATGATTTAGAGAGTGTTTAGCAGCGTAAAATACTACTTTGCCAATTTATTCAAAATGTAAAACTCCTTTTTTTTATTTTATTTATCATACCCGACACCCGGTATACTTGCTGGGGCAATACGTATCTTCATCCTTTAAACGAATCGACTATGCAATTAACAGCAAAACTGGTACAGGTGCTCCCCCTGCAAACCGGTACCGGCAAAAACGGCCAGTGGAAAAAACAAGATATTATTGTTGAAACAGAAGGGCAGTTCCCAAAAAAAGTTTGTGTTTCTATATGGGGCGATAAGATCAATGAAAGCCAGTTACAGGTTGGATCGCAGCTCGCTATTTCCTTTGATGTGGAAAGCCGGGAATATAATGGCCGTTGGTACACCGATGTAAAAGCCTGGAAAATTGAAGCGGCAGGAGCGGCGAAAAGCGACCCGGCAGCTATTGATGGACAGCAATATTTTGACGAAGGCCAGATGGAGCCGAAAGAAGACCTGCCGTTTTAGGCTACTACCCAGGCAGGTTACACAGATCAACAAAGATTTTTTTTCTTGCGGGAGAAGTTGGGCCACAGCTTGTCCCGCAACTTGCGGAGACAACACTCGAAGTAAAAAGAATGAAAAACCTTTCGTGCTAATTCATGGCTAAATAAGATTGATTGCGCAGCAATCAGTCCAATCTCCGGCTAAAAATTATAATTCCTTTCGGAGACGGGCCACTGGTACATTCAACTGCTCCCGGTATTTGGCTACCGTGCGGCGGGCAATATTGTAACCTTTTTCCTGCAATAATTCGGTCAGCCGTTCATCGCTGAGCGGGTGCTTTTTTTCTTCGGCTTCGATCAGGTCACTGAGTATTTTCTTGACCTCCCTCGTAGATACTTCTTCACCGCTGTCAGTACTTAATGATTCACTGAAGAAGAATTTCAACCGGTAAGTACCAAATTCTGTTTGTACAAATTTGCTGTTGGCTACCCGGCTTACCGTCGAAATATCCAGGTTGATCTTTTCTGCAATGTCCTTTAATATCATCGGGTTCAGCTCAGTTTCATCACCGGTCAAAAAGAAATTGTACTGGTGCTCCATAATGGCATTCATTGTACTGAGCAGGGTATGTTGCCGTTGCTTGATGGCATCAATAAACCATTTGGCAGAATCTATTTTCTGTTTGATAAAAAGTACTGCTTCTTTCTGCCGTTTATCTTTTTTGGCACCCCGGTCATATTCTTTGAGCATATCGCGGTAGCCTTCGCTGATGCGGAGCTCCGGTGCATTGCGGCTGTTTAGCGTGAGCTCCAGTTTACCGGCATTATTAATGATAAAGAAATCAGGAACTACATAATTCTCGGCTTTATTGGTTTGACCCACAGTACCGCCTGGCTTGGGGTTTAGCCGGATGATCTGTTGCATCACATCCCTTAACTGGTCATCATCAATATTCAGCCCCCGCTGTATTTTTTCATAATGTTTTTTGGTGAATTCATCAAAGTACTTGGTGATGGCTTTGATGGCGATATCGACGGATTTACCCTGTCCATCAGGCCGGCGGGACTCATCTCTCAGGCGGTAGAGCTGCAATAATAAACACTCCTGTAAGTTCCGGGCGGCTACACCGGCAGGGTCAAACAGCTGGATACGTTTGATGATGGATTCCACTTCTTCATTCGTGGCCGAAATATTTTGCCGGAATGCCAGGTCATCCACAATGGCCGAAGTTTCCCTTCTCAGGTAACCGTCTTCATCAATACTGCCAATGATCTGTTCTGCAATGACCTGTTCTTTTTCTTCCAGTTTTAGCAGGCCAAGCTGATCAATCAGCATTTCATAAAAACTGGCTTCCGTCTTAAAAGGCAGCTGCCGGCCTTCATCTTCTTCGGGGTAATTGTCATCCCGGAGTTTATAATCACCTACTTCATCATCTCCCTCGCTCACGTATTCGCTTACATCTATATTCTCATATTCATCATTGCTGCCGTCTTTTTCTTCAAAGTCTTCTTCGCCTGTTTCAGTGAATTCGTCCTTCATATCATCCGCATCCTCGTGCTTGTCCTCATCCAGTTCCAGGGCCGGGTTTTCTTCCATTTCCTCTTTGATCCGTACTTCCAGGCTGGCCGTAGGAACCTGCAGCAGTTTCATAAGTTGAATCTGCTGGGGCGATAATCGTTGCAGTAATTTCTGCTGTAAGCTCTGGCTAAGGGCCATCGGTTCGTATAATTTTTTTAATAAGGGGGCTTGATATCAAAAATTTCCGGCTTTGCACAAAAATAATGCCTAAATTTAGATACAAATAAATAAAATATGGCGCAACGGCTTATTTCTTTTCTTGTTGTGTTTTCGTTAATGTTTTCGGGGGCAGTTTTTGGGCAAAAAAAAGGGGGAAATAATAGCCTAAATGGCGTTTTGAATGGCAAATCTGTGCAAAAAACCCCTGGCGGCTGGGATTTGAAGCGACAAAAAGAATTATTGTTAAAAATTAATCCGGTGGATTATAAAATATTACCGGTCAATTTCCAGGCACTGGAAAATTTCAATTTTGAACAGCAACTCAGGCTGGGGCGGGTGGCTGAAAATCCCACTATTGCTAAACAGGTGCAGAACCCGTTGATCAGCTGCAAACCATCGCTGCTACCTTCTTATACCACCCATCTTGGCTTTTTCTGTAAAAAGGAATTGCAACTGGATAAGATCACCCCCGTTCCAATCCGTTTCCGGTTGGGTTCTATGGACTATGTAAACTTTATGGAGCAGAAGCCGAATGCTATTAAACCACAGTAATGTCAATTACAGGGATACCTGCTCTTCACTCAACACCTTCTTCACCACATTCACCATCTTCTCTCCCTTTTCTTTTATTTGTTCTTCCGTCCACAATAAACTGATGGCTGTAGAAACACAACGGCTCATGACGGCATCACTGGCACTAAAGTCTTTGCTGGCATGCTGCATCACCTGTGCTTTTATATCAGGATGAAGAGAATTTAATGTAACAGAATTTTTAAGGTGATCCCATTTGCGGATATAGTGCCAGTTATTATCAAACCAATAAAAATTACCGGCTAAAAGGCCCTGTACCTTTAATTCACTTACTACAGCTTTTGTTATTTCCTGGCTGGGTAAAAACCAGCTAATAAAACTACCACTGTCACCGGCCGGGTCCGGTATTCTGCGAAAGGAAATTTCCGGAACCTGCGCCAGTATATTTTTTAATTGAACCTGGTTCTTCTTTTGAATGGTTAAAAATTCATCCAGTCTTTTTATTTGCGCCAAACCCACTGCAGCATGCAATTCAGAGATACGATAGTTATAACCGATAAAAGGATGCAGGTCAGCACCGCGGTCAGCGCCACCTTTATGGTCATGACCATGATCGGTATAGCCATCGGATTTTATATACACATCTTCCCGGTTCGTCATGATAACACCACCTTCACCACAGGTCATGGTTTTGACAAAATCAAAAGAGAAGGTACCGGCATCACCGATGGTACCAAGGTGTTTCCCTTTAAAAGTGCCGCCAATACTCTGGCAGGCATCTTCCAGCAACAGTAAATTATGTTCTTTGCAAATAGCCAGTAAGGCATCCATATCCGCCATACCGCCGCACATATGCACCGGCATAATGGCTTTTGTTTTGGGTGTGATCGCTTTTCTTACAGCATCCGGGGCCAGGGTCAGGGTATCATCCACGTCGACCAGTACAGGTATGGCCCCCACACTTATGATCGCCTCAAAACTGGCAACAAAAGTGAAAGCAGGTGTGATCACTTCATCTCCATAGCCTATACCGAGAGCACTCATTGCGGTGGTAAGTGCCGAAGTACCACTGGAAGTTAGCTGGGCATAGTGGCTGCCAAAGGTTTTACAAATAGCTGCTTCCAGTTCCTTACTTTTCCAGATTCCTTTTCTGGGGCCATCAAAACCATAGCGCATCAGGATACCGGTTTCCAGCACTTCGTTTACTTCTTTTCTTTCTTGATCACTCCAGAGTTCAAAGCCGGGCATAAGGGATATTTAAAAATGAATAATTAAGAATTAAAAATTGCCTATAGCGATATAATTAATATTTTTTTACAAAGGTAGAAAATCAGGGGAATTATATTGCAGGGATAAAAGAAGAAAACATTTAGTGTCCCACACTTTCTCTCCTTGCGGAGGTTTGCTTAAACAAAATCTTTTAATCTCTTGTCTACGGCTTGTAAAAATGCCACTTGCCTCCCGGCTGTATCAATATCGCAATCTCGCTCATCTCGCTTTCATTATTATTTTTTCCTACGGCAGTAATAACATAGCGATAAGAAAAGTGTTGAGATGAAAGCGGTTCTTTCAATTTAAATCCATCAGGGGTCGTTATCACCCTGGAAATATATTTTGGAATATTACCAAACGTTTCGCTGTGCGAATCGGCAGCATATTGATATACAACATAATATTTTATCGGTATGTGGTTTCTTGGGTCGGGTTTTACCTTTAATTGTATAATAGAATCATCATCTATTTCTCTTTCTACGATCGGGGGCCAGGGTTTCTCATTATCTATCCATCGCATGGGCGGTAATAGGGCCGGGTATTTATAATAATTGTTCGCCAGGCTGTCATTCCAGCCATTTGGGTTTTTATCAAATAGCCGGCTGCTGTAATAAATACTTCCCTGTACATTCGGGTAGCTACGTAATAATTTTATTTGATTCGGTAATTCATTGGGGTTTTTCCAACCCGCTTCGGCTGTTTCAGTTTTATATATGCCATGACCGATATACACATGTCGGCCATAACTGTTACGACTCCACCAATCCACCATTTTTGCATAATCAACTTTTGAATGGCCAATTGTAAAGTAGAGCTGTGGTGTTACATAATCGATCCAACCTTTTTCCAGCCATAATAAAATATCGGCATAGAGATCATCATAATTACTTTGTCCCCCGCGGCTATCACTGCCTCTTACAGGGTCCTTATCCTTGTTTCGCCAAACGCTAAACGGGGAAATACCAAAGCGGCACAATTTGTTTTCCTGTTTAATGGCTTTATTAATGGCCAGTATAATTGAATCCGTATTACTGCGCCGCCAGTCATCCTTACCCAGGGTGCTGCCTGCGTTACGATAAGTGGCTTCATCAGGGAATTCTTTTCCCGGAATACGATAAGGATAAAAATAATCATCCATGTGGATTGCATCCACCTCATAGCGTTTTACAATATCACGAACCACTTGCACCACAAATTTTTGGGCTTCTTTATTACCGGGATCAAAATATCTTTTATCTCCATACGTAAGAAACCATTCCGGATGGATACGGGTGATATGGTTGGCGGCTATCGAAGAGGTGCCGATATTATGTACTGCCCGGTAGGGGTTGAGCCAGGCATGAAACTCCATTCCCCGTTTATGGGTTTCTTCGATCATGAATTTCAGGGGATCATAATATGGAGAAGGCGGTTTACCCTGTGTACCTGTGAGCCACTCGCTCCAGGGTTCGTAAGGAGAAGGATAAAAAGCATCAGCAGCCGGGCGCACCTGTACGATCATGGCATTCATGCCGTTTTTCTGGTGCAGGTCCAGCAAGCGGATATACTCCGCTTTTTGCCGGGCCGGGTCCTTTATAGCGCCAATCGGGAAATCAATATTATTGACGGTGGCTATCCAAACACCCCGGAACTCGTACTTGGGCTGTGCTTGTAAGAATTGTAAGGGAAATAAAACAACAGATAATAAAAACAGAAAGGTGGATCGTCTCATGTTTTCAGATTCGAATGACTGGTTAAAGCAGTAAAATTACATTATTCACCGCCATCCCGTATCTTATCCAGCAGATCGCTGAGAATATTAGCATCTTTTTCTGATAGATTACCCAGTACACCATCGATCTCGTCCTGGCGGGCATCAAGGCGTTCCAATAATTTCTTTCCTTTATCACTGATGATCACATCGACCAGGCGACGGTCGTTCTTGCAGGTGAGTTTTTTAACAAGCCCTTTGGCTATAAGACGGTCTACGATCCGGCTGGTATCACTCATTTTTTCCAGCATTCGTTCCCGGATCTGTAAAGTTGAAAGCGGTTGCGGAAAACTTCCCCGGAGTATGCGTAGAATATTAAACTGCTGCGGAGTTATATCCTCCGCTTCAAAAATGCACTTGGTTCGTTCCCGTACCCACGACAACGTATAAATGAGATTGATCGCTGCCTTTTGCTGAGGGTTGCGGAACTTGGTCTGCTGAATATCCTGGTCAATACCCATGGTAAAAAAAGTTTCCTGTTAAAAGTAAAAAGTTTTAGGTTAAGCTAACCGCCTTGCCCAAAACTTTTTGAATTAATTGAGGATTTAAGGTCATTAATTGTTGTAATAGAACTTCTCCTCTATGATCTTACCGTTTTTCCAACGCTGTACGGCCAGTTGCGTGTAGTTGCGGGTACCATAATCTTTGTGCGTGTAATCCATCCACCATTCTGTAACAGCCAGGTCATCGCTGATGATGGAATTGATAATTTTAGCACCACGAAACTTAGTAAGTCCATTTACAAAAGCTTCTTCAAACTGGCGGTTCACGTCTTTCCCCACCCGGGCAGGATAGTCATTGTCCTGCATAACAACGTCTTCAGCATAAAATTTTTCGAAAGCATTCAGGATCTTGCCTTCCAATATCATTTAATTAAGCTGGTCAACATTTGTTCTTAAGTCCATACTATTAATTTTAAATGTTAGAATAAATTGATGCCACAAAATTAATGTTGAAACATTGATCTACCAAATAAATCAGGAAAAAATAAGGGGATTAGCCATTTCTTAACATAAGCCAAGCAGCAGAAACGCAAAAAACTACCTCTTTGTGGTATTGCCGGGTAACCGGGAAATGATTTGTTTTACACCCGAACTTTAAATTCCTCCACCATGAAACTATTATCCGAATCATTCCGCAACTTTTTTGAAGGCTTTGCCTCCTTTTATACTTCCTTGTATGATGAGATGAAAAAATGGTAATAGAATAAATCCCGCAGCGGGGGTTTATTGTAATCGCACATACTGCTGAGCCGGAAATTGTAACTATCTGTTTTGTATAGCGTGCCTATGATTGAAACCCCCTGTAGGATAAACTTGCTCAAAATTTCATCTGGCTTCCTTCCTCAACTCTCCAGTAAGTTTGAAGATCGTAAACAAATGATGGGCTTCATGCAATAAAAAGAAGTTGATCCATTGAACCAGTGTCATGCATCCATAAACGGGATGTTCGCCTGTTTTATTCAAATCCGCAACATTGAAAGATTGCATAACCCCTGACATGTCTTTGCGGGTCGTCATCATATCCTGTATAATCTCCCAGGTGGACTTGGAGCAATTATCCAGAAACATGGGGTCTGCTTCGGCTGTATACCGGGGAAAAATCGGGTTATGCGTAGTTAAGATCAGGTTTACCCTGGATACAAATGTGTGCTGGTAGGTCTGCACGTGTACAATATTTTCAAAAATGGACCATTTACCTGGTACCAATTGCCGCCTGATCTGTTCATCGGACTGCCCTTCAATAATATCCAACAATGATTTATGCTGGTAATGTAACCGTGTTGAGATTGAAGAAGCCAATTCCATATGGGTTCATTTAATTATGTTTTCTGCATTCCGGCCAACAGAGTTGCATCCAGATTTTTTATTTGAATTATCGCTCCCACACTTTTGTACCCTCACTGCAATTGGAACAGATATCAATATTCTTCCGGCCCTTTAAAATTTGTTTTCTGAAAGTAGCATATTCCCCGTTCTTCCAAATCTCCCGGAACGGTTTTTTCTTTAAATCTCCCAATTGGTGTTGTGCATCCTTATCAAAACAACAGGGGGCTACCAATCCATCCCAGGTAATTACCGGGTCGTGCCAGAGCCGCCAGCATTGGTTGGCCAGTTTCCCTTTGAATTCATGCCCATTTTCTGTTTTCCGGTAGCGGCTATATTTATCAATGGTTGGTATCAGCTGGTTCGGATCATTTTCATAATCGTAAATCTGTGCCGTTTTAAACCAAACATCATCTACTCCCACTTCTTTCGCCAGCTTTTTTACTTCTTCTATCTGGTGCTCATTTGGTTTTACCACTAAGAATTGAAAGACCACAAATGGTTTTTTACTTTTTAATTCTTTTTTCCATCTCACGATATTCTTAGCGCCTTCAATTACTTTGGCCAGGTTGCCACCCACCCGGTATTGCTGGTACACATCCTGCGTGGTGCCATCAATAGAAATGATAAGCCGGTCAAGGCCGCTTTCAATCGTCCGCTTTGCATTGGCATCCGTTAAATAATGTGCATTGGTAGAAGTGGCGGTATATATTCTTTTTTTTGAAGCATATTCCACCATATCTAAAAAACCGGGGTTGAGATAAGGTTCGCCCTGAAAATAGAAGACCAGGTATAAAAGGTCTTTGGATAGCTGGTCGATGGTTTCGCTGAAAAAATCATTTTGCAACATACCGGTAGGCCGGGTAAATGCTCTCAACCCGCTGGGACATTCCGGGCAGCGCAAATTACACGAAGTAGTGGGTTCAAAAGAAATAGAGACGGGGAAGCCCCATTGGACCGCCCTTTTGGTCCACTTGCTGATATAGTAGCTGCTCAGCACTTTTACTCCGTTCCAGGCACGGCGAGGGGTGAGTTTGGATAATAGGTTTAAACTGTCGCTGCGGTTAAATCTTGCCATTGGGAGTAAAGTTACAGAATCAACGGATAGCCGGTTTTCGCAGTCCGGAGTAAGTTGGTACCTTGAAAGAGTATTTATATGGATATACCGGCTTTCCCATACCATATTTTCCCTTTAGGTGATTCGGCTCTAACTGTTGATTACGGGAATTGTATTGATGAGGCCATCAACCGGGAGGTCATTGCCCGGTTTATTCAATTGCGGCAAGAACCCCTGCACGGGATGATCGAAGTTGTTCCTGCCTATAGTTCGTTTACCGTTTACTATGATGTTTTTTCGGTAAAGAAAAAAGCAGGCAGTGATCGTACCGCCTTTGATTGGATGCAGGAAAAGGTAAAAGAAAGACTGGCCCAAACCCCGGACTATGAGGAAGAAACAGAACGTATCATTCATATCCCTGTTTGTTATGAAGATGAATTTGCGCCTGACCTGCGCTACCTGGCCGCTGAAAAGAATATTACTGTTGATTCCGTGATACAGATCCATACATCGAAACCATATAAAGTATATATGCTCGGGTTTTTGCCAGGGTTTACCTATATGGGAGAAGTGGATGATAGAATTAAAATGCCCCGGAAGCCTCAGCCGGTTAGCATTGCTGCGGGAAGTGTAGGAATTGCGGGTAGGCAAACTGGTATTTACCCGCTGGCATCACCGGGTGGATGGCAGATCATCGGCAGCACACCTGCCGTGTTATTTGATGTTCAAAAAGAACTGCCTGCTTTATTGAGGGCCGGGGACCGGGTACAATTCTATTCAATAACAAGCAATGAGTTTTATAAAATCCAAAACAGTTCTCTTCCGGGAGAAAATTTGGGCGTTGAACTATGAGTATTAAAATAATTAAAGCAGGGATTCTGGATACTATCCAGGATAAGGGTCGCTATGGCTACCAGCACCTGGGTATCAATCCCACCGGTGCGATGGACAGTTATGCCCTGCAGGTATGTAATATCCTGGTGGGCAATTCACCGGGAGAAGCAGTAGTCGAAATGCATTTTCCGGCGGCGGTCTATCTTTTCACAGCGCCTGCTCTCATTGCGTTGGGGGGAGCCGATTTCTCAGCCAGCATTAATGGTGACTCTGTTCCGCATCTTCAACCGATAATGGTCTGCAAAAATGATGTATTACAATTTCATAAACCCACCAATGGCGCAAGGGCTTATCTCGCAGTGGCCGGGGGATTAGCCATTGACCCATGGATGAATAGTTACAGTACTCATCTAAAAGCAAAAGCGGGGGGCTACCTGGGAAGAAGTTTGCAAAAAGATGATGAACTTTTATTGCGTCAGCTACCAAAGTTCCCTGGCAAAAAGGATGAATTCAGCGTCTTACCATGGCAGGTTGATATCAACTGGTTTGGCAAGGATTATCCGAAAGAGATATTGGCCCTGCCGGGTCATGAATGGGAACGGCTTGTTGAAGCATCCAAAGAAAATTTTACCATCACATCTTTTGTGATAGCCAAACAATCTGACCGAATGGGCTTTCGTTTAAATAACAGGCCATTGTATAGCATAACTGATAAAGAAGTGATCTCGGCTGCAGTAAGCTTCGGAACCATCCAGTTATTGCCGGACGGTGGACTTATTATTTTAATGGCAGACCATCAGACCACCGGTGGTTATCCAAGAGTAGCTCATGTAATTACTGCCCACCAATCGAGGCTGGCGCAATTGAAAGCCGGAGACACAATCCAATTTCGTTTGACTGACCAGTCCACAGCTGAAGAATTATTGATAAAACAGCGGCAACATTTGCTGCAACTGCAAAATGCCTGTACATTCAGGCTAGAGGAATATTTTCATGCAAACAGGAATTAACTGTGATCTGGGAGAAGGTTGCGGGAATGATGAGCTGATCATGCCATTTATTACAGCGGCCAATATTGCCTGCGGCTACCACTCAGGTGATGTGACAACAATGCAGCAAACGATCGACATGGCCCTTGAGCAGGGTGTAGCTATCGGCGCTCATCCTTCTTTTTACGACAGGGATAATTTTGGCAGAACCATGATGCATTTGCCGGAACAAGAGCTCTACGAATTGATCATTCAGCAACTACTCATTTTTAAAGAAGTTGCAGACGCTGCAGGGCAAAGGGTCAATCATGTAAAACCTCATGGGGCTTTATATAATCTATCGGCCAGGGATGCCTTAACTGCCAACGTGATCGCCAAAGCAGTAAAAGGATTTGATCCTTCGCTTATTTTATATGGACTCAGCGGCAGTCATTCGATCAGCGAAGCAAAAGCATTGGGATTAAAAACTGCAAGTGAAGTATTTGCCGATCGTACTTACCAGGATGATGGATCACTCACACCCCGCTCGCAACCTGGCGCATTGATCGAAGTCAAAGACGAAGTAGTACAGCAGATATTGCAGATGATAAAAGAAGGAACTGTAAGAACAGTAACAGGGAAAATAATTCCTATCATAGCTGAAACTATTTGTATACACGGCGATGGGAAACAGGCAGTGGAATTTGCAAAAGCAATTCATGCTGCAATCAGGCTTTAAAAATAATAAACGACCAGGAGCCCCCCAGATCTTGTCGAAGGGTAAGGGGGTTGGGAACATGAAAAAAAATTCCGCCATACTCGGTGCTGCTTTTCTCATGGCCACTTCCGCCATCGGACCGGGTTTTCTTACACAAACATCGTTGTTTACCGAACAGCTGCTTACCAGTTTTGGCTTTGTCATTCTCATTTCTATCCTGCTTGATATTGGTGCACAACTTAATATCTGGAGAATTATAACTGTAAGCGAAAACAGGGCGCAGGATATCGCTAACCAACTTTTACCAGGGCTGGGTTTTTTCCTTGCAGCTCTCATTGCCTTCGGCGGTTTGGTTTTCAATATTGGCAACATTGCCGGTTGTGGCTTAGGATTAAATGTGCTGACCGGGATGGATACAGCACCGGGTGCCGTCATCAGTTGTTTGATCGCCCTTGGAATTTTCTGGTATAGGGAAGCCGGTAAACTGATTGACCATTTTACAAAAATCCTCGGTTTGATCATGATTGTACTGACGGCCTATATTGCTTTTTCATCACATCCGCCTGTTGTGGAAGCTTTGTACAGGACTATCTGGCCGGAGAAAATTGATGTAATGAAAATTGTTACGTTGGTGGGTGGCACCGTTGGTGGTTATATTTCGTTTGCCGGGGCACATCGCTTATTGGATGCGGGTATTAAGGGGAAACAAAATATTTCACAGGTAACAAGAAGTTCGGTGAGTGGTATTCTGATTACATCACTCATGCGCTTCCTCTTGTTTTTTGCAGCGCTGGGTATTGTTTCGCAGGGAATTAAATTATCAGCAGGTAACCCGGCGGCATCCGTATTCCAGTCAGCAGCAGGCGAATTGGGTTATAAATTCTTTGGGATCGTTATTTGGAGTGCGGCAATAACATCAGTGGTTGGAGCATCCTATACTTCGGTTTCTTTCTGGAAAACATTAGTGCCTGCAGTAAAGAATAATGAGAAAATCGTCATTAGCGCTTTTATAATAATCTCAACGATCATTTTTGTGATAGTAGGTAACCCGGTAAAGCTTTTGATATTCGCCGGTGCTGTCAATGGACTAATATTGCCCATTGCTTTAGCTGTTATTCTTATAGCGGCCAATAAATCCCCGCTTGTTCAGCAGTACAGACATCCTTTGCTGTTGCAGGTCATCGGGTGGATTGTTGTAGTAGCTATGACCTGGATGGGTTCTATCATGCTACAACAAAGTATCGGCAAACTATCGGGAAAAATGTAGCGGAGTAGAAAAACAAAAAAGCCTCCCGATGGGTATCGGAAAGCTTATTGTTATCATCCATCCTTGTTGTGTGTCCAATCAGCCGTTTAATATTTTTGAGCGTTGCAAATAAGTCCTTGACGGGTGATAAATGAAAAGGCAGGTTCCGTTTTTTATAGTCGTTATAATTTTTGCTGATTCTTTTTGTGGTACGGCCGGGCAACCCCAACTGCGTCCCATATACATCCCGTTGTTCGCTCTTGCTGCATCTACATAGGCAGCGCCATGTATCACAATACTCCGTGTAAGTGCTTTATCATTGTAGCCTGGATCCACCCCGTTGATGCGCAAGGACAATCCATGTTCACCGGTATAGGTATTGGCTGTTATAAAAAATCCCAAACTACTTTGCAATGATTCCGGTGTATTGGAGAATGAGTTCGCATACTCGGCACCTGAATTTTTTCCATGTGCTACATACGTATTAATGAGTAATTCACTATTCTCCACATCAATAATATATAAGCGCTTTTGTTTGGATGACTGGCTAAAGTCACAAACAGTCAGGTAATTCCGACGGGATATCATTTTCCGTTCGAGCAAGTACTGGTAACCTTTCCAGGCATACTCAAACGCTTCCTTTGATAATCCATGTTGTTCCAATTCGGCATGCATATATAATACAGCAGCAGCGCTGGTAGCTGTTATAGAAGAATCCGCAATGGTTGAAGGAGAAGCCGCCACAATACGAACAGTACTGTTAGCTGTTTGCACAGCCGGGATTATGGTAATCGATGTACACAATAATCCCACGGATATTGGAATAAGTAGGTTTCTCACTCAGGGTACGGGTTTTCTCCGAAAGCTATCTTCTTATAAGATATCCACCTTCGGTAGGATTATCAAACGTAAGGCAATGCCAAAATATTATCCAATTGTTAATAATGCAAGAAATAAATACTTGTTTTTTAATGCATTACGAACAATTACTAACAGGGTGCTTGATATTGTAAGGGAATCTACGAGCAATTATAAGTGTAACTACAAACAAGTAAAGGTTTACGAGTATATAAAGATCAATAGGCCGTGCAGCTGCAGGATAATAAAACAAATAACTATGAACAGGTAACGAAGAACTGTTTTAGTTCTCCATGATCTTATTAATATCCCGTTGCTTGGTAATAAACTCACTGGAATATATCTTCAGCAACAGCATAAACATAGAGATGAGTAGCGGTCCGAATATTAACCCAATAAAACCAAACAGGCTTAACCCGATGATCACACCAAATACCGTTGTCAGCGGGTGAACATTACCTAGTTTTTTCAGGAGTGTAAAGCGTAATACATTATCTAACGTCCCAATAATACCAAAGCCAAAGATCAGCATTGCAATGCCTTTACCGTTTTCTTCGTTGCCAAATAAAATAATAGCGATTGGAACATAGGCCAGTGCTGCTCCTACAACCGGCAACATGGCTGCAATACAGGTAACACCAAACCAGAAGAAGGGTTCTTTGATCCCTATTATTAAATACCCCACCAACGCTACTAACCCTTGTGCAAAAGCGATTAACGGAATGCCGATCGCATTGGACTTGACCATGGTATGGACCTCTTTGCTGAGTTTATCTACGTTTTCATCTCTTAGCGGGACATATTCAAAGAGAGTGTTCTCCATCTTTCGGCCGTTGGCCAGCATAAAATAGAGGATGAAGTACATAAAGAAAATAGTGGTCAGGGTATTAAAAGTGGCCCCGAGTATCTTGGGCAGGCTTTGCGTAATACCATTTCCCAGCTTATTAATATTTGCATCACTGGCGATCACCACATCAAAGCGTTGTTCCAGATCCGCTACCAGTTTTTTTAATGCTTCTGTCAGTTCTGCAGAATGCTGGATTGCATAACTCACTTTGGAGGATAGCATATTGACGAGCAGCCCTACCGGTAACAGGATAACGATAAAAGAGAACAGCATTATTAATAGGGCTGTCCAGCCCGTGCGCCATTTCTTTTTTTCGGTCAGGTAAAACATCCAGTTGTGCAAAAGAATATATAAGGTGATGGCTCCGAGAAGGGCGGGTAAAAAAGAAGCTAACTCACGAAACAGCAGCAGGCCCAGTAATAATATCAGGATAATAAAGAAGACCTGCCGTACCCGGTTCTGGCTGATGATGTCGCTCATGGATTAAAGTTAGTGAAAATAGTGAGTGGGGCTTGGCTATCGGCTAGTGGGTGAATTCGTGGCTACGTTAGGGTTTTCCTAATAAAAGAAAAAAATGATTGTTCTTCATCGGATTAAACACCTGCATTAAAGAACAATCATCTTTCTATTGTGCTCTTACTATAGCACGTCAACCATAATCTATAAATACTAGACCTTCACTTTCTTCCACTTTCCCTTCTTAAAATAATACCAGGCAGCGATGGCAATGACTGACTCCGCTACAGGTATTGCTATAAAAGCACCCACGGGGCCAAGACCAAATGTTTTGGCAAGCAAATAGCCCAGCGGTATCTGGAAAAGCCAGAAGCCGGCAAAGTTGATCCAGGTGGGTGTTTTAGTATCACCCGCACCATTCAGCGCCTGGATCATAACCATTCCAATTCCATAAAAGATATAGCCGCTGCCAATTATCTGTAAGGACAATACGCCAAAACGATGCACTTCCGGTTCGCTGGTAAATATGCTGATGATCGGCGATGCAAACAGGAGGAAGAGCAACATAACCCCGGCCATGAAAATGGCATTGTACTTCATCGTCAGGAATACACTTTTTTCTGCCCGGCCCGGTTCTTTTGCACCAAGATTTTGTCCCACCAGGGTGGCCGCTGCATTACTCAATCCCCAGGCAGGCAGGATAAAGAATACCACGTTGCGGATTGCTACCTGATAGCCGGCACTGGCATCTGTTCCACCCGTATGTGATACCAGTGCTGCCAATACGATCCAGCTGCCCGACTGAATAACAAATTGCAGTGTTGCAGGCCAGGCCACTTCGAATATGGTTTTGATCACCGGCGGGTCCCATTTAAAATGCCAGCCTTTTATTTTAATAGTGCCCTTGCCTTTGAATAAATGATAACACTGATACAGCACACCGGTACTACGGCCAATAACGGTAGCAATGGCAGCACCGGTTAATCCAAGCTCGGGGAATGGTCCATAGCCATTGATCAGCATCGGGCATAAAAAGATATTGATCAGGCTGGCGATCCATAAGCTTTTCATGGCCATGGCCGCATCACCCGCACCACGAAATATACCATTGATCAGGAAGAGCAAAATAATGGCCAGGCTTCCACCCAGCATAATGCGGGTAAAGGGAGTGCCCTCTTTTATTACGGTGGCTGACGCACCCATCAGTCGAAGGATATCGGCTGCAAAAATGATCCCGATAATACTAATGACTACTGTAGTGATCAATGCTATCAGCAAGGATTGCATGCCCGCATGAGCCGCCCCATCGGGATCTTTTTCACCAATCCTTCGGGACACTACCGCTGTGGCAGCTGTGCTCAGGCCGATCGCAATGGAATACACGATCGTAATAGCTGACTCTGTAAGACCTACGGTCGCAATCGCATTGGCTCCAAGCTTGCCGACAAAAAACATATCCACGACGGCAAATACCGATTCAAGACTTAGTTCAAGGATCATCGGAATAGCCAGTAATACGATGGCACCCCGTATGCTGCCCTGTGTATAGTCGTGTTCGCCACCTTTCAGCGATTGTTTGATTAAGGCCCAAAAATGCGTTCGTTTGTTGTTATATGTTGGTTCTGACATGATTGATAATTGTTGTTACCCCCTGCATTCGGGGTATGGAATTGAAAATAAATAATAATGTACTGATGAAAAGCAACGAAATGTTGCTATTGTATAAACGGTCTGTAAGAATCAGGTTCTTTGAATGGGGGCGAACCTTAGTAAGACTTCATATTCGTTGCTTAAAGAAGAGCCAAGGTAAAAGAATTTTCTGAAATTTTCTACTGCGTTAAGGGTTGTTTACTTCGTTCTCAGTAAATGGCTGGGATTCTCATTTAAAAAAGATACCTGGAGACGACAAGGTATCTTCTCTTTACTTTTTTATTGACAAATTCATTTTCCGGCATGCTCGCAAACGCCTGGGCCTGTGACGTGTTACCGCGTCGAAGGGGTTCATTATCACCGTTTACCACGGGTGGCGGAGAAGAAGTAATTATGTATTCTGATTTCATTTTGCGGCACGCAATAAATAAGAGGGCTCCGAAGACTCAGGGTACAGGTCGCTTCAAGCCGGATAAATAGGAGTTTGAAAACAAGTAAAATGTATGAAGAGGCCTTGATTCCTGTCTCCACGAACCAACAAAGGGGCATGCACCAAAAAAAATTATCCACAATGGGTGCAGATAGCCTTTCCGGTTTTTTTATATGAGGTTTCAGGTGTATCATTGAAAATCAACTCACCCTGTTTTCCCCCCACTCTCTGAAAGCTGCTAAACCTTCCTGTATTTAGTTACCAGTAAATCAATTTATGCGAACCAAATTCCTGCATGCAGTCTGTGGACTTATCTTTTTAGCTTTTATAGTTGGTAGTTGCACTTCGCAACGAAAAACCGGTTGTGTTCCCGAAAAAATAAGAAAGGATATAAAGTTCAAAGGGTTTCTTTGATAAACTTACTTGTACCAGTACACGTAATGAATTGGATGCCGTTGCATGAAGATTAGCAACAGGGTCTCAATGAATTCATTTATCTCTTCAACTATCATTTTAGATCAGATGGTGGTGAAATACAAACACCAACATTTAGATTTGGCTTCAGCCTCTTCGCAGCAGGCAGGGGCCTTGCAACTTCTCACAATCACCAGCAATCCAAAAACAATTGTCAAGCAGGTATATAATTACCTGTCAAGACAAAAAGAAAATAAAGAAAAACTCAACAAACTGTTCCTAAAAACATAAATGCTTATCCGTAGTTTGCAACTAAGAACAAATCCAATATATTTTGTTAGCTCCCCACCGCTATTTCATCCTCAACAAACCCTACAACATGGTCTCCCAATTTGTCAGCACCCATGTGGTCAACTTATTGGGTGATATCGGTTTTAATTTTCCTGCAGGCATACATGCCATAGGCCGTTTGGATAATCTTTCCGAAGGATTATTGATCTTAACCACCAACAGGAAAATAACCCGTTTACTATTTGAAGCAAAGATACCGCACAAAAGAACCTACCTGGTACTCGTTAATCATATCGTTACCGAAGAAAAACTCCAATTACTCAGGGAAGGAACATCCTTCCGTATACGAGGTGGCGACTATTATACTTCCGCTCCCTGCGAAGTAGAGATTGTAAGAGAACCGGGGATATCTTTTCAATCGCCTTATATCATGACGGGTCATATTTTCTACACCTGGCTACATATCACCCTCACCGAAGGTAAGTATCACCAGGTACGCAAAATGATGGCGGCAATCCATCATCGCTGTAAACGGCTGATCAGGGTAAGTATTGAAGACCTTACACTGGGTGATTTACAACCTGGTTGTGTCAGGGAGGTAGCCGAAAATGATTTTTTTAAACTGCTTAAAATAAAAAACTGACCGGGAATCAATTATGTGGTACCAGTTCCTGAATATCTTCTTCTTCGTTTTTTATACTTTATATTATATCAACTCAGCTTTTCATCGCATAGGTTGTAAGCAACAGTAAACTGTCTGACTTTGCTTCGATGGAATGAGGGATACCGGGATGAAAAACCATGAGTTGACTTTCTTCCATATCTCCATCTTGTTCCTGTGTTTCTATTCGAATGTTGCCCTGCAGGACCTGGACTACTAAAAAACCATCCACCACATTGTCTTTACTGACTGCTGATTCTTTTAATGCGGTAAGGACAATCGTCATAATCGCGGATTTAAACACCGTAATTGCATTCCGGTCGTTTTTTTCCCAGGCTGCTTCATCTTTAACCTGGTTAGTAAAAGCACCGAGGTCGGCAAATACATAAGGGGCATCAATTATCCTATTGCCCAATGGACGGTTAAGGGTAGCTTCATTACGTTTTATTTCCATAGCACTTATTTATGTTGTGGTGATAAAAACAAATTTTATTTGCTGCTGTCTGTTAAGTAAGACATCCTGATTTTAATTAGAATCGGCTGACCAAATCCGAGCAAGAGACAGCAGCATAAAAACCCAACTAAATGTTTTTATCTTCTTTCCCATGAGCCTTTTGAGCAGCAACTTCCTCATTGTCTTCTTTTTTAGTATAAAGAGATAGGTCAAAATTTAGGCCGTTCTTTATTTGCTAAAACCAACCGTTTTTTAAAACTGTTGGAAAGCTTCTATTGAGTAGTTTTTTATATAGGAGCATAAAAAAGAGGGGAAAAGTTTCTACATAGCGGTAAGTAAAATTCCCTCCTTCTGATGAATAATGACATTTGTTTACCATTTTTTTCGGCTGTTAAATTTTTACAATCTTCACCGATTTAAGAGGAGCTAATATAATTTTTCCATCTGGTAACTCAGCTATATAACCTTCTGCGCTAAGACCAAGCGGCAACAGTACTGTATTGGCTGTAACTGTTTCTTCTGTTTTTGTTTTTATAGCATGTATAACAGCCAACTGACGGGGAATATTTTTTGCAACAGGGCCTGCTGCTTTTTTCACTGTTTTATTTACATACGGTAAAGGATCAATGGCACCACCAAAACTATAAATACCAAAATGAAGATGGGGTGATGTAGCTTTTGCATTACCGGTATTGCCAATAAGCCCCAGCGTATCTCCTTTTTTTACTTCCTGGCCTTCCTGTACCAGTTGTTTATCAAGGTGAGCATAATAAAGACTGAGGTTGCGGCCGGCTACTTTCAGGTTCACAGTTTTACCGCCCAATCCTCCATCATTTACACGGGAGATATAACCATCTGCTGCTGCAATAGCGGGAGTAAGTTTTGCTGCGAAAATATCAATGCCTTCATGACTGCGTATACCACCATCACGGGAATCACCCCATACACTACCTACTCTTGCTTTTTCACCTGCAACAGGAAAGCCAAGGGATGGACCCACTGAAACAGCAAGCCTGTATTCACCGCTTTGTTCCAGCGCCGGTTGCAGACGAAGAATATATACCCCGCTTTGTTCTGCATCAAACCCAAAAAAAGAACTGGCTGTATCTGCGGCTACCAAATGCGAAACACCAGTCACTTCTTCTTTATATACATCAGCATAAAGAGTAATACCTGATGTACCAGCTTTTAGCAAATCAAAATTGATTCGTTCTCCCTGTTTGGCCGTAAACGCTAAGGCAAGGGCCCGGGGCTTACCAGCAGGAAAATTTCCCAAAAGGCTATAAGGTAGCTTTATAGGTTGTGCAGCTGTTAACACATTTTTAGAAACTTCCAGCCACTGTTTACCATCGGGGTTGTTATCTACTTTATCTGCGTAGGTTTCATGGGGTGTTTTCTTGCTGCCAAATAGTTTGCTGCTGCTGCTGTTACATGCGATAAAGGATCCTGTTGAGAGCAAGAGGAAAAAAAGGTTTTTGATAGACATAGGCTGCCTTACAGGCAAAGAACAAACCGGGAATAGTGAAGAAAAGATTAAGATTTAATTGCCTTTGGCTAATCGGTGCTTTATCAAAGCAATAACAAAGCAGAATTATTTATATTTATACAAACATTTCCATGCTTAAACGAGCCTTATTATTTCTTTGCCTTGCTGTCAACAGTAGTCTCTTCGCTCAGGAAGAAAGTTTTCTCCGCTATATCAAAGCCTCCCCTGCAGATACCCTGCTTCCTGTTGCCACGACTGTGAAAGAGCAACTTCAAAAAGAAATGAGGCCCTTAAAAAAAGCATCACAAAACTCCCGGCTGCGATTGGTATTAATAGGTGGAAATAAAGAAGCCGGCGCCACGGTGAGTCGCTGGTTAGCCGCTAAAAAAAACCAGGATTTATATTTGGTTAGTTCTGGAGCGATGATTACTAAGTTCATCGGGGAAACGGAAAAAAACCTTCAACTGCTTTTCGACAAGGCGACAGCAACCAACGCTATTTTGTTTTTTGATGAAGCGGATGCCCTTTTTGGTGAGTCGAGCACTCCAGGCAGTAATGAAACTAACTCTACAATTATTTATTGGGTAAAACGAATGAATGAGTACAAGGGAACAGTACTCATTGCCTGCTCAGGGAAAGCCTGCCTGGCGGAATTTGGGAAACAAAAATTTACCAGTATACAGGTGGCTGCCTCAATGGAGACGCAATAAGCACTGGCGTCTTATAGCTTATTTAAGTGTTACCTTTCCCCTAACAATCTTTTTGACTATGGATAATTCAAAAGATCTCCGCCTCGCCGTATTGATCGACGCCGATAATATTCCTTACAGGCTTATCGCCGGCATACTGGAAGAAATTGCGAAATACGGTTCTCCTACTTTTAAACGGATCTATGCGGACTGGACAAAACCCCATGTGACAGGATGGAAAACGGTGTTGCTGGATCATGCTATTACGCCGGTCCAACAATATAGTTATACAACTGGTAAGAATTCCTCTGACTCTGCCCTGATCATTGATGCTATGGATATTTTATATACCGGCCGGGTAGATGGTTTTTGCGTAGTGAGCAGTGACAGCGATTTTACCCGGCTGGCAACCCGGCTACGGGAAGCAGGGATGAAAGTATTTGGTATGGGGGAACAAAAAACACCATCGGCTTTCCGGGCAGCCTGTGATAAATTTATTTACATCGAAATACTGGAACAACCGGAAGCAGCAGGTACTAAAAGCATCAAACTATCCGAGCTGCGAAAAAAAGAGAAAGTGATCAGCAAGGCAGATAAGAATCTGGAAAGTCTGATTACTTCAAGTATCAACGATGTTGCCGATGAGAATGGGTGGGCTTTCCTGGGAGAGCTCGGCAATTTATTACTAAAGAAACGTCCTGATTTTGATCCGCGAAATTACGGCTTTGAAAAACTATTACTCCTGATCAGGAGTCTCGGCCGTTTTGAAATAGATGAAAGAGATACCGGCCGGAAAAATGTAAAATTGGTTTATATAAGGGCCAAATAAATTTCTGTCTGGCACTGTCTCCGTTTCAATTTACTTTTTCCAAGGGTCGTTAAAATAAATTTCGTACAGAGGATAAAGAGAGAATGAGTTGAGGCTGTCTCCTAAGTCGTCATTGCGAATGAAATGAAGCAATCTGAAAGAATTCATCAATTTGATGTTCAATAGATTACTTCGGTCGTTCCTCCCTCGTAATGACGTTTAACGACTTAGGAGACAGTCTCCTGCTTTTTTTTGGCTTCACTATTTCTATTCACCTTTCCTCTTTAAGCGCTCGGCGAGGCCTCTACGATTCTCCTAAAAACTAATTTCAAACTGCGATAATCTCTCTTGCCTTATTATACTGTTTACGACACAACAACCCTATTAATTAAAGTCCTGTTTTTCAGACAGGGTTTCTCTTCTTTTAGCACCCTTCAATCGCCGTTAAGGTATTTCCAATGGCTGCTTGTTAAAAGAGGAAATTAAAATTCTCCTTTAAAAACAGATAGTTAGACAATAACATGACAAGCCTGTTAACAATTTCCGTATTCTGGCACCATTTATGAAAACAGGGGGTTGTAGGAAACCAATTGATCACTTTAAAAATTACTGGTATGAAAAAGACTACTTTATTTATTACCTCAGCTATCGCTGCTCTGTTTTTCTTTGCAGCTTGTAAAAATAACCAGGCATCCGCACCGGGTGCTTCTACCGATACAACAGGATTTGCTCAGTTCCAGCAATGGCAGGCAATGAATGCTGAACAGGAAGCTATAGAAGCTGCTGCTGCACAACAAAGCACAAAAAGAAGTACTAATAAGAATTCTAATTCAGGAACGATGAACTCTTCAACAACCAATGAAGCAAAATCAACAAAGAAAAAAGGTTGGAGTAAAGCTGCCAAGTATGCCGTTATCGGTGGTGCTGGTGGTGCGGTAACAGGTGCGATTATTAATAAGAAAGACCGGGTGAAAGGTGCCGTTATCGGTGGTGTGGTGCTGGGTGCTGGTGGATATATCTTTGGCCGCTCACAGGATAAGAAAGATGGTCGTTACTAAAGAGACTGAAAAACTCACGCATATTTTAAACATAAACGGAGAATGAAAACGAGGAAGCAGTCCCGGCGGGTATATCGCCGGGATTTTTTGTGCGTCAGGCACGTATATCAGCTATAGGGTGCAAGTCCCGAATACGCTTTACAGTAGGGAGTATTAGCCAATAGCAAGGGTGTCCATCGTGAGGTGGAATCTGAAGGAAGCTGGCGGCAA
>Ga0163155_10000790_pt1 | contig 39054 bp, 51 predicted proteins | sample OliLakLV19SP4G1_FD_148611 | JGI IMG/M metagenome (GOLD analysis project Ga0163155, IMG submission 148611) | Freshwater microbial mat bacterial communities from Lake Vanda, McMurdo Dry Valleys, Antarctica - Oligotrophic Lake LV.19.SP4.G1 | ecosystem: Environmental > Aquatic > Freshwater > Lake >... | reverse complement strand
GGAGAATAAAGACAGGTCAAGATTTGGGGGAGGGCTTGACAAGTATAATATTAAAGCCAATAGGACTGGAGGAGGATACTATGAGAAATATGGATCAAAAATAAAGCATTGGGATGTTGCTCCCACTATGACATATTTTAACGAGTTGGCTAGGGTCTCTAAAAATCAAATTATCTGGGGGGGGAATTATTTTCCACTACCGCCAACCAGATGCTTTCTAGTTTGGAGAAAATTAACAATAAGTGAAGGTTTCTCGATGGCAATGTGTGAATACGCATGGTCAAGTTTTAACGACAATGCTAAATGGATAGAGATTGCGCCACAAGGAACGAAGGGCAAAGAAAGGTTTCACCCTACGCAGAAACCTGAAAAACTTTATGCTTGGATCCTTAGGAACTACGCCAAGCCCGGGAATAAAATACTTGATACTCATTTAGGATCCGGATCTATCGCTATCGCATGCCATGACATGGGATTTGATTTAACCGGATATGAAATTGATAAGGACTATTACGATGCAGCAGTTAAGAGATTAGATAATCACAAACTCCAACTCACTTTATTCACCAGCCCACCAGCGGAGGAGATATGACAGAACCGTTCAATTATTATAAGTACCTATTGGATGCACAGGAACTAGCAAAATCATATGCCGAATATGAAAAAGAGCATAAAGGCGCATCAAAACTAGGGATCATGGAGTATAAGTTGCAGGAATCAGTCAAATCTTACCTGCAAAATAAGTGCGAGATGACAGATAAAGAGGTGGACGAGTTTTTAGCGAGGGAAAAGAAACCTAAGAAGGAGATATGAACTATACACAAGAAATCTTAAAACAATTCGATGAGAAGTTTCCTTGCAAAGAAAACGAATGTAATAACAACGGCATAATGCTTGGTTATGATAGCGACGGAGATATAGAACAACAACAGTGTCAGTATTGCTTTGAATGCAGATTACCACAAAAAGACTTCATCGCCGCCTCAATCGCACAAGTAGAGCAGTCACTGAAAGATACAATTAACGAAAAAGCAGCAGACGAAATGAAGAAAAACAAGATGATTATTCTTTCAACAACCCACCATTGGAGGATAGATGATCCAACCGATCAGGAATTGTAAATGTAAGGCGTTAAGCGAGAAAGCGGTTAGGGCAATAATCCATAAGGCATTCGACATAGAAGCCCTTAGCAGTAACGATAAATTCGCGCTATATTTCCCAAATACATATAGAGATTTGTTGATTGCGGAAGATGAGGCAACAGAAGAAATACTAAAACTCGTCGTAACAAAAGATACAGAAAGCTCAACAAAGCACGAAAGCACTTTATTAATGACGCTTATAATCTCTCTTATTTTCGTTTTCTTTGGGGGAGCCGCATTACAGAAACTAGAAAGTAATTATCAACAGCATATCGCATCAATATTGCATGAAGAGGAAGGGCGGTTTCTTATGATAAAGCGATCGGCAGAAGACATAGAAACACTAAAAATCACAGTAAACATATTAACAAACAAAATCGGAAAGATTTATGAATATGAAAATTAAAGGATTGCTTTGCTTAATTACCGGACACCAATACACCAAAACCATCGACGGTATGCTTTGGTTTACCGGACACTGCTTAAGATGTTCCAAGCATAAACTAATATCAAATGAGCGACCCGTCCCAAAAGAGCGCGCGCTTGACTTAATCGAATCTATTGAATGTTTACTAGAGAAGAGAGAAACATCTTTACTGGATGCCGATCTATGCAAGTTAAAAGAAATAAAATCTATCCTATCTCACCAGCCTTTCTTATCTTTTAACTCTTATGAATTCCTTTGCCAATACTATAAAAAGGTATTGACTCTATAATCAATTCTGATAATATTAAGAAATGGCAGGCGCAAAGAGAATAAATTTTTATACCAATCAAACAAATAGTTGATTGGTTTTTTCTTTGTCCGAAAGGACAACCCGTGTATTGACACCGCCTGCCGCGTGAGGATGTTTTCTCTAGTCAAACACGGGTTTTTCTTTTGGTGGGCATAAATATTTAAGACTTTTCCTGTGGTTAGTCTGTAAAGAATCGCACCGATACGGCTCGGATAAAAACAGTAATCGTGGGTAAGAGCATCGACCCTCCCTTTGTGTCCGGGAATAAACAGGCTTTGACGGGAAACACGAACCAGCGTTACCTATAACGATAAATAGGGCCTGATAAAACCATTTACTGTTCCTCTTAAAACAAGTGTTTGCTAGAGGTTTCCCAGATATGATGCTAAGATTGTGCTTAATATTAGTTTACAATTGTAAAAGATTATAGGAAGTAAACATGGCTTTTATGCGTAAACACTTTACATAACGTGGCTTTTTATGGTCTGTCCGCTTTGTAATAAACGATTCGTAGAGCAACGTCATCACCTGTTCTCGCAAACAAAGTGGGCTAGGAAGCTTTATGGCGATCTTTTAGATGATCCTCGCAATCTTGTGATGTTGTGCAGTGTTTGCCACCTAAATAAACCTATTCCAAAGCTGTCGGAGTTTGAGTTCTGCAGAAAACTTAATATCCAGATGAGATCAAAAGCAAAAATATGATACCGCATACAATCGCCGAGAAAACGCTACAGCTTACCGAATACTGGAAAGAAAATCCTCGCAAGTATCTCACCGAATGTTTAGGCGTTAAATTAATCTGGAAACTACAATTAGACCTTATTGATTCCTTAAGTCGGGCCATTAAAGAGCACAAGCCTATATATATCGCCTCCGGGCATGCGCTTGGTAAAGACTTCATCTGCTCCTGTATAGCCAACTGGTTCTTAGACTGCTTTATCCCCTCGAAGGTTATACTTACCGCCCCTTCAGACCGCCAAGTAAAAAAGATCATGTGGGCCGAGACGCTTGCTCGCTTCAACAACAAGAAAATTAAGCTCTGGGGTAAGCCTTACACTGATCCCTATATCGAGATAAGGCGAGAGGACTGGTTCCTTCTAGGGTTTGCAACCAAGGATACCGGAGCCGCAGCCGAGTCCGGTGGTGGTAAGTTCCAGGGATTGCGGGCGGCCACTAACATGTGTGTTATCGTGACCGAAGCTCAGGCCGTAGAAGACAGCATCTTTGACCAGATTGACGCGGTATCGACAGCAGAAAACTCTTTGCGCATCTTTATTGGCAACCCTACCCGGGCCAAGGGAGCATTTGCCAAGATGTTGCGCGATAAGCAAAACAATATAGTTTTCCACTTTTCGTGCTTGGAGAACCCTAATTATCTCCAGCGAAAGATTGTTGTTCCCGGCCTTGCAACATACGACTGGGTCGAGGATAAAAGACGCAAGTGGGGAGAGAGTGATCCTCGGTGGGTCGGACGCGTATTAGGCCAAATACCAGACAATGCGTTATCCAACACATTCAATCTGGCATGGATTAATCACACCAAAGAACGTCGCGGATTACTTGCAGGCTATAGTGTAGATGCCGGCGTCTCCGTAGATAGCGCGGGCGAAGGCGTTGACGACAACGTCATCATGGCGGGCAAGGGTGGCGAGGTAATGGAAACATTCACGCGCACAATAATGACTCCCACAGAGGTAGCGCACAAGGCGGTTGAGATGTGCAAAAAGATAAGAGGATCATTTATTATTTTTGATTGCGATGGCCTAGGAATCCGAGATTACCAAGAATGTAATAATTTGCCGGAGGAGTATTTGCGGGGAATAGAAATATTAAAATTCCACGGATCAGGCCAAAGCACATTTTTTGAGGAGCTTCCCGACGGGAGAAAGCGACCGATGTATGCCAACCTGCGCGCCGAGGCATCATTTATTACTCAGGAAAGAGGACTGGCAGGGAAATGTAGCATGGATGAAAAAGATCAAGAATTGATTGAAGACTTGATGGAAGAAGAATACTATGAAAACAAGCAGGGCCTTATTCAAATCGAACCAAAAGAAGATTTAAAGGAACGACTCGAAAGATCACCGGGCAGAGGCGATTGTTATAAGATGTTGCAGTGGGCATTTAGCCAGAACATCCAAGATCATACTTATGCCGATCGCGGAAACCCGATGCCACAATATGGGAAAATGGACAATGATGTCTATCACGGTGGTCAACAGTTGCCAAGATATGGAAAAATGGAATAATAAATAAGGGGGATTTTATGGGTTCAGTCGGAAAAGTTGCCGGTACATTGCTGGGGGGATTTGGGATCGGGCAAGCAATAGGAAAACTTTTTCAAACGAAGAAACCTCCGGCTCCAGCTCCTTTGCCGGTGGCTCCGTCTGTTGTATCGGCAGAAGAAGGTGCAAGAAAAGACCTCGAGCGCAGACGCCGCGTTAGTTTTCTTAATGGAGGAGATACAAATAAAACAGCTGGCATGATTGGGGCTACGGTTGGAACAAAAACATTGGTCGGACAATAAGCTTACGGTTCGTCTTGGCAGGACGGACGATCTTTCGACGCTCTTTAATTTTGTCGACGAGTATGATGGCGATTTATTAATTGATTGCGAAAAGACAAAGAAAAGCTTGCGGGAATTATTAATAAGCGAAGGAATTGTCATTATTGAGAAAGATAACGTGGCGATTTGCGGTATCGGCGGTACAGTCTTTGGTTGCACTTATAATGACGATGTGATGTTGTGCGTGATGTTTCTTTTTGTAAAAAAAGAATATCGCAGATTAACCCCGAGGATCATCCTTGCAGTTGAGCATTTTTTTGCATCAACAAAGATTAATAGGATTGTTTACGGCTTTGCTGTTGGGAAAGAAACACAAAAACGTTTACGGTTTATGAAAATATTAGGTTATGATAATTTCGACACGCACGTATCTAAGAAAATACGACCTACCCTGTGAGCACGCATGACATCAGAGAATGAAGTCAAAGAGATTTTGATCGACAATGAATTCTTGACCAACCAGAACTCCAATTATCGAAGCTATTGCCAAGACTTGGCTGATTTTTTTACCCCTCGCAAGGCATGGATCAACACCATGAAGATAACGGGGGAACAGCTTAAGTTTAATTTTCTCTACGACTCAACAGCAATCATCTCGGCACGCGAGACTTCCGCGGGCTTTAATACTTACCTAACAAATCCCTCCTCAAGATGGTTTGGTTACCAGTACCAAAATAAAAAAATTAAAGACAGCGAGATTGCTAAAAAATTTTCTCATGACGTTGAGGATTGGGCTTTTGCTAGACTAAAGGACTCAAACTTTTACGAAGTGGCTCCGGAGTGGTTTCATGGCAAGCTTATTTTCGGGACTGGCACCTTCTCAATGTTGGATGATGACAAAGACTTTGTTAAATATAACGACATCCCGGTCGGTCAAGTCAATCGTGTCGTTGATGCTAACGGCGAATTGATCGCACTGTATCGCAATTTCCCTCTTACGGCCCGGCAGGCTTTCAAGCTTTGGGGCAGGAATGCTGGCAAGTCTGTGCTGGAATCGCTCGAGAATAAACCGCACCAAGAATTTGAGTTCGTCCACTATGTGGGCGAGCGCTTTGACCGAGAGACGGACAAAGAAGACGCCGCAAACATGCCCTATAAGTCGCTCTGGATCAACAAAAAAGACAAACAGAAGATTGCAGAGAGCGGGTTTATTGAGATGCCGTATTTCTCCTCCGTCTTCTACAAAGACTCGAGTGATCCAAACGGATCATCGGCCGCTATGGACATTTTTCCGTGGGTCAAATTGATTAACGCAATGTCTCGCACCGTGATCCGTGGAGCGATGAAGCAAGCCGATCCTGCTTATATGATGCCGAGCCGCGGTCTTGTACTGCCACTTAATCTTAATCCCGGCGCGATGAATTACCGTGACGCCAAAACCCCTAACGACGCTATTCAGCTTTTACCGGTCAGCAATGGACGCATTGATATAGGCAAAGATTTGATCGAATATATTGCCGGCAAGATTGAGCGAGGGATGTTCGTGAATTTGTTTAGATCATTCGACGACATCACAAAACAGATGCCGGTTATTGAGGTGCAGCACAGAATATCTCAGGACATGGCTTTATTGGGGCCGGTTGTTAATCGCGACAACAGGACGCTTGGCAAGATGTTAATCCGATTGATCAGCATGGGCCGTCGAGATACGTCGTCAGGGTTTCCCGAAGTCCCCGAAGAACTGCTTGACGAAACTTATGAGCTTGTTTATCTGTCTCAATTGGCAAGAGCACAGCAGCAATCCGAAATAAGAGAGATACAGAATTTCTTGGGCGACGTGGCAAGCCTTGGACAAATCATCCCGGGAGTGTACGATAAGATCGACGAAGACAAAACTCTGTCAGTCCTGCACCGCATTCGTGGGGTTACCCCGGAAATCTTGCGAGGGGACGCAGATGTCGATCAGATGCGCAAACACCGAGAAGAGCAGAATCAACTCCTTCAAACCATGCAGGCAGGGTCGGCTGTGGCGGATATAGCCAAGAGCGGATCCGAAGCTGAGAAGAATTCAGCCATGGCTGCATCAGCTGGGAAATAATAGTTTTGCAAAAGCGAATAAGAAGTATCCCAAAATCCATTAATGTTTACACCCTCCTTCGCATGGTTCAGACCATGGTTTATAGGCCTGAGTCCATGAAGCTCGTCGAGTTTGACATTATCCACCGATCAATTTCCCAATTAAAAAAAGGTTTCGCGTGGGCACGCCAAGAGAATATTCCAATGGGTGCCGTGGAGCAAGAGGCCGAAAACGTCTTGATGGAAATCGAAGATTTGATTTTGCAGGACTCCTCGGGAGAGCTTGATTTACGCAGAGAATTGTTTCGCAAGCACGGGATTGATTATCGAAAGTTTTGTCATTGGCCGGAAGTCTACAAACCCGAGGACTTCATCCGCGCACAGGAAGAGCTAAAGAAAACAATGGAATCCAATCCGGAAGAATATCCAAAGGGATCAATAAAATGAAAATAGAGCTTTGCGAAGACAATGGATTTTTGTCAGCAGACGGTAAACCTACGCTTGTTGTTCTAGTCGTTACATCCGAAAGCGGGAAGGTGATACGCGTTCCGTATTCGGCGAACAAGAGAATATCCGATTTATATAAAGAGATCAGGCAAATCAAAATCACCGAAGATATTAAGATGATTGAGGATTTTGTGAATAAGGAAGACTCTGCCGAGTGCGTTGGATGTGTTGGTACCAACATTTGTGTTATTCCAGAAGAGCCAGTCAAAGCACCACAAGCGGAAAACCATAATGTGATAGAGCGTGAAGATATTGTTAAATGCGTTAAGTTCAATCATTCAGATGGGGCAGACCCAATATTTAATCTTCTTAAAGGGCAAGAGTATCGCGTTATCAATATACTCAAAGAGAAAAGTGCCGTTGTATGCTACGAGGTATTAGATGATAAGGCGAACAGTCTAATTAGGATGCCGGCATTCCCGGACGAAATCGAGCTGGTTCGCAAAGCGGTTCGCGGGGCTCCGCGTAAGCAGGTCTTTGAAATAACAAAAAGATGTGTCTGCGGTGAGACCGTTGCTCTTATGCTAGAGGGCGATAAGTATGTGGGCAAATGCGAGAAATGCCGCGAAGAATTAAAAGAAAACAGAAAGAAATAAAATGAATAGTGCCGAGGTAGAAGCATTAGCGAACATGACCGACGAACAGCGTGCGCAATTATATAAAAATACATTTTCTACCACAAGCGGATTGCAGTGCCTGCAAGATATTAAGTATCGAGCATTTCGGGAGGCAAGCGCAGCATTGACAATGGACGGACATTTTATCTCGGAGCCTCACGCAGTTTATTTTAATTTAGGTATGCAGAGACTTTGTTTCCACATCGAATCACAAATTAACTATCAACAACCACCGCCGGAGGTCAGGCTATATGAAGACTAAAGAAGATTTGATAAGAGATGGATATACCGAAAAACAAGCCCGTGCGATTATGAATGCTAAGGGAAAGAAATCGTCAGCTATGGACGAAATAAAAAAATCTGGACAAAAGAAGAATGAAGCTTTAAACGATATTTATACTTGGGGCAAATAAGAAAGGGCATCTCTATGATTGAAGGCGAAGGATACATGGCACCAGAAGGATCGGAAAATAAAGAAGCTCCTACGACGGGGAATGAAGGAAACAATAATCAGAATCCGCATCAGGGCGACAGTGGGCGCGATTGGATTGATGTTTTTCCGGACGAAGCCGCCAATGATCCTAGCTTAAGAGATTTTAAAAGCCCCGATGATTTTTATAAGAGTTATAAAAGTCAGCAGGACATGATCGGACGAAAAGGTATTTTAGTTCCGCCGGATAATGCCAAGCAAGAAGATGTTGATAAATTCCACAATCAATTAGGGCGTCCAGAAAAGGCGGAAGGCTACAAGCTATCTCCCGTCGAGAATTTGCATAAATCAATAAGCATAACGCCGGAAAGTATTGGCGGGTATCAAAGACTTGCGCACAAGCACGGATTAAGCCAGAAGCAAGCAGATGGTTTAAATAAAGATTACATTGAGGCTTTAAGCAATGCCGCCGTCGAGAATGAACGTTTAGAAAAAGAGTTTATGCAGAGCACGGAGAATTCATTGCGTAAAGAGTGGGGAGCCAACTACGAAGCAACAAAATCGCGGGTCGCCAAAGCTGTTTTAAAAGCTGGTGGTGAAGATGCTTTAACGCGAATGGGTGGCGTTGACGGAATCGGCAATGATCCTATTATTTTGGGGATGCTTGGTCGATTAGTGTCAAAGATGGGCGAGGACTCTATTAATTCTATTGTCATCGAAAACGGTGGCGGAGATAATTCCGGCGGAAACGAAACGCCAGATCAGGCAAAAGCAAAATTAGAATCAATGAAAAATGATCCAAGTCATCCAGTTAACGACGAGAAATCACCTAACCGTGCCGCTGGGATAAAAGAAAGAATGCGTTTATACGAAAGAGCATATCCGCCGGAACAACAATAGAGAGATAAATAATGACAAACCTATACGGCTTGACACCTAAAGAATATATTGAATTACGCTTGAAATGTCTTGAACCTTTCATTACGATAGCTTCTAAGACACAAATTGAACAAGATGTTACGATTCGGCGCGCAGAAATTGCGTGGACTGAATTTGTCGTTAAGCCACTCGAAGAAGCTGCGGCTGAGAGAACACAACAATCAAATGTTGTGCCTCAGGCGAAGAAGACGCGAAGCTAAAGCGCAGATTCAAAGCTCTTAGGGACAACCTCTAAAACGGCCCCACATTTCCGCAACAAACGGCCCAGCAATGGACAACTGTTTAAGTTACCAAAATCAGTTTTTTAATGGTTTTAAACAGGAGGTTTATTATGGCCGCTCCAAGTATCGCATTTGTCCAACAATACAAAGATACAGTATCAATGTTAGCGCAACAGTCTGACTCTCGAGCCAGCGATTGCGTTATGGTTGACTATGATTTTCGTGGGGATCGCAAGTTTTATAATCAATACGGCAGTGATGATTTTATTGAAATCATGACTCGTTATGCCGACACGCCAATTATGGTTCCAGATCACCGTCTGCGCATGGTCACCCCGCGCTATTTCGTTTCCAACACGTTGGAAGACCCTCTTGATGCTCTCCAGATGTTAGTTGATCCTAAGTCTGTCTACATGCAAGCCAAGCGCGCCGCTGCCAATCGCCAGAAAGATGACATTATCATTTCTGCTATGGGCGGAACTGCATACGCTGGCGCTGCCGGTGGAACCGCAACGGTATTCGATGCCAACCAAAAGGTCGCTGTTACATACGGCGGTGGTGGGTCTAACACTGGTTTGACCAAGGCGAAAGTCTTGCGTGCTGCCACGTTGTTAAACTTGGCCGAAGTCGATAATGAAGATCGTTGCGCTGTTATTGGTGCCAAGCAGTTAGAAGACCTCTTAAACACGACCGAAGTGACCAGCTCTGACTACAACACCGTTAAGGCGTTGGTTCAGGGTGAAGTTAACACATGGGTTGGTTTCCGTTTTAAGAGAAGTGAACGCTTACTTACTAATGCGTCTGGTTTCCGCTTGTGCTATTTCTGGCAGAAAAAAGCCATTCAGTTGGCTGTTATGAAAGAAGCCGAAGGTCGCATTACGGAACGCGCAGACAAAAACTATGCGTGGCAGGTTTACATGCGCTTAGTTATGGGTGCAACTCGTTTGGAAGAGTCCCGCATTGTGGAAGTGGCTTGCGCCGAAGCTTAATACTTATTAACAGTCTGTTGATAAGTTGTTAATAAAAATGTTATTAAACAGGAGGTTTTATCATGGTTGAATATTCAGGGCTAGTTGCAGCAGCAGCCGCTGCTGGTGGGCTGACAAACGTCCAGCCACAAGGATGGATCGATGGTCGCGTTAAATGCAACGTGGACAAGATCACGCTAACCGGGGTAGAATTGTCCGGCAGTACCATCATTTTCGGTAACAATGCGTTACCGGACGGATCTACAATTCTAGCGATTTTGATGTCGTCTTCTACGGCACAAGTGTCGTTGACCGCTTCGATTGGTGATGACGGGTCTGCTACCCGCTACGCATCTGCGAGCACGGGTCTTCAAACGGCAAACGCATTGACCCTGTTGTCAGGACGCGGTTATGTTGCTACCGGAACGAACGACTTGCAAATCGTTTTAACCACGGGTGGGGCGACCGCTACTGCGGGCGTTATTACGCTGGTTATTCTTTACACACACGATTAAGGCATGGAGATCGTGACAAAATGTCACGACCTCTTAAAATAAAAATGGAGAAGACAATGAGAAAAATCAAAGTATTATTGTTGGCGGTTTTGATGCTGACTCTCGCCTCTCCCTCTTTTGCCGCGGTCGGTGTAAAGAAGGACGGCGCTGGTGCAGGAACCGCGACAGATCTTAATTTCCGTAACGCTGGGAATGCGATCTCGAGCGATGGTAGCACCTTAACATTCAACCTGATGCTGGCTGGGTATGGTAACGGTGGCGGTACGTCTATGATCGACACCGATACAGTGGTTCCGGTCGGGAATTCGGTTGTTCGTAAAGCCATTAGCACAACGGTTGGGTTAGCTGGATCCTTGGTGGCTGGTTCTTACCAAGGCCAATTAATAACAATTAGAATTACTGCCCGTGCAGGTTCTGGGACGTTTTTGCTACGTCCTACAACGCCAAGCTCGGATTACACGACAATCGCGTTTGACGGTGTTGATGACAGCGTGACATTGTTGTGGGATTCTGCGTGGTATGTTGTTGACGGTAGATCGGTAACGATCCAATAATCTTGGAAGGGAGGGAGATTCGGGAAATGAGGCCCGTGTCTTTCTCTCGTGGGAAGGGAGATTCGGGAGTTCAGGCCCGGGTCTTTCTTCCCACAAGATGCTCATCATGGAAAAAATAATTCCGTACCTTGTTGGATTTATAATTGCTTTTTTTGCGACGATCCCAGTCGTTAATTTTTCAGTACCAGTGCTTAATGATTTGTGGCCGTGGATGGTTTTAGTTTCTGGTTTTTTTGGTTTTCTAACACTATTCATAAACACAAATTTAGTGGTTAAGATCGTTGCCGTCGGCGGATTTATTAACTGCTTTCTGGCATTTTCACCTTTTCTGGCCTTTGTTTCTTATTTTTCTTTGATTGCGGTATGCTATTTCTTTATCCTGTGTACTAAAATCAAGGATTGGAGTCCAGTCTTTAAATGCCTTTTGGCGATCCTCTTCTTAAATGTTCTTATGCTGACTATGCAATGCTTCGGGAGAGATCCTATTAATAACTTCGGGATGACAAATGCTGTTTACGTAGGATTGATTGGCCAGTCCATGCAGACAGCCTCAATGTTTGTCGTTTTATCCGCATTCCTTATTTCATGCTCCCGCCTTAACTTAATATTTTCCTTGCTAGCTAGCGTTATCTGCCTTTCGGTTTGGGGCGTAGCTTGTGGCTTTGCCGGGTGGCTATCCATTGCCTTTAATGAGTCCAAGAAAAAAGCTTTAATTATTCTTGCCGTTGCTGGAATTGTTTTTGTTGCTTTTGGGGTGTCTCAACATAAATTTGAACGCAACCTAAGCAATCTTGGGCGGGCCGGAGTGTGGGCCAAAGCAATTGAACTGGCAAATCAACGGCCTTTAACAGGATGGGGTATCGGCTCCTTTAAATATATTTTTCCTATAAAAAGCAATATGCCAACATCGTTCCCGTGGAAGACAGCACACAATTTCTTTATCCAGCTTTACTTTGAGGCCGGTTTTCTTAGCATTGTCTTGGCGGTAACGGGTATTGCAATACTCTTGTCGAAGCTGATAGGGCTGGGATTGATTAATTGTGTTGCGGGTTTGGTTATGATCATCGCTAATTCTCTGGTTCATTTTCCAGATAGGCAAATCCAGACGGTTCTAATCCTAGTCGCATTTGTAGCTTATTGTATTTTTATGATAAAGGAGAGAAACCATGGCTGCCAATAAATTAGTCATCGCTAATATGGCTCTGCAAAAGATGGGCGCCCGCCCGATAACCTCTTTTACTCAAGAGGGATCCCAAGAAGCCGTCGCAATCAATGCGGTATACGACGAAATTTTAAAAGAAGTCTTATCTGAACATCCGTGGACGTTTGCGCAAAAGAGACTGGCTTTAACTGCTGTTGTTCCGGACGACGTAACGCGCACAATTAATCAAAGAATTTATGCACCTGCATCAATCACCGCGGCGACCGCCGATGAGCCAGTTGTTATAACATCCGCAGATCATGGCTTGGCCAACGGAGACAGAATAAAAATCGTTGGGGTATCTGGGATGACACAGCTTAACGATAATTTCTATGTGGTTACAAGCGCCACGCGCACAACCTTTGCAATTGTTAATCAAGACACGGGTGTCGATATTGATGGGGATGCTTACACGGCTTATACAGCAGGCGGACAGATTTACTTGGCGAATGACACAACGCCTATTCTAATCACCGTGGCGACCGCGGCTAATCCGGTCGTTATTACTTCGGTGGCTCACGGATTTATTGACGACGATTGGGTTTATATTCAAGGCGTACTTGGAATGACCCAACTCAACGGGAATTTCTATATCGTTGACGACGCCACAGCAAACACGTTTTCTTTAGATACAACCGCCGCAGTTAATGTAAACGGTTTGGCTTATGGGGTTTACACTTCCGGAGGCCAAATTCTAGAGGCAGAAAAATTGGCAACGACAGACTCGGGGGCTGTGGTTGTTTATCAAAAGCCGGCTGACTTTATTAAGCCAATCGCTCAAAGCAATAGTTATGGTGGGTTGCTCCAAATCGAAGACGATAAAATAATTGCTGACTCGAAAGATCTCAAATTAAGATACACCGCACTTGTCACCGACACGACAAAATATTTTCCTAAGTTTACTCAAGCGCTATCTACACGGCTCGCGGCAGAGATCGCATTTGCTATCACCAACTCGACGACAAAGTCAGAGCAGTTGATGCGGATGTATCTAGACGTGGTTTTACCTTCTGCTGTTTCTGTTGATTCGACGCAGGGAACACCGGACCAGCCGATCCAAGATCAATGGGAAACGGAAATGATGACCGGCGAAAAATATGTGACCAACCCTCAGACATGGCATCCACTTTAAAATATGTTGAAAATTATTATTTTCTTAATCCTATTTTTTCAATACAGCGATTGCTTTGCAGGGTCTAAATATAATTCTACGACCGGAACGCGCGACTTCTGCATTACCCTAGAAGATCAAGCGAGATCAGTTTCTAATCAAAAATGTGTCGATGTTCGCGTTCCCACAGGGCAACTAACAGATTATGGAAGTTACTTTCTTTTAAGCGCCGGCCTAGCTAACGGCGGGGCGACATCAATGACTTCCGGACAGACGGCTGTTTCAGGAAGCTACGCTTTTGTGCGAAAGTCTATTTCCGGAGATCCTTCTTTAGCAAACGGAACCCTTACGGATGCAATCCTTGGCAAGGTCATCACTATAACAATCACAGAGGTTTGGTCGGGTGGGACATTTACTTTGACGCCCACAACAAAGCTCGGATTTAGTTCTGTCGTGTTTGATGCTGTCGGCGACTCAGTGACCATGGTGTTTTTAGATGCCACAAACGGATATATTATTATTTCATCCAACAACGTTACAATAATAACTTAAAACTATGGGAATGAAACCAGACCAGATCATTAATAATTTCACCAATGGCGAGATAAGTCCGCGGGCAGCTGGGCGTTTTGATATTTCTAAATACTCGAACTCATCGGAGACCTTGGAGAATTTTATTATCTATCAGCTAGGTGGCGTGCTCTTTCGTCCAGGCACGAGATACGTTGCCGATACCAAGACAAGCTCGATCCGATCACGTCTTCTTAAGTTTCAGTATTCAACAGAGCAAAATTATATTATTGAGGCTGGTCATCTTTATTTTAGATTTTACACCGACGGAGGACAACTAGCGGCGGTTAATCCAAACATAAAACTACAGACTCATTTTAACGGTGTCGATGCCGCAACAACTTTCCCGGATTCTTCCGGGTCAGCTCACGGAAACGGGGTTGCAACCGGCAATGTTCAGATAGACACCGCGCAGTCAAAGTTTGGTGGCGCTTCTGCTATGTTCGACGGCACCGGCGATTATATTTCTTACGCAGATTCTCCGGATTGGGATTTCGGCTCAAGTGATTTTATAATTAGGGCTTGGGTAAGGCTTAACAACACATCTGGGAACAATATGATCCTGGGAAGAGTATCTGGCGGTGGTAGCTATCTTTATTTCGGATTTGAGGGTACGTCACTTCGCTTTAGAGACTATGATTCCGGGAACGTGGTTGATATGTCGGTTAGCGTAACCATAGCAATTAATACTTGGTATCACGTGGCTGTTAGTCGCAACGGAAGCAATTTTAGATTATTCTTAGACGGTGTTCAGCAGGGGGCAACCGCTGTTGATGCCGATCCATTGACCGCCAGAGCAGTTGCTCTCGACATTGGCGCTATGACCGCCAACGGTTCCTATGTAATGAATGGCTGGATTGACGAGCTCCAAATTGTGGTCGGAGAATCAATAATTGCTAACTTTACCCCAGAGACATCTGCATTTTCCGATTCTTCCCCGATAGAATTAGCCACCCCTTTTGCTAACACGTATTTAAACAATATCAGAACCACCCAAAATGCTGACACCATGTATCTGACAACTGGACAATACACCGTGCGTAAGTTGCAGAGAACAAATGCCACTACCTTCACGCAGGCTGAGGTCAACTTTAAAGGCGGGCCATTCCTCGATGATAATATTGGGGCAACCACGATCACGCCATCAAGTGCAACAGGGACAACAGTCTTAACGGCATCTACTGCAATTTTTCAGGCAGGGCATGTCAATTCTCTCTGGAAAGTTAATACCGGGATTGTCCGAATCACAGTCTTTACGAGTTCCACCCAAGTAACCGGAACGGTGGAAACAGACGAGGACGGGGTTGCCGGAACGATAGGTGGAACAAGCGCATATTTTTTATGGGCGGAAGGCTCGTGGAGCGCAGTACGTGGGTATCCTAAGCATTGCACATTCCACGAAGGAAGGCTGTATTTTGCAAATACGTCATACCAGCCAGGAGGGGTTTGGGGAAGCGTCCCGTACGCCTATGAGCTATTTAAAGAAGGGGCTACCGACGATGACGCCATCGACGAAGAGTTAAACGCGGACACCGTTGTTTCCATTCGGTGGTTGTCCTCTAGTCCTAAAGGTTTACAGCTTGGAACGACCGGTGGCGTGTTTGTTGTGGGTTCCGGAAACCAAGGATTGCCAATAACACCAGACAATGTCAATGCTCCACGTGAAACATTTGTCGGGTCTGCCGATATTCAGGCAAAACGCATGCTTAATTACACATATTATGTAAAAAACGACTTACAGAGATTTCTTGAGTCAGGCTATCAGTTTGACGTGGACTCCGTTGACGCCGTTGACACAACACTTATGGCCGACCATATTCTAAATGCGCCAATTCCAACAAATATACCCGGTAGAGGAAGCCACGAATTGGGTGGAGCTTACGATCTTGACAGCCAGCAATCGCCAAATGACCGCATCTGGATCGTTCGCAGTGATGGCCAGATTGCTGTTTTAACAAGAAACGTTCGTCAAGAAGTCAATGGGTGGTTTAGGATAGTAGCCGGAGCAACGGTATCGTGCGACGGAGCCAGCGGAACAGGTAGTTTTGAGAGCATTGCTATTATTCAGCAGGAGGGTGCCGCTGACCAAATCTGGGTCATTGTTAATCGCAGAATCGGATCGGCCACTAAAAGATTCGTAGAATACTTTACCGATGAGAATTTTAAATACGAATGGGATCCCGTTCGTGTTGATTGTAGCCTTACATTGGACAATCCTATCACCATTACGGGCATCTCTTTGTCGAGCCCCGTAGTAATAACGGCCGCCGGACATGGCTTAGCCGACGGAGACAAGGTAAGAATTGACACCGTTGTTGGGACGCACCAGCTTAATGGTAACGAATACAATGTTTTAGTTTTATCTTCCAGTACATTTTCTTTGTACGAAGATTAAGAGGAAAATATGCCATACACAGGAACGTCTCTATATTTGCATTTCGATGGAGAGGATAATCAGACAACAACCGTTGACAGTTCCAGCTCAGGACACACCGTTGTGCGCACAGGGCTATCCGTTTTAGACACCGCGGAAAAAACAATAGGAACATCATCGGCATATTTCCCGGCATATGTCGCTTCGTCCAACTATTGGGCAATAAATACTCTGGAGTTATTCGGTGTTACTTCACTGACCATACAATTTGACGTTAAGTTTGAAACTTCTAACGGAGGTCAAAATTATTTCTATTACGAGAATCAAAACGCATTTGCTTTCATCGCTCTTTATTATGATTACTCTGATAGTCTATGGCACTGGCGACACACAAACGGCCCGGTACACTTAACATTCGGGGCTTGGTCACCATCATTGGGAACGTGGTATAGGGTTCGCCTAGAGTGGACTGGAGCTGCATATACGTTAAAGATTGATGGAACGTCCCTTGGATCCGCCCAGAATAATGCTTTAGCATTTCCCAACTTGTCATCAGGGATAATCATTAATGACAACCAAAACCAAGCGATAAGATATTTTCAAGGATGGATAGACGAATATATTATCTTCCCGGGAATATTGGCAGAATCCCCAGACGTACCCGGAACACCAGTTGACGGCGCAACATTTTGCACTTATGTTTCTCAAGGCACGGTAAGAAAAATGGTAACGAATGTTACCGGATTGGATCACTTGGAGGGCGAGCGAGTTTCCGTTCAGGCCGATGGAATACCAGAAGATTCCCAAACATATACTGTGGTTAGTGGTCAGCTTAATAATGCTCTTCCGGAAAAAGCAGCTGTTATTCATGTGGGGTTACCTTATACCGGAACAATAAAGCTTCTTAAGGCAAGCGACGGGAACCCAGCCGGCACAGGTCAAATGAAGATGAGAAGGTTGTTTTTAGCGGGCATCCGAGTTTTTAGAAGCCTTGGGTTTAAAATTGGGTTAGATATTGATCACTTGAGTCCAGTCATTTTAGGAAAGCCTACTCTCCCTCTTACCACGGGCGACCTAGATAAGCTTCCAAACACGACTTGGACTAAAGCCGGCCAACTTATAATCATTCAAGATAAGCCACAGCCTGTTTTCATTGAAGCAATTATTACTCAATCTGAAGTGGAGAAACCTTAAGATGGCATCATCTATCCCCGGCGGAGCATCAGGCTCAGGAGCTATGGGCGGAATCGGCGAGATCATTGGTGGCGTTGGTAGCTTTTCTGAGGGTAAACAACTAGAGAAGATGGGTAGATATAACGCCACTATCTATGAACAGCAGGCTCAATCAGAAAGAACTAATCAAGTGCTTTTAGAAACGCAAAAAAAGCGCATTCTAAAATCACAGCTTGGGACACAGACAGCCATTAAGGGAAAGAGTGGGCTTAAAATGGGGGGAAGTGCTTTAGAGGTGGCATTGGACAGTATGACAAACGCTAATCTGGATATGGCCATCGACAAATATAATAGCGACGTTAAGGTTAACGCTTTTAACAGTCAGGCGGCCATGTCTCGATGGGAAGGTAAGCAGCAGAAAAAGGCGGCTTATTTAAAGGGCGGGCTTTCTATCTTGAGTGGAGCCGTTAAAATTGGGACATCTGTTGCAACAGGGGGAGTCGCGTAATGCCTAAACTTCCAAGAATCATGCCTTCGGGTAATCAATTAACGACTCAGCAGCCAAACGCAATGCAAAGAGATATAGGCTTCGGAGCTAAAGCTGTTCAAGCGATCGGCAATGAAATATCTAATTATGGAGATATGTTTCAAAAAGCAAATATGCTCGCCGAGAAGACGAAGGCTCAAAACAGCCTTGACGCAAAGCTCGACGACATTCATTCGCGCGCGGAGCAAGACCCGGACATATCCGATAAAAGACGACTAGAATATGATGCTGAAATTAAAAGAGCCACCGCTGAGTCATCGGCATTTATCACCTTACCGCAAGAGCGAGCTTTATTCAATTTGGAATCGGGTTCTCGTGGGAATATCGTTAAAAACCGTGTTGATCGCAACTTTTGGAAAAGAAACAACGACGTTCATAAGCAGGACATGGACGCTTATCTAAACAAAAGAAAAGATGATTTTATCCGGGCGGCCGGCGCACCGGAGAAGCAAATGGCTGTTATTGAGTACGACAATAAACTTGCCGAGATGGTTAACGCCAGCCATATAAGCGAGGCAGACTCACGGAAACTTAAAGAATTCAGAAAAAAAGATTGGTCTAAGTCGCAAGTCAATTATGACATTATGCGCAATCCGGAAATGGCAAAAGAGCTATTAGAGACCAATGCTTATTCTGACGTTGATGAAGAGGATCGCGTCGATATGCTAAAAGACGCAAACGAGATAATCGAGAAGAACCGAATAATCGGAGAAAAACAAGTCAAGGTCAATCAAATAAAAATGAAGGACGAGGCCACCGGCAAGCTATTTGACAAGACGCTCACGCTTAACGATATAAAGGACTACGTTAACGCAGGAATGCCTGCGAGTGATGGCTTGGCACTAAGAACGTCTTTACTAGCGCCTATCGCTGTTGATCCGGTTAAAGCGAGCGTAAACTTTGATAAGTTCCAAAAAAGATTTAACGATTTTGAAATATCTAAAAAAGAGAAGACCGGTGCTTCATTTGATGATCTTATTAACTTTCGATCCGATGTATTAAAGGCCATGTCTAAGGGCGAGATAGAAGAGTCCGACGGGAAACGTTTTTATCGTGAAGTTGCGCTCGCATATAATATAAAAGAAGATGAGCATGCCATCCAAGAAGCGAAAAAGGAAAATGGATGGTTTAGGAATTTCACCAATGCTATCACCTTCTGGGCGGATGAAAATGCTCCGCAGGTAGCAGAAACAAAGGCACGATTACAGCGCGAATTTATTGATCGTGTTAGCAATGGAGAAGAAGGCCCGGATGTGTACGAAGATGTTATAAATCGAGAAAAAGATAGGAATCATCCCAAAAGAAAAAATTTCACCAAAGGGCAGAATGTGGTTCGGCAAGGAAGAACTTATGTGTACCTTGAAGACAATGACGCCGGGGAACCAACTTTTAGGCTTGTTAAATAATGGAAAAAGAAATATTTACATTGAGTGAGTTGGACGCCCAGCCGGAGGCTGATCGACCAGATACGTTCACCCTTAGCGAAATTGACGCTATGGAAACGAAAGAATTTAATAATAGCGACATTGACTTATCTCAATTTCTACAAATTCCCGAAAGCGTTTATAAAGGTTGGGAAACTCAAGGAAAGATGGGTTATGCGGAGGCGACCAATAGAAAAGATTTGATAGAAGCCGTTCCTTTTGCTGGAAGTGCGACGTCGGCTGGAGCATTGTGGAAGACAAACAATGCCATGCAACGAATAAGTAAAAACGCTTACGGCGAAGATAAAAAGCAGAGAAATGAAGATATCATGCGAGTACAAAGATACGCGCTCGCAATAGAAGAAAGAAGAGTTCGCGGTGTTTCCATTATGGGGCAAATAGCCGAAGGCGTAACGGAGCTTCCGGCTTTTGCGGGAGAATTCATGCTTAGTGGCGGAATAGCTTCTGCGGGGGCTATTGCGACCAAGCAAGTAGCAAAGAAAGCTATAGAGGCAGCGCTTAAGAAGGCCATGTCAAAAAAAGTGGCAAACGCGGTCGTTGGCGCAGTGGGTGGCGCAGCCGCAAGAACAGCAACATCTGGCGTTGTTCGTGTCGCCGAAGGTTTTGAGCAAAGACAAGTCGATGCAAGGCTAGAGCCAACGGGAAAAGGTATTAAGTTGGCACAAGAGATCGGAGAAAAGCCGTTTACTTCTTTCATGAAGGCAACTGGGGACGTATTCATTGAGAATTTAAGCGAAGTTTCTGGGGCCGGTTTTAATTTTGTGGGTAAAGGAATAATAAAGAGCGTTGTCCCCAAAAGGATGAGCGACGGACTTATCCGGCTTTATAAGAAACTGCATCCTAACGATGATATTGGCCGCCTATTAACAAAGACAGGATACGACGGTTTTCTCTCGGAATGGTTGGGAGAAGAGAGACTTGGCTCTTTTCTTCGAGCTGTTGCAGGCGTTGATGATTTCGGAGCAAAAAATCCCAACTCGGTATTTGACCGGGTGGTTGCTAGTGTGCCTAGTGGCGAGCAACTACTTGTCGAGGCTGGGGTTCTTTCTGTTCCAATGTTGGGATCGTCCGCAGTGCGGGGAGCATTTAGACCAAAAGCCGCTGATAAATTAGCGGACACTCTTTTGGAAGAGGAACAAATCGACGCTATCATTAACGACAGTCCTAAAACAGCTGACGATATTGCAGGCATATCTCCTAAGAGCCAAGAAGGAAATACTTCGCAGAAAGTTACCGCAGACAGCGCTGTTAGTTTAAGGCAGTTGCAGGTATCCCGAGAAAGATTCATAGAAGCCGGGGATACCAAAGCTGTTGCTCTCCTAGATAAACTAATCGAGAAAAACATAAACCAGTCGCCTGCCGAGATCCCTTACGTTAAAGACGGGAAAGTTCATATTTACGGCATTCCAGAAGAATCAACGACGACAGAGGCGGCCATTAAGTTTGGTGCGAAGTATCGCGGAAATGAAGAAATGTTAAACCGCATTATTGATCAAAAGAAAATCAATAGCCAAAAACTCAAAGATACTTTTAGTGTTCCCGTTGACAAGCAAGATGCCGCCTTTGATAAGATGCAGATTGATCTGGCATCCACCGGCCATTTCTTGGGAGAAGTCATCCAAGAAATTAACGGTGGCTTGAAGAATGCTGAGAAACCGATCATGGTTCCGGAATTTAAAGAGAGCAAAGACGCTATAAAATATGGTGCTGAGAATAAAGGACAACTTCCCGTTTTAGAAAAGGCCCTCGAGGATGTTAATAATGCCATTGACAAGTCTTCCGGAGGCAACGAAGGTTTTGTTCTTGCTAAGAAAGCAACATTATTAACGGAATCAATCCGCGCCGCCAAGGGCGAGTTGACCGAAGAAAAAGCAATGGCTGCGATAGATAAGATTAAGGCGCAGGCGACAAAAGGAGTTGCTAAGCTTTCACCAGCACAACAAGCTATAAAAGATGGTCTCACGGAGGATCAGTTTGTGAAGGCACAACAGCTTACTCAAACTCTCCGCGGAACTAAGGGAATGACGGCGGACCAGATACAAAAACAACATCCAAACATCAGGCTCACTAAAGACATAGTGGCTAAAGATGTCTACGGCAATAAAGTTAAGATACCAGATGGCGAAAAGCTAACACCCTACGAAATGAAGGACGGCAAGATTGTCCTCCAGGACGGGCAGACTTATGTCGTTTCCAAAAACCAATTCGCAAACATCAAAGGCAACACAGTGGGTGGTGAAGCTAAACCATTTGCACCTGAGCTTACAGGAACAGAAGAGACGGTGAAGGGAACTATAGGAACTGATGTTGAACTTAAAAAACTAGGGTACACAGTAGAAAAAGATATGTCTGGCGACGTTTTTATTACGAAGAACGGTGAAGATGTTGATTTTAAAGACTTGCCAATAAATCTGCAGAAGTTAGTCGAAGGAGCAGGAGAAGCAAACCCAACCAAATTCTCCCAATACCAACTCCCTGGCGGTAAGGACTATAAGGAGATATTGATTAAAGCACCACAAAAGTCAGTAGAACTACCTGAAGGATGGAAATATAAACAAGAATTAAGGGGTTCTTCTTCTGCACAATGGGAAGTAAGAGATGCGAGGGATAATTTTAAAGGGAGCGGACCAGATAAGCAAACTGCTCTTGGTATGGCGATAGGTGGCGAAGCAGAACCATTTAGAGGCCCTCACTGGGATGAACCAAACGTCATCGCTCACCTGCGTCTAAACCTAAGAATCTTCCAAGGCAAGCTTGTAACCTTTATGGAGGAGCTACAGAGCGACTGGGCAAGGGAGGGTAGGAGTAAGGGGTTTGTAAATGAAAACACAGAAGTTGTAAATAAAAGACTTGGGGAAATTAGAGATGAGCAACGTGCTTCTTTGGGGAACGATACTCGAATAGCCGAATTAGAAACCGAAGCTAGGGAAATACAAAAAGGTGTTTCAGGTGTCCCCAACAACCCACTCCTCAAAAACTGGCAAGTGATGTCTATTAAACGCGCTTTAAAAGAAGCCGTAGACAACGGCAGTGAATACTTCGCTTGGATCAACGGAGAACAGACCAGCGCAAGGTACAACTTGGCGACAAAAGTGGATAATGTGGAATGGTTAGAACCAGCTAAAGGTAAGGGAAAAGTAATATCAATACGACCATTAAAAAGTGATGGTGGTGCTGGTTCGAGTATTGATATAAACATAGACCCGACTGGAAAAATAATTAAATCTGATTTATCAGATTGGAAAGGCAAATCCCTAGACGAAGTTCTCGGTAAAGGTCTTGCAGACAAGATAATGGAAAAGGAATCAGGCAATCTTTCTGGAGACGGACTAAAGTTCGGTGGTGAATGGGCTGATAATCTCTACGACAAACAAGCGGGAAATATCGTCAAAGACCTCACAGGCGCAGAGATATTGGTGATGGATATGGGGATGTCTGTAAGTAAAAGACCAGAGATATTTACAACCAGAGAAGCGTTCGGAAAGTTTGTAGAGACTGGTGATGCGGCTTTACTTGAAACAAAACCAAAGTTTAAAGTAGGAGAAGAAATCGTAAGAGCTACAGAGGGAAAAGACGACGAATTCATCATCACCGACATCCTCGGAGATGGGAAGTTTAGGGCTGTGCCGAAAAGTGGCACGACTATGGATAGAGCTGGAAAAGAAGCACTCGTAAATGGGGAATACTCAAAAGTACCAGAAATATACAAAGAAACATTCGACATCTCCACCAAGACAACAACCCAGCAAGGCATAAGACTTACCCCTGAGATCAAAGCAAGAATACGAGGAGAAGCTCTTGATATTCAAACAAGTGGTAGACAGTTTGAAGATACCACTTCCCAGCTCCGCGCGGATTATCAAGCGGCGAAAAAGGTTAGGACGGAAAATCTTGAGACAGAAGGCTTTGGAGAAAAGAATAAAGTTTTTACAAAAGAATCTTTGGATGAAGCCATGAAGTCTTTGCGATCAAAAATGACAGGACTTCACTCAGGTGTTGATCCCACAATCATTGCAGACTTGACAAAAATTGGTGGATATTATTTTGAAGGGGGATTAAGAGATTTTTCATCTTGGTCAAAGAAGCTCTTGTCAGAGTTAGGCGAGAAGATCCGTCCGTATTTAAAAGATGTTTGGGATAATATTAACCGCGATTTTTCCAAAACATCCTCACCGGTGCAAGACGATATTTATACCCGCAACAGATTAATCAAAAATGGGTCGCCAACCCGAGGGGGGGATGTCAATTTCGCCGAGAAGCTGTTCACCCCTATATCCTCCCGGCTAAAAAGAATCAATCCATCTCTAAAACAGGCACTAACAAAGTTTGAATACGACACTGCAAACAGCATCATGTCGGACACAAATGCCGCTACCCCATTTTTAGAATCAGTTAAAAAAATGAGCGCTGATGATCGTGCGGATTTAGACTTGGCATTCAAGAATGGTGATGTGAAAAAGATTGATGAAGTAGTTAAAAAATACGGGATTTCTAAACAATACAAATCTATTCGATCAACATTAGACAGCATCCACAAGAAAGCTCTTGAAGTCGGTCTTGATGTTGGTTATATCGAGAACTATCACCCGCGCATTATTAAAGACGTAAAAGGTTTCCTCGATCATGTTCGGGGAGGTAAACATTGGAGCCTTATTAGCGAAGCGATTCAGAAAAAAGAAACTGAACTTGGGAGATATTTAACCGACGAAGAAAAAGCTTATGCAATCAATACACTATTGCGCGGGTATAGCTTGGGGCAAATTAAGCTAGAAAGACCCGGGAATCTAAAGGAACGCGAGATTGATATTATCACCCCAGAGTTTAATGCTTTCTATGAAGACAGCTCTTCGGCCCTTGTAAAATATATTGAGCAAGTCAATGAGAATATTGCGGCCCGGCGCTTCTTTGGAAAATCCGAAGCGTTTTCTAATATTGATAATAGTATTGGTGCATATACGGCAAGACTGCTAGCAGAAGGAAAGTTAACACCAAATCAAGAACTAGAAGTTAAGCAAATTTTACAATCAAGATTTAATGCGCGGGGAACGTCGGGGCCGATCACCATTTATAAAAATCTATCGTATATTGACACAATGGGAAGCATGGTCTCGGCAATTACGCAGATAGGCGACTTGGCCTTTTCTCTATACCGCAATGGCTTTTTAAACACCTCGTCGTCGTTTATTGAAGCTGTTCAAGGAAGGTCGGAGTTAACAAAACGTGATTTGGGGATCGACAAAATAGCCGAAGAGTTTAAGGACACGACAAGGACGGGTAAGTGGCTCAAGAAAGTTTTTAACATGACCGGCTTTACTTGGATGGATAGCTTAGGGAAAGAAACGCTCATAAACTCCTCAATTAAAAATTTAAGAAATTTAGCATCTAAGCCGACAGGAGAATTTGAAGATCGCATTGAAGAAGTTTTTGGCAATGAATCCTCTCAAGTTATTAAAGATTTGAAGTCTGGAGAGATCACGGAAAACGTCCGGCTTTTAGCTTTCAGCGAACTGTCAAAATTTCAGCCTATAACTTTGTCAGAGATGCCAGAGAAATATCTCACCGGCGGTAACGGGCGCATTTTTTATATGCTTAAGTCCTATACAATAAAGCAGCTCGACGCAGTCCGAAACGAATCTTTTGATCTTATTGCTAAAGGCGAAACAGCAAAAGGGCTAGGAAACCTTGTCCGATTGTCGGTGGCACTCATGGCCATGAACGCAACCGCAGATTTAATAAAAGACCTGCTGTTGAATAGGCCCATTGAGATTGAGGATTTGGTCATTGACAATATTTTAAGATTACTCGGGTTTTCTAGATGGCAACTTTATAAGGCTCGGCAGGAAGGTGTCGGAACGATGCTTTGGCAGACAATAACACCGCCCGCAAAATTAGTTGATTCTATTATTAAAGACTCTTCTGCGATATATAATCAAAAGCTAGAGAGCCTTCCAGATCTAGAGACAATCCAAAGTGTTCCGCTTGTCGGGAAGTTATTTTATTGGTGGTTCGGTAAAGGTTCAATTAAGAGCGATAGAAAAAGAGGCGGCGACCAGAAAAGGGTCATTAAATAAAAGGAGACAAAATGGGACAAACAACAATTAAAACAATTGCTTTAAAGAGCGCGGCTGGCGTTGCAATTTCTAATACGAGCATTCTTAATACGGTGGCATTAACTACTGCCCCCGTGTATGTTGGTAATAATTTAGGATTTGCGACTTTGGTTGTGATAGAAAACATTGCTGGTGGCGCAGGTGACGTTGATATTTATGCCGAATATTCCGACGATGGGACTACGTGGGCGCGGTATTATAATTCTGATATGGCCGGCGCTATTACCGTAGAGGGAAACATTGTCACGACACTCCAGAACGTAACGAGAAGAATCGGATTTACTGTTAGAATGGCTGGGTCTATCCGCTTTGTTTTTGATCCGGACGCTGATTCCAGAATCACGGCATCACTCACCTATCTTGAAGATAAATAAAGGAGACAGAAATGAAACTATCTTCACGCGCTTTTGGTGTTGGTTCATTTAAAACCAATCAGTTCGGGGTCGGTGATTTTGGGGCAAGCGGTGGTGGCAACAGTGCGCCGTGGTACGGAAGTTATCTTTTCCGCAAGAAATTAACCATTGACTTTACTGATGTCAGCTCTACTTTAACCAACATGCCAGTCCCGGTTTTTTTGGATGACTCCAACTTCGATTTCACAAAAATATTAACTGCGGGCGAAGATGTGCGTTTTGTTGATAGCGATCAGGTTACTCTTTTAAAATACGAAAAAGAAAGCATAGTTCGCACCGTGACTGACATTTACGGGAGTGATGTTTTTACGGGCGGAACAGGAACGGGAAGCACTGATAATGGTGGCCCATCAGTCGCCAATCCATACGACGCAAATGACGGAACGTTCTGGACGTCGCTCGTTGGCTCTGGAATGCCTCAATGGACAAAGTACGATTTAGGCTCAGGCGTCACGAAGACTGTGCGAAAAATATCTGTTTTAATTAGAAAATCCGGTGACGCAAACGGAGTCCCGTCAGGCTACATTTTCCAAGGTAGCAATAATGACTCCACGTGGACTGATTTGACAACGGTAACGGGTGAGTCTTGGGCGGACGACGGGCCAAAGACGTATGCTTTCGCTAATTCCACAGCTTATCGATATTATCGTTTATACATCACAGCCACCGCAATAAATAGCTATGTGCAAATAAAGACGCTTAACGCATATGAATTAACATCCTCGTCGTCTGTCAACACCGCGGTATTTTGGGTTAAAATACCAACTATCTCCGCAGTCGCAGACACTGATTTTTATATTTATTTTAAAAAGGCAGGGGATACAGACGGAACAGACAGAAATAATGTTTGGGATTCGAACCATAAAGGTGTATGGCATTTACAAGAAAGCGGAAATGGGACGGCCGGAGAGTATAAAGACTCTACAGTTAACGCAAATAATGGGCAAGGATCAACTTCTCCGGTTCAAGCTGCCGGAAAGGTTGGGTTTGGACAAACTTTTGCAACTAAGAAAATTCTTATCCCCGACCATGCGTCTCTTGAGTTGGCCGCGCTTGATTTTACGATCTCTTTAAAGGTTAAATTTACGTCCATCGCTGCATTTGCAATACTAACTAGAGACACAAGCGGGTCTAGTTATTTTTACCTTGGGTCGGATGGTGGCGATTCACTGCGGTTTAGAGACTATAACGGAAGTGAAAACTTTACAAATACTCAAACACCGGGTTTCGCTACTGCAACTTGGTACGATCTCGAAATAACGCGCAATGGGTCTAATCTAAAGTATTACATTGACAATGTGCAGTTGGGGGCCACGGTCACCATATCCGCCACATTAGTGGATCGTTCGCAAGGGTGGAACTTTGGAGGGAACGCATCAATTAATTATCATTTGCAAGGGATGTTAGACGAAATAAGAATTAGCACAGGAATAGATCGTGGCGCATCTTGGCGTGGTGCCAGAATAGCCGGAGATAACAACACGCTACTTACTTACGGTAGCGAAACCCCAAAGCCATAAAAAATGAACGATATATCCATTATTGTAGGGATCATTGTCGGTATCTTTGCGATGCTCTCGCATCTCGTGGTGTCTGTTTGGTGGGCCTCAAAAATCACCACAACCCTAGAGATTGTCATCGCAATCCAGAAAGCATATACCGAAGATTTTAAGTCTTGCGTTAAGAAAGAAGAGCTGTTGAGAGAAATAAAGATTGCTGATAATAATCATCGCGACGTTGTCGAAAGAATTAACGTTGTAGAAAAAAGAGTTAATGATTCCTTCCCCATGAGGAAAATAGTTAGCTTGGCGGTTTTTTCTTTGTTATTAATTGGGTGCGCTGTGAAATTTGAAATGATTGTTGATTCAAAGGGCAATAAACATTGTCGCGAGGTATCTACTGGAAGATTCGTTAACTTTAGCCAATGCGGGAAATAATGATTAACACTAGAGTGTTTACTGATCCCAATACATTTACCGAAAACGATCTCCCGATAATTGTTCTTTCTGATGACCGACGAGGATTCTTTGGTTGGGCTATTCGGGAGCATACATCCGGCAATTGGAACCACTCGTTTATAATGCACCGTCCGGGAATAATTGCAACGCAAGGATTCCACCTCTTTAAGAAATTACCCATAGATGCGTATTTAAAAAGTTCTCAGATGCTTAAGTTCTGGAGAATTAAGAATTTATCAATCTTAGAAAAAACCGCCATTATTACCGCAATTGAAAAACGGCTTGCTTTGCCTTGGTGGAGGCGCGGGTATGATTGGGTTGGTATTATTGGTCAGGCACTGCGATTAAATTTTATCCAGAACCCACTACAAACGTTTTGCAGTGAGCAGGCTCGAATTGATTACGTAAGCAGAATTCCGCGTGCCGATAAGTTTGTGATTAGACAGCCGAGTCCTTCGGCAATTGATTTTTTGTTTAAACTCCATCCAGAGATATTCGAGTGTCTTGGCTATTGGTGGGACGATTAGAAATCTTTACGTTTGTGATCTAAATACAACAAGACAATGGCTATAAGCACAAAAAGAGCATAAACCCACGGCTCTTTAGGGAAATCTGGGTCTTTACTAAATAACTCGCCACTCTCAAACATACATTCCTCGTTTAAATGCCACACAATCAATTATCGGCTCTTGTACTACGCTATATGCGTTTCGCCTTAGATACCGATGCCTTGGCGATTTTTGCTCTATAAACTCGGCTTCGTGGGAACGCCTTCCTATCTTTTAATAACATTGTAGGGTATTTCATGAAAAATCGACTCAAATAGCTTTCTTTTTATGATCCATTCGCCGGTTTGCATCCCTTTTACCTCATCGACTCGCCATTTGCCGGATTTATCTAGAACGTAGAAATCAACAAAGTGATTAGCGATAACATGGCCGTTGACCGTTAATGGGAATTTATATTGGGTGTGATACTCAATAATGCGCCCAGATTTAAGATCGGCCATTAAAACATTGCAATAATCGGCTTCCGCTCGGCTATGGTGTATGTGCTTACCTAAACATGCACTTTTTCGTGCGTTATACTTATTTTTTTTAAAGGGTCTATGCGACAATTAGATCACCGTCCATCGCCGCTGGTGTCGCCGTAACATCTATTGTCTTTTTTGATTGATCGTCGACCTTGCTGTAGTTGTTAACGATGTTTAGCACTTGGATATGCAGTGCATCTGTTTGCTTTATTTCTGTTTTGTCTAACCGTCCTGTCAACTCACAAATGACCTGTAAGTATTTATGGCGAGCCATCCAATCCGGGACGTCTATAAAGTCCTTGGTCATTGAGTGCGCGTCTTTCATGCCCTCGCCGTCTAGAGCAATAACATTGCACGAGATAACTTTATTAGCTTCTAGTCCTTTAAGCGCATGATCGGCCAAAGCCTCGTCGGTTAACCCTTTGCGATGAAATACCTCGCGCAATCCGCCTTGTTCTGCGCTCTTGAATTTGCGATACCCCTCCGACGCCGTGCCGTGAGAATATCCTGCCGCAATAGCCGAGTTATATATATCCATGCCCAGCATACGATTCTTTCGGTATGTCTGGAGCCTAACATTTAGTGCATGTATTTTTCTTTTGGCCATAAATTTATATTTATCCAAAAGTTGACTTACGTCAACAATTTTATTAGTATCTTACGTATGTATAGCAATCTCAACTACAAAGGCCCGAAGAAATTTGTCTGGCGCATACGGATACTTGCCTATTTGCGCACACATAATATTGATCAAAATAAATTTGCCTCATCCCTAAGGTGTAGTAAATACCGGGTCTCCAAGTGGATGAATGTTAAGTGTCAGCCTAGCCTCGTCTATCAACGATCAATGATAGATATGGGTGTCTGATATATTTTTTTGCCCACACAGTTGACGAACGGCAACTCTTGTGATATGGTCTTAATAACAACAAGGGGGCGTTAAATGGACAATACGATCAAGATTAAGTTTCAAGGCCTAAACTACATCATTATAGAGTATCCACTTGGCCAGCTTGAAAAGGTGTGCGAGTGCGGGTGGCATGGTACGCATTACTACGACCTTACTAATCATGTATGCCCACGTTGCAATGTATCCTTCCGTAAGACTTGCCCTGCAAACCCCCTAGTAAAACCGTTACCCTACACGTATAGCGACCAATGGGTTTATCGTGTAGACAACCCTACTAATGGAGGATTTGACAAATGAAAATCAATCACAAATGCATGCTATACAAGGGTACGTGGGCGGTAAACTCCGGCAATACATACAGCGATATGGCTTATACGGCCAAAACAATAAAAGGATTGCTACGGATACTTGGCAAAATCATTGACGGCAATATTACCCGTTACGGCGATACCGGTAAGGCGTCAATATGGGGCAGCCAAGACAATTGGCAAGCTCCAACCACAGAATATTACCGGACAAAAGGTCGCTGGTCTGTATCGACAGAATCACGTTATTAAAAAATTAAATTAACATCAATCGGTGAGAAAATAAAATGAAGCTATATTACACGGCGCCACCCGATGAATGCTTCGAGGAACTCAAAAACAAGTGTGTTGATATATGGCAATCTTATGATGACGAGCATGGATACGCCACATCAAAGATCAGTGTGGTAAAGGGCATTAATAATTTCCGCGACAATTTTATGCACCTTGTAGCTATGTTCGACATGCGTAACCAAGCCAAGCTCGCTTCCCTTTTAAGTCCCGAAACTAGACTGTGTGTCAGGGAAAGGATGTATGACGGTGGCCAGCCCGATATTTATAACCCGTTTTAGGAAAGAAAGGACACGAAATGATCATCATTTTTTTGAGTTTATTATTTCTTTGTGCCATTGCAACCTTTCTTTTTGGACTTTCCGGCTTTCTGATTTCATTCGGTCTTATTGTTGTTTTTATTTGGGCTCTTCTTTACTGATAGAGAAAGGACATAAAATGATACAACACATCATTATCCCAGAAAATATGAAGGACAATTACATGGCACGGTGCATCCTTGAGGCATACGAGACTGCGACCAATAAATATATAGATAAATTAAACAACAATGACGATAAAGAGACAATGCCGAGGGCGTCCTAATGGCTCACGGCTATCTACATTTCGAGGATTTAGGGCTTTTGGCAATTCTAGAAGATTATAAAAGCCTCAATCGTATATTAATTCAACTGGCAAACCGTCCCTCTAGTTTAAGCAAAACGCCTTCGGCCAAGGGCATTCGGGCATGTGGCAAGCCGAGAGGGACTTTATCCAACAAGGGGGCAATCAAATGAGACTCAACAAATCAAGACATAAATTAAGCAGTTGGCCAACCGGCAAGATTCAAACAGAACTCCTGCGTGTGCAATATAGCATTGAGGACTCCAATCCGTTCGGGATTATAGACAAACGCTTCAAAATAGCACTATGCTCCGAGCTACAACGCAGGCAAATAATGGAGGTTACAAATGGAAAATAAAACAGCTATCCCTCATGTTTACACCGCGATTGGAGACGTTTCCGAAATGCTATCCATCGAAGGCATCTCTAAGTCACACAAAAATAGCCAGCAAGGGTATTCTTTTCGGGGTATTGATGATGTTTACAACGCACTAGCCCCTCTTTTAACCAGGGCAAAGCTGTGTATCCTACCAACGGTTTTGGATCGCATAGTAGTCGAGAGAGAATCCAAGTCTGGTGGAGCGTTGTTTTACATAACCGTTAAGATGGACTTTGCTTTTGTCAGCGCAAAAGATGGATCATCGCATCATGTTGTTATGTTTGGAGAGGCTATGGATAGTGGCGACAAAGCAACAAACAAGGCCATGTCGGCGGCCTATAAATATGCATGCATGCAAGCTTTTTGCATTCCTACGCAGGGCGATAATGATGCCGACAAAACAACATACGAAGTACAAGCCACGACATCAGTTGCCACACCCAATAAGACCACCGCAAACAGGCCGATGCTGACTGACGAACAGGAGGAAATTATTAACCTAGGAAAGAAAGCTTTCAAAGGCGTGCAACTACCATTTCTTGCATGGCTTTATACAAGCTTCTTAACAAATGACGTAACCAAACTAAGTAAAGAGCAACTCGCCAAAGCTAAAGGCTATTTAACCGATGCAATAATAGCGCGAGATCAAGATCAACAGCCATGAATAAACCTATGCTAGTTAAATTTCACGCAGAAGGACATCGCTATTTTGACGAGAAAGACAACGAGTTGCCGTCCGTTTCGATCATCTTGGAGTCCGCAGGCGTCAGTGATTTCTCAATGATAAGAAAAGACGTTTTGGTTCGCGCTCAACGATTCGGGACTGCGTTTCATCGAGCCGCGCATCTTTTGGAGATGGGAGAGCTAGGGTTTTATGACGAAAGAATGGAGCCATGGATAACACAGTTGAAAAAATTCTTAATTGCCGCAAGTCCCGAATGGTCTGCTATGGAAACTTGTTTGGGGTCAAAGATGGGTTTTGCCGGAACCCCAGACAGGATCGGGAAAGTATTCACAAGCCAGTCAGCGATTTTAGATTTTAAGAGTGGCGCATATACTCCAGCTCATGGGTTGCAGACAGCGGCTTACAAAATCCTTGCCGAAGAAAACGGCGGGCAAAAGATCAAAAACAGATTCACCGTCTACTTTGACGCTAAGAGATACAACGTAATGGAAAACAAAGACAAAAATGATGAGAGCGTTTTTATGTCAATGTTGAGAACCTATCAATGGAAAAAACAGAGAGGGATTATCTAATGATTACTAATTCTGAAATGACAGAAATGAAAAATGAAGTTATCTCCGTGGTCGACGAAGCACAGACGTACAACATCAAAACGCAAGATGATTACAACCGATTGAGTGGATTTTTGCTTGGCGTTAAAGGACTGCAGAAAAAAGTATGCGATGCTTTTGACCCGATTTGTGACGCGGCGCACAAGGCGTGGAAAACAGCGGTCGCTCAACGCAAAGAGCAACTTGATCCACTTGAGCAGGCAGAGAAAATTCTAAAGTCTCGTGGCGTTGAGTTTTTAACCGAGCAGGAGCGCATCCGCGAAGAAGCGGAACGTAAAGCCCGCGAAGAAGCGGAAGCCGCGGAACTCAAGCGCAAGGCAGAACTAGAAGCACAAGCAAAAAGACATGAAGCCAACGGGAACATTGAAAAAGCCGAAGCCCGTCGCGAAGCCGCCGAGCAGGTCTTTATCGCCCCGCGTCCGGTAGTTGCAGCGATCCAAAAGGCCGAAGGTCAGTCAATTAAAGAAACCTGGAGCGCGGAAGTAACAGACATAAACGCATTAGTTAAGGCTGTCGCTGAAGGTCGGGCACCGATCAGCTTTATTAAGGCCGATGAAGTGGCCCTAAATAAGCAAGCCAAGTCAACAAAAGACAATTTCCCAATCCCGGGCGTTAAATTCTTTTCAACTCGGACAATGTCGGTAAGGGTTTAATCTTGCTTCTGATCGAAAACCATAAGGAAGATAAAAAATAAACCTATGCCCCGCGTCGGCTTATAAGCCCTCTTGTTGGCCGTTTCCCCCTAAAGGGGCCGGGGCAACACTTTAAAAGGAAAGCCATGATCGAAAAAGACGATGACTCAATATCTCAAGTGCTAATAATGGTGCTTATGAGCATCGTTATTTCGGCTCTTATCTATGCCATTTTTGTAACGAATAGTGCGGATCACGTTGGTGAATTAAAAAATAAAGGAGGCTCTAATTTTACGGCGTTGTCCAAGTCAGTAACATACATCCAGCTGGACAAAATCTCCGAACAAACCATTGATGCTCGCAAAAGAAGCCAGAAAGCTTTAAGCAAAGAGCGCATACAGGAGCTTTTTGATCAAGCGAAGGACGTTTTAAGGGGGAGCTCAGACGTTGGTTCAACCGTCTTTTGCTCAAGCACGACAATTAATTAACCAACAACCAAGGAGATTCCAGGATGAAGAACAAAATTTATGCTACTTTACTATGTTTTGTACTATCCGCATCACCGCTTTTTGCAAATACCGTTACTCTGCCAACCACCGGAACAACTACTTTTATAGGTCAAGCACCCAATGATCGAGCAGGGAATATCGTAAACGTTGGCGACGTTGACGGCGATAGTATCCCGGACGTACTTATCGGTGCTTATAACGCAGCAGGTGGGGGAAAAGCATACCTTATTTTTGGTAAAGCATCCAAGTTTCCCCCCGTAGTTAATCTTTCGTCGGTCGGAACGACCACGAGAGGCGTTGTTTTTACCACCGGCAATTCCACCGGGCGCGCATTGGCGGCGGCTGGTGACATTAACAATGACGGATTAGCCGACTTTGTTATTGGTACGGGCAACTGGAGAGCTGGTGCGGGTTTTTACATAGTATCCGGCAGCAGAAATTTTCCGACATCCGTGGACTTAAGGGTGGCTGTGCCTGGAGTAAATAGTGTTTTTTATTCAGGGCCTCTGCCTAATAAAATCGTTGTTGCCGACATTAACCGCGATGGATTAAGTGATATTGTTTGCGATGCGCAATTTGATTCGAGCGTGAGGATTTTTTATGGAGATAAATTGCTAACCAGTGGATCGGTTTCTGCAGTTAATGATTCTTACTATGACGGCGTTAAAGCGACAAAACTGGTCACAACTAACAGTTCTGGATTTTCCAATCCCAATATAGCCGATGTGAACAGAGACGGGATTAACGATGTTCTCTTTTCTGTCAACGGTAAAGGGTATGTTTTATTTGGGAAAGCAGGGTCTTTGGGATCTATCGTATTGGCTACTGACTCTTATTTTGACGGTGTCAAAGGTTTCAAAATCTCCGGAGCAAACAATGATTCTTACTATCTGAATATTGTTGGCGACATAAATAAGGACGGTTATCTTGACATCGGCGTATCTAATAGCCGAACCGCGATCATTCTCGGTCGCGCTATATGGCCGGCTGCGGTTGATCTTTCCCAGCTAAACGGGACTAACGGGTTTTTAATTTCTTCGGAGAGTGCCATATACAGCGTTATGGCCGCCGGCGATTATAATAGCGATGGAATAAGCGACATTGCATTAACAAATACGTGGAACAATGGTGCCATTGACATTGTTTACGGCAGATCAATATGGCCGGCAAGTTATACTGTTGGTGCTCCATTGCCAAGCGAAGGTGTGCGGTTCCTTGGAGAGTCAACGGCTAAAGCACTGTCCTTTGAAGGTGTGAGTTCCAATTTGTACGGTGGGGAATCATGCCCACGGGTTCAATCGTATTTATTTTCGGCAACGGGGAACAACTTTACCGTTGGACGTGCTTATATTCAAGACATTCAATAGATAAGGAGCGGCCTCAAACGGGTTCCCCAATCCGTCAAGCGGGAGTAAAGGTTTTACATTTTCCCCTTTACTCCCCCCGCTACCCCAAAAGAACAGGAGGTCAATTGGCATAAAAAAAAGGTTTAATTTTAATAACAATCTAGGGAGAAATAAAATGAAAAAACTCATGATTATGTTGATCGCCACATTCGCCTTTGTCGGCATTGCGCGCGCAGAAGAGTTTCCGATCCAAGTAACAATACCAGCGGCGACATCTGTCAAGTTCATTGTTTCCGATGTTAAGGGTTCACCGCCTGTGTTTACAGCACACGTCGGAAACTTCCTAAACTTCGACCAGAACAATGGTGGGATGAAATTTGTCGCTGGCCCTAACGTCTGGTTAGGTCAAGGGTTTTTCGCCATTGATCTATCTCCGGCAAACGGAAATGACCCCGCTCCCGGGAATTACCAGTCGGTCACGTTTTCTTATGGCGGTCAAATTGTTCCGGCCGGCCAAGCTCCGGCGGAAGGATTAAATAAGCGCGCCACACTAACAGCTGTGCGCGTTAATTCTAATCAAACCGAGTCGGTCTTGCGCAACGGTGCGCTTGGTGCGGCAACTGCAGCTTTGGGTAATGCAGACATCACAGGCGGATTTTTGCGCGTGTATGTCGGTACAGCTACAGGAGAAGTCGTAAATGGTATACCCACAGTTCCGGGTACTGTTCCTTTTACCAACGCTGACAAAGCTGGCGTATATCAAGGCACGTTAACGATCAGTGCGACCTTGACGTAAACCTTTAAACGGGGAGGGGAAACCCTCCCCGAGCATTATCATAAGCCGAGAAGGGAGCTTTGTTAATGAAGATCAATAAACTAATATTTATAATCATTTTATTTGCCATGACCCCCACAGCCTACGCCGGGACAGATTATCAATGCGTTAGCGACTGCACCGCTAAAGGGTATAACTATTTTCTTTGTACAGAAAAGTGCAGCTACGACCAACCGAAGTACGCAATACCAAATGTCCCGCAAATGCCTAAGATTGACTATAAATGTGTTTCGGATTGCACAAGTCAAGGGTATCAATATCAATATTGCACAAGTAAATGCTCATACTAGCTAATGGCTTCTATAAGACAGCGCCGGAAGGATAAAAATGATAGCCGTCATTGGGAATATAAATGTACTTTCGTGTCCAGGATCGCGGTCGATGTCTAGTTCGAGGTCGATGGTGAGGTCGAGGGTGATGTCAGGTGGGAGGTCCGAGTCTAGGTCGAGGTCTAGGTTGAGGGTGAGGTCTCGGTCGTTGTCGGGGTCGGCGTCGGCGTCGTGGCCGTGGTCTATGTCGAGGTCGTGGTCATGGTCAATGTCGTGGGCGAGGTCAGTTTAATAATCAAGGACGGATTAACCGTCAGAAAGAGCAGGTATTATATGGGAATTAAGACGTGGTTTGAGAATTTGTTTAAAATGGAAGAAAACACAAAGCAACCAGCACAAAAGAAATCAGCACAAAAGAAATCAACACAAAGGAAACCAACACAAAAAGAAATATCATTCTTCGACTCCATGGTCGGAGAGAAATTCTTCCTTCGCACGGTAACGTATCACATGACAGGACGAGTTTCGGAAGTTATGGGGTCAATAATTAAGTTCGAGGATGCGGCGTGGATTGCTGATTCCGGTCGATTTATGAACGCTATAAAAGACGGGAAGTTAAGCGAAGTGGAACCCGTTGGAGTTGCATATCTAAACATGGAGACCGTTGTGGACTTTTTCCCGTGGGTTCATGATTTGCCAAAGACGCAGAAGTAAAATGATAGCCGTCATTGGGAATGTAAATTCCCTTTCTATGGGGTGGGTTAAGTCGATGTCGGGGTCGATGTCGAGATCGTGGGGGAGGTCGAGGTTGAGATCGTGGGGGAGGTCGAGGTCGAGATCGGGGTTGAGATCGTGGGGGAGGTTAAGGTTGAGGTCTCGGTCGATGTCAGGGTCGAGGTCGAGATCGTGGGTGCTGTCGAGGTCGAGGTCAATGTTGGGTGCGAGGTTGAGTTCGGTTTCAAGATCAAGGACGGATTAACCGCCGGAAGGATAAAAATGATAGCTGTCATTGGAAATATAAATACCCTTATGAAGTGGTTGGTTAAGTCAAGATCGAGGACGAGGTCGTGGTCTGGGTCGTGTTCGTGGTCGGTTTCAATGTCGGGTTCGAAGACGTTAGGGAAGGCTGGTACGTTGTCGACGTCGAGGTCTGAGTCAGGGTCAAGGTCGAGTTAACCGCCGGAAGGAGTAAAATGATAGCTGTCATTGGGAATGTAAAGGTACTTCCGAGGTTGATGCGTAGGTCGAGGTCTGAGTCAAGGTCAGGGTCGAGGTCGAGGTCGAGTACGAGGTCGTGGTCGTTGTCGTGGGCGAGGTCGGTGTCGGGGTCGAGGTCGAGGTCGATGTATTCGGGGTCGATGTCAAGGTCGGGGTCGAGGAAAATGTCAGTTTAATAATCAAGGACGGTTTAACCGCCGGAGGATAAAAATGATAGCTGTCATTGGAAATATAAATGTACTTTCGAATCCGATTTGGAGGTCAAGGTCAAGATCGGGTTCTGAGCCGGTGTCAGGATCGGGTTCTGAGTCGGGGTCGTGGACAAGGTCGGCTTCCAGGTCAGAGACGTGGTCGAGGTCAATATCATGGACGGGGTCGAGGGGGATGTCAATGTCTAAGTCGTGGGCGTGGTCGAGGGCGAGGGAGGAGGCAAAGCCGAGGTCGAGGTCGAGGTCGCGGTCGTGGTTGGGTTCAAGGTTAATGTCAGTTTAACCGCCGGAAGGCAAACAAAAACATGGTGGTGCTCGTAACGCGCGAGTAAAAGGATGCTTACGCTTAGATGCGTTCTGGAATCTACTGCCACCCACCAGCGGAGGAGATATGAGTTTCAATAAAGTAATGTTCAAATCGGCTACGGATAATTGGTCAACTCCTAAAGATGTGTACGAAACATTAGACAAAGAGTTCCATTTTGATTTTGATCCTTGCCCTTTGAATGATATTGACAAATTAGGCTTAGAAATAAGTTGGGGAAAATCTAATTTCGTTAATCCTCCGTATAGCAACATAAGCGCATGGTCTAAGAAATGCTACGAAGTCTCTCGGTCTGGATCAACAGTTGTAATGCTTATCCCATCGAGGACAGATACCCGATACTGGCATGATTATATTATGCAAGCAACAGAAATTAGGTTCATAAAAGGACGACTGAGGTTTGGGGATGCTAAGAACTCGGCACCATTTCCAAGCTGTATTGTTGTATTTAAAACTTTATTCACCAGCCCACCAGCGGAGGAGATATGACAAGCACGTGGATTATGAAAGCTTTTTTAGTGCAGTATTTTATTTGTGCGGTGGTATGTATATTTGAGAAAAATTATCCTCGTGCATTTTATTGGTTCTCCGCTGGTCTATTAACAATTAGCGTGCTATGGGGCATGCGTTAATGTCGAATATCCAGCTCTATAATCAAGATTGCATGGACGCGATGAAACAGATGCCCGACAATGCGTTTGACTTAGCGATTGTTGATCCGCCTTATGGTGGAGGGTGCAACGCCGGAGTCGGGGGAAGATTCGCAAAATACGATTATGG
>Ga0163155_10000783_pt1 | contig 39244 bp, 41 predicted proteins | sample OliLakLV19SP4G1_FD_148611 | JGI IMG/M metagenome (GOLD analysis project Ga0163155, IMG submission 148611) | Freshwater microbial mat bacterial communities from Lake Vanda, McMurdo Dry Valleys, Antarctica - Oligotrophic Lake LV.19.SP4.G1 | ecosystem: Environmental > Aquatic > Freshwater > Lake >... | reverse complement strand
ACAAAAACATCGCTCCGCCCCACAAACGCTAAAATCTCCGAGCAGTCGGAGATTTTAGCGTTTGTGCTCAGGAGAAGACTTGAACTTCCATACCCTTGCGGGTGCTACCACCTCAAGGTAGTGCGTCTACCAATTTCGCCACCTGAGCATATTTGGGTGTGGATGCATTCTAGCGCAAAGTGCTTGTTTATTCAACCAAGATTAACAATGTCAAAAGCAGCCGTTTCTGGCTACTTTTTCTTTGGTTATTCTTCTGTAGATGCAGTCTCGGCTACCTCTGCAGTTGTTGTTCCAGATTTTACCTTTCGAACAACTTGCGCCTTCATCTTTCGACGAATATCTTTTACCGCTTTGTCTCGAACATAGTAAAGCTTTGATCGTCGTGCCTGAGCTTTCTTTGTTACTTCGATAGAATCAATCATTGGAGAATAGATTGGGAAAATACGCTCAACACCTACACCACTTGCGATTTTTCGCACTGTAAACGTAGCACCTGCCTGCATACCATGCTTACGCGCAAGTACCATTCCTTCGAATGCCTGGAGACGGAATTTCCCTTTGTTTTTTTCGTCAGCGATTTTTGTCCACACGCGCACTGTATCACCTGAGCTAAACTCAATTTTCTTGCGTGCCTCAATATCTACTGGTGTCAGTTTGATAGATGTCTTCATGATTATAGAAAATATCACACTTTTGCAAGCTTCGCAAGACCTTTTGTGAAATCAAGAGGCAGTGGGCACTCTATTATTTTTGTTCCAAACTTAGGAGTGACGAAGGTTAATCGGAAGGCATGGAGAGCTGTTCTCCCCACTAATTCTGGCTTTCCTTCTGGTCCATAGAGATCATCATCGATTATAGGGTGCCGCATTGCTTTGCAGTGCACACGAAGCTGATGGGTTCGGCCTGTGAGTGGTAGAAGCTCGACATATGTCACAGGGATTTTTTCGTTTGTATCTTTTAAATAGAGTCGTTCAAGCACCTTGTAACGAGTAATTGCTTCACGTTCAACGCCACGAGAATCTTCTTCGTGAGGGTTTGGTACAGTGCGAGCCCGAAAGTCACTTTTACTTCGTGCAATCGGAGCATCAATAATTCCAGTATCTTGTTTTATATGTCCCCAAACAAGTGCGCGATATATTTTTTTAACTAAATGATTTTTGAATTGTGCTTTTAATTTTCGGAACCCTTCCTCTGTTTTACAAATAAGAAGAACACCCGACGTGTCTTTGTCGAGGCGATGCACTATTCCAGGACGGGGAATTTTCTTTACCTTACCCGCTTGTTCAAACATAAAAGGCTCGCCTACATCTTTTATTTCTGGATAATTACGTTTTACCCAATCAATAACAGTTTTTTCTTTGCTTCGTCCGTCTGGGTGCACCATAAGCCCTGCTGGTTTTGAAATAACAACCACATGCTCATCTTCGTATAGTTTTTTGATCATCGATTTTTTTTCCGGTTCCTTCATATCACCACTATAGCTTTTATGCACCCATCTTGCGAGTTGAGAGACTGAAACGTTCGCACAAGCTAATAAATTCTTCTTTGGTTACGTCTGGCCACAATGTGTCTGTAACATAAAACTCTGCATAAGCAGCTTGCCAAATAAGAAAGTTAGAAAGTGAGTGTCGCCCGCCCGTGCGAATAATTAACTCGGGTATTGGAATATCTTTTGTATATATTTCGTTTTGTATATCTTCTTCGGAAATACTTTTCTTTCCTTGAGAAATTAACATATTACATGCTCGTACAAGTTCGGCACGCCCTCCATAGGAAAGTGCTATGAGAAGTCTTTTTGAATACTTTTTTGTTGCTTCTTCAATAAAAGAAATAGCAGTTTGTAGCGCAAAAGATAATTTTTCTCTTTCTCCAATTATAGTAATTTTGTAGCCACTTTTTAAAAGTTCATTATCTAAAAGAACTTTCTCTAAGAGCTCCATTAAGTTTGCAACTTCCTCCTCACTACGCTTCCAGTTTTCTGTCGAAAATGCATAGCAGATAACATTATTTATTTCTGTCTCCTGTACCCAACCAAGAACCTCTTTTAACTTTTGAGCGCCTGCAACATGCCCCTCTTTCGTGGATATTTTTTTTTGCTTTGCCCACCTTCTATTACCATCCATAATAATTCCAATAGTTTGAGGAAAATCCATATTCTATCTTGTTAAACTACTCTACTGCAGCACCATTTGGTAGTGTGAGGCTTGATACGGAGCACCCCATAAATGTATTTGCTTGCCGAATACTTGTTTGGTACCACAACCCTGTCGCTTGTTTTAGATTCCACGGCCGTAAAACAAATTTATTATATTTTGTTTGAAACAATTTTACCGCATTGGATGTTTGTTGATCAAACAAGAAAGAACTGGTGTCGAGATTTGTATTCATCACAATATTAAGAAAACTTTTAATACGCGGCACATCATTATTTGTATCGCCAAGCTTACTAAGAACTTCAAAGTATGGACACTCTACTGCCTGCGCACATACAACACTATTTATTTTAGCCGCTGTTGTTACAGCCACGATTCCTGTTGCTGACGAAAATCCCCACGGACCTAAAATTTGATTTTTATACTTTTCTTGAAATCTTTTGACTGCCGTAACATCTTCATTTTTGTAGACCCCATCAATAACAAGTGATTCTTTTTCGTATGTATTAAGATGTGTTTGAATCTTTTTTACAGTCTCTAGATCATTTTTTTTTCCAAAAGCAATTCTTTCTGTAATTGTAATATATTTAGCACATACTCCAATATCTGTTACTTTTATTTCTGGCGTTACTGGTATTGTAATCAATACAGGTTTTAATGCAGAATATATACACATACCAAACTGGTATGTAGCATAACGCTCAAAATTGACTGCCAGAGGGTCAACGCAGCCACCTAAACGATACATACCACCACCCATTGAAACAGATGCAGTGTCATTATCAGTATTTGTAAGAGAAACATCTGCAATTAAATTTCCAAGTATATTGTACCCCGGATCAAGACTTGTAGTAGAGCCCGTTATGAGCGAGTACAATATATTGCCGTCTACCACCGCATCATCAACACCTGTAATAGTAATTATTTGAGGAATATTCCAATTACTCGTTGTAAAAATAACTGAACTTGGCGACACTGTTCCCTCTGCAACATTAGAGCTCGAAATCGGAATAGTTACTGTATTAACCGGCTTTGCACTTAACACAATACTTGTTGTTGCGGTTCCTCCCACTTCCGTTGTAATAAGATTTGATGTTGGAGAAAGGGTGACACCTGGAACTGCCAAACTGTACGTTGCATAATATACATCAAAACTACCTGCACTTGTAAAACTATCCACTCCAACTTCCGGATTAAAATCTGTAGTATTTATAAAATTTCCTGTCACGTATAAAGTGTCACCGCTCACGTAGAGTTCGTACAAAATTTCATCAAACCAATTTATTTCTGTGGGTGTGCCAAACGTTTTACTTAAGACATAGGTATCATCTGCATTAAATACACTAAAAAACTGATCAAATGTACCATTTGGAGAAGCGGTGTCTATACCAGCTGTCGGATCTAAATCTATAGCCTGACTAAAAAATCCACCAACATACCATTTTCCATCTGCATCAAAAGTAACCGAGTACAACTGATCCTGCAACGCACCACCCCATGTATATGTAAAATCATATGTACCATCACTTTCGAATTTGCTTACATATGAATCTTCACTATTTGCCACAGAAGCAATATTATTTATTGCAATTGAAGGATCAAAATCAACAGTCAATGCAAAAGATCCAACAATATACACATCATTACTTGGACTCACTCCAATATTAAAACTAAAATCATTATTTGTACTTCCCCACGTCCTTGTCCACGCATACGTTCCATCTGCGTTGTATCTCGTAAGTGCAGCATCATCTAAACCATTAGATATATGATTGTCAATACCTGCGGATGTATCAAAATCGGTCGTGCCACGAAAAACACCTGCCAAATAAATATTATTATTTGAATCTAAACTCATATCGTTTACTGTATCTCGCCCCGTGCTTCCCCACACTTTCGTCCACGCATATGTACCGTTTGGATTGAATTTTGTGAGAAAAGCGTCATAATCACCAAGACTTGTGTGATTATCTACTCCGATACTTGAATCGAAGTCGACAGTTGTTCTAAACTTACCCGCAATATACAAATTGTCAGAACTATCTACTTGTACTGTATGTAACCGATCGGGTCCCGTTCCACCCATAACTTTTGACCCACCATAGGTTCCGTTTGCATTTATTTTAACGAGAGCCATATCCGTACTTCCTGCACTTACATAACTATCGATTCCAACCCCTGGGTCGAGATCAACTGTACCCGTAAACTCCGTAGCAATATATATATTATTTGTAGAATCAAAAGCAATATTATATATACTCTCTCCTCCAGTGCCACCCCATACTTTACTCCACGCATATGTACCGTCTGGATTATACTTAGTAAGAAAAATATCCGCACTACCTACCAACACAAAAGCATCCACTCCTACTCCTGGGTTAAGATCTATTGTTGGCGAAGAAAATTGACCTATATGATACAGGTTACCTAAGGCATCTTTTGCAATTGAAACACCCCACTCAAGCCCAGTACCACCAACAACGTGAGTACTTTCATAACGGGGTATATCTAAAGCAAAAACTGTCGCAGTGGCAAAAAAAAGTAATACAGTGAAAGAGAGAGATTTCTTTATAATGGGAACTGACTTGAAAAAAGATAGATGCATTCGATTATTATACTACATTACCAAAATTGCTTTAAAATATAACACCTGCTGTAGAGCAGGTTTTATTGCACAAAAACACAAAATACGTTACTGTGTTCATTGTACGGGCGGTTAGCTCAGTTGGTAGAGCAATTCGTTTACACCGAAAAGGTCGGGGGTTCAAATCCCTCACCGCCCACACTCGCATTTTAATATTTCCTTACAGAAGCAATCTCTTGCAGATTTATACTTTTTATAAACTCAAGCAATGTAAGCTCGCACCCAGCAGCATTTTTGTGTCCACCACCGCCGAATGATTGCGCAATTTCGAGCGCAGAAACTTTTGAATCTTTAATCGAACGAATACTCATGCGAACCCTATCTCCTTTTATTGAAAAAATAATACTCACACCTAGTATATCGTCTACCAAAAGGTTTCCAAGCGCAGACTGTAGATATGTTGAATTGTAAGCCGGAACTTTATGGTCTTTATATACCACATACAAAGGTTTTGTCTTTTCTTGAAAGGCACTTATATAGAACTGATTTACATCTTCAACAGCTTTTCCTTTTTCAATACAAAGATCAAGATTTTTTAGATTATCAAACAAAAATGAAAGTGCTTGAGGATTATTTGCTTGTGTATAACTCCAATTTGCAAAGTATTCTGATTCAACATATTTTTTAGTCCATAAATCCTTGTCTTGAACTAATGTAAGCCATTGTGGAATCTGTTCATTTGGGAAAAAATACGTCCAAGTAACTGTTGCGCCTGAAAGTTCATTATTAAAAATATATGTGTAGTTTGGTTGCGTTTTAGCAAACTCTATCGTTTCTTTATAGATGCCAATATGATGATCGAGAGAAATAACTTTGTTTCCTTTCTCTAAACACTCTTTAGCTAAAATACAACAATCAACAGTATATACAGTTGTATCCGGAGCAAGGGTACTTAGTACAACATCTGCATCTTCTTGTGTATATCCATATGCAAAAGGGAATGTTTTCCCATCTGGAAATTTTTTAAGAAACACAGCCGCCGCTGCGGTGCCATCAGAACAATCTTTGTGGTAAATACAAACAGGTTGTGAATTCATAACTCTTTTTTATAGGCTATCAGAAAGTGACACTAATCCAAAACAAATTTCAACAAAAGTTTATACAGAATTTTTTAAGTGACATTTTTAAGACATGGCAAAAACACTTTTCAAGAAATGTCCCCTGAGTAGGAATCGAACCTACATTAAGAACTTAGAAGGCTCTCGTTCTATCCGTTGAACTATCAGGGGATGTGGAAACCTGTGCTCACTCTAGCAGCCAAAGGTATTATAGGTCAAACGGTTCGTACTGAGTTCCTTTTCTTAAAATATTCATGAGTCCGGTAATTCCGACATACTGGTATGAATCATTTTTATGGATACCAGGTATATAACACTCAAAATCAATAAGTCCTTCCCAAACATTAATCAATCGTGCCTCAAAACGCGCCACCCGCGCAAGATCTTCACCTATCCCTGAATATTTTGCAAATGACCCAGAAACAAAAAGTTGTCCACTCGGTTGCAAACTATGTTCAGACCGACGCAGTGTAAGCGACTGCATTTCATCTATTATTGGTGCCAAAAAGGTGTGTACCATACCATGAACTACATGCCCTTCTTTTCTTGGAAGAACATCTGTGCCATACGCAGAACACACCTCCATAACTTCTTCATCACTTAAAGAAAACTTTTCTTGAATTTTTTTAGTAAGCATTGATGATCCATATGGAACAATAGAGAAATGTATAGCGCGCGAATTGTACACAGAAAGAATTACGACTTGATTTATTTGAATATCACACAAAAGACCATCTTCTAGCTTTTCTACTTCTGCCAAAACAAGTGCTCGAGGATACATGGTTATAGATCCAAGTCCTGTATTTTTTATAAGCGAATACACCGCATCACATATCTTTTTATCGGATGCATGCAAAACTGTATATGAAAATATCTCTTTTTTAAATGTATTTGTCCAAATATATGCAGGGGCCACAATGAGTGTCTTTACTACCTTTCGTATATCAGCTGCCGATGAATATATTTCTCCCGGTAAAAGGGTCGCATAAGAAGAATGCTCTGGAATACTGACAAGAACAGAAATTATTCCAAACTTTTTCTTTATTTCATGGAGTATGTCTGCAACTTTTCCAGGAGTACGCACGCAGCCGTCTTCAAATACACCACCACCTAGTGTGATTTTTTGTGTGAAATCAATTTCAAAATATGCACCTTCTTTACGAACCACAACAAAATACAATTCATCAAATTGAATATCAATACATAAGTAACGTGATTTGGAAGTGAGACCAAAAACCATAAGTCTATTGTACCGCAAAACGCGAAAAGAGAACGACCACAACTGCAACTATGCAGATAATAAAAGTAACAAGTCCAAATTTATTTCGTAAAAAAGAATATGCACTCCGTCCATATGTTGCCGCAAGATAGGCCACAATCCCAAACCGAAGCGCACGACCAAGTCCCATCGCAAGTACAAATGGAAAAAGTGAGATCGAGGCAACCCCAGAAAGCACAGTAAAGACTTTATCTGGCAGCGGTGTGAATGCAACTACAAAAAGCGTTGCGAAGCCATATTTTTCAAAAACGGTTTTAAATAAAATAAATGAATCTTCTCCTCCATACCAGGCAATAAGTGGTGCGCCAATAGACTGGAACAAAAAATAACCAATTATATAACCTGTCAGTGATCCAAGTACCGAAGCAAATGTTGCATAGAATACAATAAACCACTTACGATTTGGATGATGTGCCGAAAGTGGGGCAACTAAAATATCTCCCGGTATTGGTGAGATGAAGTTTTCAAGATACGAAACAAGAAAAAGGGTTCGCCACGCATGTTTACTGTGCGCAGCACGCTTTACACGCTCTTCTGTTTTTTCGTACCACAATTTTAGACGAAGAAGCATGTGTTATCTGATAATGGCACCTGGCACGCTTTCATCATTACTCGGCACAAAAAGCGAGAAAGGTTCTTCGCTTCCACCACTTCCCAAAATCATAGCCTGACTTTCCATACCCATCATCATGCGTGGATCTAAATTTGTAACAAATAAATATTTCCGACCAACGAGTTCATCAAGTGCCATAAACGCGCGAATACCCGAAAGTACTTGTCGCGGCAACTCTTCTCCAAAATCTACCGTGAGCTTAAGAAGTTTGTCGCTTCCTTCAATTACTTCAGCACCAAGAATTAACCCTATTTGAATCTGTACCTTTGCAAAATCATCAATTGTTATATATTCCATAAAAAATATTATTCGTCACTTACATCCTCCTCAACTTCTTCATCATCTTTTGCAAGTGGTTTATTTTTTCTGTCTAGATATCGCTGCAAGATAAGCGCAGCCGCAGAATCATCTACAACTTCTTTCCCTTCTTGCATTGCACGTGCATGCACACTTGTCATCCACTCTTTTTCAAAATAAAGCGGAAGGTCAATAAGATCTTCAAGTTGAACCGCAAACGCACGAGCATCTTTTGCGATTGTGTTTGGTTTTCCATTCTGATCAACAGACTCTCCTATAACAATAGCTCCTATTTTGAGCTCTTTGCAAAGCTGTTTTACTTCAATTAAAAGCGTTTTGTTGTTCTCAATCACCATACACGGGAAAGCCATCTCTCCCCCATCATCAGACGTTGCGATTCCTACTTTCTTTTTTCCATAATCAATGGCCAGATACTTCATATACATAAAATATATCATGCAAATGCAGCCAAATAAAGAGACAATGGAAAATAACTTCTGTACCTGGAAATCTATAAAAATCTATGTTAAAGTATCTCCACAATCACATAATGGAGGAGTGGCAGAGTGGTCGATTGCACTTGTCTTGAAAACAAGAGTCCTTTTACGAGGACCGTGAGTTCGAATCTCACCTCCTCCGCCAACACATTTTAGTATCGGTGTCAACCCATCTACCCGAGTAGGTGATGCGACCAAGATACCTAAAGTTGTAAATAAAAACACGCGAAATCGTGTTTTTATTTTGTCCAAAGAATCTGATATTCAAAACCGACATGCTTTGCCGACTCTTCTCTTTTTTCTTCAGGGACTGAAATGACAACTCTTTTGTCACCTGCGAATAGCTCCGCGTGTAGATTGCACAAGTAAGCCAGTAATGATTCAAATATATTAACAAGATTTATTATCGTTGATTCCATGAATGCAGATACCTTAATCTTTGGGAGATTATATGCAGTGCTCTCATAGATAATCGACGGTGGTGAAATTGTATTATCAGGAGTTAATTTATAGTTCTCTATATTAAGTACGTCATCTTTTAATTCATCGTACGGATGTTCAATTTTATTTCTCATTCTACGTACCCCGAGAGTGTATGTCTCAAAACTTTTGATAAACTTAATAAAATCATCTTGGGATTCTGTATTCAGCTTACTGATTAGTTTTGATTCCCACCCTTTACCTTTAACGTCGGGGTAAAAAAGATTTGCTATTTCCATGATAAGACCACAGGCGTGATCTGTGTTTGAAATAAACCCTTTCACTTTTTGCTCCAAATTTGGAAGTGATGGTAGTTGTGTATTTTTTGAAAGCTTTGTTTTAATACTATCCTCTTCTCTAAAGTAGTCGTTCTTTATCTGATCTAATGACGTGATTTCTTTTAGAAAAGAAAGTGAAATGCTCACGCCCTTATTGTGATCCACACTTTTGGGTAAAGCATGTTCTGTAAAGAGAATACTGGCTTGTTGGAATGTTCTGCCTACAAATTCATTATCAGAACCATATGGGAGCACATGCTGCACGTTGTGGTCTATATTCGAATTTGTTCTCTGAGGGTCAATCGTATCGGCCATCAAAACTGTCTGTATATTTTTTCTAGTGATACACATGAGTTGATCATCGACTTTTACAAAAGCAGACATGTTATCACCCTCCTCTGAACCAACAGTGAAAGACCCTCCCTGGGAACGGTATGCAAATTGATCATTATCACTTGGGTTCATCAGCCCATTATAGCAATTTCCACTAATCAACCAATGTAAGTACCTTATCCTTATAGATTATCCTTGATCTTAAGTTAGCCAACAGCTCTCTCTTTTCCGTAACCGCTCCCTCTTTCAGAATATATTTTGCGTAATTCCTGATGTCGGTTTCCTGATTCGTCTTTATCTTTTCAGTCGCACCCAGCACTGATCTTTGGAATATATTGAATCTTGCTATCTCATCCTCAAGCTTCTGTCTCATACCAAGCTCGTTAATATTTACCTTATCCAGTATCTTGAGTAATTCAGTGATCAAATCTTCCTCACGGATATATTTATTCTTACAGTTTCTATCCCTCGATCTCGCACATGAGTAGTAGATGTATTTTGCGTGCGTGCCATCTTTTAGTTGTTTCCATTTCTCCTCGGCTGATATGCCACTTTGGCAGTATCCGCAGGTAAATAACTTGGTGAATGCAAACTCCTTGTTTTCTCTTTGTATATTGTCTCGTTTCAGTTGCGTTTGCGCCTTTTCAAATAACTCTTGAGTTATGAGGGGTTCATGTTTCCCTGTATACCAGTTACCGCTCTTCTTTGGATGCTCAAATATACCGTGATAGAACTGGTTGTCGAGGATTCGGTATATGCCACCAAGTGTCAGTGGTTTGTTTCCTCGTGTATAGAAGTTGGCTTCAAACCTGAGCCAGTTGTATATCTTCCTTCCGCTCATCTTTTCGTATGCCACTTTCTCAAACATCTTCTTTACTATCGGTGCTCGCAGTGGATCCACTATTACCTGACACTTCTTGTCCATATGCTTTTGGTTTAAATATCCGAGAGGTGCCACTCCTGGCCAAAGCCCCATCTCCACTCTCGTTCGCAGTCCTCGCTTCACGTTCACTCCTCTGTTATCGTTCTCAAGTTTTGCCTGTGATCCGAGAATCATCAGGAGGAACTTCTCGTTTGGGTTGTTTCCGAACTTCTGACCGAACGTCCGTATCTCTTCCAGAAATCCTGCATCCATCAAGTCCACAATCTTTCCAAGGTCTCCTGCGTTTCTACTGATACGGTCGGGTGCCCAGGTCAGGATGCCGTTGTATTTCTTTTGCCGTATCTCCTCAACTATCTCATTGAAGACGGGGCGCTGTCCTGTCTCTTTGGCACTATGGCTCTCTCGCTTCATGCAGACAATCTCCAGACCCTCACGTTCCGCTAGTTGGAGCATCTCCTTAATCTGCGAATCTATCGAAAGGACTTGACGTTCCTCGCTTTCGGTCGACTTACGGGCATAGAGGCAGTATTTGGTCGGTATCACTACTTGGGCCAATTGGGGCATTTCATAGCCTATAGGTGCTGTTGTTTTCATACCTACATTGATGACGCAACTCGCCCTAGGAGTCTAGGGCGCCCCACTTGCTTAAAGTAGGTAACTAAGAAATGCCTTATAATCCAAAAACTTGCATTAAAGCCTAAAGTGCAGTATTCTCTTTACATGCACAAACAATTGAGCAAAATAGCTGACGTCTCCTCTGGGTACACGTTCCGTGGATCTATTGAACACGATGCTACTGGCAACATCCTTGTGCTACAAGCCAAGAATATCTCCCCGAATCAGGAAATTGTGGAAACTGTTGATTTTACGGTAATCTCAGACCAATCCCTTAGAAACCCCTACTTTTTGGAATATAACGACATCTTACTTGTTTCTAGAGGATCAGGAGCTGGGTCGTTTCGCTCGGCTGTCTTTGCTTCAGATGAGATGCGCGTAATGCCATCATCATCGGTTCATGTCATTCGGATCAAAGATGTCACTGCACTTCCAAAGTATGTTTGTCTCTACCTTAACTCAACTGACGGACAGAGGGCCCTGGCGCAGATTGTCACAGGAGCTTCCTATATACAGAGCATCCTCTTGAAAAATCTTAACGACTTTGAAATACCTGTACCGCCCATACATACTCAGAAATCTATTGTAGCCCTTCACGAAAACATCAACGACCAAGAACGAATACGCAAACGAAAGCAAGAAATTCAAAAAACCATTATCAACGCCAGCTTTAATTTAACAAACCAATAATATGACTAAGAAATATACACAAGTAGACCTCAACAAAACACTCTGGGACTCAGCTAACTCTTCTCGTAGTCAGCTCAATGCGGCTGACTACATGAACTATGTGCTTCCAATGCTCTTCTTGAAGTATCTTAGTGATAAATCAAAGACAGCGCACGACGAATACAAAAAGCGGTTTGCTGGCGACGAGAAACGTATCGAAGAAAAAATGAAGCTCGACCGTTTCTATCTCCCTCCAAAGTCATCGTTTGACTACATCTACTCAATCATTGAGCAGGATAACCTCGGCGAAGAAATAAACAAAGCTCTTCATCGTATCGAAGACCACAACAAGGAAAAACTTGATGGTGTATTCTCCGTAGACTTCAACTCTGAAGCAAACCTCGGAAAGTTAGGTGAACGAAATAAAATGCTCCGCAACCTCGTACAAGATTTCGCAAAGATTGACCTCACTGGTGTGAACGACGATATCATCGGTAACTCTTATATGTTCCTTATCGAAAAGTTCGGAGCTGATGCTGGTAAAAAAGCTGGAGAATTTTTCACGGTTCGGAATGTAGCCCATTTGGTAGCAAAACTCGCTGAACCCAAAGCAGGTGCTCGTATTTGTGACCCTTGCGCTGGATCCGGCGGACTTCTCCTACTCGCTGGTGAAGAAGTAGAAAAGCAAGGATCAAAAAACTATGCTCTCTATGGACAGGAGTCTACGGGAGCAACGTACCAACTCGCTCGCATGAATATGTTCCTTCACGGCAAAGACTCTGCCCGACTAGAGTGGGGCGACACCCTCAACAACCCACTGCTTGTAGAAAATGACAAACTGATGAAGTTTGATACGGTTGTTTCAAACCCACCATTTTCTCTTAAGAAATGGGGCGCTGAACACGCTGACGCTGATAAGTACAAACGTTTCTGGCGTGGCACCCCACCAAAGGATAAGGGTGACTTTGCCTTTATTACTCATATGGTAGAAACAGCGAAGCCAAAGACAGGACGCATCGCCGTCATCGTCCCTCACGGTGTCCTCTTCCGCGGAGGAGCAGAAGGCAAAATCCGCGCGCAACTCCTCAAAGAGAATATGATTGAAGCAGTCATCGGACTTCCTGCGGGACTATTCCAGACTACTGGCATACCTGTCGCTATTCTTGTAATTGATCGGACACGTGAAAAAGGCGGAAAAAATGAAAGTAAGAAAGATGTCTTCTTTATAGAAGCGTCAAAAGAATTCAAAGCAAATAAGGCTCAGAATATTCTTGCCGATGAAAACATTGAGAAAATTTACGCTACCTACAAAGCTCGCAAGGATGTAGAAAAATTCGCTCGTAAAGTGAGCCTTAAAGAAATCGAGGAAAACGACTTCAACCTCAACATCACTCGCTATGTCGATACGTTCACGGAAGAGGCTCCCGTAGATATTACTGCAAATCTGAAGGAGCTTGCTGAACTTGAACCAGAGCTCGAGAAGCTTGAGAAACAGATGACTGTTTATTTAAAAGAGTTGGGAATAAAATAATTTATGAGCAAAGAACAATATTTTTCACCGACACACGCTAGCGGACAATACCATTGTCCACACTGCGATGTATTTTCAAAGCAACGATGGTCACACCTGCATGCTGGCGGAGACATGTTTAGTAGTACGTACCACATTTCAAATATACACAACCTCACTCCGACTAGTGGCGGGCTTGCTGAAAGTTGGACAGTATCAATCTGCGAACACTGTAGCAATATCGCGATTTGGGAGGATGGCAGCATAATCTGGCCCAAGAAGATTCTCGTAGTGCAACCGAACACTGATCTAGCTGAAGATATACAAGCTGATTATTTGGAAGCTGCAAATGTACTTAGCGATTCGCCTCGCTCATCAGCTGCGATTTTACGTTTAGCACTACAAAAGCTGTGTAAACAGCTTGGTGAAAAAGGAGATAACATCAACGACGATATTGCCTCTTTGGTAAAGAAAGGTCTCAATCCGACAATACAGAAATCTTTGGATGCTCTACGCATTACGGGAAACAATGCAGTACATCCTGGAGAACTTAATTTAACAGAAGACACTGAAAGAGTTATCAAACTTTTTGGTTTAATTAACTTCATTGCCGAAAAAATGATAACGGAACCAAATGAGATTAATTCGTTCTATGAGGGTCTACCTGACGGCGCAAAGGATGCTGTAGGTAAGAGAGATACACACTAATATGGCATTAACAGAACAACAAATTCAAAATTGGGCACGAGCACTTTCTGAAACAGAAAATGATAAGTGCGTCAAAACCGTGGCCGCAATAAGAAAGATTCTTGTAGATCATTTTGGTTCTAAAGTAAAAGTTTTTTTACAAGGATCGTATGCTAATAGTACTAACGTTAGACGAGACAGCGACGTGGATATTGTTGTCTGTTATGACAACGCCTATTATTCTGACCTCTCCTCTTTAACAGAACAAGAAAAAATTACTCATAATCAAAATTGTACCTCTCACGATTACCACTTCCCAGAATTCAAAAATGACGTCGAGTCTTTACTAAGAACCCACTATGGAAGTTCAGTAACAAGAAAAGAAAAGTGCCTGACAATTGACGGTAATACTTATCGAGTCAATGCAGATGTTGTCCCATGCTTTACACATATAAGATTTTACGCACCACAAGCTATCTCGGTGGAAGGAATACAATTGTTTACAGATACCAATAATATCACCGTGATAAATTTCCCCGACCATCATAAAAATAATGGTCAGACAAAGAATCAATCTACAGACCAGAAGTATAAGGCAGTTGTAAGAATCCTTAAAAACTGCCGCAATCAACTTGTTGATAACAACAAAATCAACGATAAGCTAGTGTCCTCATTTCTCTTGGAGAGTCTAGTGTGGAATGTACCGGAGACTCATTTTAATACCACATTTCATAAAAATGCAGTGAATAATGTCATCTGCAAAATATATACTGACATGGCGGACCACACAGTATCTAATAACTACGCTGAGATAAACGACCTTATGTATCTATTCCGAGGCCCTAATAAGAAGACACCAGCCGAAGTCAGAACATTTTTAGAAAATGCTTATAACGTTATTAATTAATATGAAAATACCTGAAGATAAAAAAATAGATGTATTGATAAATGCTTTAGACGAAAGGTATAAATCAATTCATACAATAAGAGAAAGGGTTCAGACAGTTTCAATCTGGATCTTGGGTATTTTGATCGGAGCAAGTGGGTGGATTTTCCAGTCAAACATGCTTTTTTCTACAAACGATAAGTTTTTTGCTGTAGTTTTACTTTTGATAATCTGGGCAACTTTACGATGGTTTTATTTTAATGACCTGCAAAAGGGTTTTAATAGCCAAATGAGAGTAGCTGCGAAAATTGAAGACTCGCTAGGTTTGTTTGATGAAAAAATCTATTCTGATTCTGAGGACTCTATTTATCCTAAGTCATGGAAAAAATCAGGACAGAAGGGTTGTGAAGGAAAGTTTTTTGATAATAGCCATAATTTACTAATTGTAGGTTTCGGGATTCTATCATTCGTAATTTTATTACTAAAATAATAAGGATTAATTAAAAAACACGACTGAATAGTCGTTAAACTAATAAACCGAAATGTTTATAAACTAATTATAAATTAATTACATAAAAAAATGCAAAATTACGCAAATCTTGGAGGTGACTCAAACATCTCAAAATACGAAATTGGTTCAGATTTTATACGAGTTGAATTTAAAGATTCTAGTGTTTACAAGTATACAAATAATAGTGCCGGAGAAAATCATGTGACTGAAATGAAAAGATTGGCTATAAGTGGCCAAGGATTAAACTCATACATTATGTCAAATTGTAAATTTAGCTACGAGAAGTAAATTAAAGCCAGTTAGAAATATCTAAATCTTAGATATTTCGATACTGTTTTTGAAACAGAAACTTTATGAAAACTAATCAATCACAAATAAATATTTCACCTAAATGGCAAGAATTAAAACTTGCGAGTATTTTTGAGTTTAAAAATGGACTAAACAAGGAAAAAAAATACTTTGGTGATGGTACACCAATAATTAATTATACTGATGTACATAGAGGTGGTGGTTTGTATAAAAAAAACGTTTTAGGAAAAGTTGAAGTGAGTAAATCAGAGATTAATAGATTTAATGTGAAAAAAGGTGATGTATTCTTCACCAGAACCTCTGAAACTATCAAGGAAATAGGATTCTCTGCTGTTGCTCTTGAAGATTTCGAGGATACGGTTTTTAGCGGTTTTGTTCTCCGTGCTAGACCAAAGGGAAATTTGCTAACTCCAGGTTATTCACAATATTATTTTAAAACCAACTTAGCTCGTAAGGAAATAATGGAAAAAAGTTCATTCACCACAAGGGCATTAACTAGTGGAACTTCTCTTAATCATGTAAATATTAAACTTCCACCCCTCCCCGAACAAAACCGCATTGTCTCAGTTCTTGAAACTTGGGATAAATATATTGAAAAACTTGCTCAAAAAATTGAAGTTAAAAAACAAATCAAAAAAGGCTTGATGCAGGATTTGTTGACTGGTAAAAAACGATTGAGTGGGTTTGGTGGTAAGTGGGAAACAGTTGAAATTGGTGAGTTGTTAAATTACGAACAGCCAACAAAATATATTGTTACACATACAGATTATTGTGATGATCATAAAACTCCTGTTCTAACGGCAAACAAAAGATTCATTCTTGGATATACAGATGAAATTGATGGTATCTATATAAATACGCCAGTAATTATCTTCGATGATTTTACGATGGACAATAAGTTTGTCGATTTTGAATTTAAAATTAAATCATCAGCAATAAAGATACTTACTCCGAAAAATAAAGACGTCAATTTGAAATTTATTTTTGAAAAGATCCAATTGATAAATGTTGTTATTGGAGAACATCGACGACACTACTTGTCTGAGTATCAATATCTCACAATAGACACACCAGATATTAAAGAACAAAACGCAATCGGAAAAATCCTCACCACTGCAGATAAAGAAATCACCGAACTCGAAAAGAAACTATCCATAATTAAAGACCAGAAAAAGTATCTCCTCAACAATCTCATCACTGGCGCAATCCGCACACCCGAAACATTATCAGCCAAGTTAAACTCATAAACGTATGTCACTAGATAAAGTAAATTTTGACGAAGCACGGCAGTCACAACTTCCATTTGTGGAGCTTTTGCTGAACATGGGTTACACATATGTTTCCGCCGAAGAAGCACTACGACAACGTGGTGGTACTTCAAACTTTATTCTTGCAGACATCGCTACTGAGAAACTCATGGAGATAAATGGGTATGAGGTTGGAGGTACTGAATATAAATTCAGTGAGAAAGATGTACGGGACGCAATTGATGAACTTGAGCATATTCAATTCGAAGGACTGATAGACACTGCACAGAAGATCTATAACACCATTATGCCAACTAGTGGTGGTAAGACTATCAAGGTAAATCACGGTGGCAAGAAAGTATCAAAGAACTTTAGGTTTATAGACTTCGAGAATCCTTTGAACAATTCTTTTCATGTTACCGCCGAGTTTCCTTCATCAGGCAAGCAACCTATTCGTCCCGATATCGTAGTATTTGTAAACGGACTGCCTTTTGCTGTGATTGAGAACAAGAAATCGAGTGTTGCCGTGAGTGAAGCAATCAATCAAATGAACCGTAATCAGAGTTCTGAGTTTTGTCCTAATCTGTATACATACGCACAACTCCTCGTTGCTACTAATGGTAAAGAATTACTATACGGAACAACAGGAACGCCCAATAAATTTTACGCTGTCTGGAAAGAAAAAGGCACAGACCTTGAGGTGTTGAATGAGAAAGTAACTACTCTGATTCAGAAGCCTATTGATACCACTGTATACGCTCAAGTATTACAAGATCTCAATGGGTATACTAAAGGTCATAAACAAAGAACTGATCGCCTCCCCACAGAACAGGATCGAGGAGTATTTTCACTCTTCGATCCGAAGCGTCTTTTGGATCTTACCAAGAATTACATTCTTTTTGATGCTGGAGTGAAAAAGCTTTCACGCTACCAGCAGTACTTTGCGATTCACAAGATGCTCAAGCGAGTGGAAGAGGAAGAAGTGACTGACCACAATAGCACTCGTCGTAAAGGCGGACTTGTGTGGCATACCCAAGGATCTGGTAAATCACTCACTATGGTGATGTTCGTAAAGGCTCTCATCGAGGATCCTCATATTCTTAATCCTCGGGTGATTATCGTCACTGACCGACGTGACTTGGATAAACAAATTAAAGATACATTCAAGAACTGTAACCTCAAGAAAGAGGTTGTTCAGGCTACCAGCGGTCAACATTTGATAGATCTTATTAAAGAGAAGGATTTATCAGTAGTTACTACCCTAGTTCAGAAGTTTGAGTCGGCGGCTAAAAAAAGTACCGGATTTGTTGATGACGATAAAAACATCTTTGTTCTTATCGATGAAGCCCACCGAAGCCAGAACGGTATGGCGAACTTTGAAATGAATCGAATCATCCCTAATGCGTGTTATATCGGATTTACGGGAACACCTCTCATGAAGAAAGACCGAGAGAGTTGGAAAAAGTTTGGTGACTATATCGACAAATACACCATTGACGATGCTCTTGATGATAAAATCATCCTCCCCCTTATCTACGAGGGCAGATATGTGGATTTGATTCAAAATGCAGAGCAGATTGATCGTCACGTTGAGCGTATTACTGAAGGACTTAATGAAAAGCAGAAGAAAGAATTGCAACGATACATCGGAAGTAAAATCATTAAAGATAATCCTCAGCGGATAGTTGAGATTGCCTACGATATCGAAACGCACTTTATTAAAAACTTTCAGTACACAGGACTCAAGGCACAGATTGTTGCTCCGTCTAAATACTCGGCAATTCTATTCCAGAAGTTCTTTGAGACTCGAGGTAATATTCGTACTGCCGTAATCATCTCCGACGAGCATGAAGACGGTGACGAGGAAAATCTCCACAAGAAAGAAGTCGTTGGCTATCTAGAGGGAGTTCGCAAGAATCACAGTAGTGTAGATAAGTATGAAAAGGATGTTGTAGAAAGCTTTAAGTACAACGATGACGGTATCGAGATGATTATTGTGTGCGACAAACTTCTCACTGGTTTTGATGCCCCACGCAACACCGTGTTGTATCTCGCCAAGGATCTAAAAGATCACAATTTACTCCAAGCTATCGCTCGGGTAAACCGCTTGTTTGAAAACAAAAAAGAAAAACCAAAGACAGCGGGCTACATCATGGACTATTCAGAGAATGCCAAGAACATTGATACAGCCATGAAGCTCTTTGGTAACTACGATGAGAGTGATGTAAAAGGGACACTTATTGACGTATCAGAAAAAATACAAGACCTTGAACAGAGCTATGGAACAGTGCATGACTTATTTAACGAAATCAAGGGATCAACTGATGATGAAGTATATCTCCAGCTCCTGGCTGATCAACCAAAACGTGAGACGTTCTATAAAACACTCAATGCATTCATTAAGAACTTGAATGAGTGTTTTGTCCTGCAAGACTTTGTCCATGAGTTCAAACACCTCGACCTATACAAGCGAGAGCTTAAAAAGTTCTTGGAACTGCGTAAGTCTGCTAGCTTAAAATACGCCGACCGGGTTGACCTTCTTGAATACAAACAGTCACTTATCAATATTCTTGATAAATACGTTGATGCGAGTGGTGTGGAATTACTTACAAAACAAGTAAATATTACCGACCGAAAACAATTTGAGGAAGCGGTAGCAAATCTTGGATCAGATAAATCAAAAGCAGAAGCCATTGCCGCTCAGACTGAGAGAACTATTTCAGAGAAGATGGATACTGATCCTGAGTTCTATGAGAAATTCTCTAAGAAGATTTCCGAGATTCTTGAGAAAATGCGACAAGGCAAACTTGCGGACGTTGAAGCTCTCAAGCAAATGAAACTTATAAGTGACGACGTAGTGAATAAGAAAGATGAAAGTCTCCCAGAGCAAATTGAATCACAGAAAGGTTCTGATGTGTTTTATCGTAACCTTCGAACTGAACTAGATAATTTGAATCTGAGTGAAGAGGTCTATATCTCAACCATTCTTGATATTTTTACCATTATAAAAAGTGAAGCGATTGTTGACTGGTACAAAAATGCAGATGTGAAGCGTAAGATGCGAAATAGTGTTGATGATTATCTCTACGACATAGTAAAAGGAGCGAAAGGTATTGATATTGATAACGACCAGATTAAAGTGGTTATTGACACCGCTCTACTTTTGGCAGAACATAACTTTGATTTGTTCTCGTAATTTATATGAAGAACTTTATCTTCGGAACATTCATATACGAATATCAACTCATTAAGCAGGATCGTAAAACTCTGAGCCTCACTGTCACCCCTGACTTACGCATTATCGTTAAGTGTCCACAGGAAGCAGAAAATGATCGTATTGAAGCGTTTCTACAAAAGAAGTGGTTCTGGTTAGAGAAACAACTTTCATTTTTTAAGAAATATCAACGCAAGACGTATGAGAAAGAATACGTTTCTGGAGAGGGATATTTGTATCTCGGTAGACAATACAAGCTCATTGTCCGCAAGGCTAAAGAGGACTCGGTGTCACTTACTCGAGGTCAGCTGATTCTCCTTACCACTAAGCCTGTCACTGATGGTAAACACAATAAGAAGCTTATTGATAAATGGTTTGCAGTAAAAACTGAGCTAATCTTTCAAGATAGGTTTGCCGAGATGCTTACCCGCTTTGATTTTAAGAATACACCGAAGTTATCTATTAGGGAGATGAAGAAGCGATGGGGTAGTTTTTTAAACCAAGACAAGATCTTCCTCAATCCTAAGCTCGTCCATACGTCAAAGGACTGTATCGACTACGTCATTGTTCATGAGCTATGCCATATGAAGTATAAAAATCATGACAAAAGATTCTTTAATTTTCTCGATCAGAAATTTCCTAAGTGGGAGAAGGTTAAGGAGAAGCTTGAGACAATTGGCTCTACTGTCTGCTAGAAAATGTCTGCTCAATCTGTGATTACATGGAAAAGCTTACCTAAAAAGACAGACCAACTAGCTTCTTACCAAAGACCTCTAGGCTCTCATTTTGTTTTGAATCAAGACCATTAAGTGTGATGCTCGGGTCGGGTGTAAAAGTCTGTAGTGGATATTTAATTGAACCGGCATTACTAATGCTATCAAGTATATGGTCAGACATTTCTCATCCGCCATCTTCTCGAAGATCTTCTTAATGACGTGTCCACGCTCAGGGTCCACAATCACTTGGCATTTCCTGTCCATGAGCTTCTGTGTGAGGTGCCCATGTCAGTATGGCGTTGAACTTTCCTTCGCGGAGTTCGTCAATAATTTCGTTGAATATTGGTCGTTGTCCTGTTTCTTTTGCAGAATGGCTCTCACGCTTCATCGCCACAACCTCCAGTCCCTCTCTATCAGCAAGTGCTAACATCTCTTTAATCTGACTATCGATAGAAAGTATCTGCCGCTCCTCTGACTCAGTACTCTTTCGTGCATAGAGACAGTACTTGGCCTTTATTGGAGTCTGGATTGCCCGTATAGGCGTACCTGTTGGTGCTTGCGCTACGTTGCTCATACATACATCAATGACGCAAGACCCTGAGGAAGTCTAGGACGCATTGAGTTGGTAACTAGTCCCTAATTTTCTTGATAGCTTCTGCGATATTGAGACTCTTCTTTTTCTTCTGTGTTTGAGGAGTGACTTCCTTTTCGATGGTGACCTCTTTCGATACATCATCATTCTCAATAGCATACACAGGTGTATAAGCGAGGTTTGGGTACTTAAGATTTTGTACACCTTGTCCTTTGAGGAAGTGATATCGACCAAGTTCAGTGAGAAGACCGGCATTGAAGAATCCATCAATTTGCCTGATGTTGAGCTCAGTATTTTTCTCTGGTTCAATCAGCTCGTGCTCATGTCGAATGCGCTCGTTGTATTTGCGATGATGATTCTTGAGCCAGTAGATAATTGAGGTGTTGTTGCCGTCCTGTATGTTCTTAATGAGTTGCGACTCAGCGAGATCGTTGATAAAGAGGTCACCTACTCCAATAGCACTATCAGAGAGCTTCACAAATGCTTTATCATTCTTTCGCCACGCATAGTATGTGGATCGTCCCACACCACTCCGTTCACATGCGATTTGTACAATAGGTGTTTTCTTGAGTTGTTCAAGCAAGGCAAGTTTCTGCTTCTCAGTTTCAACAGCAAGTGTCAGGAGACGTTTCTCCTCCTTGGTGATTTTTTTCGCCATAGGAGGGTTAGTTAATCTTGATCGCTGTCTTTCCTGTTAGTTTCTCCCAGCGCTTCTTAATAACTTCCGTGTACACAGGGGACTTCTCCATAATGCGACAGATGCGACCGAGCTTTAGAGACGCAATGAGCGTACTCCCCGAACCGCCAAATGGCTCAAGGACGAGGTCGCCGCGCTTCGTCAGCACTTTGATGTATGGGATGAGGAGCTCAAGTGGTTTGGTACCAAAGATGATGCCTTGTCCCGATGATTTCTCATCAGCGGCAATATGCTCAATGAAATCAGTTGGGCAATGTTTCTTGCCTTTCTCGTATCCTTCCCAATGGGATTTTCCCGTAGTCGCAAAGAGTGCGTTCTCATATTCCGTTTGGAAGAGGGCGTCTTCTTCTGGCTCAAGATTTAGTTCAGTTGCACCGTCTGTGCCCACAAGTGCAATATCGTGCTTGTTAAAGAATTTAAACTTCGCACTGAATCCCTGTACACGATTTGGTACATGCCACACGATAGTATTCCGATACTTCCAGTGTTTCTCTAATGCGTTCCAAATAGTACGGAGATTTTTTGGGTGTTCAAAGATGATGATACTGAAGTCTGGCTTCTGTACCTTTGCGACACTCGCCATCCACTGGTCACTGAAGTCATCGGGGAGTGTTTCGGTACCGAGGTACACACGGTTCTTCTTTGAACCAAAGCCACGTGTGACACCATCTTTCTGTTTCGTCTTGCCTTTGAGATAGTCAAGAATGTACGGAGGATCTGTCATCACCATATCTGCCTGTGCACCCTCCATGAGCTTTACCATATCGGCTTCAATACATGAATCACCACACATCAGCCGTGAGCCATCAATCTCGTAAATATCTCCTTTCTGTACTTTGATTTCCTTTATGTTGAGTTTGGCGAGTTCTTTATCGAGATCAAACACCTCTGGTGTGGGATCGATATCAAAGATGTCGTCGAGTACCTTGGTATCAAAACCGACACTCATCAAAAACTCTTCGCCAAAGTCTTTGAGGAGGTCAAAATCAAACTCCCCGTGGTTCTTGTTGAGACGTACATTGAGTTCCTTTTCTTTTTCTATGTCAGGAATATTTACATACACCACCGGTACTTCTGTGATACCAAGGTCCTTCGCAACTTTGAGGCGGAAGTGTCCACCAATTAAAATGTTTTCTCGACCTTGTGCGGAGTTTGCTAATACTGGGTCTACCAATCCAAAGTTTTGAATGCTTTCTTTGAGTGCATTGGTTTGTGCTTCATTCCACTTGCGCGGATTGTATTCTGAAGGTTTAAGCGTATCAATTGCGACGTACTTGATGGTTAGTGTGTTGTTCATAAAGAGTTTGCTTAGACATATAGTTTGTTTTATTAATCAATAAGTGTCTTCTTGCGAAGTACCTGCATCATACCTAATAAAAAAAGCTGTCCAGTCGAACTGTTTTGAGTCGTGTGTCAGAAGCGTCAATTGAATTTTGGAATTCTTGAAGGTACTGAAATAACGTCCCAAAACCCTTGCAAAGGTTGTAAATTGAGGAGGCAAAAAGTTGTCCCCACTTCGCTTTACAATCTCCCAAAACTAAGCTCAAATGGCTCTATATCAGAGGTGATTTTCTGATACAATGACTCGACAATTTAATATTTGTACTCGAAAGAGTACGGACCTAACCCTTGAAGTTTAAATCTCAAGGTATGGTCCAAAACCGCGACGAACATAGAGAACCCGTTATCAGGGCGTTCGTCGCGTTACCAGAGGAAACTTTGGTAGAGGCCGTCGAAAGGCGCCTTCCTGGTAGCGGGCTTTGTGTATCCGCTCCTACCAGACTCACTTTAATATCGCGATGAACAATATGTCTATCATCATTTCAAAAAATGGTAAGGGTGCAGTTAAAGTCGAGAAGTCGACCATTGAAAAAGAAGACTACCTCCAGCAATATATCCATGAAAACCCAGAGAGTATTCCTCTTTATGAAATTGAGGATGATATTCGACTGCTCATTCTTGCTCGTGAATTCCCAACGGAAAGTGGGCCTATCGATGCGCTTGGTGTAGACAACAATGGGAATTTGTACATCATTGAGACGAAACTTTTTAATAATGCTGACAAACGACGAGTTGTCGCACAGTCCCTTGACTACGGTGCCTCACTTTGGAAACATGTGTATAAATTTGAAGATTTTCTCCTAACACTCGATCGATTCACTCAGAAAGATTCTAATGTGTCTGTACGTGAAAAAATACAGAACTTCTATGGATTCGATGATGAATCAGTTGACATCCTTATTACAAACGTCTCTGCAAACCTTTCTAACGGAAGAATCAAGTTTGTAATTCTTATGGACCAACTCGATGCACGATTACGTGATCTCATTCTCTACATGAATCAGAATAGTAAATTTGATATTTATGCAGTTGAATTTGAGTACTACAAGCACGAAGAACAAGAGATAATCATTCCACGGTTATATGGTGACGAAGTAAAAAAGGATATAACTGATCAAACCAGAGCTGGGAGTGCTCGTCGGAAATGGACTGCAGAAGAGGTGCTTCAGAAGGCTAAGGAGACACTCAGTCAAGAATTTTTTGATGCATTCAAAGTGCTGTATGACTTCTCGGTCGTGAACGGAGATAGTTTAAGATTAGGCACCGGAACTACACGTGGTTCATTTGGACCTGTCTTTACACATATTTCTCCACGGTCAATTTTTACTCTTTCTACAGATGGCATGCTAAGTCCTAATTTTGGCTGGCTCAACAAAACTGATGTTGCTGAGGCATTCCGAAACGATCTTTTCACTAAGTTGAATGAAATTGGACTAAATATTGATAAAACTGAAATAGAAAAATATCCAAATCTAACACCTCAAGAGTGGGCCACGAAAGCGGGACAAATTATCAGTGCAGTTCAGACTTTAATAGAACCTAATAAATCAGTATAGAAAGAGAAGCTGTACAGAAGAAGCACAATAGTGACATTTCAACAGTGAGTTCCAATTGGTACTCGTTACAGAAACATAATAATTTGAATCACTCAGTAGACTCTTTTTATACTGTCTATCGTGTCTATTGAGCCACGACTCGGAGGCATCAAAAACACCCCTAAAGAAGTGCTTAAATACCCTTACAACACCTTGAGTGGTGGGTACTTAACCCACATGTCCCGCCAACACATTTTAGTATCGGAGTCAACCCATTTACTCGGGTAAATGGTGCAACCTGTATAGCTATGATAGAGGGGCGACTCACGTAGTTCGAATCTCATCGCCCCCGCCAACACATTTTTTTATCGGAGTCAACTCACTTACCTATGTAAGTGGTGCGACCTTGATGCCTTACTCATTCATATCAAACCAGAATTGATTGATGAATGATTGGGTGAATTCATATGTGTTGGCATGTGATAACACCCCAAGATAGGAATGTAAACTTGATTTCAAGTTATCCTCACTGAGAATACCACTCTTGTATTCTTGCATTCTTTTCTTCATATTTCTCTCGATTTTCTTCTTTGTTTTCGCACGAACAAGGATATAATGAGGAAATATTACATAACCAAGGAAATCTATACCCTCGTGAAATCTGCGAATGGATATTTTATTCGGATGCAATTCAAGCTTTAATCTTTCTCTCAAGAAATCCTGCAGTTTGAATAATAGTTCTTCGAGATATTTTTTGTCTTCTGATATAATCATGAAATCGTCGGTGTAACGCGCATAATTTTTCACACGGAGTCCATGCTTAACAAACTGATCAAACTCGTTCATATAAATGTTGGCAAAAATCTGCGAAGTCAGGTTGCCAATAGGGACTCCTTTGCTGGTGTTAGCAGTAAAAAGCGGCAGCGTTTTACTCTCTCTCTCTCGCAAGTTCCGCTTTTCTCGTAACTTTCAATAATTTCTTCCATAAGAGAAAAAGCCTTTTGATCCTTAATTTTCCTATTAAGAATGTCTTTAAGCGTTTGGTGGTCAACGGAGTCAAAGAATTTTCTTACATCGCACTTAAGTGCGTAGCACTGGCGAGTGTTGTTTTTGCTCGTTTCTCGAAGCATGTTCGCAACTTTCTCCACTCCCTTGTGAGTACCTTTGTTGATGCGGCACGAGTACGATTCATTTATAAAAGTTGGTTCGAATATTTTATTAAGCACAGAAAAAGTAGCGTGATGAAGTACTCGATCTCGGACAATCGCTTTATTTATTCGTCTGATCTTCGGATCATGTATCCAAAATCCCTTGTATGGCCCATGCTTGTACGTTTCATTTTTCAAATCTCTGAACAGGTTAAAAATGTTTTGCTCAAGATTCAGCTCAAATTCCGCAACATCAGGTTTGTTCTTTTTATCGGACTTGAATATCTCCCAAGCCCTGAATAGAGATTGGGGAGAAATTATCGACCAGTATAAATCTTTATAAATTTTCATATGAATGACTTAGATATACCAATTTTCAAAAAATCTTACGATCTGTACAAGGACTTCTATAATCTCCGATTATCTGTTCCCAAGCAAGATCGATATACGCTCTGGCAGAAGTGCGAAAGCTTGCTCATCGAGGTACTTGAGGGAATTCTTTTTGCTAGTCAGCAGTCAAAAGCTGAGAAACTACCGACCCTCGAAAAAACAAGTGTTAAACTTAATTTTCTAAGAGTCTGCATTCGCCTTATGAAAGATATTAAAGCGATTGACGCCAAGAAATATATCATTATCGAGGCAAACCTCGACGAAATAGGGAGGATGCTTGGAGGCTGGATAAAGTCCACGAGAGACCGTTAACAGAAACTCCCACTTTTATTGGTGGGAGTTTCTTTGGATAGAGCTATGACTGCCTGGCAGTCGACAAACCGATGTTGTCGTTGCGATTGTCGTCGTTCCAGTTGTTGACGTTGAGCCCGTCGGAATCGAAGTTGCCGACGTTGACACGGTTACCGTCCGACGAATCAGCAGATTCGCCTACTGGGTTCGAGATATTGCCCGTTTCCATCCGCGTCACCGAGAATCGAGGTTTACTACCTTTGCAGGCCTATATCCTCCCATCTCTGAATTTTATTTGAGAGAAGTTCCCAGTAATTAAACTGTAAAACACCTCCACAAGAAACGAGCAAGAAGTTCTCTCTATCCTTAATCGCACTCTGCCATAATCCGTAGACTATTAGCACTCCGGCGCCTCTTAGGTGAGATATCCCGCGAACTTGAACCGTAATCCAAGTTACATTAGCAAGATAGATGCATTATAGCTGATAGTTGACATATCGCCAAAACCATTGACAAATAGCCATTTATTTGCTATGATATGTGGATAGTTCTTTGATAGGAAATCACTGCTTGAGACGAGCTTTTTGTGCCTTAAATCAGGGCTTGAAAAGCTCGTCTCAAACTGAGGCAAGTCGTAATTTTGAGATCGTATGCTCAAATCCAGTCGCCTTCGAGATAATTTCAAAAAGGCTAACAGAAAAAGGAGCACATCATGAAAGCATGGACTCAAGTCCCCGCTGGCGACATCAATGCCGCCAATCAACGTCTATGGGTAGCGATCGGCGACAACGCCGAAGAAGTCGCGACCCGCATCAACACTGACCCTGCATTCGTGGCGAACATCGCACGACTCATGGTCAAAGGCGGTTACGAGCCGTCAACGTCACAGAAGCTCGCCCGCGAGATCATGGGCAAGAACTTCTTCGGCATCGAGGAAGCGATCAAACACTTCGGGGTTAACGCCACGAAGCAACAGCTCGCTTACTTGGCCGAAGTTCCGTTCAGCGAGGAAGTGCTGAAGTCCTGCAAGGACACACACGTTCTCGTCGCCGTCTTCCCACTGTCGATTCTCGACATCCGTGGTATCACACGCAAGCCTGAAAACCAGACCCTGTTTTACTCACAGGACTGGTATGACAAACAGGCGTTCGCCAAGGACAAGGGCGAAGTCGGCTGGCAGTTGGTCCGCAAGGAACCGATCGCCAACTCGACCTCGAAGACGTGGAACAATCAGCAGGCACTCCTCTCGAAAGACGAGGAAACGCCAACTGCTCGGATCGTGGTTTACACCATAGTTGGCCACTTCCTCGCCACTGGGGAGCGTCTGTTCGAGAAGATCTACGTTCGTTGCGTCGATCTCGACTCGGACGGTTACCGTGTCAGCGTCGGCAGCTTCGATTCCGGCGGGCTCGACGTCATCAACTGGTACGGCGACTTTCGCCACGACGACGTCGGTTTGTCGACTGCCAGGAAGCAGTGAACCTTGAACCCTCGAGGGCTTGTCTCTCTTGAATACTTGAGCCTCCGCGAATTTTTTTCGCGGAGGCTCTTTTCGTATTTAATTTTCCTCCACCAATGTCAGCACCTTATCCTTATAAATTATTCTCGATCTAAGGTTCGCCAACAACTCTCTCTTCTCTGTAACTGCCCCCTCTTTGAGAATGTACTTCGCATAGTTTCGTATATCAGTCTCTTTGTTGTTTTGGAGCTTTTCAGTCGCACCCAGTACTGATCTTTGGAATATATTGAATCTTGCTATCTCATCCTCAAGCTTCTGTCTCATACCAAGCTCGTTAATATTTACCTTATCGAGTATCTTCAGTAGCTCGGTGATTAAATCTTCCTCACGTATATATTTATTTTTGCAGTTTCTGTCTCTGGATCTTGCACATGAGTAGTAGATGTATTTCGCGTGCGTGCCATCTTTTAGTTGTTTCCACTTCTCCTCGGCTGATATGCCACTTTGACAGTATCCGCAGGTAAATAACTTAGTGAATGCAAACTCCTTGTTTTCTCTTTGTATATTGTCTCGCTTCAATTGCGTTTGTGCTTTTTCAAATAGTTCTTGAGTGATGAGTGGTTCGTGTTTTCCTGTATACCAGTTACCGCTCTTCTTCGGATGCTCGAATATTCCGTGATAGAACTGATTGTCGAGGATTCGGTATATGCCACCAAGTGTCAGTGGTTTGTTTCCTCGCGTATAGAAGTTGGCTTCAAACCTGAGCCAGTTGTATATCTTCCTTCCGCTCATCTTTTCATAGGCCACTTTCTCGAACATCTTCTTCACTATTGGTGCTCGTAGCGGATCTACTATCACCTGACATTTCTTGTCCATGTGCTTTTGGTTTAGGTATCCGAGCGGTGCGACTCCTGGCCAGAGTCCCATCTCTACTCTCGTTCGCAGTCCTCGCTTCACATTCACAAAAAAATCGTATCCTGCAAATGCGAATTTCACTGTCTTCTCCATAATGCGATGCGATTTCCACTCATCGATTCGAGAGCATATCTATTGGGCGCAGCGCTCAATTGAACACCTTCACCTTCTAGAATGGGTCTTAGCCCGTCATAGAGTTCGACCGATCCATCAATATCTCTTTTTTCGACAATATAATGATACCAGCTCTCCGAAATTCCGTACAATTTGTAAGACGTAAACTGATAAACGATACAAACACTTTTCATTGAACGTGGTTGGACTATCGCTGAAACTAGAGAAGATACCTTTTTCCTACCGAATGGGAAGTTGGGTCCTAGAACTAAACGTGTAATCGCGAACATCCAAAAAAATCGCGGTTGGCCAGAGACTGGTTACCTAACACGAAGACAATTCGATATTATCAGCAAATGGAGCGACCCGACGCATTTTACTTGGGGAGCATTAAGCATGGCGTTGGATGGTAGTTATGGCACAGCATCAGATTATTCTTCTGGTATTGAGGCTTATACAGCTGCACAAGTGGAGTGCACTAGTAAAACTATGGAGAGTTGCGATCAAGCGATAGCGGCATATACTGCTCTGAAAAGTGGTGACATGTACATCGTGGGATTATGGTGCGATGAAGAAGGTCGTCGTTCATACGTAATGGCAAATGGAAAAACCCCTTCAAAAGTCGTAGAAAGGGTGCAATCGGCTCTTTTCGGGATGAATTTCCAAATGTCACAATGCAAAAAAAGATTATATTGGATATAAAAAACGGTGAGGTGTACGAGTAAAACACGCCACATGAACGCATTGCCCCATTAAGCAATGCGTTTTTTCTTTGTTAGAAACGCAGTTCTAGAGCTGTTTCACCATATGCTACCTTTATAGTATGTTTTCAACTGAAGGACTGATGCACCTGCTCACGGTAATTGGATACCCGGGCATCGCTCTTGTCATATTTCTTGAGTCTGGAGTACCTTTTGGGTTTTTTCTACCTGGCTCTTCTGCCCTCTTTACGGCTGGTTTTCTTTCAGCTGCGGGGGTATTTGATCCTTTAACTCTCATCATAGTCGTGACTGTCAGTGCCATACTCGGAGACACGACGGGATATTTCATCGGCCACTATTTTGGACCCGCTCTCTATCGCATGAAAGATACTCGTTTCTTTAAGCATGAATACCTGACTCGAACGGAAGCTTTTTACGAGAAACATGGTGGCAAGGCTATTGTACTTGCTCGATTTGTTCCTATTGTGCGAACGTTTGCCCCAATAATTGCTGGTATCGTGGGTATGCGCTATCGCGTTTTTCTGGGATATAACATTTTAGGCGCGTGTATGTGGGCTGGTGCAGTCACATTTGCCGGGAACTATCTCGGTGGACGCTTTCCTTTTCTTACTGAACATTTGGAAACTATCATACTCACAATCATTTTTGTGAGTACGATTCCCCTATTTCTTGAGTATATAAAGACTCGCAAACAGTCCTCATAGTGGATTTATCCGAATACACCTCATCACATCTTGTGTTTTTTCGTATACACTGTAGAAAGGTATGAATCCTGTGAAAACCAAGAAAGAACATTCGATACGAACAAAAATCAGCTTGATTGTTATTGCGAGTATCATAATGCTTATCAGCACGCTCTATGCAGTTTCAACGCTGCTTCTTGAACAGAGCTATTCAAGTATTGAGGAAAGCAGCGTCACACAAAATCTTCAACGCTCAAGTGATGCAATCCAGAATTACATCGACGGCCTCGATGTAAAGCTCAATGACTGGGCAGACTGGACTGATATGTACCAGTATGCGCTAGACCGTAACCCTGCATTTGCTGAGGATAACATGAAAATTAATGCGCTCGTGAATTTGAAAATCAATCTGATTTTGATTACTGACACTAATGGGGAGGTCATATTTGCACGAGCTATCGATTTAGAAACAGGCGAGGATATGTTGCCTAATGAAATGGTAGCGGGAATTACGAAAGAGAAATTACTGTTGAATCATGAGAACACCACAAGTTCGCACACTGGCATGCTTTCCCTTCCTCAAGGTCTTTTCTTTATTGCCTCTCGTCCAATACTGAACGGTAACTCCGAGGGACCAATCCCAGGAACCATTTTGTTCGGTCGCTATTTAGATGCCGCCATGCTCGAAACGTTCCAGCGTGTGACCCATTTGACCATCGACACATTTCCATTTCTTTCCGATGATATACCCGCTGATGTCTCGGCAGTAAAAACACTTTTTACACCAGACAAACTATATGTTTCAACTGCGCAATCAGAAGAAAAAATCAATGGGTACACAACGCTCTCCGACATCAATAACAATCCGATAAGCGTCATGCGTATCGAAATGCCGCGCGACATCTATACGCAGGGCCAGCGTACGCTTTTGTTCTTTATTATTGCGACAGGACTCGCACTTTTCATCTTTGGCATCGTCACGCTCGCACTTCTTGAAAAATATGTGATATCCCGTTTTGCGCGCCTCACAGATGAAGTCACCCAGATTGGTTCGTTGCATGACTTGTCGCTTAGAGTCACTACCGGCGTAAACGACGAAGTTGGAATACTTGCAACGACCATAAACAAAATGCTTGTGGAGCTATCGCTTTCTCAAAAGAACGAGCGCGCTGCTCAGGAAAAAGAGCGTGAAGCGAGCCGGCTTGAGAAGCAGGCTGTTATACAGCTGAAGGAACGCCTCTTCGAAATTGAACGTACTAACAAATATATTGTTGACCGCGAAATGAAACTCATGTCTCAGCAAAACCAAATTGCAAAACTACAAGAACAAATTACTGGAACAGATGGCCAGCCACAGCCCCCAGTACCTCCTCCTACAATCCCACCACCTCCGTTACCGCCACTACCGCCTACCACACCAGCTATATAACAAAATCCCCTCACACTGTGAGGGGATTTTGTTTTTTGTCCGACTACTTTGTGATAGATGCGACTCGAGACTTTCGTCGAGCGGCTGTATTTTTCTTAATAACTCCCTTTTTTGCAGCTTTATCGATTGCCTTGTATGCAGATGGTACAAGTGCGACTGCTTCTGCTTTCTGACCCGCCTTCACGAGCTTCTCAAGCTTCTTGGTAATATCGTTCATCGCGTTTTGGCGACGTACGTTATACACGCGCTTGCGCTTTGCGCTTCGGAGTGCCTTTTTTGCTGATTTTATGATTGGCATAACGTGAACACTATACCTGCGAAATGCTGAAACCGCAAGCTGATTCCCTCGCTCGCGCATTTCACGGTATGATAGAGGCATGATCAGGCGTATCCACGGCACTCTCATCGAACGTACTCTCGGTTCGGCCGTGATTGATGTGGCAGGTATTGGCTATTTAGTCTTTGTAACGCACAGCGTCACGCTTGAAGAAGGAACAGACATCACCCTTCATACGTATCACGCGGTGCGTGAGGCAGTGAGTGATTTGTACGGGTTTGAAAAAAAAGAAGAGCTCGAAATGTTTGAGCATTTGATTTCTCTTCCCGGCATTGGTCCAAAATCCGCGCTCAATATCCTCACCCATGCAGACGTCTCGCTCCTCACTGAAGCGACCCAGCGCGGGGACGCCGAGTATCTATCAAAACTCTCGGGACTTGGGAAAAAGAGCGCGGAGAAAATCGTCACGGGCCTTAAAGACAAAATTGCATCTTGTGAAGAATCAGAGCACAAAGGAAAAGACGGTGATGTGATTGATGCGCTTCTCTCGCTCGGGTATAACCAGCATGAAGCGCGCACCGCTATACAGAACCTTCCTCCGGAGATAGAAGGTACTGCGAAACGCCTGCGCGAAGCGCTAAAAACACTGGGTACAAAGAAATAATTCTGACCATATGGGAACTTTCGTGTATTACATTAAAAAACTCATCCCGAAATCTCTTTTTGGCTTGCTTCAACCGATCTACCACTACACTTTTTCCCTCATAGGCGCTCTATACTATCGTTACCCGTCAAAAGAAATCACCGTCATCGGTGTCACAGGCACAAAGGGAAAATCTACAGTGACCGAGCTTATCAGTGCACTCTTTGAAGCCGATGGAAAACGCACAGCAGTTGCAGGCACTATACGCTTTAAGATTGGTGAACATACAGAACCGAATCTGTATAAGATGACCATGCCAGGACGATTCTTTGTTCAAAAATTTTTGCGGCAATCCGTCGATGAAGGATGTGATGTAGTTATTCTTGAAATGACATCCGAAGCGGTCAAACAGTATCGCCATAAATTCATTGAACTCGATGCGCTTGTTTTTACAAATCTCTCCCCTGAGCACATCGAGTCACACGGCTCATTTGAAAAATATGTTGCTGCAAAATTCGAACTCGCTCGCTCGCTCGAGCAATCCATAAAAAGACCTCGCACGATAATCGCAAACAGTGATGACGCACATGGAGAACTTTTTCTTTCTGTTGCTGTGGAACGGAAAATTGCATTTTCGCTTAAAGATACTGAACTCTATACATTAAAACGCGAAGGAGTGAGCATCGTGCTTGAAGGCGTGACGATTCGAACACCGCTCGTCGGACTCTTTAATGTATACAATTCGCTGGCTGCAATCGCCTGCGTGCGCTCATTCGGCGTCTCGCTCAAAACATGTGTATTAGCGTTTGCAGAGCTCCCTCCTATCCACGGACGCGTTGAGCAGTTCACTTCTCCAAAAGGTTCTTCAAAACATATCACTGCTGTTGTTGACTATGCACACACTCCTGACTCTCTGATACAGCTCTATCAGGCATTCCCGAAGGATTACAAAATCTGCATTCTTGGCAACACAGGAGGCGGACGCGACACATGGAAACGTCCTGAAATGGGAAAAATTGCCAGCGAACATTGCCAAAATATTATTCTCACAAATGAAGATCCGTACGACGAAAACCCGCTTGCAATCGTTGAATCCATGAAACGCGGTATTGAGGACCAGTCAAAGGTACACATTATTATGGACAGGCGTGAGGCAATCAGGAGAGCCTTGATAGAAGCGCCAGACGGTGCAGTGATTCTTATCTCTGGCAAAGGCACCGACCCATACATTATGGGTCCAAGAAACTCACGGATACCGTGGAGTGATGCAAATGTGGTGCGCGAAGAGATGGCACACCTCTTCCCAGTGTCAAACTCAAATTCTGCAAACTAACATATGGCTGAACACGAAGAATCAGAAGGTGGGAGTGACTTTGGTTTTATCGTTGTGTGCATTGTAGTGCTTGTTCTTGCATGGCTTCTCTCACAGCAAAGAGAAACTACGGACATCGATCTTGTGCCTAGAGACGCAACCTCCACCCCTCCAGAGATTCGCACAGCGCCGAATGAAACTAATACATCGGTTCAAAATTCAGAACCTAATTCAAGCTTCAATGCCGAACCTGATACCATCGATGAAATTGAGCAACGCATACGCGAGATCGAGGCTGAAATCCATCAGATCGAAAGAGAAAAGCGCAAGGAAAGCGAATAGTACTAACTTCTTCTAATAGCGTTGAACAAGATGATGCCAGCCGTAGTTGAAACGTTCAAGGATTCTTTTTTGCCGTGCATTTTGATAGAAACGACTATATCTGAAATGGAAATTAAATCCTCATTTACCCCATCGATTTCATTTCCAAATATAAACACCACTTTCGCATCAAATCTGTACTCCGTATATGGTATTGCGCGCTCATGCTGTTCGACAGCCACAATACTGTAGCCTTCAGATTTTAAATTGAACAGTAATTGTTTTTCATCACTCACCGCTTCCCACGCTACGCTCTCTGTGGCACCAAGCGATGTTTTTCTTATTTCTTCGACCACTCGCCCATACCGGTCAATCGGCGCTGGAGTATATCCACCGAGATATATTTTCTGCACACCAGCGCCATCAGCTGTACGAAAAATAGCGCCCACATTGTGTGCGCTTCGTATGTTGGAAAGCAGAATGCATATCGGAAAGGTCGTCATGGATACGCATGATACACTATTCTGATATGGTAAATCTATTTCCAGTGCTTTTCTTAGCACTTCTCGGGCACGCCGTGCTACGTATCTTTCTTGGTATGGCCCTTGTCTATTTGGGATATTCCCATTTCAGAAAAAATAGAATTCCCCTCACAAATGCGCTCATCGCCGGATGGCCGTTCCTCGGACGATTCTCAAAGGTAATGGCTTTTGAGCTAGCGTTTGTGGAAGTAGTCATGGGGCTCATGTTTATTGTTGGAGCCTTCACTCAAGTTGCTGCTCTAGTCGGAATGATAGTTTCGTTTAAGATGCTTATCTTCAAGAGAAAGATTGCATACCCCATTGTTCCCTCTCCGCTCTTTTGGGTACTCGTGTTTGGCACATGCGTATCACTCTTTGTTACGGGCGCGGGAGCATTTGCGTTTGATTTTCCTATCTAATTCTTATTCGACACTGATTAAATTTGTGTTATAGTTTGCGAGCGATTTTTGTATTTCATAAATGGCCACATCCGCCCGTCAGCAAAGCTTGCTGGCGGTGCATTCGGAAAAAATGGTAAAGTGAACTTTCCAAATCATCCTCATTTCCGCCCGTAGCTCAGTCGGTAGAGCAGCTCCCTTTTAAGGAGACGGTCGCAGGTTCGATTCCTGCCGGGCGGACAAAAAACAAAGCCCCCCTTTATTGGGGGCTTTTGTTTTATGTCCGCCCGAGGAAGCGCGGTGCGCTTCTGTGCAGGAATCGAAAACCTTGCCAGCTATTTTGAAGTGAAACGAAATAGCGACAAGGTGAACCGTCCATGTAAGCAAAGCTTGCTGAAGCTGTGTTCGGAAATTATAAAAATAAACTTTCACATTTCCTCACTTGCTTCAGTAATGGAAGATTCCTTGGAACAAAATAGTTAGTGATTTATGACGGCAAGAACTACACCCTCAATACCCACCTCTCAAGCGCTAAATCGAGGTCAGTGAGTCCAAGATGTCCTTTGTGATAAAGCGATATAAGGGAATGCGAGAGAGTTTGCAATTCATCAGTTTTAAATTTTGCACTCGCTCGCTTCGCCTTATTGTATGGAAACTCTTTCATGCCGGCCTCTTCTCCGTTCTTTGTTATTTTTGCAAGTCGCAGTGATTTTAATTGCCAAAACAGTGTGCCCGCAACTTCTTCGGGAGATACTCCTGCAACACGAGAACGTATGAGAAGGAGCCACAGCGTTTTTTTATCTTTGTTTGCGAGCGCATCAGCAAGTGCAAATGTATTGAAACGAATTGTGTCATCCTTTATTTCAAGAAACTCTTTCGCATTTTTTTTCAGCTCTTTAGCAAAAGTGGGAAGAATTTTATTATCAAGAACTATGAACGAATCATCCGATTCAGAAAGTAACTCGAGCGCTTCCAGTAATTCGTTTTGAGCATCCTCGTCACTCGAAAATCCTTCGAATACTACTACTCTTCTACCTCCAAAGAGCGACGTGCCCCCCGCGAGCGAAGCTATCATTCCCTTTTCATAGATATCGACGTCGTATCGCTCGACAGTAGCACCGCCTTCTTCAAGCTCTGATAGCCTTGCGTTTGCTTTTGTTCGCACAGCCACTTGATCGTTTCCAGTATACGCGTACAGCATAGTTAAATTCTTACTAACTCCCCCCAGTTTTTCCCGACAGACGCCTCCGATTTTATCGGTACACCCTTTGTTTCTTTCTCAGGAAGTACACCCTCCATAATTTTTTTAATACCTTCGACGGCTTTTTTCACTAACTTCTCTTCGATTTCAAACACAAGTTCATCGTGCACTTGAAGAAGCATAAATGCTTTTCCCGCAAATTCTTTTTCCAGGTACTCTTGCACTTGCACCATCGCTATGCGAATGATGTCTGCTTGCGTGCCTTGAATTGGCGCATTTATCGCCATGCGTTCTGCAGCTGCGCGAATAAACGGGATCGAAGACTTAATTCCTCCGAAATGCCGGCGGCGGCCAAAATAGGTTTCTGTATAGCCATGCTTGCGTGCATACGATTTCGTCTCCTCAAGATATTCAGAAAGGCGAGTAAACGTATGGAAGTATGCATTCAAAAATTCCTGAGCCTCGCCGCGACTTGTATCGGCACCAAGATTTTGCCTGAGTGCATTCACTCCCATGCCATAGAGAATGCCGAAGTTGATAACCTTTGCGCGCCTGCGCATATCTGACGTGACATCGTTTTCTGGCACACGAAAGACCTGCGCTGCAACGGCGCGGTGAACATCTTCTCCACGCGCAAAAATATCAATTAGTTTTTCATCTCCTGAAAGGATGGCTGCGATGCGGAGTTCAATTTGGGAATAGTCTACTGACACGAGCTTCATTCCTTTCGACGTTACGAACGCACGCCTGATGCTCTTTCCTTCATCGGTTTTTACAGGAATGTTCTGCACATTTGGATTTTCACTCCCCATGCGCCCCGTTGTTGTCCCCGCTTGAAGGAATGTCGTATGCACACGGCCGTCTTCGCCTACGACAGACGGTAGGCTATCGACATAAGTCGATACAAGCTTTTGCAATTCACGATACCTAAGAATGTCGGCAATGATAGGATGTTCGTCCATCAATTTTTCAAGCTCTGATTCTTTTGTTGAACGCTGTCCTGTTGCTGTTTTTTTCAATTTCGTCCCGCCAAGCGCGAGCGTGTCAAAAAGTACGTCGCCGAGCTGTTTCGGAGAATTAATATTGAACTCGACGCCGGCATGCTTATATACCCTACCTTCAATTGATTTCAATTCTTTGTGGAATTTTTTGGAGAGTTCGCCGAGGTATGGGACATCGAGCGTGATGCCGCGCTCCTCCATTTTTTTCACAACAGACATCAGTGGCATTTCGATATCACGATATATGCCCATCAAATTTTCTTCCTCAAGGCGTTTCTCAATAAATGCTTTTGCTTCAGCAAACATTTCTGTTTTCCCATTCACTTTTCCATACTGGAGAATATCATCCAAGTTTGGGGTTGTGATATCGGACTCGAGAAGCCACAGTGCTATTCCTACTGGCTTTACTTCTTCGTCGGAAACAACTTCCTGAACTACTTCGGGTTCATCGTTCTCGGGAAGCATAGCATCCCCGCCAATAAACGAGCGTACGCGAGCACCTAATGTTCTAAATCCAAATTCAGTAAATAAGTCGAGAATCGGAGCGAGTTCAAGCGAGCTCTTCCATTCTTCCTTTGGCAATGTGAAATCTATGGGCGCGTCGCGTCGTATAGTTGCAAGCATTTTTGAGAACACTGCTTCCTCTTCATTTGCTTTCAAAAGCTCTACCATCCTGTCTTTTATGCCCGCACTTTTAAACGCCTCTTCATCCTTTTTCAATTTTTTATAAATATCCTCGAGGCTACCAAACTTTACGATGAGGTCTATAGCAGTTTTCTCTCCAATGCCACGGATTCCTGGAATATTATCCGATGGGTCCCCACGGAGCCCTTTATAGTCCGGAATAAGTTCTGGACCAAAACCAAAACGTGCAACCACAGCCTTTTCGTCATAGAGGACTGTATCTTTGATTCCTTTACGAAGCGTATACACCTGAATGCGTTTTCCATCGATGAGCTGGAGCGTATCCATGTCGCCTGACGCAATCACTACTTCAAGCTTTTTATCTTTACGAGTCATTTCCGCTATTGTTCCGAGCATGTCGTCTGCTTCAAATCCTGCCTTTTCGTAAAGTGGAATTTTGAATGCACGAAACACGTCGCGCGAGCGTTCAATTTGTTGAATGAGTCCATCGTCTGTTTTTTGGCGCGTCGCTTTATATCCCTCAAACGCTTCGTGTCTGTACGTTGGGTCTGGCAAATCGAAACAGGCAATCACGTAATCTGGAGACAAATCTTCTACAATCTTAATGAGCATGGCAACCAACCCATACAGCGCTCCGGTTGGTTCTCCGGTAGGAGAGGCAAAATCCGGCAACGCATGAAATGCGCGATGCAGAATCGCGTGAGAATCGAGCAGGACAATGCGTTTAGGC